>Ga0209906_100081_pt1 | contig 153495 bp, 166 predicted proteins | sample FECB24metaG_FD_188303 | JGI IMG/M metagenome (GOLD analysis project Ga0209906, IMG submission 188303) | Cyanobacterial communities from the Joint Genome Institute, California, USA from Joint Genome Institute, California, USA - FECB-24 metaG... ... | reverse complement strand
GAGACCGGAGATCGTCGCTCAGTGCCTTTGCCATCATCCACCTCATCAAAGTGGATGTTGAATCACCGACCAAGCCCGTCGTCACATCACAATCGATTCATCGAGCGCAGGACGTGCTCTAGGCAGTAGGGCAGTAGGGCAGTAGGGCAGTAGGAAACTGACCTGGTTTCCCTTGGTGTCAAAGCACCATGGAGCGCTGCTGCCTTACTGCCCTATATCCCCTCCAGCACCACAATCGTCGGCTGGCGCGGCAGGCTGGTCAGCGACACGGTGATCGACCTTTCGCTGCGGAAATCCGTGGCGAATCCCTCGCCCATCAGGCCGATGAACTCGCCGATCGGCGTTGAGTGACGGTGCATCGGCAGGATTACCGACGAATAGAGCCGCTCCGCGATCGTGCTCATGTTGGTCAGAGACTGCGTCATGCCGCCGTCGACCGGCACCATCAGCACGTCGAGCCGGCCAATCGCGGCGTAATGTGCGTCGGTCAGGTCGTGATGCAGGTGGCCGAGATGGCCGATGCACAGGCCCGCCACCTCAAAGATGAAGATCGAATTGCCGTCGAGCTCCATGCCGCCTTCCCAGGTGCGGATGTCGGTTGGAACATTGCGGACATAGAGATCGCCGACGACGACCCGATGTTTCGCGGGCTCCTTGCCATCGCCCCAGCCTTGCAGCGGATACTCGATGATCGGGTCCGGCATTGGCGTGAAATGCCCGGAATGCGCCTTGTTCATCGTCACCACGCGCGGCATTGGGTCCATGGCGTAACGGCCCGAATAATCAGTGGCGACCCGGACACCCTCAGGCGTATCGATGGCGTAGGTCGAATGGCCGATATAGGTAATCGTCACCTCGCCCTTTGGCGCCGTCGCCTGCGCGGGCGTGAAATTGGCGTAGACGACATTCGGCAGCGCTTGCGCCATCGCGATGCAGGACGAGGGCACGGGATCGTCCTGCGCCAGGGCCGGCGGGACCGAGGGTCCGGACAACACGGCGGCGAATGCTATGGCAGTGGCTGTGACTAGAGTGCGGCGCATGGCGGTCTCCCGTGGTGCACGCACGAGTATCGCCAAGCATCGCCGCATCGCATCATCACGATTTCGCGAGTCGCCTGCCTTTACGGCTTCAGCCGGTAGGGCATCCGGACCCCTGGAGCCGAACCCGGGAAATCCTTCTCGTTCCGCGTCACAAGCAGCATCGAATGCACGCTTGCTGTCGCATGGATGATCGCGTCCGGCAGCTTGAGCCGCCGCGCCTTGCGCATCGACACGGCAAGCTCTGCCACTCCCGCATCGATAGGCAGGATGTCGAACCCGGCAAGGAACCGACGCGTTGCATCCTCGGTGCGCTCGTCCGTGCCGATCAGCACCTCCATCCATGTGACAATACTGATCGCGTGGCGCTCGTAGAGCGCCAACTCCTTGCGCGCCTCGGGAACGGCATTGAGATAGTCGATCAGAATGTTGGTGTCGAAGAGCGGCTTTACCATTCGCTCCTCAGCCGGTCCTGGTAGTCCAGTCCGTCAACCTTTCGCTCGCCCCACAGGCCGAACGCGTCCTCGCCGTCGTCGATGCCGTTGCGCTTGAGATATTCGGACACCGCGACGCGGATCAGCGAGGACCGCGACCGCTTGCTGCGTGCAGCGAGACGGTCGAGCTCGCGGATACTTTCTTCCTCAATGTCGATCAGAGTGCGCATCGTGTCCTCATGCATGTATATACATAGCATATATCGCTGTGCTCACACCTGCAACGGAGGGAAGCCGGCTTCCCGCAGTTCTGGACGAAAGCCGCCGACATGTTGTAAGGCACGGCCAATCAAATTCAGCAGTTCAATATCTGAAGGGCGTCATGGCCGGTCATTCCCAGTTCAAGAACATCATGCACCGCAAGGGGCGCCAGGATTCGATCAAGGCGAAGATATTCTCCAAGCTCGCGCGCGAGATCACCGTTGCCGCCAAGATGGGTGTGCCCGATCCGGCCATGAACGCGCGCCTGCGCCTGGCGATCCAGAACGCCAAGGCGGAATCCCTGCCGAAGGACAACATCGCCCGCGCCATCAACAAGGCGGCCGGCGGCGACGCGGAAAACTATGACGAGGTGCGCTACGAGGGCTACGGCCCCGGTGGCGTCGCCGTCATCGTCGAGGCGCTGACCGACAACCGCAACCGCACCGCCTCGAATGTCCGTGCAGCCTTCACCAAGGCCGGCGGCGCATTAGGCGAAACCGGCTCGGTCTCCTTCATGTGGGACCGCGTCGGCGAGATCGTCTATCCGGCCAAGGCCGGCAGCCCGGACAAGGTGATGGACGCCGCGATCGAGGCTGGCGCCGACGATGTCACCTCCGACGAGGAGGAGGGCCATGTCATCCTCTGCTCATTCGAGACCGTCGGAGACGTGGCCAAGGCGCTGGAAGGCGCGCTCGGCGAAGCCGATTCCGTCAAGATGATCTGGAAGCCGCAGACCAATATCGAGGTCGACGAAGACCGCGCCCAGTCGCTGATGAAACTGGTCGCCGTGCTCGAGGACGATGACGACGTGCAGAACGTCTACGCCAATTTCGAGGTCGACGAAGCGACCCTCGCCAAGCTGAACGCGGCGTGACAGCTCGACCTGCCATCCGCATTACCTATTGCACTCAATGCAACTGGTTGCTGCGCTCCGGCTGGATGGCGCAGGAACTGCTGTCGACCTTCGGGCCGGAACTCGCCGAGGTGACACTGGTGCCTGGAACGGGCGGAATCTTCGAGATCGCATGCGATGGCGAGACGATCTGGGAGCGCAAGCGCGATGGCGGCTTTCCGGATTCGGCCGAACTCAAGCGCCGGGTGCGCGACAAGGCCTGGCCAGAAAAGCAGCTTGGCCACGTCGAGAAGAAATCCTGAAACAAAAAACCCCGCCGAGGCGGGGTTTTTTGTCGATTGTCGCGAAAGCCGGCTCAGATGCCGAGATTGGCGAACTTGTTCTTGAACTTGGTCAGGCGGCCGCCGCGGTCGAGCAGCGCCTGGTTGCCGCCGGTCCAGGCTGGGTGCGTGGTCGGATCGATGTCGAGGTTCATCGTGTCGCCTTCCTTGCCCCAGGTGGAGCGGGTGAGGTACTCGGTGCCATCGGTCATCACGACCTTGATCGTGTGGTAGTCGGGGTGAATCTTTGCTTGCATGGGTCTCGTCCTGAACGTCGGTGCGGCGATGCGCCCGGTCTCTAAAGCTTGAAGCCGCGGCCACGGAAGGCTACGGCTTCGAAAACGGTCGGCGTGCCTATACATCACGCTCCAGCCGAGCACAAGACCGCGCAGCCACTTTGCCAGCGCGGCAAAAGGGATGCGCCTCATGGCCATGGCAGTCGATCTCGTTGAGCAGAACAGGCGGCGCTCGCTGCGGCCGCTGGCCAGGCTTTACCCTTATCTCGGCCGTTACAAGGGCATGGTCGGCGCGGCGATCTTCTTCCTCGTGCTCGCGGCCGCGATGACGCTGACCTTGCCGATCGCGGTCCGCCGCATGATCGACCACGGTTTCTCGGGCGGCGATTCCGTCTTCATCGCGAATTACTTTTCGATGCTGGTGATCATCGCCGGCGTCCTAGCCCTGGCGTCGGCAGGCCGCTACTACTACGTCATCACGCTCGGCGAACGGGTCGTATCGGATATCCGCAGCGACGTCTTCGCGCATGTCACGAAGCTCTCACCCTCCTTCTTCGACCGGTCGCAGTCCGGCGAGATCGTGTCGCGGCTGACGGCGGACACGACGCAGATCAAGTCGGCGGTCGGCGCGACGGCCTCGGTCGCATTGCGCAACGCCATCATGGGGCTTGGCGCGCTGGCGATGATGATCGTCACCAGCCCGAAGCTCTCCGGCCTCGTCATCGCGGCGATCCCGTTGATCGTGCTGCCGCTGGTCGCCTTCGGCCGCTCGGTGCGCCGCAAATCGCGCCTGGCGCAGGATACGCTGGCCGAAGCCACGGCCTATGCAAGCGAGCAGATCGGCGCGCCGCGCACCATGCAGGCCTTCACCGCCGAGAGCATCGTCACCGCCCGGTTTGCCCGCGCGGTGGACGTCGCCTTCCAGGCCGCCCGGTCGTCGGTGTTCGCGCGCTCGATCCTGACCTTCTTCGCCATCTTCACCATCTTCTCCTCCGTGGTCGCGGTGCTCTGGTTCGGTTCGCGCGACGTGCTGTCAGGCTCCATGTCCGCCGGCACGCTAGGTCAGTTCCTGCTCTATTCGGTCTTCGCGGCTGGCGCGTTGGGCGCGCTGTCGGAGGTCTGGGGGGAACTCAGCCAGGCCGCGGGCGCGGCCGAGCGCTTGACGGAACTCCTCGCCGAGGTGCCGGCCATCGCCGCGCCCGCCAATCCCGTGCCGCTGCCCGTGCCGGCTGAAGGACGCCTCGCCTTTGAGGACGTTTCCTTCGCCTACCCGGCGCGCACGTCGATGCCGACGCTCCGCAACCTGACCTTCGACATCGCGCCCGGCGAGACGGTGGCCATCGTCGGACCATCGGGCGCCGGCAAGAGCACGATCTTTTCGCTGATCCTGCGCTTCTACGATCCCGAGACAGGCCGCATCCGTGTCGACGGCGTCGATGTCAGGGACGCCGAACCGCAGGACTTGCGCCGGCGCATCGCCATGGTGCCGCAGGACGTGACGATCTTCGCCGGGACGATCCGCGAGAACATCGCCTTCGGAACCCCCGAAGCATCGGACGCCGAGGTGGTTTCGGCCGCCCGCGATGCGTTCGCCGAGGAATTCATCGTCCGCCTTGAAGATGGCTATCACACGCCGGTCGGCGAACGCGGTGTCACGTTGTCCGGCGGCCAGCGCCAGCGCATCGCGATCGCCCGCGCCATCCTGCGCGACGCGCCGATCCTGCTGCTGGATGAAGCGACGTCGGCGCTCGACGCCGAAAGCGAGACGCTGGTGCAGACCGCGCTCGAGCGCCTGATGGAAGGACGCACCACGCTGGTCATCGCACACCGCCTCGCGACCGTGCTGAAGGCCAACCGCATCCTCGTCATTGACGGCGGCCTGATCGTCGAGGAAGGCACGCACCAGTCACTGGTGGAGCAAGGCGGAATCTACGCCCGCCTGGCGCGGCTGCAGTTCGAGACGGGGGCGAATGCGTTCCGCAAGGCGGCGGAGTAGGTCAGCCTGGGGCCCACTCCGAAAGCAGACGGATCGATCCGAACTCGGCTGCTCTGGAGGCATGCTTTGCGTCAGCGGTCATGAATAAGCCACCCCGCACAATTGCCATCGCATGGTAGATCGAATCGAACATGGCCGGATATCCTCCTCCCGGAGCTGGAGAAGTGCAGATTCGCTCTGCCAGTTCGATATCCGCCTGTGAAGGCGTTTCCACGGACAAGCCAACTTTCTCGAGCCGTGCAAACAAGGTTTGCGTGGCGATCATCGAATACCCAATGTGAAGCGCCGCACTCAGTGCCTCATAGAGCGCGATCGTCGGCATGACGAGCTCAAGTCCCGATTCCACAGAATGGTCGACAAATGCACGGGCAGTCGCGCTATCTTCTTCGATCTTGAAAAGCTTGATAACGACCGATGCATCAACCACCATCATTGCTTGCGGCCTTCGAGGACATCCAGCGGGCGACCGTCCAGTTCCATTCGCCTTTGGCGAATGTAATCCGTCAGGCTCTCCCCCCCCTCAACCTTCGGCAGGTCATCCAGAAATTTGCCAAACGCCTTACGCGCATCTTCGCGCAAAGCCGCTTCGATCGCCTGCTCGACATATTGCGAGCGCTTGCTTTTCGGCACAGCGTCTTCAAGCTTCTGCTTGGTTTCGGCGTCTATCGAAAACGTCGCGCGTTCTTTTGGCCCTAGTGAACCCATGGGAACACCTCCATTCGAGCAACATATCGTAATACCCAATCGTACGCAAACTGCGTATGACTACATGCTTGCCGCCGCATGTCGGCCGGCATTCCGTCCGGAAAAAATGCACCCGCCGAGGAATGTGCCTTCCAGCGCATTGTAGCCGTGATAGCCGCCGCCGCCGAACCCGGCGACTTCGCCCGCCGCGTAGAGGCCCGGGATCGGCTCGCCAGCGGCGTCCAGAACCTGCGAATCGAGATTGGTGTGCAGCCCGCCCAGCGTCTTGCGGGTGAGAATGTTGAGACGCACTGCGATCAGCGGGCCGTTGGCGGGGTCGAGGATGCGGTGCGGCTTGGCGGTCCGGATCAGCTTGTCGCCGAGGTAGGTGCGCGCGCCGTTGATGGCGGTGATCTGCGCATCCTTCGAGAACGGATTGGAGATCTCGCGGTCGCGCGCCTCGATCTGCAGCTTCAGCCGGTCGTGGTCGATCAGCCCGTCCCCGGTCAGCATGTTCATCGCCTCGACCAGTTCCGGCAGCGAATTGCGAACGATGAAGTCCGCTCCCTTCTTCTTGAACGCCTCCACCGCCGGCGGTGCGCCCTCGCCGCGCCGGTTCTTCAAGACCGCGCGCCAGCTTTTCGAGGTGAAGTCGGGATTTTGCTCGGAGCCCGACAGCGCGAACTCCTTCTTGATGATCTTCTGCGTCAGCACGAACCAGGAATACTCGTGCCCCGTCGACAGGATGTGCTTCAGCGTCGACAGGGTGTCGAAGCCAGGCAGGCAGGGCGCGGGAAGGCGTTCACCTGTCGCGTCGAACCACATTGAGGACGGGCCGGGCAGGATGCGGATGCCGTGGTTCGGCCAGATCGGCGACCAATTGGTGACGCCTTCGGTGTAGTGCCACATCCGGTCGGTGTTGATCGCCGCCGCGCCGGCCTTCTGCGTGATCGCCACCATGCGGCCATCGACATGATGCGGCACGCCGGCCACCATGCGCTTCGGCGCGGGACCCAGCCGATCGGTCGGCCAGTTGTTGCGCACCAGGTCATGATTGCCGCCGATGCCGCCTGAGGTGACTATCACCACTCCGGCCGAATACTCGAACGAACCGATCTTGTCGCGGCCGGATTGTTGGCCGCGCTCGACCCGAGACGGTTCCAGGATCTCGCCGGCAACGCCAGTGACGGCCCCCTTCGTCTTCACAATCTGGCTCGCCTGATGGCGGGACTTCAGCCAGATACGTCCCTTGGCGACGTGCTCTCGGACACGCCGCTCGAACGGCTCGACGACGCCCGGCCCCGTGCCCCAGGTAATGTGGAATCGGGGAACCGAATTGCCGTGACCATGCGCCAGTCCGCCGCCGCGCTCGGCCCAGCCGACGACCGGGAACCATCGCATCCCCATGCCATGCAGCCAGGAGCGCATCTCGCCTGCCGAGAAATCGACGAAGGCTTCGGCGACCTTGCGCGGCCATTCATCTTCCGGCCGGTCGAACTGCGCCGATCCCAGCCAATCCTGCATCGCCAGGTCGCGGGTGTCGCGAATGCGCAGGCGGCGCTGCTCCGGGCTGTCGACGAAGAACAGCCCGCCCAGCGACCAGAAAGCCTGCCCGCCGAGCGAGTTCTCGCCTTCCTGCTCCAGGATGATGACCCGCTTGCCGGCATCCGCCAGTTCGGCCGCGGCGACAAGGCCCGCAAGCCCGCCGCCGACGACAATCGCATCGGCCTGTTCAGCCATCGGTGTTCCCCTCCACGCCCTCTCCCAGGGACATGTCAAAGCATGGGCCGGTTGGCGGAGCGCGATCAAGCGGAAAGTTGCGCCGGCGCATGGCTTCGTGCTCAATGCGATGGGCCATCCAGAAGGAACCACCGCCATGATCGCCAGCGTCCTGATCGCGCTTGTCGCGCTGCTGCATGTCTATTTCATGTATCTGGAGATGGTCGCCTGGGACACGCCCGCGGGCCGCAAGGCGTTCGGCCTGACACCTGAGTTCTCAGCCGCTTCCAAAGCGTTGGCGATGAACCAGGGCCTCTACAACGGCTTCCTCGTCGCCGGCCTCGTCTGGGGACTTTGGCTTGGCGACGCCGGGTTCGCGGTCAAAGTCTTCTTCCTCTGTTGCGTCCTCGTCGCTGGCCTGTTTGGCGCAGCGACAGTCGGCATCAAGATTCTCTACGTGCAGGCGGTTCCGGCGGCCTTGGCGCTCATCGCCCTGCTGATCGGAATCTGACTCGGCGGAACCGACAGGCACAAACCGCGTTGTCCCCGTTCAATCAGCAAATGAATGGGGTACAGCCATGTCCATCGGTCTCTGGAACGCACGCAAGGACGTTGAAGGCGCGCTCTCGGCGCAGATTGAGGCGCTGCAGGGCGAATTGCGCGCGTTGCGTCGCGTAGCAAGCAAGCGCGGCGCGGAATCCTACTCCGACGCGCGCGACACCGCCGCCGACCTGGTCGACGAGATCCGTGACAGCCTCGCCTCGACGGGCGCCCAGCTTGGCCGTCAGGCACGTCACGCCAGTCAGACAGTCAAGAGCAATCCGGCGGCTGCCGCTGCGGTTGGTCTGGTGGTGCTCGGACTCTTGGCGAGCCTGCTCGCCAGCCGCTCGTCGCGCAGCTAGTCCATCAAGCCGCCGGTTCCGGTGGCGTCGCGCAGATAGATCGCCAGAACGATGAAGGCGATGGCGAATGCAAGACCCGTCCAGTCCCACTGGCGGGTCTTGATGTATTGGTAAAGCTTGAAGAGCGCCACCGCGCCGGCAATTGCACAGACGACGATCAGAACCAGACGTATCATCGCAAAATCCCCGCGTCGAACCGATCATCTACCTTGATGACGGTGTGTGGCGACGGAATGGCGGCCTGAACTCGTCGGATACGCGAAAAGATTGGTCCAGCCCGCCCTTTCTGCGCGCGCTGCGCAACAAATCGGTCTAGGAACACATGTTGCCTGTAAGGCGACTTGTTGAAATGCCTTCCCGAGCGCGATGAACCCCTCCACTTCCGCCACCGGCGACCGCTATGCCGCCTTCCGCCACTCTGCGTTCTCGCGGTACTGGACAGCGCGGTTTCTCGCGACCTTTGCGACCCAGATCGTCTCGGTCGCCGTCGGCTGGCAGATCTACGATCTGACGCGCGACCCATTCGATCTCGGTCTGGTCGGCATCATCCAGTTCGCGCCATCGCTGCTGCTCGTGCTGGTCACCGGCTCCGTCGCCGACCGCTTCGGCCGCCGCCTGATCATGTCGGTTGCAGCGGTCCTGGAAGCCGCCTGCGCGCTGGCGCTGGTCCTGCTCACGATCCGCGGCCTGGATGGCACGGGCGAGGTCTTCGCCATCCTGTTCGTCTTCGGCATCGCACGTGCCTTTTTCGCGCCGGCCTCCGCCTCGCTGGTCGCAAACCTGGTTCCGGCCGAGACGTTCGCCAATGCGGTGGCGTGGAACTCATCCGCATGGCAGACCGCGACGATCGTCGGGCCGGTCGCAGGAGGCCTGCTCTACGGGCTGTCGCCAGAGGCAGCTTATGGCGTCGCCACCGTGTTCATGCTGGCATCCGCAGTGCTGGTGCTCTTGATTCCGAAACCGGTCCAACGCACCGACGCCGAAAAGACGTCGCTGCAGACGATCTTCGCAGGTTTCCGCTACATCTGGTCGGAAAAAATCGTGCTGGGCGCGATTTCGCTCGATCTGTTCGCGGTGCTGCTCTCCGGCGCGGTGGCGCTGCTGCCCGTCTATGCACGCGACATTCTCGAACTCGGACCTTGGGGTCTCGGCCTGCTGCGCGCTGCGCCCGGCATCGGCGCGATCGGCGTCGCTATCTGGCTGACCAGTCATCCGGTGCGCGACCATGCCGGCCTCGTCATGCTGTTCTTTGTCGCGATGTTCGGCGTGTTCACCATCGTCTTCGGCGTGTCGACCATTCCCTGGCTGTCGATTGTCGCACTCGCGTTCCTTGGCGCCACCGACATGATCTCGGTCTATATCCGCGAGACGCTGATCCAGCTCTGGACGCCAGACCGGGTGCGCGGCCGGGTCAACGCCGTCAACATGGTCTTCGTCGGCGCATCGAACGAACTTGGCGAGTTTCGCGCCGGCACCATGGCGGCGCTGATCGGCGTCGTGCCGGCGGTCGTCTTCGGCGGCGTCGGCGCGATCGCTGTCGCGGGCATGTGGGCTTTCCTTTTCCCGGCGCTGCGCAAGGTCAGGCATCTCGACGGACGGGTGTAGCCGTGAGGCCCTCGTCGCAACGGATTATCCCGTCAGCGGAATCGCGCTAGGATGCAGCCATGGCACACCACCTGACCACCATCGGTTTCGACGCCGACGACACGCTGTGGCAAAACGAACAGTTCTACACGCTGACGCGCAACAGGTTTCTCGACCTGTTGGCCGACCACGCCGAACCCGATCACCTCGCCGAACGTCTCCTCGACGTGCAGAAGCGCACGCTGAAAATCTACGGTTTCGGGATCAAGGGGTTCACCCTGTCGATGATCGAGACGGCGATCCAGGTGACGGATGGCAAGGTGCCCGGCGCGACGATCGAGAAGATTCTCGATGCCGGCCGCGACATGCTGGTCCATCCGGTCGAGACCCTGCCGCATGCGCGTGAGACCGTGGAGGCGCTGGTCGGGCGCTACAAGCTGATCCTGATTACCAAAGGCGACCTGTTCGACCAGGAGCGCAAGCTCGCAGCGTCAGGCCTTGGCGAACTGTTCGACGGAGTCGAGATCGTTTCGGACAAGAATCGATCCACCTATCAGCGGGTGTTCGCCCGGCACGGGAACGGTCCGGACCGCGCTATGATGGTCGGCAATTCGCTTAAATCGGATGTCTTGCCGGCGATCGACGCCGGCGGTTGGGGCGTCTACGTGCCGCATGACCTGACATGGGTGGTTGAACACGCCGACGAACCTGAAGGCCACGGCCGCTTCCGCAAGATCGCGCATCTGGGGGAGTTGCCCGACGTCATCGCGGAGATCGGGTAGGCATCCTTCTTCCGCGAACGGGAGAAGGATTGCTTACGGCCAAAGGCCGAGCCCGCGACTGCGGGCCGCCGGCTTTCCTGCGCCCTCGAGGAGGGCCAGCCGGCGGCAGCCGGCGGTGCGGCCGGTGAGCGGAATCAAGCCGCCTTCTGGCGCGGCTTCAGCAGGCCGCGCTCGATCATCAGTTCGGCGATCTGGACGGCGTTGAGCGCCGCGCCCTTGCGCAGATTGTCGGAGACGACCCAGATGTTGAGGCCGTTTTCGACCGTGGGGTCTTCGCGGATGCGCGAGATGAAGGTCGCGTCCTCGCCGGCGCTCTCGAGCGGCGTGATGTAGCCGCCGTTCTCGCGCTTGTCGATCACCTGGCAGCCCGGCGCCTCGCGCAGGATGTCGCGCGCCTCGTCCGCGGTGATCGGCTTCTCGAACTCGATGTTGATCGCCTCGGAATGGCCAATGAACACCGGCACGCGCACGCAGGTCGCCGTCACCTTGATCTTCGGGTCCAGCATCTTCTTGGTCTCGGCGACCATCTTCCACTCTTCCTTGGTCGAGCCGTCGTCGAGGAAGACGTCAATATGCGGAATGACGTTGAAGGCGATGCGCTTGGTGAACTTCTTCACCTCGACGCCATCGGCGACGAACACCGCGCGGGTCTGCGTGAACAGCTCGTCCATGCCTTCCTTGCCAGCGCCCGACACCGACTGGTAGGTCGCGACGACGACGCGCTTGATCGTGGCGAAATCGTGCAGCGGCTTCAGCGCCACGACCATCTGCGCGGTCGAGCAATTCGGATTGGCGACGATATTCTTGCGCATGTAGAGCGAGATCGCGTCCGGGTTCACTTCCGGCACGATCAGCGGCACGTCCTGATCGTAGCGAAAAGCGCTGGAATTATCGATGACGACGCAGCCCTGCTTGCCGATCTTCGGCGACCATTCCTTGGAGACGTTGCCGCCCGCCGACATCAGGCAGAGGTCGGTGTCCGAGAAATCGTACTGCTCGAGCGTCTTCACCTTCAGCGTCTTGTCGCCATAGGACACTTCCGTGCCCTGGCTGCGGCGCGAGGCGAGTGCCACGACCTCGTCGGCCGGAAAGCCACGCTCTTCCAGAATATTCAGCATTTCGCGGCCCACATTTCCCGTGGCGCCGACGATCGCAACCTTGAAACCCATAAAGATTCTCCTGTCCCCCTCCGCTCGTTCCAAGAAACCCGCCGGCTTCGCGGGGTCCACCCCGGGCCGGACCCGGGAGGGGCGAGCAGGCCAAGGGAGGTCAGACCGTTTTGGCGGTCTTCGTTTTGGCCGTGGTTTTGGTGAAACGGGCGCGCGCGGAACCGCCGGATGAGAAGCCGGCAAAGTCCATCGTCAGAAATGCGAGCAGCAAGCCGCGCATGGGAAGCTCCATTACGCGGCGGCGTATGACGGAGTTCAGGGTAAGAGTCAATCGGCGGAGTCCCATCAGCTTTTGACGCCCGGCATATCATCGCCTTGTGATTTGACCTGACGAGAACCCGGCATAGGTAATCACGCGAAAGAGGAGGCCTTTATGATCGCTTTTCGCAAGACCATTCTCGCCGCATCCTTCCTTGGAGCAATAACCTTCCCGGCTGTCGCCCATCATGGCTGGTCATGGACCGCGGAAGGGTTCTTCGAGTTGGAAGGCGTGATCAACGCAATCTATCTCGGCAATCCGCATGCGACGCTCGATGTCGATGTCGAAGGCGAGATCTGGCGCATCGAACTCGCGCCGCCCGCGGCGACCGAGCGCGCCGGCTTCACGGAGGCGTCCGCCAAGGTCGGCGACGAGGTGACGGCCATCGGTAACCGGTCGCGCGACGAGACCGAGCCGCGATTGAAGGCTGTCCGATTGATTGTCAACGGCAAGACCTTCGACGTGTATCCGAACCGCGTTCCGTCGAACTGAACCGATGGCCGACATTATGGCGGCGATCGAACGGCTGCCCCCGGTCGAAGCGCTGCGGGCCTCCTTCGTCGCCTATCCGCTGGTCAACGCCGTGCATATCGCCGCGGTCGGTATCCTGCTTGCAAGCCTGCTGTTCATGCATGGGCGGGCCGCCGGCCTTTTCCCGGCGTTCGGACATCCCTATGCCGAAGCGGCTTTCCGGCACGTCGCATTCACGGCATTTGGGCTGGCCGCGTTGAGCGGCATTGCGCTGTTCACGATCAACGCTCGCGAATATGCCGCCAATCCGGCGTTTCTCGCCAAAATGCTGCTTCTTCTCCTCGCAGGCGTAAACTTGGCCTTCTACTTGAAAAGCAGCCGCTGCCGACGGGGCGGGGCGGTCACATCCGCCATTCTCTGGCCGGCGGTTCTCATCGCCGGCCGCTTCATCGGCTTCGTGTAGGTCACCCCAGCGCGCGGAACTTCGCCAGCACCGCATCGCCCATGCCGGTTGTGCCGACCTCGGTCATGCCCGCCGACATGATGTCGCCAGTGCGAATACCGTCGTCGAGGACCGAAGCGATTGCCTTTTCCAGCCGGTCGGCCTCGGCGATCATGTTGAACGAATAGCGCATGCACATCGCGAAGGACGCGATCATCGCCAGCGGATTGGCGATGCCCTTGCCGGAGATGTCCGGCGCCGAGCCGTGCACCGGCTCGTAGAGCGCCTTGCGCGATCCGGTCTTGGCGTCGGGAGCGCCGAGCGACGCCGACGGCAGCATGCCGAGCGAACCGGTCAGCATCGCCGCCACGTCGGACAGCATGTCGCCGAACAGGTTGTCGGTGACAATGACGTCGAACTGCTTCGGCCAGCGCACCAGTTGCATGCCGCCAGCGTCGGCCAGCATGTGGCTGAGCTGGACGTCGGAATACTTCGCCTTGTGCGTCGCAGTGACCACCTCGTTCCACAGCACGCCCGACTTCATGACGTTGCGCTTTTCCATCGAGCACACCTTGTTGTTGCGCGTGCGCGCCAGCTCGAAGGCGACACCCGCGATGCGCTCGATCTCGAACGTGTCGTAGACTTGCGTGTCGATGCCGCGCTTCTGGCCGTTGCCGAGGTCGATGATCTCCTTCGGCTCGCCGAAATAGACGCCGCCGGTCAGCTCGCGCACGATCAGGATGTCGAGGCCCTCGACCACTTCGGGCTTCAGCGACGACGAGGCCGCCAGCGCCGGATAGCAGATCGCCGGGCGCAGATTGGCGAAGAGCTGCATGTCCTTGCGCAGCCGCAACAGGCCGGCCTCGGGGCGCACTTCGTACGGCACGCTATCCCATTTCGGCCCGCCGACCGCGCCGAACAACGTCGCGTCGGCGGCCATCGCTTTGACCATGTCGGCTTCGGAGATCGCCTTGCCGTGCGCGTCATAGGCACAGCCGCCGACCAGGCCTTCCTCGGTCTCGAAGCCGCTGCCGAGTTCCGCATTCATCATCGCGATCAGCTTCTTCACTTCGGCCATCGCCTCGGGGCCGATGCCGTCGCCGGGGAGAAGAAGGAGCTTGCGCGATGCCATGGGAGAGCCTTTCCGCCTGAAATTCGTCGCGGCCTTGCTAGCGTTCGGCTCGATCCGGCGCAAGCAGTTAACCGAACTTGATGATCGACTCGATCATGTGTATAGTTTGGTGAATCTATACACATGGAGCCGGCGATGCGCACAAATATCGATATTGATGACGAGCTCATGGACGAAGTGATGAAGCTCACGGGTCAGAAGACCAAGAAAGCCGCCGTCGAGGAAGCATTTCGTCACATCATCGAGACTGCCAAGCGACGCCAAGCCCTCAAAGAGCTGTGGGGTATGGGATGGGAAGGCAATCTTGACGAGATGCGAAACGATTGGTCGCCCGAAGTGGACTGGGGGCTGCAAGACAAGCCATGATCGTGATCGACAGTTCGGTTCTGATTGACTGGCTCAGGAAAACCAAGACCCCTCAAACGGATCAGCTGGTGGGTTTTCCGCCGCGCGACGTCCTGATCGGCGATGTGGTCCTGCTCGAAATTCTGCAGGGCGCAGTTGATGACCGGCATGCGCGCAACCTGGAGATCAGACTTCGACGGTACGACATCGTAGCGATGCTGAACGGCGACTTGGCAGCCCGGACTGCATCGAACTACCGTCATTTGCGGCGGCTCGGGATCACGATCAGAAAGACGCTCGACCTCGTCATTGCGACCTATTGCATAGAGAACGACTGCGTTCTTCTGCAACGTGACCGCGATTTCGCACCCATGGCCGAGCATCTCGGCCTGCGCCTCGCCTGAACTCAGCCTCGCCGCAGCGCCGTCACCTCGATCTCGATCTTCATCTCCGGCTCGGCCAGTCCGCAGACGATCATCGTCGCCGCCGGGCGGATGTCGCCGAAATGCTCGCCGAGGATTGGATAGACCAGCGGCACGAAAGCCCGGTCGGTGACGTAGTAATGCGCCCGGACCACGTCTTCCAGGGCGAAGCCTGCGTCTTCGAGCGCCTTGCGGATCGTCGCGAGGCAATTGCGCGCCTGCGCTTCGACGCTGTCGGGCATGGCCATCGTCGCATAGTCGTATCCGGTTGTCCCGGCAACGAAACACCAGTCGCCTTGCACCACAGCGCGCGAATAGCCCGCGATCTTCTCGAAAGGCGATCCGGTTGAGATGAGCTTGCGCATTGCTATCGTCCGATCGCGCCGGTCATCGCCGCGCGCACATCGGCCGGCCAGCCGGCGGCATCGGGCCAGCTCTTTGGTGTGTCACCCTCGGATTGCTGTGCGAAATAGAGTTTCTTTCTGGCTTGGTCGATCGCCATGAAGCTGTCGCCGCCACCGCAATTGTGCGGGATGCAGCCCTCCGACCAGACAATGCCGGACGGCAGGGTTTCGGCGCTGCCGCCGACCATCAGCCCCCTGACCACTTCGGACAGAGATGCGCCGAGCGTCGCTTCCGCCTCCCTGTAGACATCCGCGTTGCGGAAAGCATCGATGATGTGCCCGATGGACTTCAGGTCGAGGTCAGCCCAGGTCGACTCCGGCTGCGGAATATAGGTCAGCTGGCCGGCGATGGTCATGCGCTCCTCCGGCGACCAAGCGATCACATTGTCCGTGCCGCCGGGCAGAAGGTAGGGCACGAAATAGATCCGCTCGCCGGTGACCGCGGGCGACGGTGCGCCGCAATCGCCGCCGATGTAATCGGCATCGACCTCGTCGCCGTTCTTCCAGACGATCAGAGTTCCCGGCGCGCAGGCGTTGCCGCCGTCACCGACCGAGATCAGCGCGACCTTGGAACCGCCCACCTCGACTTCCCGGTCAAAGAAGACGGAGTAGTTGGAGGCAAGCAGCCTTCCGTCAAAGTCGATTTCCTTTTCGCCGCTGTCCGTCTCGGTGATTGTGATCGTTCCGCCTTCGAACGGAATCTTTTCCGGCTCGGCCGTCTGGGCGAACCCCATTGCGGCGCTCGCCGTCAATGCGACAGCTGTGACGAGTGTCGTGAATCCGCGCATCGATGCCTCCAGATTGAAGTTCAGGGAGGCTGCCATGGCGAGCGGGCGATGTCAGCCGGGAATGATGATCCGCGCCAGGATGCGCCGCACGAACGGCGCGACGACCAGCACGCTCGGAAAGGCGATCGCCCAGGACGGCAGCCAGGCGGAGAGCCACATCAGCGGGAAGTGCGCGTTGATGCCGGCCGCAAGCGCTGTCGACAGGCCCGAGACGAGGAATGACATCATGCCGGAGAGCATCAGCCCGAACGCGTAGGGTTCGAGCCATTTTGGCAGAAAGGGCTGCATTGATGCTTACGCCCAGGGCCGCGAGACAGTGTTGCGCTTTTCGAAACTGTCGATAGAGGCAGCCTTTTCGAGCGTCAGGCCGATATCGTCCAGCCCGTTCAGCAGGCAGTGGCGCTTGAAATCGTCAAGGTCGAAGCGGATCACACCGCCATCGGGACCGCGGATATCCTTGGCTTCGAGATCGATTGACAGCGTCGCGTTCGAGCCGCGCGAGGCGTCGTCCAGCAGCTTCTCGAGATCCTCGGGGCTGACCGTGATCGGCAGGATGCCGTTCTTGAAGCAGTTGTTGTAGAAAATGTCGGCGAACGAGGTCGAGATCACGCAGCGGATGCCGAAGTCGAGCAACGCCCATGGCGCATGTTCGCGTGAGGAGCCGCAGCCGAAATTGTCGCCCGCCACGAGAATCTGCGCTTTGCGATAGGCCGGCTTGTTCAGCACGAAGTCAGGATTTTCGCTTCCGTCCTCGTTGAAGCGCATCTCGGCGAACAGGCCGGAAGCGAGACCGGTCCGCTTGATCGTCTTCAGATAATCCTTCGGGATGATCATGTCGGTGTCGACATTGACGATCGGCAAGGGAGCGGCGACGCCCGTCAGTTTGGTGAACTTGTCCATGGATGTCTTCCCGTGGTGTGTCGGCCTCCGTTTACACAAAGGTCGGCGCGAATCAAAGACCGTTGTGGGCACTCAGATCACGTTGAGCTCCCGATACGGCCGCCCTGCCGCGATCCGCTCATAGCCGAACACCGAGCAGTCGATCGTCCGGTAGCGGCCATGCATGACGAGTTCGGCCACGGCCCGGCCGACCGCAGGCGCCTGCTGCAGTCCGTGGCCGGAAAAACCGTTGGCGAAGATGAAGTTCGTGACCTTGGGGTGCCGCCCGATCACCGCGTTCTGGTCGAGCGTGTTGTAGTCATAGTGGCCAGCCCATGCCCGCGTCGGCTTGATTGCCTCGAAGGCCGGAATGCGCGTCGCCAGAATCGGCCAGATCGTCTCCTCGAACAGCGTCCAGTCCGGCTCGAAATCAGCCGGATCGGCCGCAGCGTCGGTATCGTAGGATTCCGCGCCTCCGGTGATGTAGACCGAGCCCTCCGGCCGGACATAGACGCCGCTCGGATCGACGATCAGCGGCATGTCGGGGAATCTGTCATGCGCCTCGAACACGAAGACCGAGCGCTTGCGCGGCTCGACCGGCAGCGCAATGCCGGCCATCGCCGCAACCTTGCCAGCATTGGGGCCGGCGGCGTTAACGACGATACCGGCGGAAATTTCGCTGCCGTCGTCCAGCGTCACCTTCGTCACTGCATTGCCCGTGCGCGAGATCCCCGTGACGCTCGCCTTGATGAAGGTAATGTCCCTGGTGCGCAGCGCGCGCCGAAAAAGCTGCAGATATTCGTGCGCGTCGAACCAGCCTTCGCCAGTGCGGCCGAAGGCGCCAGCGATGATGCCCTCAGCCGACATCCATGGAAAGCGCGCTTCGAGCGTCGCTGCATCCTCGACCACGATGTCCGCGCCTTCGGCCATCTGCACGGCGTGGTTCTGGCGCAGGATCGGCACGCCATCCGGCCCGGCGAGGATCAGGTATCCGCTCTCGCGAAAGGAAATGTCGGCGTCCGCGCCGAACTCCTCCTTCAGCCGACGGAACAGGCCGAGCGTGAACTGCGACAGGCGGATGTTTTCCGGTATCGAGAATTGCTGCCGGATTGACGCGCAGGACAGCGTGGTCGCTGACGTCTCGAATTGCGGGTCGCGCTCGATCAGTGCGATCGAACCCGTAAAGCCCTCTTCGCGCAGGCCCCACGCCACCGAGCTGCCGACGATGGCCCCGCCGATGATGACGATATCGAACTGCATGGAACCATTCCCGTTGATGTCGGACGCAAATCAGTTTCCGCGGATTGGTTCAAGTGGTTTGCGCCGCCAAACGCTTGCGCCAGCGCGAGACCTTATGCATGAAGGGGCCATGATCACGCGCCCCTTCAGCCCTCGCCGTTCCGTCCTCTACGTGCCCGCCACGAACGCCAAGGCGCTCGCCAAACTACCAGGCCTTGCCTGCGACGCGGCGATCATCGATCTCGAGGATGCGGTCGCGCCCGACGCCAAACTGGCTGCGCGGGAGGCCCTGCAGGCCTTCTTTGCCGAGCGCAGCGCATTGCCGCAGGCCGGGGGACCCCGCGAGATCGTCATCCGCATCAATGCGCTGTCCTCAGAATGGGGTCAGGACGACCTGATCGCCGCCCGCGCCTGCCGGCCGGACGCGATTCTTCTGCCGAAAGTCGAGACGCCGCGGGACATTCTGGAAGCCAACGACACGCTGGACGACGAGGACGCAAATCCGGCGATGTGGCTCTGGGCGATGATCGAAACGCCGAAGGCGCTGCTCAACATCGGCGCGATCGCCGAGCTTGGGCGCGATCCCGGCGCGCGGCTCGCCTGCTTCGTCGCCGGCACCAACGACCTGGTCAAGGAAACTGGCGTGCGCATGACGCCTGATCGCCGCTTCCTGACGCCCTGGCTGATGCACATGGTGCTGGCCGCCCGCGCCGGGGGCATCGACGTGCTCGACGGCGTCGCCAACAATTTCCGCGACCTCGACGCATTCTCGCGCGAATGCGAGGATGGCGCGGCGATGGGCTTCGACGGCAAGACGCTGATCCACCCCGACCAGATCGCGCCGGCCAATGCAGCCTTTTCGCCATCGGCCGAAGAACTCGGGCAAGCCCGCGCCATCGTTGCTGCCTTCTCGGCTCCGGAAAATGCCGGCAAGGGCGTTCTCACCGTCGACGGCCGTATGACCGAGCGGCTGCATCTGGCGCAGGCCGAGAAGCTGCTTTCCAAGTCCGGAAATCTCTGAGGACTGTTTTATGAAACTCTACCGCTTCCTCTCCGGACCGGACGATTCCAGCTTCTGCCACAAGGTGACGGCCGCCCTGAACAAAGGCTGGTTTCTGCATGGCTCGCCCACATACGCATTCGACGCCGAGACCAAGTCGATGCGCTGCGGGCAGGCCGTGTTCAAGGAAGTCGATGGTTTCGATTACGATCCAGGTATGAAGCTCTCGGAGCAATGAGGCGGCCTACGATTGATGTAAGGTCGCTCGGCGAGGCGCCGCATCTGTTGCCGCTCTGCACGCGCTGGAACTACGAGCAGTGGGGTCGCGACGATGGCGAGACGCTTGAAATCATCTCCGATGCGTTTGCGCGCATGGTGCGGGACGCGCGCGGCGAACACGTCCTGATCGCCTTTGTCGGTTTCGAGCCCGCCGGAATGGTTCTGCTGATCGATTGCGACCTGGAGAGCCATGCGCATCTGGCGCCGTGGGTGGCTGGGGTCTATGTCGAGCCCGACTTTCGCGGCAAAGGTGTGGCCACGGTACTGGTCGCGGCCGCCGAGGATTGCGCCCGGCGAGACGGACATGCGCAGGCCTGGCTCTACACCGACTTTCCCGATCTTTACGCCCGCATGGGCTGGTCGACACGCGAGAGTCTCACGGGTGACCGAGCCGGCATGGCGCTGATGGGAAAGGATTTATAAGCCGACTTTAGATGCTCTTTTTGAGCGCTTTTCGAACCATCTCGGCGATGTTCTCCGGAAATACAGTCTCACCGTTCGCAGCGAGGTCGCCACTGCCCCACCACCTGGCTTCTGCGATGAAGGCGCGCTCGACGGGATCTGGATTACCGCCGATGTCGATCAAACCATTCGTCCGCACCAGGAAATAGTGCTCCTCGGCACTCACCATCTCGCCGGTGGAGAGCATGAAACTGGTCTGGCGGACGGCGACGACATCGCCGACTTCGGTATCGATGCCTGTCTCCTCCATCAGCTCACGCCGCGCGGCCTCGGCATAGGTCTCGCCGTCATTGAGACCGCCACCCGGCGTCGCCCAATAGGCAGTGCCCGCCAACGGACCGCTGGCGAAGCGGAAACGAAACAGCAGGATGCGGTCTTGGGGATCGATAACGAGGAGGCGCGCGGACGGCCGCTCGCGCATCACTCCACACCTTCCTCGATCCGCTCCATGTCCTCGTCCGAGAGACCGAAATGATGGCCGATCTCATGGATCAGCACGTGGGTAACGATGTCGCCCAGCGTTTCCTCGTTCTCCGACCAGTAGTCGAGAATGGCGCGGCGGTAGAGCGTCACGCGATTCGGGCCCTCACCCGTCGCCGGGTTCCAGCGCTCGGCAATGCCGCGCCCCTCGAACAGGCCGAGCAGGTCGAACGGCGTCTCGAGCGAGAGATCGTCCATGATCTCGTCTTCAGGAAACTCCGCCATCTGGATGACGATCTCACCGGTGAGCGTACGGAACTCCTCCGGCAGGTGGGCGTAGGCGTCGAGCGCCAGCATTTCCATGTCCTCCATCGAGGGGGAATGCTGATCGCGCCAAGCGTGGGAATTGTCGATGCGGGCCATGAATTGTCCTTTGGTGGGCCGCATATAGGGGTTTTCCGCTGCGGATTGAAGCATTTCCGTTGGAGAGCCCACGGAATGAGTGTTTCCGAAGAAGGGAAGCGGAAGGGCAGGAATAAATTCCCCGAGACTCCGCTTGACTCTTCGAGCCCACTCCGGAATCTATAGGAACAGATAGAGAACATCTTGACCGGAAACAGGTGCCATGGCTGGAAACGCTGCGGCGCAGGAAGCCATTTGCACCCTGCGCCGGGACATCGCGAGAATCGAGGGACGTCTGGCCGAAACGCTGGATGGGCCGGTGGATTCGGCGCAGGAGTCCGCTGTGCTGCGCCGCAATGGGCGTGTCGTGCCCGGCCAGGTCATGCTTGCAACCGGCGTCGAGCGGCTGGACGAAGCGCTGGGTGGCGGTCTTCCCTGCAACGGGCTGACCGAGATTCACAGCAGCGCAACGCGTGACTCAGGTACGGCGGCCGGTTTCGCCCTCGCACTGGTCAGCCGGCTTATGGGGAGCAGCGATATGCCCATGTTGTGGATTGGCACTTCGGAGATTTTCCGCGAGGCGGGTTTTCCCTACGCGCTCGGCATCCACTCGCTTTACGGCATCGATCCTGGCCGGTTCCTGATCGCGCAGGCGGCGAAACTCGCGGATGCGCTCTGGATCACCGAGGAAGCAGCCCGGCTGCACAGGTTGTCGGCAGTGCTGCTCGAGATCCGCGGCAATCCCGCCAGTCTGGATTTGACGGCGACACGCCGGCTGCATCGCCGCGCCCAGGAGTCTGGACGCCCGGTCTTCCTGCTGCGCGAGGCCGCGGCGCCGGAACCAACGGCAGCGCCGGTCCGGCTCATCATCTCGCCTGCTCCTGCCGGCCTGCGCTACGCCTTTGACGGGCCGCTCGTCGGCTCGATCGGCCCGCCAGCCTTCATCCTCGCCGTCAGCAAAAACCGAAACGCACCACCTGCCCAATTTACGCTGGAATGGAATTCCCATGCACGCACCTTCCAGGAGAGACGGACGGAGAATTCTGTCCCTGTGGTTTCCGCGCCTCAGCACCGAGCGCATATGGCGGCAGAGGTTGGGACGCGCGTGGCGTTCCGCTGGATCGAAAAACCCGCCGCTGGTGATCAGTCACCGGGAAAAGAATACCCAGCGCATCGCCGCCTTGGATGAGCGGGCCGAAGCGCTGATGTTGAAATGCGGCATGGGCATCGCCGATGCGCGCGCCATGTATCCGTCGATCGAGATCATCGAGGCGGACCCTGAGGCCGACCGCAGGCTGATGGATGCGCTGGCCGACTGGTGCGACCGCTACACGCCGCTGGTGGCGCTCGACGGCATGGATGGCATGTTCCTCGACATCACCGGTTGCGCATCTCTTTTCGGCGGCGAGCGTGCGATGCTGGACGACATCGTGTCGCGGTTCTTCAGCCAGGGCTTCGACGTCCGCGCCGCTCTCGCCTCGACGCCGGGCGCCGCCTGGGCGGCGGCGCGTTTCGCGTCCGAGGCCCGCATCATTGAGCCCGGCGAAGAGCAACTTTTTCTCGACAAGCTGCCGCTTGCAGCCTTGCGGCTCGATCCCGACACACGCGCCAGCCTGGAAAGCGTCGGCCTGCGCAGCGTCGGGTCGCTGACGTCCGCGCCGCGCGCGCCCTTGGCACGCCGCTTCGGCAAGATGCTGCTCCTGCGGCTCGACCAGGCATTCGGTCGGATCGAGGAGGCCATTTCGCCCCGCATGCCGGTAGCGCCGCTCTCCGTCGAACGCCACCTCGCCGAAGCCGTCGGACAGCTGGAAGAGATCGAGCGGCTGGTATTGCTGCTGGCAGCGAGCCTCAAGCAGGATCTGGAACGTCGCGGCGAAGGCGCAAGGGCGCTCGAACTCCTGCTGTTTCGCGTCGATGGGGCCGTCAGCCGCATCTCCGTCGGCGCCTCGGTTCCGGTGCGCGAGCCTCGCTTCATCGGAAAACTGTTCCACGAAAGACTGGCCGCACTCGAAACCAGCATGGATGTTGGCTATGGCTTCGACCTCGTCCGGCTCTCCGTATTCGCGACCGCGAATTACGAAAGAACGCAGGCGGATCTTGGCGGCGAGACGGTTTCTGACGGCGAAGACGTCGCAATGTTTGCCGACCGCGTCCGGGCCCGTCTCGGTCGCAACGCGATCCTGAAACCCATGTTCATCGAGAGCCATCTGCCCGAGCGCGCAGTCATGCTCGTCCCTTTTGATGAGCTACCGCCGCAGAAGAGCGCCCAACCCGCCGACGAAAATCGGCCGCAGCACCGTTGCTTCGAGCGCCCGCAACGTCTGTTTTGTCATCCCGAGCCGATCGATGTTCCGGTAACGCAAGTACCGGAAGGCGCTCCGCCGCATTTCCGCTGGCGTCGCGCGCTGCACCAGGTTGCCCGCTCGGAGGGCCCCGAGCGCCTCGCGCCTGAATGGTGGCGGCAGAAGGAGCAAGCGGAGACCCGCGATTATTACCGGGTCGAGGACACTGATGGCCGTCGCTACTGGCTCTATCGGGAAGGGCTTTACGGCGCATCTACGGCCAGCCCGCGCTGGTATCTGCATGGACTGTCGGCATGAGCGCCGCGATCTCCTATATCGAGTTTGGCACGCAATCGAACTTCTCATTCCTGCGCGGCGCGTCCAATCCTGAAGAACTGGTGGTCGGGGCCTGCCTTCTCGGCCATGCCGCGATTGGCCTGGCGGACCGCAATACGGTCGCCGGCGTCGTGCGTGCCTGGAGCCAGTCGAGGACGATCAAACTGTCGAAGGAAGCCGAACCGATCGCGCTGCCCTATCACGCGGGATGCCGCCTTGTTTTTGGTGATGGCACGCCGGATATTCTCGCCTATCCGCAAAACCGCAAAGGCTGGGGTCATCTGTGCTGCATGCTGACCCAGGCCAATCTGCGCGAGGACACCAAGAAGGGCGCCACCCTTCTGTCACGAAGCGACCTGCTCGAATGGGGAGATCTTCTGTCGCTCGCCGTGCTGCCGGAACCGGCAAATGCCGACAACGACACATTGGCGCTGTTGCGTGGTCTGAAGCATCGTTTCGGCGGAAATGTCCGTCTTGCCGTCGCGCCGGCCTATGCGGGAGACGATCGTTACAGGCTACACCAGGCCTCTGCTCTTGCAGCAGCGGTTCGTCTACCTCTGATGGCCACCAACGACGTCGTCTATCACGCGCGGGATCGGCGACCGCTCCAGGACGTGCTGACAGCGATCCGTCTGAACGTCCTGGTGACGGAGGCCGGTCATGAACTCGCCGCCAATGCAGAACGCCATTTGAAGCCGCCAGCGGAAATGGCGCGTATCTTCGCCCGTTACCCTGAAGCGCTGGCCGAGACGCTGCGCTTCGGGGAGGATTTGCGCTTTTCGCTGAGCGAGTTGAAGCACAATTATCCGGACGAGACGACGGAGGAGGGCGTCGACCCGCAGACGGAGTTGGAGAGGCTGACATGGGAGGGCGCGCGCTGGCGCTATCCGGGTGGGGTTCCCGATAAAATCGATGGGCTCATCCGTCATGAGCTTGAGATCGTCGGCCAGAAGAAATACGCGCGCTATTTCCTGACCGTTCACGACATCGTTCGTTTCGCGCGCTCGAAAGAGGTCGGAATTCTCTGTCAGGGGCGCGGCTCCGCCGCCAACTCGGTGATCTGCTACTGCCTCGGCGTTACCGATGTCGATCCCAGCCTGATGGAAGTGCTGTTCGAGCGCTTCATCTCGGTAGAACGCGACGAACCGCCGGATATCGATGTCGATTTCGAGCACGAGCGGCGGGATGAGATCATCGCCTACATCTACACGAAATACAGCGAGAAACGCACCGCTCTCGCGGCAGCCGTCACCAGCTATCGGGGCCGGTCAGCGTTGCGCGAGGTCTCGAAGGCAATGGGACTGTCCGACGATGTGAGAAATGCGCTATCCAGCTCGATCTGGGGCTGGTCTTCGTCGAAAATCGGCGAGAAGGAGGCCAAGGCCGGCGGGCTCGACCAGTCCGATATGCTGTCGAAACATGTCATCGACCGCTCCAACGAGATCATGGGCTTTCCGCGCCACCTGTCTCAGCATGTCGGCGGCTTCGTCATCACCAAGGATCGGCTCGACGAGATCGTTCCCATCATGAAGACCGCGATGGACGAGCGGAAGATGGTCGAGTGGGACAAGGACGATCTCGATGCCGTGGGCATTCTCAAGGTCGATATCCTGGCGCTCGGCATGCTGTCCTGCCTGCGCCGCGCCTTCGATCTGCTTGGCGCCCATTACGACGCGCGGAACCAAAGAGACGAGCCGATCACCAGCCTGGCGACGCTGCCCCAGGAGCAGCGCCAAGTCTACGACATGATCTGCCGCGCCGACACGCTGGGCGTGTTCCAGATCGAATCGCGGGCGCAGATGTCGATGCTACCGCGCCTCAAGCCCCGGGAATTTTACGACCTCGTCATCGAAGTGGCGATCGTCCGGCCCGGCCCGATCCAGGGCGACATGGTGCATCCCTACCTGCGCCGGCGTCAGGGGCTTGAAAAGGTTGAATACCACCATCCCGAACTCAAGGGCATTTTGGGCCGGACGCTTGGCGTGCCGCTCTTTCAGGAACAGGCGATGAAGATCGCCATCGATATCGGTGGCTTCTCGCCCAGCGAGGCTGACAAACTCCGACGCGCGATGGCAACCTTCCGGCGCAACGGAACCATCCACGAGTATCGCGACAGGATGGTCAGCGGAATGGTGGTCAAAGGCTATCCCAAAGAGTTTGCGGAACGCTGCTTCAGGCAAATCGAAGGATTCGGCGAATACGGCTTTCCCGAAAGCCATGCCGCGTCCTTCGCGCTGCTCGTCTATGCGTCCTGCTGGTTCAAGACCTATTATCCGGACGTCTTCTGCGCCGCGATCCTGAATTCACAGCCGATGGGTTTCTATGCGCCGGCCCAGCTTGTCCGCGATGCCCAGGACCACGGCGTCGACACGCGGACTGTCGATATCAACCATTCGACTTGGGATTGCACTCTCGAAGAGGCCGACTTCAATCCAGGCCGCGTTCTGCGGCGCCATGCGGAAATGCGCGATGTCATCAAGACCACCCATGCCGTCCGGCTTGGTTTTCGGCAGATCAAGGGGCTTTCGAAGAAGAGCATGGATGCCTTTGTCGAACGCCGCGGTTCGGGCTATCGATCTGTTCGCGACATCTGGCTGCGGTCCGGTCTGAACGTGGATGACATCGAGCGTCTTGCCCAGGCCGATGCCTTTCGGTCGGTCGGGCTGGACCGCCGCGAGGCGCTATGGGCCGTCCGCGCGCTGGACGGCAAGAGCGCCGCCGAAAAGTTGCCCTTGTTCGACGTGGCTGGTCCTCCGCTGCGCGACAGTGAACCGGAGACGACACTGCCGCTGATGCCGCTTGGCGAGCACGTCATTCACGACTATCGATCGCTTGGGCTGTCCCTCAAGGCGCACCCCGTGTCTTTCCTCCGTCAGCGCCTGGAGCGGACAGGCGTCACGCCGAATGAGAAATTGACCGACGTGCCAAACGGCCGACGTGTGTCAGTGGCGGGGCTGATCCTGGTGCGTCAGAGACCGGGCAAGGGAAACGCCATTTTTCTGACCCTGGAAGACGAGAAGCATGTCGCCAACATCATCGTCTGGAAAAGCGATTTTGAACGTCTCCTGCCGGTGATCATGGGATCGAAACTGGTCTGTGTGACCGGCAAGCTGCAGTGCGAAGCGGGTGTGGTTCACATCGTCGCGCAGCGGATGGAGGATCTGACGCCTTGGCTGGCCGAGTTGTCAGAGCAGGCGAGCATGTTCGACACGTTGATGCCCGCCGACGAGGTGAAGCACCCAGGCGTCGACCATCGGGGACGCCGGTCACGGCATGCGGACAGGGTCGAAACGACAGCGAGAAGCCATGAAACAAGCGCCGCAGTGGAGAAACTGGCGCTCGAAACAAGCCAGATCATGCCCAAGGGCCGGAATTTTCAATAAGTCGCAGAGAGGCGACAGCCACAGTCAGTTGCGCGTTTTCCGGCGTTGCAGTTCGTCCTCATCCATCTGCCGAGCCTCGGACGGCAGCATGATCGGAATCCCCTCGCGCACCGGATAGGCGAGTTTCGCCGACACCGAGATCAATTCTGACCGCGCCGCATCATAGCTCAGCATACCCTTGGTCAGCGGACAGCAGATCAATTCGAGAAGTTTCGGATCGATGGATGGCGGGTTCTGCGGTTCGGACATCAAAATCACTGCAGGCTGGACGAGAAATCGTCGCGATCGCGCGCCAACGACATCTCGGTGATGGCGATCAGCGTTTCGGCGCGGGTCCGCAGGTCCGGCGCCTCGAGCAAAGCCTGCTTCTCCGCCGCGCCGTAAGGCGACATCATCGACAACGCGTTGACCAGAGTGGCGTTTTCGGCGCGGCTGATACTGTCCCAGTCGGCCTCGAGCCCATTTGCCTCCAGATAGGCTTTGAACGCCTTGAGGAGTGCTGCGCGGTCGATCTCGTCACCGCCGCTCTCGTCATCCAGATCGCCGACGAAGGGCGCAATGCGACACTGCCGGTAAGGCGTGCGGACGGCAATCTCGTCGATGACGCGGAAACGGCACACGCCCTGGAGCGAAATCAGGTAACGACCGTCACCGGTCTCGGCGAAGGAGACGATCCGCCCGAGACAGCCCGTTTCGCACAATTCCGGCTCGCCATCCTCGCGCATCGCCCCGTCCAGCCGCGGCTGGATCATGGCGACGATGCGCCCAGCGCCCAGCGCGGCATCGAACATTTCCAGATAGCGCGGCTCAAAGATGTTCAGTGGCATCCGACCACCGGGCAGGAGCAGCGCCGCGTTCAGCGGAAACACCGGCGCTTGCGACGGCAGGTCCTCAGCTCTCCGATAGAATGCATTTCCGGCCTGCACAGGTTCAATCCTCCTCCGGATGCGCCGGATGGAAACTATGTGGGGCGGAAGCCGAATTGCGCAAGACCGTCGACCGGCCTCATATGCTTCAGGAAAACAGCAGCGAGGACAGCTTGCGTCGTCCGGCCAGCGTCGCTTGGTCCGCCATGCCCCACGCTTCGAAAAACAGAAGCAGCTGCTTGCGTGCGCCATCGTCGTTCCAGGCGCGGTCGGCCCTCATGATCTCGAGCAGACAGCCCGCGGCTGCATCCCGCTCGCCGCGCGCATTGTGAAGCATGGCCAGATCGAATCGCGCCTGGTGGTCCTTGGGATCAGCCTCCAGCCGCTGCTGCAAATCCGACGGATCCCCGAGAGACTGCGTCTGTAACGCCAGCGCAATGCGAGCCTTCAATCCCGCAACCGACGCATCGCCGGCCATCTCCGCGGGCACGCCGTCCAGAACCGACTGGGCCGCGTCAATGTCGCCAGCGTCCACAAGGAGGCCAGCCATTCCAACGATCGCTGGCAGCGAATCGGGCTTCACTGACAGCACCTCTTGATAAATGTCGGTGGCCAACTGCGCGTCGCCGGCGTCCGCCGCTTCTTTCGCCGCCGCCAACGCCGCCTCGATCTGCTGGTCCGGCCCATCTCCGGGACCGGCCACCTTGTCGATGAACTCGCGCACCTTGCTTTCCGGCAGGGCCCCCATGAAGCCATCAACCGGCTGGCCGTCCTTGAACGCGATCACGGCCGGGATCGACTGGATTCCGAGCTGCCCTGCGACGGCAGGATGATCGTCGATGTTCATCTTGACCAACTTTACCTTGCCGTTGGAAGCATTCACCACCCTTTCCAGCACGGGGGTGAGTTGCTTGCAGGGCCCGCACCATGGCGCCCAGAAATCGACGAGCACCACCTGGTTGCGCGATTCCTGGATCACGTCGGCGGTAAAGTGCTGCGTCGTCGTGTCCTTGACGAGATCCGCTTTGACCTGTGCTCCCGCCGCTGGTGCGCCGAAGCTGACATTGGCCGCATACTGTCCGCCGGCCGAGGCAAACGGATTGTTTTCGGTGGTCATGCGGCTACTCCTTGTGTTCAGCGTCACAGCGGCACGGTCGGCGCCTTGCATCCGCCGCGCCAGATGTGGCGATCACTGGCTGACTTTCAAGATCGCCGGTTCATGACCCGTCGCGCGCATGAAGGCGACCAGATCATGCGGCGCAATCGAAGTTGTCGCGACATTGACCAGCGGATGCGCATTGACGATCTCGTGCTGCATCAGTTCCGCGTCGAGCACGGCGCGCACGCGGCCATCGACGTCGTTGATCACCCCGAACGCGGTGACAGCGCCCGGCGAGACGCCAAGATATTCCATCAGCTTTTCCGGATTGCCGAACGAGACGCGACTCGCGGCGCCGATGACCTGGTGGATCGACTTGAGGTCGACTTGCGCGTCCTCGCCCACGGTCACCAGGAAGAAATTATCCTTCTTGTCCTTGAGGAAGAGATTCTTCGTGTGCCGGCCGGCGATCTCTCCGCGCATCTCCTGCGATTCGGCGACCGTGTAGAGCGGCGGATGCTGCTTCGTGGACACGGTGATTCCCGCAGCCGCGAGAAAGGCGAACAATTCATCTGGAGTCTTCGGCATGTCTCGCCCGCTTGGATTGCGGCTCATCCTCTACGTCCAAACCACCAGCGTGCCAACCCCAACCAACCCGCTCCGGAGCATACATTGCCGTCCCAGCCGGGCAGGCAATACGGACGCCAGACACAATGAAACGAAGCGCCATTTCCCTGTTGCAATCGAAACGCGCTTCGGCCATATAGGCGCGGCTTGCGGCTTTCGGGCCGCGCGAGCGGGTGTAGCTCAGGGGTAGAGCACAACCTTGCCAAGGTTGGGGTCGAGCGTTCGAATCGCTTCACCCGCTCCAGTTTCTCTCCGGATTTCGGTTGCGCCCCATTGCAGCCGTGCTAACCGGAGATCATGTCGCAGAAGAAATCCCACGAGGTCGACGCCTGGATTGGCAGGCCTGATGCTGGCGTCCGCACGGTCCTGATCTACGGACCGGATCGCGGGCTGGTGTCCGAGCGCGCCGCGCTTTTCGCCAAGGCCACCCGGCTTCCTCTCGACGACCCCTTTGCCGTCATCCGCTATGATGCATCCGACATCGAACAGGATCCTGGCCGCTTGCTGGACGAGGCGCGCATGGTGCCGATGTTCGGCGGCGAGCGCCTGCTCTGGGTGCGCAATGCCGGCGCGCACAAGGGCTTCTCTGACGCGGTCAAGGAACTTCTCGCTACCCCGTCTCGAGACGCGGTTCTGCTGATCGAGGCTGGCGATCTGAAGAAGGCCGCCCCTCTTCGCGATGCTGTGGAGCGCTCCGACGCGGGTATGGCTCTGCCTTGCTATGTCGACGAGGAGCGATCGGTCGACACAGTCATCGATGCCGAACTGGCCCGCGCTGGAAAGTCGATCGCACAGGATGCCCGCCACGCCTTGCGCCGCCGACTTGGCGGCGACCGGCTGGCGACCCGCGGCGAGATCGAGAAACTCGTGCTCTATTGCGGCGACAAGACCCAGATAGAACTAGAGGACGTCGTCGCTTCGTCGGGCGACGTGTCGGCCTCGACCGTCGATCAGGCGATCGATGCGGCGCTGGCGGGATCGCTGACCGAGCTCGATCGTTCGCTGCAACGCTCGATCGAAGCCGGTGCACATGCCCAGACCATTCTGGGCGCGGCGATGCGGCAGTTCCAGGCGCTGGAAACCATGCGTCGCAATGTCGATTTCGGCGGCGCCCAGCCGGCGGCCGCCGTGGCGGGCGCCAGGCCGCCAGTGTTCTTCGGCCGCAGGAAACTCGTCGAGACCGTGCTTGCGCGGTGGAGCGGAGCATCGATTGCGCGTGCGCTCGAACGACTTCAGGGCGGCATATTGGCGACCCGCCGCCGTCCCGAACTGTCTGCCGCGATCGTGCGCGACGCTCTCGTGGCGATCGCAGTCGAGAGCCTACGCTCCGCGCGCCGGGGAAAATAGATTAATTATTTCATATAGTTGCGTTCTACCGCTGAAGTCGCCGACACAGGTCGTCGAGTTGTTCGAGCGTCTTGTAGGCGATCCGCACCTCGCCGCCCTTGTCGCGATGGTTCACCGCCACCTTCAGCCCTGTCACGTCGGACAGCAACTGTTCCAGCGCTTTCGTGTCGGCGTCCTTCTCCTCATCGGCCCGCTTGGACGACGTCGCGTTCGCCTGGTCATTGCCCTTCTGCGCCAGCGCCTCTGCCTGGCGCACCGAAAGGCCGTCGCGAATGATCTTCTGCGCAAGCGCGACCGGATCCTCCGCTGTCACCAGTGTTCGCGCGTGGCCGGCCGAGAGAGATCCGTCGACCAGCATGTCGCGGATGCTCTCCGGCAGCTTCAAAAGCCGCAGCGTATTTGCGACATGGCTGCGGCTCTTGCCGATGATCTGCGCGAGATCAGTCTGCACGTAGTGATGATCGTCGATCAGCTGCTGGTAGCCGAGCGCCTCCTCAACTGGATTGAGGTCGCTGCGCTGGACGTTCTCGACGATCGCGAGTTCGAGCGACATGCGATCATCAACGTCACGCACAATCACCGGGATGCTTGTCATTCCGGCGCGTTGCGCAGCGCGCCATCTCCGTTCGCCGGCAATGATCTCGTAGTGGCCCGCTTGGATCTTTGAAGGACGAACGACCACTGGCTGGACGATGCCATGCTGCTTCAACGACGCGGCGAGGTCTTCCAGTTCCGCATCAGCAAACGAGCGGCGCGGATTGCGCGGGTTGGGCGAAATGAACTCGACCGGCACGGAGCGATCGCCGGGAATGGCTGCCGCCTGGGCGGGCGCGGGTCGGTCTATGTCCCCGATCAACGCAGCAAGCCCACGTCCGAGCCGATTCTTGGAAATCTCGTCATTCATAGCCGGTGGTCCATTGGTCAAGCCGTATGTTTCGCAGGCGAATCGTCATGCCGCCCGCAGCCGCCGCTCGCGGCGGATAACTTCGGAAGCGAGCTGCAAATAGGCCTGGCTGCCCGAGCATTTGAGATCGTAGAGGATCGCCGGCTTGCCATAGGACGGTGCTTCCGAGACCCGGACATTGCGCGGGATCACTGTCTCGTAGACCTTGTCACCCATATGCGCCCGAACGTCGGCGACCACCTGATTGGCCAGATTGTTGCGTCCGTCATACATCGTCAGCACGATGCCCTGGATCGTCAGAGCAGGATTGATCGAGCCACGCACCTGCTCGACTGTTGCCAGGAGCTGGCTCAAGCCCTCAAGCGCGAAAAACTCGCATTGTAGGGGCACGAGCACCGAATCGGCCGCGGACATCGAGTTAAGCGTGAGGAGATTCAACGAGGGCGGGCAGTCGATCAGCACATAGCTGAAGCGCGGACTGTCTGCTGCATGGCGGCGCAGTGCATTGCGCAGCTTCAGAACGCGGTCCGGCGACGCTGCGATCTCCATCTCGATGCCGAGGAGGTCGAGTGTGGACGGGATGATCGACAGTCCAGGAACAGCAGTCGCCATTGCCGCCTCCTCGACGGATGCCGCGCCGGTGAGGACGTCGTAGGACGAAACCGCGCGATCGCGCCGATCAATACCGAGCCCGGTGCTGGCATTGCCTTGTGGGTCGAGATCGACGAGCAACACGCGCTCGCCGATCGCGGCAAGCGCCGTAGCGAGATTGATCGCGGTCGTGGTTTTGCCCACTCCGCCCTTCTGGTTCGCGACTGTGATGATGCGCATGATTTCGATCGCTCTTTGGCCGCGCTATCGCTGTCCGCGCGGTTCGACATTCGAGATCTCGAGAATGACGCCGGCATCATCGATGACGCTTCTATGTTCTACCAGATCGAACCGCCAGACGTCAGCGCAATTTGCGAGTTCGGCGCGATAGTCCCGGCCTTTGTGGAAAAGACCGCACGCGCCTGCGCTCAGCCATGGCCAAGCGAGGCGGATCAGTTCAGGCAAGGGCGCAAGTGCTCGAGCTGTCACGATCTGTGGCATGGGGATCTTGCCGGCCGCATCCTCTATCCGTGATGGAAAGACGGTCGCGGGAGCTCGCAACTTACCGAGGGTCGTTTGCAGAAATGCTGCCTTCTTCCGGTTGCTTTCGACCAGCGAAATCCTCCCGCCGCTTCGTTCGGTGAGAAGGATGGCAATAACTGCGCCGGGAAACCCTCCGCCGGATCCCAGGTCGAGCCACTCGGTTGCCCCCGTACTCAGCGAAAACAACTGAGCGCTATCGAGGATATGCCGCTGCCACAGCGCTCCAAGCGTCGAAGGAGCAGCCAGATTGATTCGAACGGACCACCGCCGGAACTCGGCTTCGAACTGTGTCAGCTTGTTGAATGTTTCACGTGAAACCGGGCCAGCGATCCAGCAAAGCTCTTCATGAGCGTCCGTAGTCATGCCAACCCACTGACTTTGGCGCCGTGTTTCATCGACGCAATGATGATTGCCAGCGCAGCCGGCGTCATGCCGTCAATCCTCTGGGCGTCGGCAATGCTGCGCGGGCGACGCTGCGCGAGCTTTTGTTTCAGCTCGTTGGAAAGTCCAGCAAGATCCGCGAAGTCGAGATCCAACGCAATCTCCCGTCCCTCCTCCGCTCGAATCATTTCGGACTCGACTCGTTGCCGGTCGAGGTAAACGGCATAGCGCGCATCCGTCTGCAGCGACTCAGCCGTGAGCAAGTCGACATCGCGCAACTGCGGCCAAAACTCGGCGAGACGAGCGACATCAACGTCCTCGAAAGCAAGCAGTTCGAATGCGGTGCGTCGTACCCCATCCAAGTTCAGCTGGATCCCACGTCGCCGAGCCTCGTTCGGAGTCAATGAAAGGCCATCCAATTGCGCACGGGCACGGGCCTTTCGCGCCTCGCGGTCCTCGAACCGGTGCACACGGTCGCTTGATACAAAGCCCAGCCGAATTGCCAATGGTGTCAGCCGCGTATCCGCATTGTCGGCCCGTAGCGACAAACGAAACTCAGCTCGAGAGGTGAACATTCGGTACGGCTCCGAAACACCCCGGCTGGTCAGGTCGTCAGCCATCACGCCAATATAGGCGTCGGCTCGGCTCAGCCTGATTGTCTCCGAACCAGCTGCACGACGGGCCGCATTGATGCCGGCGAGAATGCCTTGTGCACCCGCCTCCTCATAGCCTGTGGTCCCGTTGATCTGGCCAGCGAGAAACAGTCCTGCAATCTTGGTGGTCTCAAAACTCGATTCCAGCTCGCGCGGATCGACGTGATCGTACTCGATCGCATAGCCTGGCTGGGTGATCACCGCGCGTTCGAGGCCAGGAACGCTGTGCACCAGGGCATGTTGGATGTCCTCTGGCAGGGAGGTCGAGATGCCGTTCGGGTAGACGGTATCATCGTCGAGCCCTTCGGGCTCGAGAAAGATCTGATGACCCTCACGATCGCCAAACTTGACGATCTTGTCCTCGATCGACGGACAATAGCGTGGTCCCACACCTTCGATTGAACCCGAATACATGGCCGAGCGGTGAAGGTTTTCGCGAATGATATCGTGGCTTTTCGCGGTGGTGCGCGTGATGCCACATTCGATCTGACGGGTCGTGATCTTGTCCGTCATCAAAGAGAACGGCATCGGGTTCTCGTCAGCTGCCTGCATCTCAAGTGATGCCCAGTCGATCGTCCGTCCGTCGAGCCGTGGTGGCGTGCCAGTCTTCAGGCGCCCCAGTTTGAAGCCTGCCAGTGTCAGCACCGCAGACAGCCGCTCCGCGGCGTGTTCGTTCATCCGCCCTGCCGGAAAGCGGCGATCCCCTATATGAATCAACCCCTTGAGGAAGGTGCCGGTGGTCAGAACGACTGCACCACATGTGAGCATTCGTCCGTCCGCAAGCGTCACCGAGGTGACTTGCGACCTCTCCACGCCTATGTCGACGACTTCCCCCTCAAGAATATCCAGGTTGGTCTGTTGCAACAATAGAGAATGGATGGCTTCCCGATAGAGCTTACGGTCCGCCTGGGTACGCGGCCCGCGCACGGCGGGTCCCTTACGCCGGTTGAGCAGTCGGAACTGAATTCCCGCAGCATCCGCTGCTCTGCCCATGAGTCCATCCAGGGCGTCAATCTCCCTGACAAGATGTCCCTTGCCGAGACCACCGATGGCTGGGTTGCAAGACATGACACCGATCTTGTCGGCGGCGAGGGTGACGAGGCTCGTCCGAGCGCCATATCGCGCCGCTGCGGATGCGGCTTCGCAGCCTGCATGTCCTCCGCCAATGACGATGACATCATAACTTGACACTGGGATCACCTCTTCTCGGTCATGTGTTCGCACACAGATCGCTTGTCAAGCCGATCTGTCCCAATATGTTTCACGTGAAACACATCCGAAACGATTCGGGCTGCTTCACGTGAATCACGACCACATGTTTCACGTGAATCATTTGCCGATACAGAACTGACCAAATATCTCCCCGAGCAACTCCTCGGTATCCGTCATCCCGACTATCCGACCAATGTCCTGCGCCGCTCCCCGCAAGTCTTCAGCTCTCAGTTCCAGCGCCTTATCCGACGCAATCGCTCGTCCAAGCGCATCTCTGGCGGAACGCAAATGCATTACGTGCCGATCGCGCAGAGGAAGCGCAGTCGAAGCGGTAGGGGTGTCGAGCCTCGCCCGCTCCGTTACCATAGAAAGCAGGTCACCAATGCCTTCACCGGACCTGGTCGAGATTCGCACATCGTATCCCCCGCCGTCGCTACGACCCACAAGATCGACCTTCGATCCGACTCGAACAACATTCGGATATGCGTCAGCCGCCAATCTGCCCGGCGCCGACATATCCTCCACAAGCAGCACAAGATCAGCCAACGTCGCCGCCGCCAGCGCTCTTTCGATCCCGATGGACTCGACCATACCTTCTGATACGCGGATCCCTGCGGTATCGGTCATGACGACTTTGTAGCCGCCAAGATCAAGCGACACTTCGATCAGGTCTCGGGTGGTGCCGGGTTCAGCGGTGACAATCGCCACGTCGCGCATCGTTAATGCATTGAGAAGACTTGATTTTCCAGCGTTTGGAGCGCCAATGATGACCACTCGATAGCCGTTTCGTATGATCTCGGATTGGCGATATCGCGCCAGATGCCTGTCGATATGGCCGACAAGCGCAACGATACTTGCCGGCAGGGCGCTGTTGAGGGACTCGGACACGTCGTCCTGGTCCGAGAAGTCCATCTCAGCCTCGATGCCCGCGCGCATGTGCAGTATCTCAGTCCGCCAAGCGAGGTAGAGATCACGCAGTCGGCCGGAGGTACTGTCGACTGCCATCCGGCGCTGCGTCTCTGTTTCGGCGGCGATCAGATCGGACAGACCTTCAACGCCCGTCAAATCCATGCGGCCATTCAGGAAAGCGCGCCTGGTGAATTCTCCCGCCTCAGCGAGGCGGCAACCGCCGAGGTCGGCCAGGGCGCCGAGAACCGCGTTCACAACGGCAACGCCGCCATGAACATGGAATTCACCGCAGTCCTCCCCGGTCACCGAATTGGGACTGGGGAAATACAGACAGATTCCGTAGTCGATGATGGATCCTTCGGCTCTCAATGGCCCGTAGCGCGCCACTCGCGGTTCCGGCACTGATCCTGAGAGTGCCGTGAGTGCGCCGCGCACCTGTGGTCCGGACATTCTGATCACAGCTATGCCAGATGGCGGACGCCCCGTGGATAGAGCGAATATCGTGTCGATTGATGCCATCTGGCCGCCTTCCGGGCCGCGCCACTGGAAACGGAGGAGGCCAACTCCCGCAAGGCGAGGTGCCGACCGGTCCTTGTGACGAATCGTTTCATATCCGAATCAAGCTTGAGGCGTTCGGACCGAGACAGACCTCAGGTATTCATCGAATCAAAGAAATCCGAATTCGTCTTGGTCTGCTTCAACTTGTCGATCAGGAATTCAATCGCGTCGGTCGTTCCCATCGGCGCCAAGATGCGGCGCAGAACGAAGATCTTCTGCAGATCCGATTTCTGGACCAGCAGGTCTTCCTTGCGGGTGCCCGATTTGAGGATGTCCATGGCCGGATAGATGCGCTTGTCGGCGACCTTGCGATCGAGAACGATTTCCGAGTTGCCGGTGCCCTTGAACTCCTCGAAGATGACCTCGTCCATGCGGCTGCCCGTATCGATCAGCGCAGTCGCAATGATCGTCAGCGAGCCGCCCTCTTCGATATTGCGCGCGGCGCCGAAGAAGCGCTTCGGCCGCTGCAACGCGTTGGCGTCGACACCACCTGTGAGCACCTTGCCGGACGACGGCACGACCGTGTTGTAGGCGCGGCCGAGACGGGTGATCGAATCGAGCAGGATGACCACGTCGCGTCCGTGCTCGACCAGGCGCTTGGCCTTTTCGATAACCATTTCAGCAACTTGTACGTGGCGAACCGCCGGCTCGTCAAAGGTCGAAGAGACGACCTCGCCCTTGACGGAACGCTGCATATCGGTGACTTCTTCCGGGCGCTCGTCGATCAACAGCACGATCAGGTAGCATTCCGGATGGTTGGCGGTGATCGAATGCGCGATGTTCTGCAACAGCACCGTTTTACCGGTGCGCGGCTGCGCCACGATCAGAGCGCGCTGGCCCTTGCCGAGCGGCGCGACCAGGTCGATGACGCGGGCCGAGATATCCTTCGAGGTCGGATTCTCCAGCTCCATCTTCAGCCGGGACGTCGGATAAAGTGGTGTGAGATTGTCGAAGTGGATCTTGTGCCGAATCTTTTCCGGATCGTCGAAATTGATCGTGTTGACCTTGAGCAGCGCGAAATAGCGTTCGCCTTCCTTCGGGCTGCGGATCGGGCCTTCGACCGTATCGCCGGTCTTGAGCGAGAAGCGCCGGATCTGCGATGGCGAGATGTAGATATCGTCCGGACCCGGCAGGTAATTGGCGTTCGCGGAGCGCAGGAAGCCGAAACCGTCCTGCAGCACTTCGACGACGCCGTCGCCGATGATCTCGACGTCATTGCCCGCCAGTTTCTTCAAGATCGCAAACATCAGCTCCTGCTTGCGCATGACGCTCGCGTTCTCGACCTCGAGCGATTCGGCGTAAGCGATCAGCTCAGGCGGCTTCTTGTTCTTGAACTCTGCGAGTTTCATTTCCTGCATGGTGCGGACTCTGGATGGATTCGGGGATTGAAAGGTGGAATGCGAGTGCTTGGGGGCGCCGTTTGCGCGAACAGATGCTGTGAAACGGCATGAGCGCTAGGCGAAAAGGGAAGACCTGTCCTTTACAAGCCGATCAGCAAAAGAGCAAGCCGTGATTCCGGGTCAGAATGGCTTGACGATGACAAGAATGACGATCGCGATCATCAACACCGTCGGCACCTCGTTGATGATGCGCCAATGCCGCGCCGGTTTGCTGTTGCGATCCTCGGAGAACCGCCGCACGGCGCCGCCAAGATAGCCGTGTGCGCCGGACATCAGCACCACCAGCGCGATCTTGGCATGCAGCCATCCGCCCGAGAAGCCAAATCCCTTCCAGGCCAGCCACAATCCCGCAGCCCAGGTGACAATCATTGCCGGATTGATGATCGCCCGATAAAGCCGCTGCTCCATGACCTTGAACGTCTCGGACTGCACCGACCCGCGCTCGGCGTCGGCGTGATAGACGAAGAGCCGCGGCAGATAGAGCATGCCGGCCATCCACGCGATGACCGCAATCACGTGCACCGCCTTGATCCAGAGATAGAGATTGTCTGGTGCGATCCAGAACACCAGCGCTGTCAGCATGATGAAAACGGCAATAGCCACCGCCGCACGTTTCACGGCATTGGATCCCGACTTCAGAAGTGCGGGATCGCCCATCAGCCCGCCGCCCTGATCTGCTTCAGCATCGCCTCTACATGGGCAAGTGGCGCTTCCGGCGTGATGCCATGACCGAGATTGAACACCAGAGGACCAGATCCCAGCCCTTCGAGGATGTTCGCAACGCCCTGCTCAAGAGCCTTGCCGCCGGCGACCAGCCGCATTGGATCGAGATTGCCTTGCACAGCGCCGACCTCCTGGAGCCGCTTCGCCTGTGACAGCGGCACGGACCAGTCCAGCCCAAGTGCTGTGACACCCGTCGCCTGGCGGTAGCCGTCATAGAGACTGCCGGCGCCTTTCGGAAAACCGATGATCAGGGCATCCGGCCGCGCAACGCGAACCAGCCGGACAATCTTCGCCACTGGCTTGACGCAAAAGGCCGCAAATGACGGCTCATCCAGAACACCAGACCAGGAATCGAAGATTTGCACCGCATCGGCGCCCGCCTCGAGCTGCCGGATCAGATACTCGGCCGACACTTCGGCGATAATGTCGAGCAGCGCTGCAAACTCCTCGGGATGGCGGTAAGCGAACAGCCGCGCCGGCGCCTGGTCCGGCGTGCCGTGCCCAGCAATGACATAGGTTGCGATCGTCCAAGGCGCCCCGCAGAAGCCCAGCAAGGTGGTTTCCAGCGGCAACTCCCGCCGCAACCGGCTAACGGTCTCGTAGACCGGCTCCAGGACCTCGTGGAACCCACTCCGGTCGAGCTCCCCGATCTCCTCGCGCCTGATCGGCGTCATCAAGGGCCCGCGGCCTTCCTCGAAGCGCAGGTCCCGGCCGAGTGCATGCGGCACGACAAGAATGTCTGAGAACAGGATCGATGCATCGAACCCGAATCGGCGGATCGGCTGCAGCGTCACTTCGACTGCAAAGTCGGGATTGTAGCAAAGATCGAGAAAGCCTCCCGCCTTCTTCCGCGTCTCGCGATACTCCGGAAGATAGCGGCCCGCCTGGCGCATCAGCCACACCGGAGGCGGAAACACGTTTTCGCCTCGCAGCACGTCGACGACGAGTCGGCTGCCGATCTCGTGATGTGTCATCCCTGTCTTTCTCCCAATAAAGAAACGAATCTTTAGATCTTCTTATGATTCTAAGAGTCTGTCAGTTACGGGGATTGTCGCTTGTCCCCAACCCGACCTGAAATAGGCACTTCAGGCGGCAAGTGTCCAGAACCTTGCTCATGTGGACAAGATCGTGGGCTGTCACGCTTTCGCTATTGATTACAGAATCTTACCTCGGATGTCACAAACAGCCCGCAGTGAATAACCGTGGCCGGACTGCCAGCGGGCCGATCTGTCCACATGGCTGGGACAAATGACCCGCCACACGGCGCATTGTGGACGACAGGCCATTTGATACACTCGGGCCGCGTCGTCAGGGCAAATCCGCCTGTCTCTCCACACTCATCAACAGGGACCTCCCCGGCCTGTGAACAAACCTCAAAGCTTCTTCCATCTGCATCTGATTTCGGACGCTACGGGCGAAACCCTGCTCGCGGCTGGACGCGCCGCATCCGCTCAGTACAAGGATACGCGCGCCATTGAGCACATCTATCCGCTGATCCGCACCGAGAAGCAGCTCACCAAGGTCATCGAGGAAATCGACGCTGAACCCGGCATTGTGCTTTACACCATTGTCGACAAGGATCTGGCGGCGATCATCGACGCCAGATGCGCCGCGATGGGACTGCCTTGCGTCTCGGTGCTCGAACCAGTGCTGACGGTGTTCCAGTCCTATCTCGGTGCGCCGGCCGGTCGCCGCGTCGGCGCCCAGCATGTGCTCGACGCCGAATACTTCCGGCGGATCGACGCGCTGAACTTCACCATGGAGCATGACGATGGCCAGCTGCCGGCCGACATCGAGGAAGCCGATGTTGTGCTGATCGGGATTTCGCGAACCTCAAAAACCCCGACCAGCATCTATCTTGCCAATCGCGGCATCAAGACCGCAAACATCCCGATCGTGCTCGGCGTCCCGCTACCCGAAAGTCTGGCAACCGCGAAACGTCCGCTGATCGTCGGGCTGATCGCCACCGCCGAGCGCATCTCGCATGTCCGGCAGAACCGCATTCTCGGCACGACCGCCGGTTACGATGCTCAGATCTATGTCGACCGCGCGACCATTTCCGAGGAACTGTCCTATGCGCGGCAACTCTGCGGCCGCCACAACTGGCCAATGATCGACGTCAGCCGCCGTTCGATCGAGGAAACGGCCGCGGCAATCGTTGCGCTGCGCGGTCGGACGCGCTAACCGATCGCCCCATGACCGGCCGCATCATCCTTGCCTCTTCCAGCCCGTTTCGCCTTGCAATGCTGCACAATGCCGGCATTGCGACTGAGGCGATCCCGTCGCAGATCGACGAGCGCGCAGTCGAGGCGGCCATCGGCGACGCGCCGGTCGCACCCGACGACCTTGCGCGCATTCTCGCTGAAGCCAAGGCCGTCGAGGTCAGCGAACGCCACCCCGAAGCGCTCGTCGTCGGCTCCGACCAGACCCTGTCGCTGGACGACGAGATCCTGCACAAGGCAACTGACATGGAGGAGGCCCGCCGCCGGCTGCTGAAGCTGTCCGGTCGGACCCATCATCTGAACAGTGCTGTCGTGGTCGCAAAGGGTGGTGAAGCCATCTGGAGCCATGTCGCGATCGCCCGGATGACAATGCGAAGGCTCGATCCCGGCTTCGTCGGCCGCTATCTGTCGCGCGTCGGCGACCAGGTGCTGCGCAGCGTCGGAGTCTACCAGATCGAGGGCGAGGGTATTCAGCTGTTCGACGCCATCGATGGCGATCATTTCACGATTGTCGGCATGCCCTTGCTGCCGCTCATCGGCGAATTGCGGCGGCTGGGCGCGATCGATGGCTGATCGGCGCGCCTTCGTCTGCGGTCATCCGGTCGCCCATTCGCGTTCGCCGCTGATCCATGGCCATTGGCTGGAGACGCTCGGCATTGCCGGTACCTATGAACGGGTCGATGTCGCGCCGGCGGATATCCGAAAGTTCATCACAGGCCTTCCGACGAGTGCATATGTCGGCGGCAATGTAACGATCCCGCATAAGGAAGCAGCCTTCCAGACAGTCGACCGACGCGATGGCGAGGGCGACGCGATCGGCGCAGTCAACACGCTCTGGATCGAAGATGGACTGGTCTGCGGAGGCAACACGGACGCGATTGGTTTTGCCGCCAATCTGGATGACCATGGGGTGGATTGGCGCGATCGCGGCACGGCACTGATATTGGGCGCCGGCGGCGCGTCTCGCGCCGTGGTTCATGCCATCCTCGAGGCCGGCTATGGCCGGGTCGAGATCGTCAACCGTACTGTAGCCCGTGCAAGGGACGTCGCCGACCGTTTCGGTTCGAGGGTCCGCGCCCATGGCAACGAGGCGATCGAATCGCTGATGCCGAGAGCTGATCTGCTGGTGAACACGACGTCGCTCGGCATGGATGGCGACGAATCCGTCATCGCAGACGTTGCTTTGTTGCCCGATACGGCGATCGTCACGGACATCGTCTACGTCCCGCTGCAGACGCCTCTGCTGAAAGCAGCTTCCGGAATTGGTCTGAAGACCGTCGATGGGCTCGGAATGCTGCTGCACCAGGCTGTACCCGGTTTCGAACGCTGGTTCGGTGTCAGGCCAACCGTGACGCCCGGACTGCGCCAACTCGTCATCGCCGACATGGAAGCGCATCGATGATCGTCATCGGCCTCACCGGCTCCATCGGCATGGGCAAGTCGACCACGGCCAGAATGTTCGCCGAAGAAGGCGTGCCGGTGCATGATTCCGACGAGGCCGTGCACAGGCTCTACGCGGGTCCCGCGATGCCTCTGGTCGAGGCGGCTTTCCCAGGCGTGACGGTCAGTGGCAAGATCGATCGAACGATCCTCGGCGCGAAAGTGCTGGGCAACCCGGCGGCGATGAAGACACTGGAGGGCATCATCCATCCACTGGTTCGCGCCAATGCGGACGATTTCCTGCGGCGCAACCGTGACGCTGGCGCGGCTTTGGCGGTGCTGGACATTCCGCTGCTGTTCGAGACCGGCGGACGCGACCGCGTCGACAGGGTTGTTGTGGTCACCGCGCCGGCCGAGGTGCAGCGCCAACGGGTGCTTGCCCGGCCCGGCATGACCGTCGAGAAATTCGAGGCGATCCTGGCGCGGCAGGTTCCCGATGCCGAAAAGCGCCGCCAGGCGGACTACATCGTTGACACCGGGCAAGGCATGGACGCCGCCCGCAATGCGGTCCGCGAGATTGTCGCTGCTCTGACCCAATGACATGTGCATCGCGGATCGCCGCGCTTGCCGCCCTCAATCGGATTGCGCATCGTTCCCCCAAGGAGTGATTCGATGCGCGAGATCGTTTTTGACACGGAAACCACTGGCCTCGACCACCGAGTCGAACGCGTCATCGAGATCGGCGCAATCGAGCTGGTGAACCGCTTCCCCACCGGTCGCACCTATCACGTCTACATCAATCCGGACGGCCGGGAGATTCATCCGGACGCCCAGGCCGTGCATGGCATCTCGGCTGCCGATCTGGCAGGAAAGCCCGTGTTTTCTGCCATCGCTGAGGAATTCGCCGCGTTTATCGACGGTGCGACGCTCGTCGCCCACAATGCCGGCTTCGACATGGCGTTCATCAATGCTGAATTCGCGCGGGTTGGCTTGCCGTCGGTCGATCCGTCGCTCGTCATCGACACGCTGGCGATTGCCCGCCGCAGGCATCCCATGGGGCCTAATTCGCTCGACGCATTGTGCAAGCGCTACGGCATCGACAACAGCCACCGCACGCGTCACGGCGCTCTGCTGGATTCGGGCCTGCTTGCGGAAGTCTATATCGAGCTGATCGGCGGCAAGCAGGCGGCGTTCGGCCTTGAGGTTACGGAAAGCGCAGGCAAGCGGGAGGAGCAGGTCGGCACAGTAGTGATCCTGCAATCCCGACCGGAACCCTTGCCGCCGCGGCTCTCGGCCGCGGAACAGGAGGCTCACCGAACGATGGTGGCGTCGCTTGGCGACCAGGCGATCTGGCTAAAATTACCGGTCCAGCCGATGCAGATCAGCGAGAGCTGATCAGAGCAAGCTCGTCTTGCTTCAGCTGCTCATCTGCACCTTGCCGCGGGCCTGTTCCTCGGCCATGCGCGCCTGGAACATCTGCGCGAAATCGATCGGGTCGATCATCAGCGGTGGGAAACCGCCGTTGCGGGTCGCTTCGGCGATGATCTGGCGCGCAAAGGGGAACAAGAGACGCGGGCATTCGATGAACAGCAGCGGCAGCGTATGCTCCTTCGGGAAGCCGACGATGCGGAACACGCCGCCATAAACCAGCTCGACATTGAACAGCACGTCCTTGTCTGCGCCGGCCTTCGCCGAAATTGTCAGGTTGACGTCGAACTCGCTGTCGGACATCGGGTTCGCGTTGACGTTGACATTGATGTTGATGCCAGGCGCCGTTTCGCGCGCGCGCAGCGACTGCGGCGCGCCAGGGCTTTCGAAGGAGAGATCCTTGACATACTGCGCCAGCACATTCAGCGAAGGCTGCGCGCCATTGCCGGCCTTGCCGGTTTCGTTCTCTGCCATGGATCCCGTTCCTTGATGGGTGAACCGTTTTCCGGTCCATTCTGAAAATCGGGCGTTGGCTAGCATGCCCGCCAGGTCATATCAAGTTTGCCGGCCGTGCCCGCAAGGCTCAGTCCGGACCGTTTTTCCGCCATGGCGAGCCATTTTCGTCGATCTCGCGGTAGTCCTGCTCGTCGAGGTCAATGACTTTCGTCCGCTGCGCCGGGCGGCCGGCTGAAGCGGTCCCGCCCCTGTTGCCGACAATGATGATGCGGCTGCGGATCGTGTTCCAGGCGATGTCGCGGACCGCCGGAATGAACAACAACAGTCCGATGATGTCGGTGATGAAGCCGGGGATGATCAGCAGCAACCCGGCCAGCATGATCATCGCGCCATGCACGATCTCGCGATCGGGCGCGCCGCCTGCCTGCGCCTCGATCTGCGCACGGCGGAGCGCGCTCATGCCCTGGACGCGCAAGAGAACGGATCCGAGCACGCCGGAGGCGATGACCAGGCCGACGGTCGCCAGCGCTCCGATGCGGCTGCCCACGACGACGAATCCTGCGATTTCCAGCAGCGGGAGAATCAGGATGAACAGGGCGATGGCGGATCTGCGCATGGAACTTTCCGAAAATGGTGGCGCCGGAGCGCATTCTGGACAGATAGGTATGCGCTAACTGGATTTGAATGATGGCGGCCTGCACTCTATATGCAGTTGTCGAGCATTGTATCGGTTGGGCAAGCGGTCGATAATGCGCGCTGCGCTATTGCGGCGAAGATTCAGGCGTCTGGCGGAAGAACATGGAATTTTTCGATTTGGGCACGATCATCTTTCTCGTCGCTGCAGTTGTGATCTTCATCCAACTGCGCAATGTGCTTGGCCGCCGCACCGGCAATGAGCGGCCGCCGTTCGATCCCTATACCGCCGGCCGCAAACGGGGCGAGCCTGAGCCCGCGACCCAGGACAATGTTGTGTCGTTGCCGCGACGCAAGGCGGGCGAGCCAGCCGAAGACGCCTATGTGGCGATCGACAAGTTTACGCCGGCAGGTACCGATTTGAACAAGGGCCTGCGGGCCATCCGCGACGGCGATGCGACATTCGAGCCAAAGACCTTCGTCGACGGCGCCAAGATGGCTTACGAGATGATCGTCATGGCCTATGCGGATGGCGACCGGAAGACGTTGAAGAATCTTCTGTCGCGCGACGTCTATGACGGCTTCGTCCAGGCCATCGCCGAACGCGAGCAGAAGAACGAGAAGATCCAGTCGTCCTTCGTTGGCATCGACAAGGCCGAGATCGTCGGCGCGGAGATGAAGGGGTCGGAAGCCCATGTCACGCTGCGCATCGTCAGCGAGCTGATTTCGGCGACCCGCAACAATGCCGGCGAGGTGATCGATGGCGATCCGGAGACGGTCGCCGAGGTCAAGGATGTCTGGACCTTCGCGCGCGACACCAAGTCTCGCGATCCGAACTGGAAACTCGTCGCGACCGAAGCCGAAGACTGACCGTCGTTCCGGAGACGGTCGATGCCCCTCTCAGCGGTTTTCCGGCCCGTCTCGTTCGCAGACCTGCCCGGTTGGGCTGATGACGATCATTCAGCGGCCTTAGCCGCTTTCACCCGATCCGCTCATCGGGTTCTCGAAAAACCCTATCGGACCGGCAGCCTCGGCGTTGATTGCGCCGCCTTCACAGACGCTTATGCCGAAGCGCGGACATCGTCGCTGCTGAAAGGGAATTCGGCCCGCTCGTTCTTCGAAAGACACTTCATGCCTTGCCATGTCGTGCCGACGGATGGCGCGGAGCAGGGCTTTGTCACGGGATTCTACGAACCAGTCGCTCCGGCCTCGCCAGTTCAGTCCGACACATTCGCCTATCCGCTTTATGCCCGTCCCGCCGATCTGATCGACATTGATGACGGCAACCGGCCTGTGGGCATGGACCCCTACCTGGCCTTCGGGCGAAACACTCGTGCCGGTATCGTTGAATATTTCGACCGTTCCACCATCGAGCAGGGCGCGTTGGCGGGCCAAGGCCTCGAAATCGCCTGGCTGGAAGACCCTGTCGACGTCTTCTTCATCCACGTCCAGGGCGCTGCGCGGCTTGTCATGCCCGACGGCTCGACGCGCCGAGTCACCTATGCCGCGAAAAGCGGCCAGCGCTTCACTGGCGCAGGGCGCGTGCTGGTCGATCTCGGCGAACTGGAGCTCGCCGATGTCACGATGCAGTCGATCCGCGCCTGGTTTCGCGCCAACCCTGGCCGCATCAACGAAATCCTCTGGCGCAACCGCTCCTTCATCTTCTTCCGCGACGCCGCCGTCGACGATCCGGCGCTCGGGCCCGTGGCCGCGGCGAAAGTCCCGCTCGCCGCTGGACGATCGATGGCGGTGGATCGCCTTCTCCATACGTTCGGCACCCCCTTCTTCGTCGATGCTCCGGCGCTCACCGCCCTCGACGGTGCGCCGTTCCGGCGGCTGATGATCGCGCAGGACACCGGTTCGGCAATCGTCGGCAATGCGAGGGGCGACCTGTTCACCGGCTCAGGCGCTGCGGCTGGCGAGATCGCCGGCGTCATCAAGCACCCGGCCGACTTCTACGCGCTGCTGCCAAGGCAGCTGTTCGGCGAGCGGCAAGCATGAGCCGCTCCCGCCATCGCGACCTGACCGAAGACGAGCGAATTCTCTGGAACCTTGTCGCACGCACGGCCAATCCCTTGAAAGGAAAGGCTCTCCCGCCCCCCGAGCCCGCGCCTGGGGAGCCTGCAGCGGTCAAACAGCCAACAGCCGCACCTTCATCAGCGGCATCAGCGGCCAAGACTCCCGTTGCGGACCGCCGCCAGATTCACCATCTCGACCGCGTTACCCAGAAGAAGATTTCCAAGGGCCGACTGGCGCTGGAGGCACGGATCGATTTGCACGGCCTGCGGCAGGATGAAGCCTATGGCCTGCTTCTGTCCTTCCTCAACCGCGCCCACGCCTCCGGCATCCGCTACGTGCTGGTGATCACCGGAAAGGGTCGGTCGTCCGCGAGCGACGGGGTACTGAAGCGTTCGGTGCCATCCTGGTTTGCCACAGCCCCGTTCCGCCCGCTGGTCAGCGGCTACGAAGACGCGGCGCGCAACCATGGCGGCGAAGGCGCGCTCTATGTGCGCTTGCGCCGCTTGCCGCACGAGACCGGCCCGTGACTCCGTTCGGTGAGCGCCTGCGCGAACTTCGCCGCCAGCGCAGCGTGTCGCAGAAGGACATGGCAGCGGCGATCGGCGTCAGCCCGGCCTACCTGTCGGCGCTGGAGCATGGCCGGCGCGGCCGCCCAACCTGGGTGACGCTGCAGAAGATTATCGGCTACTTCAACATCATCTGGGACGATGCCGAGGAACTGCTGCGCCTGGCCGAGGCGTCCGACCCCCGCGCCGTCATAGACACGTCCGGCCTGTCTCCGCGCGCCACCGAACTGGCGAACCTGCTGGCCGAACGCATCGCCCAACTCACCGAGGCAGAACTCGAGCAGTTGATCGCGATTGTCAGCAGGCCGCCCCAGCGCGGTGATTGAGGCTTAAAACAGCGCCTGGATGTCGGCGATCCGGTCGTTGACCAGCCAGCCGTAGTAGTTTTCCTCAGGCAGCTTCGGTTCCTGGCCCTCGGACGCGCGACGTTCATTCTCGGTCCTCAACGCCTGCGCGCGCGCTTCCGGCCCGCCGACATTGTAGAGCGTCGCAGTCAGGCCGGGATTCTGCGAAATATCGAAGCCGGCGATCTGTTTGTAGGCATCGATCGACTTGCGCAGCGTCGCGGCGACATAGGGCAGCGTCTGATCCGGATCCATGATCGTCCGATAGACCGCCTGTGGGTCGGTGGCGTCTAGCTTTGGCAGACCTGTCACCCTGGCGACTGTATCGCTCATCTGCAGCGCGGTCAGCGGGTTGAGCTGGCCGATGCCGAACGTCTGGCCGGCATAGAAGGGCTGGAAGAATACGGCGCTGAAGCGGTTGTTGGGATATTGCCGCCCATCGACCGACTGGCCGCGAAACGACGTGTTCCACACATCCTCCCGGCAGGTCCAGAGCGCGTAGCTTCCCTTCAATCCCTGGCAGGGCGCGAATTGCGGCCGCTCGATGAACTCGCCGATGTCCTCGCCCTCATACGCAAACGAGAAGCTCGAGCTGAGGTAAGACACGGCCTTGACGTAATAGGTCTGCAGCCGGTCGTAGGCGTCGACATTGTAGGTGTGTTCGCCAACGATCGCGCCGGCGATGTGCAGCGGGCTGATTCCGAACTGCCGGGCCGCCTCGACGATCTTGCGTCGCAGCGCCTTGTCGTTGCGCAAGAGCGCGATCACCTTGCGGTATTTGGCGTCGTAGCTGGTCTTCAGCGCCTTGGTGCGCGAGGCCGAACCGCCCGGCACAGCCGGTTGCTCGATGCTGCGGTTTCCCGAAGGGACGACCGTCGCAGCCTGCGCGCCAGCAGCAGCCAGCAAGCCCAGGCACAATGCCACTCCGAAACGCCTGATCATCCGTCGCCCAAGCCCGTGATGCGATTACACTTTGCCTTAGGGAAAGCGCACGCAGGAGTCGAGGCCCGCACAATCGAAAGGCCGGATCGACGTCCGGCCTTTCCGCACATTCCCGTGAATGCGAACCAGTTCTAGAGGATGAATCGCGACAAATCTGTGTTTTTCGCGATGTCGCCGACATTTTTGGCGACAAAGTCGGCATCGACCGAGATGCTGGTGCCCGGCTTGTCCGGCGCCTCGTAGGATACCTGGTCTAGCACTCGTTCCATGACCGTCTGCAATCGCCGCGCACCGATGTTCTCGACCGAGGCGTTGAGATCGACCGCGATGCCGGCCAGCCTGTCGATCGCATCGTCGGTGAAGGACAGCTCCACGCCCTCGGTCGCCATCAGCGCGATATACTGCTTGATCAGGCTGGCCTCCGGCTCGGTCAGGATACGCTTGAAGTCGTCCTTTTCCAGCGCGCGCAGCTCGACGCGGATTGGCAGGCGGCCCTGCAATTCCGGCAGCAGGTCGGACGGCTTGGAGACGTGGAACGCGCCCGACGCGATGAACAGGATATGGTCGGTCTTGATCGGCCCGTATTTGGTCGCGACCGTCGTTCCTTCCACCAACGGTAGCAGGTCGCGCTGCACGCCCTCGCGCGAAACGCCGGCGCCCATGCCGCCGTCGCGCGCCGCGATCTTGTCGATCTCGTCGAGGAAGACGATGCCGTCATCCTGCGCCGATTGCAGCGCCAGCGCGATCACCTGATCCTGGTCGAGCAGCTTGTCGGACTCGTCCTCGATCAGCAGAGCGTAGGACTCCTTCACGGTCGTCTTGCGCGTCTTGGTGCGCTTGCCGCCCATCGCCTTCGACAGCATGTCGTTGATGTTGAGCACGCCGATATTCGCGCCCGGCATCCCGGGGATCTCGAAGCCCGGCATGCCGCCGGTGCCCGTGTCGGCGACTTCGATCTCGATCTCCTTGTCGTCCAGTTCGCCGTTGCGCAGCTTCTTGCGGAAGGAATCGCGCGTTGCCGGGCTCGCCGTCTTGCCGACCAGACCTTCCAGCACCCGCTCCTCGGCGTTGAGATGCGCCTTGGCCTTGACGTCCTCGCGCATCTTCTCGCGCACCAGCACGATCGAGACCTCGACGAGGTCGCGGATGATCTGCTCGACATCGCGGCCGACATAGCCGACCTCGGTGAACTTGGTCGCCTCGACCTTGATGAACGGCGCGCCGGCCAGCCGCGCCAAGCGGCGCGCGATCTCGGTCTTGCCGACACCGGTCGGCCCGATCATCAGGATGTTCTTCGGCATCACCTCTTCGCGCATCTGCCCGGTCAGCTGCTGCCGCCGCCAGCGGTTGCGCAGCGCGATCGCCACGGCGCGCTTGGCGTCCTTCTGGCCGATGATGTAGCGGTCGAGCTCGGATACGATCTCGCGGGGAGAAAAATTGGTCATTCTATTCCGTCTCTTCCTCGGCATCCCGCGCCATCATCAGGGCGGGGCCATAGATTGATGTTCTCGTGTCGAACGCAACGAAACCGGCCTTTTCATAGGCCCGGATCGCGCGGGAATTTGTCGGGTTCGGATCGATGATCAGCCGCGGCGCGCCCTCGTCGAACAGGTCCTCGGCGAACTGAGCGATGATCGCGCTGCCATGGCCGACACCCAGCATCTCAGGCGGACCGATCGTGATGTCGAGACCAAGCGTCCCGAACGGCTGGTCCGCGTAAGGGTGATCGTCCTCCAGATGGGGGTCGTAACACTGGAGGTAAGCGATCGGCTTGCCTTCGAACTCCGCGATCAGCGGCTCGACGGAATCCTCGCCCATCACCTGTTTCAACTCGGCCAGCGCCTTATCCGGCTCGCCCCACCATTCGCGGACATGCGGCTCCGCCAGCCAGCCGGCCAACAAAGGCAAGTCGTCCTCAGTCGCGGCGCGAAAGCCGTAGGTCGGCTTACGCGGCATCGATCGATTCGAGCGTGACGGACGAATTGGTGTAGATGCAGATGTCGGCGGCGATCTGCATCGCGCGCCGCGCAATCTCCTCGGCGTCCAGATCGGTGTCGACCAGCGCGCGGGCCGCGGCCAGCGCATAATTGCCGCCGGAGCCGATCGCCATCACGCCATGCTCGGGCTCCAGCACGTCGCCGGTGCCGGTCAACGCCAGCGTCACCGTCTTGTCGGCGACCAGCATCATCGCCTCCAGCCGGCGCAGATAGCGGTCGGTGCGCCAGTCCTTGGCAAGCTCCACGCAGGCGCGCGTCAACTGGTCGGGATACTGCTCGAGCTTGGATTCAAGCCGCTCCAGCAGAGTGAAAGCGTCGGCTGTCGCGCCAGCGAAGCCGGCGATGACATTGCCCTTGCCGATTCGGCGCACCTTCTTGGCGTTGCCCTTCATGACGGTGTTGCCGAGGCTCACCTGGCCGTCGCCGGCGATGACGACCTTGCCGCCCTTGCGCACGGTGACGATGGTCGTGCCGTGCATGATGATTTCGTTGGACATGAGATACTCCGAAAGCGAAACGACCCGGCCCGAAACGGCATCCGGATCGTCTCCGTTGCGAACCTATGTATGCACGCTAACCGTGATTTCAAACGGGCGGGCGGACTGGCCAAACGGACAGGGCCCTGCCGCTGCCCATACTGGAAATCCCTGTATCATGCTGGTAAGAGGCGGTCACTTTCCGGCTCAAGGGAATGCCGATCATGACCAGCACCACGCCGCGCCGCGCCGAGATGAGCCGAAAGACGAAGGAAACGGAGATTTCCGTCTCAGTCGATCTGGACGGTTCGGGCGCCTTCGACATTGCTACCGGCGTCGGCTTCTTCGACCACATGCTGGAGCAGCTGTCGCGCCATTCGCTGATCGACATGACCATCAAGGCCAAGGGCGATCTGCACATCGACGACCACCATACGGTGGAGGATGTCGGCATCGCGATCGGCAAGGCGATTTCGCAGGCGCTCGGCGAGCGGCGCGGCATCTGCCGTTATGCCTCGCTCGACCTCGCCATGGACGAAACGCTGACCCGCGCCGCGATCGATGTCTCCGGACGGCCGTTCCTGGTCTGGAGCGTGACCTTCACCTCGCCGAAGATCGGAACGTTCGACACCGAACTGGTGCGCGAGTTCTTCCAGGCGCTGTCGCAGAATGCCGGAATCACCTTGCATGTGACCAACCATTACGGCGCCAACAGCCACCACATCGCAGAGACCTGCTTCAAGGCGGTCGCGCGCGTGCTGCGGACGGCGATCGAGGCCGATCCGCGCCAGGCCAGCGCGATCCCGTCGACCAAGGGCACGTTGAAAGGGTAGACCGATGGCGAGTTTTGTCGTGATGGACGCGCCACAGGGTGGCGATGAAACCGTCTATGTCCGCGACGGATTTCATTTCTTTGCCTTCCTGGTGCCGCCGCTGTGGCTCCTGTGGCACCGGCTCTGGATCGAGGCGCTGGTCGCATTTGCTGCGATGGCGCTGCTTGGCGCTTTGGGCAGCGTCTCGGGCTTTGGCGAAGCCGCCCCGCTGCTTTCACTGCTGGTCTCGATCTATGTTGGTCTCGAAGCTCCCGCTTTGCGCGTCGCCGCCTTGCGCCGTCGCGCCTGGAGCGAATGGGGCGTCGTCGACGCCGCCAACCGCGGCGAGGCCGAGCTGAAGCATCTTTATGGTTCCGGAACCGAATCGGTCGAGGTGATGGAGGCACCGCTGCCAGCTGCCGCTCCTCATTCCGCGCCTGCGCGGGCGCCGGCCGGCCCGGCGCTCGGCCTGTTCTCCTATCCGGACGGCCGCTGATGCGGGTCGCGATCATCGACTATGGCTCGGGCAATCTTCGGTCCGCCACCAAGGCGTTCGAGCGCGCGGCGCGGGAATCCGGCATCGCCGCCGAGATCGACCTGACCGATGATGCCGAGCGTGTCCGCACGGCGGACCGGATCGTGCTGCCCGGCGTCGGCGCCTATGCCGATTGCCGCCGTGGCCTCGATGCAGTTCCTGGCATGGTCGAGGCGATTGACGACGTCGCGATCAGGCGCGGCAATCCTTTCCTCGGCATCTGTGTCGGCATGCAGCTGATGTCCGAGAGAGGCCTCGAAAAGACGATCACGAATGGCTTCGGATGGATCGCCGGCGACGTGAAGGAGATCGAACCATCCGATCCCGCCCTGAAGATACCGCAGATCGGCTGGAATACGATTCACGTGAAACATTCACACCCGCTGTTCGACGGCATCCGCACGGGTGACGATGGTCTGCATGCCTATTTCGTGCACTCCTACCATCTCGACGCGACGAAGCCGGAGCAGGTTCTGGCGACGGCCGATTATGGCGGGCCGGTAACGGCCGCGGTGTCGCGCGACAATCTCGCCGGCACGCAGTTCCACCCGGAAAAGAGCCAGGCGCTGGGCCTTGCCCTGATCGCCAACTTCCTGCGCTGGAAACCATGAGGAGACGGGCATGACGACCAAGAAAGGCTACTGGATGGCGATGGTTGACATCACCGATCCGGAAAACTATCCGCGCTACGTAGCGGCCAACAAGGCTGCATTCGACAAATACGGCGCGACGTTCGTGGTGCGCGGCGGGCAGGGCCAGGTCATGGAGGGCTCGAAGGCCACCCGCATGGTGGTGATCGAATTCAAGGATTACCAGACCGCGGTCGACTGCTTCCATTCGCCCGAATACCAGGCCGCGCTCGAACTGCGCAAAGCCTTTGCCACGGCGCATATGGCGATTGTCGAAGGCGTCTGACGGATGATTCTGTTTCCCGCGATCGACCTCAAGGACGGTAAGTGCGTCCGCCTGAAGCTTGGCGACATGACGACCGCCACCGTCTACAACGAGGATCCGGCGGACCAAGCCAAGGCGTTCGAGACGCAGGGCTTTTCCTGGCTGCACGTCGTCGATCTCAACGGCGCTTTCAAGGGCGAGAGCGTCAATAGCGCAGCGGTTGGTGCGATTCTCAAAGCGACGACGAACCCGGTGCAGCTCGGCGGCGGCATCCGCACCTTGCCGCAGATCGAGGACTGGCTCGACCGAGGTCTCGCGCGCGTCATTCTCGGCACCGTCGCCGTGCGCGATCCTGATCTGGTCAAACAAGCCTGCCGGCTGTTTCCCGGAAAGATCGCCGTCGGCATCGATGCCAAGGGCGGCAAGGTTGCGGTCGAGGGCTGGGCCGAGGCGTCCGAGCTCGGAATCATCGAACTGGCTCAAAAGTTCGAGGGCGCGGGCGTCGCCGCGATCATCTACACCGACATCGACCGCGACGGCGTGCTGACCGGCATCAACTGGGAATCGACCATCGAACTGGCCGGGGCCGTCTCGATCCCCGTCATCGCCTCCGGCGGCCTCGCCTCGGTCGCCGACATCGTCCGAATGACCATGCCCGACGCGCAAAAACTCGAAGGCGCCATTTCCGGCCGCGCGCTCTACGACGGCCGGATCGACCCGGCCATGGCGCTGGCAATCCTTTCGGGCGATTATCAGCCGCCCAAGGGTATGCTAGATTGACGTCATGAACATCCAGTCGAAACTGCCGACCACACCGGACGAATTCCTGCGCTGGAACGAAGGGCGCGAAGGAAAGCGGGAGTTTGTACGCGGGAGGGTGGTGGAGATGATGATCAATGTCACGCGGGATCACTGGCGCCTTGCCAACCGGCTGGAGCGGCAACTGGCAGCCCAACTGGGCGATGATGATTACGATGTTGGGACGACCGACCATGGCGTGCGAACGGCGGACGGCATCCGCTTCCCGGACGTGATGGTCGATAAGGTCATCCAAGACGGCAAGGCGCTCGCCGCTACGTCCCCGCTTCTCATCGCCGAGGTGCTGTCGAAGTCGAGCGTGGCGGACGATTTTGGACCCAAGGCCCGCGACTACCAGAGCCTGCCGAGTCTGCAACATTACCTGACTCTGTCGCAGGATGAGATCCGCGTCTGGGTCTGGTCGCGTGCAACTGACGAAGGCTGGCCGGCGCCGGTGATCCATGAATCGGGTAGGATCGCACTATTGATCGATGGAAAGTCCATCTCCGTGGACCTCGAAACTCTGTATTCAGGCATTGCGACCGCGCGCAGGATGTCGTGAAGAGATGACCCTCAAATCCCGCGTCATCCCCTGCCTGGACGTCAAGGACGGCCGCGTCGTCAAGGGCGTCAACTTCGTCGACCTGATCGACGCCGGCGACCCAGTCGAAGCCGCGAAAGCCTATGACGCCGCCGGCGCGGACGAGCTTTGCTTCCTTGACATCACCGCCTCCTCCGACAACCGCGAGACCATCTTCGACGTCATCGCACGAACGGCGGAGCAGTGTTTCATGCCGCTGACTGTTGGTGGCGGCGTGCGTCAGGTTGCCGACATCCGCAAGCTGTTGCTCGCTGGGGCCGACAAGGTATCGATCAATACCGCGGCCGTGAACAACCCGGATTTCGTCGCCGAGGCCGCCGACAAGTTTGGCAACCAGTGCATCGTCGTCGCAATCGACGCCAAGAAGGTGTCCATGCCGGGCGAAGCCGAGCGCTGGGAAATCTTCACCCATGGCGGCCGCAAACCGACCGGCATCGACGCGATCGACTTCGCGCGAAAAGTCGTCGACCTGGGCGCGGGCGAGATCCTGCTGACCTCGATGGACCGCGACGGCACCAAGGCCGGCTACGACATTGCCCTCACCCGCGCCGTCGCCGACGCGGTGCGCGCACCGGTCATTGCCTCCGGCGGCGTTGGCAATCTCGACCATCTGGTGGCAGGCATCCGCGACGGTCACGCAACGGCTGTGCTTGCCGCCTCGATCTTCCACTTCGGCACCTATTCGATCGGCGAAGCAAAGGCGCATATGGCCAGAGCTGGTCTCGCGATGCGACTCGACTCCGCGCCGCACGCGGCGTAAACGCGCCGTCGATGAGCAATTTTTCCCTGACCGATCTCGAACGTATCGTGTCCGAGCGCGCGCTGTCCGGCGATGCGGGCTCATGGACGGCGAAGCTCTATCGCTCCGGCATGGACCGCGCGGCCAAGAAACTGGGCGAGGAAGCCGTCGAAACCGTCATTGCGGCGGTCAAGGGCGACGACGCGGGCCTCGTTTCGGAAAGCGCCGATCTCCTCTATCATTGGCTGGTCGTGATGAAGATTGCCGGCATTCCGCTGACCGAAATCATGGCGGAACTGGAACGGCGGACGGCATTCTCCGGCATTGGGGAAAAGGCGTCGCGGACGTCGGACTGACGGGAGGAGATCGGATGGATCAGCTTGCGCCCACCGAGAAATACTCGCCCTACCGCTTCTTCACGGCGGAGCAATGGGCGGGTTTCCGGGCCGACACGCCGCTGACGCTGACGGCGGACGAGGTGCAGCGCCTCCGTTCGACCAACGACCCGATTGATCTCGACGAAGTGCGGCGTATCTATCTTTCGCTGTCGCGGCTGCTCTCGGCCCATGTCGAGGCGAGCCAGCTCCTGTTCAGGCAGAGACAGATCTTCTTCCGCGCCGACGATGTCGTGAAGACGCCGTTCATCATCGGCATCGCCGGCTCTGTCGCGGTCGGCAAGTCGACCACGGCCCGCGTGTTGAAGGAACTGCTGCAGCGCTGGCCGTCCAGCCCGAAGGTCGACCTCGTCACCACAGACGGTTTCCTGCTGCCGAATGAGGTTTTGCGGCGCGAAAACCTGATGGACCGCAAGGGTTTTCCTGACAGCTATGACGTTGGCGCGCTGCTGCGCTTCCTGTCGGGCATCAAGTCGGGCCAGCGCAACGTCCGCGCGCCACTCTATTCGCACCTGACCTACGACGTATTGGCCGGCGAGTTCGTCACCATCGACCGCCCGGATATCCTGATCTTCGAGGGCATCAACGTCCTGCAGACCCGCGAATTGCCGAAGGACGGCAAGGCGGTGCCCTTCGTCTCGGATTTCTTCGACTTCTCGATCTATATCGACGCCGAGGAAGAGCTGATCCACAAATGGTATATCGACCGCTTCATGCGGTTGCGCGAGACCGCCTTCCGCGATCCGCACTCGTTCTTTCACCGCTACGCCAGCCTGTCGAAGGACGCGGCTCTGGCGATCGCCGAAAGCCTCTGGAAGAACATCAACCTGAAAAACCTGCACGAGAACATCCAGCCGACGCGGCCCCGCGCCGACCTGATCCTCAAGAAGGGCGCCGATCACCTGATCGAGGAAGTCGCGCTCAGGAAGCTCTGATGACGCCGACGATCGCGGCAAGGGCAGCGAAGCAGCGTTCGACGCGGGTCTTGTCTGACAATCTATCGATCGTCATGCCGCGTCCGACCGGTCAGAGGCGCGTCACCCGTCGCATCGTCAGATTGATCCGACCGCCATTCTTCAACAGCGTCGACGTCGCTGGATAGATCCGATCGACGCCGTGGAAGCTGAGACGCCCTTCCCCGCCGAGAACCACCACATCGCCGCTGTTCAGCCGGAACGACTGTGTCGGACCGTTGCGGGTTGCGTGGCCGATGCGGAACAGGCAAGAATCACCGAGCGATATGGAGACCACAGGCGCGGTCAAATCCTGCTCATCGCGATCTTGGTGCAGGCCCATCTTCGCCGTATCGTCGTAGAAATTGATCAGACAGGCTTCCGGTTCGACCGATACGCCGGATACGGCTCGCCACAAGGCGAGCAGGCTTTCCGGCATCTCCGGCCATGGCGCGCCGGTAACCGGATGCATCGCTTGGTAGCGGTAACCATGCGCTTTGTCCGTCACCCAGCCGAGCGTCCCGCAATTGGTCATCCGCACGCTCATCGGCTTGCCGGTCTTGGGCATCTCCGGGGTGTAGAGCGGCGCGGCCTGGACGACAGCGCGGATCTCCTCGACCAGCGCACGCTGCGCGGCGATGTCGAGAAAGCCGGGAAGATGGCGGATGCCGTTTGGGAGCCTTTGCATAGGATGGCGCCTGAATCGAAACGTCCGACGGTCGCCCGCCGGACGTTATGCAGTTTCGCAAATGGATCAGGCTGTGGCGAGATCCGGAATCCGCAGCACCTGGCCGGGATAGATCTTGTCCGGGTGGGTCAACATCGGCTTGTTGGCCTCGAAGATCACGGTGTATTTCGACGCCTTGCCCTTGCCGTACTGCTTCTCGGCGATCTTCGACAGGTTGTCGCCCTTCTTGACCGTGTAGAACACCGGTTCGCTGGCCGAAGTCGACGCCTTGACGAGTTCCGTCATGTCGACACTGCCGTCAAGCTTCAGCCCTGATTCCGGCGCGACGACCGTCAGTTCTCCGGCTTCCACCTTCGAAATTCCGAGCGTGTTTCCGACCGCGATGATGGCCTTCTCGAAGATAGACTGGTCGGCGACGACGCCTTTCAGCACAGCCTTGTCGCCTTGAACGACGACCTCGACCTTGTCGGTGCCGAGCTTGTGCGAATCGAGCTCCTTCTTCAGCGTCTCAGCCGCCGGCGGCTCGTCGTCGCCGATGCCAAGCTTCTTGCCGACCGACTTGACGAAATCAAATATACCCATGGACACTGCCTCCGGATGTTGCGTTCGGCCGGACATTGCCATCCGGCGCGTCGCTTGGAAAGCGTCAATCCTCGCCCGGCCGGCCGCGCATCTTCTTGACCGTCGAGCGGCCCGACTTTTCTTTCAACCGCCGCTCGACAGCTCCCTTGGACGGCCTGGTCTTCTTGCGCGGCTTGGGCGGCGGCTCGGCTGCCTTGCCGACGAGATCGGCCAACCGCTGCCGCGCATCCTCGCGGTTCCGCTCCTGCAGGCGAAACCGGCTCGCCTCGATGATGATGACGCCGTCCTTGGTGGCGCGCTGGCCGGCGAGCTTGATCAGGTTGTCGCGCACGCGTTCCGGCAGGCTGCGCGCGGTCATCGCGTTGAACCGCAGCTGGACCGCGGTCGCAACCTTGTTGACGTTCTGCCCGCCGGGTCCCGAGGCGCGCACGAACGCTTCATCCAGCTCGTCGTCATGGATGACGACGCCGGGCGCGATCACAATGTCTTCGCCGATCTCCATGACGTCTATGTCGCGCGCGGCGGCTCAAAAGAAAAGGTCCGGCGCGATGGCCGGGCCTTTTCCAGAAATGCGTGGCGCCTATTCGGCGGCTTCCTGCACCCGGGGTGCTGCGCCCTTGACCGCGGAATCGACATGGCTTTCGAACTTGGCGAAATTGTCGATGAACATGCCGACCAGCTTCTTGGCCTGCCGGTCATAGGCTGCCTTGTCCGCCCAGGTCGAGCGCGGGTCGAGGATCGCCCCGTCAACGCCCGCCACTGCGACTGGAACCTCGAAGCCGAAATTTGGATCGGTGCGGAATTCGACATTGTTGAGCGACCCGTCCAGCGCGGCGGCTAACAACGCGCGCGTCGCCTTGATCGGCATGCGCCGGCCGGTGCCATAGGCGCCCCCGGTCCAGCCGGTGTTGACCAGCCAGCAGTCGACCTTGTGCGTGGCGATCAGTTCGCGCAGCAGGTTGCCGTATTCGGACGGATGGCGCGGCATGAACGGCGCGCCGAAGCAGGTGGAGAACGTCGCCTCCGGTTCGGTGACCCCGCGTTCGGTGCCCGCGACCTTTGCCGTGTAGCCCGACAGGAAGTGATACATCGCCTGCGCCGGCGTCAGCTTTGCAATCGGCGGCATGACGCCGAACGCGTCGGCTGTCAGCATGATGATATTCTTCGGGTGCCCGGCCCGTCCGGTGTCGCTCGCATTCGGGATGAAGTCGAGCGGATAGGCGCAGCGGGTGTTCTCGGTGAGCGAACCATCATCGAAATCGGGAACGCGGTTCTCGTCGAGCACGACATTCTCCAGCACGGTGCCGAAGCGCTGCGTCGTTGCAAAGATTTCCGGCTCGGCCTCGGCCGAGAGGCGGATTGTCTTGGCGTAGCAGCCGCCTTCGAAGTTGAAGATGCCATCCTCGCCCCAGCCATGCTCGTCGTCGCCGATCAGCGTGCGGGTCGGATCGGCCGACAGCGTCGTCTTGCCGGTGCCGGACAGGCCGAAGAACACCGCCGAATCGCCGTTCGGGCCGACATTGGCCGAGCAGTGCATCGGCATCACGCCACTCTCCGGCAGGAGGTAGTTGAGCATCGTGAACACGGATTTCTTCATCTCGCCGGCATAGGCCGAGCCGCCGATCAGCACGATCATGCGGGTGAGGTCCACGGCGATGACCGTTTCGCTGCGTGTCCCGTGCCGCGCCGGATCCGCCCGGAAGGACGGCAGGTCGATGATCGTCATCTTCGGCACGAAAGTCGACAGAGTCTCGCGGTCGGGGCGGATCAGCAGATTGCGGATGAAGAGCGAATGCCAGGCCATTTCAGTGACGACGCGCACCGGAAGCACGTTAGACGGGTCTGCCCCGCCTTCAAGGTCCTGGACATAGAGGTTCTTGCCGCGGGCCAGCTCACGGAAGTCGGCGAAGATCGCTTCAAACTGGGCGGGCGAGATTGCCTTGTTGTTGTCCCACCAGACCTTGTCTTCCGTGTTTGCATCGCGGACGACGAACTTGTCCTTGGGCGAGCGTCCCGTGTGCTGGCCGGTATAGGCAACGAGCGCTCCGTGCGCCGTCAGATGCGCCTCGCCCTGCCGAATCGCCGCCTCGTAGAGCTCCGAGGTTCCGAGATTGTAGCGAACCTCGCCCAACCCTTCCAATCCGATGGCGCCAATTCCGCAGTCTGGATTGAAAATACCGGCTTCCGTTTTGGGCATGCTCTTCCCTCCATGTGCGTCGCGAACCCGTCATTCACGCCGCATGTCGTCAACCGGTTGCGTGGATTTCACAACAATTCCGCATCGTCGCAATCGGTCACAAACAGAAAAGCCAAGTGAATTCAAATCATTAATCGATTTAAAGATTTTGAATTTTCTCTAAATCGTTTATATGCTGCTAACAGACAGTATTCGAACCGGGACGAAAAGCGATCGAACCTGATTTCGCGCCAGAAGCGGCGCAGCGGTCAAGCGCTGGTATTCCGCGGGCGGGGTGTCGCGACGCCGCGTTCCGTGCCACATTTTGTACCCAGTTTGTCCGCAACAAGCCCTTCCAATAAGAAGAAGGGACATACGCTCATGAAGGAGCCGTTCGATATGGCAACAATCGCGCTGGTCGATGACGATCGCAACATTCTGACGTCGGTCTCGATTGCGCTCGAATCCGAAGGCTATCGGGTCGAGACCTACACGGATGGCGCGTCGGCGCTGGAAGGGCTTTCCGCCCGGCCGCCGAACCTTGCGATCCTCGACATCAAGATGCCGCGCATGGACGGGATGGAGTTGCTGCGCAGGCTGCGCCAGAAGACCGACCTGCCGGTGATCTTCCTGACGTCGAAGGACGACGAGATCGACGAATTGTTCGGCCTCAAGATGGGCGCTGACGACTTTATCCGCAAACCCTTCTCGCAGCGCCTGCTGGTCGAGCGCGTCCGCGCCGTGCTGCGCCGCGGCGCTGCCAAGGACGCGACCGTCAAGACCCCCAACCAGCAGGCCCGGTCGCTCGAGCGCGGACAGCTGGTCATGGACCAGGAGCGGCACACCTGCACCTGGAAAGGCGAGCCGGTGACGCTCACGGTCACCGAGTTCCTGATCCTCCATTCGCTCGCCCAGCGCCCCGGTGTGGTCAAGAGCCGTGACGCGCTGATGGATTCGGCCTATGATGAGCAGGTTTATGTGGACGACCGGACCATCGACAGCCACATCAAGCGGCTGCGCAAGAAGTTCAAATCGGTCGACGACGACTTCGACATGATCGAAACGCTCTATGGCGTTGGCTACCGGTTCCGCGAGGCTTGAGGTCGCAGCGGCGGGATGTGGTTCCATTGCCGTCGGTGCGAAGATGGTAGATCGGTGTGGCTAGCGCGCCGAAGCAGGGATTGCGACCGCGCTGAATGACGGCGGAAACGGATATTGGCAAGGCGGCGGCGCCGCGCAACGGACTACGGGTGCGCTCGTGGTTGCCGGCCCGCCTTGCCTTGTCGATGCGCCGGTTTCTCGGACACTATGTCTTTTCGAGCCTCACCCGCCGCATCCTGATCCTCAATCTCGCCGGTCTCGTTGTCCTCGTCACCGGCATTCTCTACCTCAACCAGTTCCGCGAAGGGCTGATCGAGGCGCGCGTCGAAAGCCTGATGACCCAGGGCGAGATCATCGCGGCGGCCATCGCGGCCTCCGCGACGGTGGAAACCGACGCCATCACTATCGATCCTGAAAAACTGCTGGAGCTGCAGGCCGGCGAGAGCATCAATCCGTCGACCGATCAGCTCGAGAGTCTCGATTTTCCCATCAATCCCGAACTCGTCGCGCCGGTGCTTCGCCGCCTGATCTCGCCGACGCGGACCCGGGCCCGGATCTTCGACCGCGAGGCGAACCTTCTACTAGATTCGAAGCACCTGTATTCGCGCGGCCAAATCCTCCGCTATCAGCTGCCTCCCCTTGATAAGGAGGAGACAGGAATGGCCGAGCGCATCGGCAGGTTCTTCACCGACTTCTTCCGTCGCACCGACCTGCCTGTCTACCGCGAACAGCCGGGCGGCAGCGGCGCGATCTACCCGGAAGTCATCAAGGCGCTCACCGGCAACCGGGCGACCGTGGTCAGGGTCAATGAGCAGGGCGAGCAGATGGTTTCGGTCGCCGTGCCCGTGCAGCGCTTTCGGGGCGTGCTCGGCGTGCTGATGCTGTCCACGGAAGGCGGAGACATCGACAACATCATCGCGGCCGAGCGGCAGGCGATCCTGCGGGTCTTCGGCGTCGCATCCCTCGTGATCGTGCTCCTGTCGATGCTGCTGGCGTCCACCATCGCCAATCCGCTGCGCCGGCTCGCAGCCGCGGCCGTTCGCGTTCGCCGGGGCGTGACGAGTCGCGAGGAGATCCCGGACTTCTCCGACCGCGAGGACGAGATCGGCAATCTGTCGACGGCGCTGCGCGACATGACCAATGCCCTTTACGCCCGCATCGAGGCGATCGAGAGTTTCGCCGCCGATGTCAGCCATGAGCTGAAGAACCCGCTCACGTCGCTGCGCAGCGCAGTCGAAACCTTGCCGCTCGCGCGCAACGACGATTCGCGCAAACGCCTGATGGATGTGATCCAGCACGATGTGCGCCGGCTCGACCGGTTGATCACCGACATTTCCGACGCATCCCGCCTCGATGCCGAACTGGCGCGGCAGGATGCCGGCAAGGTCGACCTCAAGACGCTCGTCACCGATCTCGCCAATGTCTCGCGCGACGGGGGCCGGCACAAGAAGGCGGTCGAGATCGATCTGAAGGTCGGCAAGCTGCCACAGGGCGTGAAGGGCTGGGTCGTCATCGGCCACGATCTGCGGCTTGGCCAGGTGATCACCAATCTGATCGAAAACGCCCGATCCTTCGTGCCAGATGACGGCGGGCGGATTGCGATCTCGATGACGCGGACCGGCCGGCGGATCGTCGTCTCGATCGACGACAACGGCCCGGGCATCCGGGCCGAGAACATCGACCGGATCTTCGAGCGCTTCTACACCGATCGCCCGGGCAGCGAGGCGTTCGGCCAGAATTCAGGCCTCGGCCTGTCGATCAGCCGCCAGATCGTCGAGGCGCACGGCGGCACGCTGACGGCCGAGAACATTCCCGGTGGCAAGCCTGGCGACATTCGCGGCGCCCGCTTCGTCATCTCGCTCCCCGCCGAATGAGCCGCTCGCCGCGTGAGGGCATGCCGCAGGATGCGGTCAACCTGCACGCGTCCACGGTCGTGCTTGGCGATCGCGGGCTACTGATCCGGGGGGCTTCCGGCACAGGCAAGACGTATCTCGCCTTGACCATTGTTACGCGATGGCGCCAGTCGGGGGTCTTTGCGCGCTTCGTTTGCGACGACCAGACCTTTGTCATGCCGCGCAATGGCCGCCTGGTCGCCCGCGCACCGTTGACCATCGCGGGTCTCGCCGAGGTGCTGGGCGGTGTGGTGAAGGTCCCGCACGAGCCGGCCACGGTAGTCGATCTCGTCGTCGAGCTTGGCGACGCGCCGACAGGTGAAGCGTTCGGGACATCGGCTGTAACCTCGATCGCAGGCATCGACTTGCCATTGATGCGGCTGCAGGCGCGGAACGTCGAGGCATCGCTTAACGCGATTGCGTCCGTCTTTGGAGGTTTTCCCCTTGCGGAACAGCGTCATTCCGCCGCAATTATGCTTGCCATCGGGAACGATTAGGGCTTGCCAAGCAGGAACTGGCGGACAACATAGCCAACTCCGCTGACCGGCTGTGCCGGATCGAGATCACCAGAGTATGCGCCCAGCCGAGGGCTGCGTCGGGAGCCAGCAGAGTATGATCGGTCTCGTGCTTGTTACGCACGGTCGCCTGGCCGAAGAGTTCCGCAATGCAGTGGAGCATGTGGTCGGTTCCCAGAAGAACCTCGAAACCGTCTGCATCGGGCCGGACGACGATATGGAACAGCGCAGGCTGGACATCGTCGCCGCGGTGAAGCGGGCGGATACGGGAACAGGCGTCATCATCCTGACCGACATGTTTGGCGGCACGCCGTCCAATCTGGCGATCTCCGTAATGAATCCCGGCCGCGCCGAAGTTATCGCCGGCATGAACCTGCCGATGCTGATCAAGCTGTCGAGCGTCCGCGCCGGCGACAATATGCAGACCGCGGTCGATGAGGCCCAGGCGGCCGGCCGCAAATACATCAATGTCGCCAGCCAGGTCCTGACCGGCAAATGAGCTCATCGGCGCAAACGTCCCCCGCTGCCATCGTCCGCGAATTGCCGATCGTCAACCAGCGCGGTCTGCACGCGCGGGCGTCCGCCAAGTTCGTCCAGACCGTCAACCGTTTCCAGGCGACCGTCACCGTCGAGAAGGACGGTACCAAGGTCGGCGGCACGTCGATCATGGGCCTGATGATGCTTGCGGCCAGCCCAGGCTGCTGCATCCGTGTCTCCGCGTCGGGCGCAGAGGCCGATGAGGTCATTACTGCCCTCGAGGCGCTGATTGCCGACAAGTTCGGCGAAGAGATTTGATCTCACCACATCACATGCGGGTATAAAGATTTCTTTATGTCCCATTGTCGGCGGCGCGCCACTCTGCTAGGGAACCGCCCAACAGGCCGGGCCGCGCCCAACGGCGTACTTGGCCGCTCATCTTTTCCAGGAGTGCAGACATGGCACAGGATTACGTCGTAGCAGACATCAAGCTTGCGGACTGGGGCCGCAAGGAAATCGACATCGCCGAGACCGAAATGCCGGGCCTGATGGCTTCGCGCGAAGAGTTCGGCTCGTCGAAGCCGTTGAAAGGCGCCCGCATCTCCGGTTCCCTGCACATGACCATCCAGACCGCGGTTCTCATCGAAACGCTGCAGGCGCTGGGCGCCGAAGTCCGCTGGGCATCGTGCAACATCTTCTCGACCCAGGACCATGCCGCCGCGGCGATCGCCGCCGCCGGCACCCCGGTCTTCGCCATCAAGGGCGAGAACCTGACCGAGTACTGGGAATACACCGACAAGATCTTCCAGTGGACCGATGGCGGCACCACCAACATGATCCTCGACGATGGCGGCGACGCCACGATGTACATCCTGATCGGCGCGCGTGCCGAGGCGGGTGAGGACGTGCTGTCGAACCCGGGCAACGAGGAAGAGGAAATCCTCTTCGCACAGATCAAGAAGCGCATGGCGGCAACGCCGGGCTTTTTCACGAAGAACCGTGACTCGATCCGTGGCGTGACCGAAGAAACCACCACCGGCGTCAACCGCCTCTACCAGTTGCAGAAGAAGGGCTTGCTGCCCTTCCCGGCGATCAACGTCAACGACTCGGTCACCAAGTCGAAGTTCGACAACAAATACGGCTGCAAGGAATCGCTGGTTGACGGCATCCGCCGCGGCACCGACGTGATGATGGCGGGCAAGGTTGCCGTCGTCTGCGGCTACGGCGACGTCGGCAAGGGCTCGGCTGCTTCGCTGCAGGGCGCTGGCGCCCGCGTCAAGGTGACGGAAGTCGACCCGATCTGCGCACTCCAGGCCGCAATGGACGGCTTCGAAGTGGTGACGCTCGAGGACGCGGCGCCCACCGCCGACATCGTCATCACGACGACCGGCAACAAGGACGTAATCACGATCGAACACATGCGCATGTTCAAGGACATGGCGATCATCGGCAACATCGGCCACTTCGACAACGAGATCCAGGTCGCGGCGCTGCGCAACTTCAAATGGACCAACGTCAAGCCGCAGGTCGACATGATCGAGTTCCCGGGCGGCAAGCGCATGATCCTCCTGTCGGAAGGCCGCCTGCTCAACCTCGGCAACGCGACCGGCCACCCGAGCTTCGTCATGTCGGCGTCCTTCACCAACCAGACGCTGGCCCAGATCGAACTCTGGACCAAGCCCGGCACCTACAAGAACGAAGTCTACGTTCTGCCCAAGCATCTCGACGAAAAGGTCGCGCGCCTCCACCTCGACAAGCTTGGCGCGAAGCTCACCCAGCTGTCCGGCGAACAGGCTGCCTATATCGGCGTGCCACAGACCGGTCCGTTCAAGGCGGAACACTACCGCTATTGATTTCGGCCTAAGCTGATACTGCATCTTGATGCCGGGTGGTTGAATTTCCACCCGGCATTTTTTTTGCCGAAACGCTGCTTCACGCCGATTCGCCTTGCGGTTATGGTGACCTGATTCGCGGCGATTTTTGCCCGGCGAAAGCCTTCCGGCGACATGTATCGGGTTCTCCGGTGACAAACAGGGTTCGTGCAAAGCGCGCGGGCCGGTGGACGGATTCCGGTGTTGCGGCCACCGGAAAGCAGGGGCAGGAAACGGGAGAGGGTTAGATATGCCCGGGGACAACCGGACGGACGCGGCGCGCGGGGGCTGCCGCGAGACGACCGATTCCAGCAGGATCGTAGCGGTCCGCGCTTGGCGCGGCCGTTTTGCCTTGCGCAATCCCCTTGCCGCTGGCCTTGCCGCCGCATTCGCAACTGTTGGGGCGGCGTCTGCCCAGACAGCCAGCGGATTGAAGCTTCCGGCTGACATGACTGTCGGCACGTTCGAAGTGATCCAGGTTGCGGTTTTCGCAGGCGTGATGGGCGCGGCGCTTCTCTCCGCGATCTGGCTGATCCGCGAGCGCGGTCGCATTGCCGCCGACAATCTCGAACTGCGCGGCCGGATCGCGGAGCTGAACACCGCGCTGCAGCGGTCGGATTCACTGCTCAACCTCAAGGACCAGCGGCTCATCGTCTGGATGAAGGACCGCCCCAAGCCTGATCTCGTCGGTTCTCTTGGGCTCGCGGCCGGGATACCTGAAGAGCGCGCCTCGTTCCTGGCATTTGGCCGCTGGCTGACGACCCGCACGGCCGCGGCGCTGGAGCGCGCCATCGGCGACCTGCGCGAAAAGGGCCAGCCGTTCGAACTGGTCGCTGAAACCCAGCACGGCTCGCTTCTCGAAGTTTACGGCCGCACTTCGGCATCGAACGCCGTCGTGCGCTTCGTGTCGCTTTCGGATGCCCAGAAATCACACGCGCGGCTGAAGGCCGAGCATGCAGCGCTCGCCTCGGAATATGACAGCATCCGCGGCTTGATCGATGCCTTGCCGATGCCGTTCTGGCTGCGCGAGATCGAAGGCCGCCTGCGCTGGGTCAACGCCGCATACGCCACGGCCGTGGAGGCCGAGGGATCGGCGGCGGCGGTGCGCGACGCCAGGGAATTCCTGCCGACACCCGTGCGTGACGCGATCGCGGCACATCATCGCGACAAGCCGGTCTTCGAGCAGACGGTATCGACAGTGATCAAGGGCGACCGCCGTCTCTTCGCGGTGACCGACTATGCGGGCAAGGACGCGATTGCGGGCGTGGCCTCGGACCGGACCGAGATCGAGGGCGTGCGCGAGGAACTGCGGAAAGTTCAGCGCAGCCATTCCGAGACCCTTGACCAGCTGACGACGGCAGTCGCCATCTTCGACGCACAGGAGAAGCTGCGCTTCTACAATCAGGCCTTCCAGAAGCTGTGGGACTTGGAAGCCGGCTTCCTCGAAAGCGCGCCCGCCAACGCGATCCTGCTGGACCGCCTGCGCAGTGACGGAAAGATCCCCGAACAGCCGGAGTGGCGGCGCTGGAAGGAAACCGTCCTCTCGGCCTATCGCGCGGTGCAGTCGCAGGAAGACTGGTGGCATCTGCCCGACGGCCGAACCGTGCGCGTGGTCGCCAATCCGCACCCGGCCGGCGGCGTGACCTGGGTGTTCGAGAACCTGACCGAGAAGATGGATCTCGAAAGCCGCTACAACGCAGCGGTGCGCGTCCAGAGCGAAACGCTCGACAATCTGGCGGAAGGCGTCGCCGTCTTTGGTCCCGACGGTAGGTTGCGCCTCTCCAATCCATCCTTCGCCAAGCTCTGGGGCCTGAGCCCCGAAATGGCGCAGCGTGACATCCACATCGCCTCGGTTCGCGGCGCCTGCGACCTCTACGCCAAGGACAGCCCGTGGCCAGGCTTCGTTGCCGACGTCACGGGCTTCGCCGACGAGCGCCGCGACCGGTTCGGCCAGGTCGAGATGAACGACGGCGCGATCCTGCGCTATGCCCTGATCCAGCTGCCGAACGGCCAGGTCATGATGACCTTCGTCGACGTGACCGACACGGTGAATGTCGAGCGCGCGCTGAAGGACAAGAACGAAGCGCTGCAGATGGCGGACCAGTTGAAGAACGACTTCGTCCAGCACGTCTCCTACGAACTGCGCTCGCCGCTGACCAACATCATCGGCTTCACCGAGCTGCTCGGCCTGCCCGACACCGGCCCGTTGACCCCCAAGCAGCGCGATTATCTCGACCACATTGGCTCGTCGTCGTCGGTGCTTCTGACGATCGTCAACGACATCCTCGACCTCGCCACCGTCGACGCCGGGATCATGGAGCTCGACATCGGCGAGATCGACGTCGACCGCATCGTCAATCAGGCAGGCGAATTGATTGCCGAACGCCTGCGAGAGCACGGCATTACTCTCGACATCGATCTCTCGTCTGCGCCGAAACGCTTCCGCGCAGACGAGAACCGCGTACGGCAGGTGCTCTTCAACCTGTTGAGCAATGCGGTGAACTATGCGCCCGACAAGAGCAGCATCGGCATCGCCTGCCGCGGCAAAGGCGGCGATGTCGAGTTCTCGGTCACCGACCAGGGACCTGGCATTCCGCCGGAAGTGCTCGACACGGTCTATCGCCGCTTCGAATCCCGCGCCAATGGCGGCCGCCGGCGCGGCGCCGGGCTCGGTCTCTCCATCGTCAAGAGCTTCGTCGAGCTGCATGGCGGCGAGGTCCAGATAGACACCGGTAAGGGCCGCGGCACCACGGTCACCTGCCGCTTCCCCGCCGAACCGGACGCGATGCGGCCGGCCGCGGAATAGCGATGCAAAGCGAGACCTTGACGATTGCGCTTGCCGACGAGGCTGCGACCGCACGGCTGGGCGCGGACCTGGCGGCTGCGGCAAAGCCGGGCGACGTCTTCGCGCTGTCCGGCGACCTTGGCGCCGGCAAGACGACGCTCGCCCGCGGCTTCATCCGTGCAATCTCAGGCGATCCGACGCTCGACGTGCCGAGCCCGACCTTCACGCTGGTGCAATCCTATCCGGGACGCATCCCCACGCATCATCTCGACCTCTACCGTCTGCCCGAAGGCTCGGATCTCGACGAACTCGGTTTCGACGAGGCGATTTCGGACGGCGTGGCTCTGGTTGAGTGGCCCGAGCGGGCCGATCACGCGCTGCCGGTGGACCGTATCCGGATCACACTGTCGCACGAGGGCGCAGGGCGCTCCGTTGCGATTTCCGCGCCGGCAAAGACATTTGCCCGCCTGCGCCGCTCGCTCGACGTCCGCGCCTTCCTGAGTACCGCTGGCCTCGGCGACGCAACCCGCACCTTCCTGCTCGGCGACGCCTCGACCCGCGCCTACGAAACCGTGTCCGATGGCGGGCCGAAGCGCATCCTGATGAACGCGCCGCGCCAGCCCGACGGTCCACCCATCCGCGACGGCAAGCCCTACAGCCAGATTGCACATCTGGCGGAATCGGTGACACCCTTCGTCGCCATCGCGCGCTCGCTGGCCGAGCGCGGCTTCTGCGCCCCGCGCATTGATGCGCAGGATCTCGACAAGGGTCTGTTGCTGATCGAACATCTGGGCGACAGTGGCTTCCTCGATGAAGCCGGCCAGCCTGTTCCAGAGCGCTATCAAGCTGCCGCCCGCCTGCTTGCCGACATGCACCAGCATGACTGGCCGCTCGATATGGCGGCCGCGCCCGGCGTGACGCACCGCCTGCCCGTATACGACCGCGATGCGATGATGATCGAGGTCGAGCTCCTGACCGACTGGTATCTGCCGGCCGAGACCGGCTCCGGACTGACCGACGCCGACCGCGCCGAATATCGGGCTGCCTGGGACGCAACCATCGCGCGGCTCGCCACCGCCGAGAAGAGCATCGTCATGCGCGACTACCACTCGCCGAACATCATCTGGCGCGCGGACAAATCCGGCAATGACCAGCTCGGCATCATCGATTTCCAGGACGCGCTCTACGGGCCTTCCGCCTACGACGTAGCGTCTCTGGCGCAGGACGCCCGGGTGACGATCTCGCCACAGCTCGAGGCAAGCATTGTTGCCGCCTACAAGTCCGCCCGCCGCGCCAATGGCGCCTTCGACGAAGCGGCCTTCGACCAAGCCTACGCCATCATGGCCGCGCAGCGGAACTCGAAAATCCTCGGCATCTTCGTCCGGCTCAACAAGCGCGACGGCAAGCCGCAATACCTGAAGCACCTGCCGCGCATCCGCGACTACGTTTCGCGCGTGCTGCCGCATCCGGCGCTTGCCGAAGTCCGCGCCTTTCACGATGCGCGTGGCCTGATCGGACCGGCCAAATGAACGACATTCCGAAAATTGCCATGGTGCTCGCCGCAGGCCTCGGCAAGCGTATGCGCCCGATCACCGACACGCTGCCAAAACCGCTGGTTAAGATAGCCGGCAAAGCATTGATCGACTGGGGTCTCGATTCGCTTCAGCGCGCTGGCGTCGAGCGTGCAATTGCCAATATCCACTATCTGCCGGATCAGTTGGTCGCACATCTTTCAGCGCGGGATCGGCCAGAGATCACCATTTCCGACGAGCGCGACGCCCTGCTCGATTCCGGCGGTGGCATCGTTCGCGCCCTGCCGCTGCTGGGCGACGCGCCGTTTTACATCCTCAACGCCGACACGTTCTGGATCGACAGCGCCGCTGACAATCTGCGCCGTCTCGCCCTTGCCTGGGACGACGGCGCGATGGATATTCTGCTGATGCTTGCCACCCTCGACCAGGCCACGGGACATTCCGGCGGAACCGACTTTCTTCGATCGGCCCAGGGAAGGCTGACGCGTTCGAAAGGCGCGCCCGACGGATTGATCTATGCTGGCGCGGCCATCGTCCACCCCCGGATCTTCGCCGACGCGCCGCAAGGCCCGCATTCCCTCAACGTCCAGTTCGACAAGGCGCTCAATGCCGCTCGGCTGTTCGGCTTGCCGCTCGATGGCGACTGGATCACCGTCGGCACGCCCGACGCCATCGCGCCTGCCGAAGCGGCGGTCGCCCGCGCCCGGGGAACCAAGGGATGAACGCGCGGTCTCCGCGGGTCTTCACGATTCCGCCCGGAGCGCCCTTTCTGCCGACCCTTGCCGAGGCGATCGCAAATGGCGGGATCGTGCCGGACTTTGCGCCCGGCGACGATCCGTTGGCGCTTGCCGACGCGACGATCTTCGTCCCCACTCGCCGCGCCGCACGCGAGCTAAGGTTGATCTTCGCCGCTCGCGCCGAGGGCAAAGCCGCCATCCTGCCGACCATCCTCCCACTCGGCGATGTCGACGAGGACGCCGCCTGGTTTGACACGACCACTCCACCGCCGTCCGAACTTGAGCCGCCGATCGACTCGCTGGAGCGCCTGCTGCTGCTGGCGCCGCTGGTCCAGGCGTGGAAGCGCCGGTTGCCAGGCCATGTCGCCCGCATGTTCTCCGAGGAGGTCGTCGTGCCGTCCTCGTCTGCCGAGGCGATCTGGCTCGCCCGCGACCTTGCCGCTCTGATCGACGAGATCGAAACCGCCGAGACCGACTGGTTGAAACTCTCCGGCCTTGTGAAGGAAGAGCTCGCCTCCTGGTGGCAGGTGACGCTCGAGTTCCTGCAGATCGTCACCACCGTCTGGCCCGAGGCGCTGAAGGAGCGCAAACGCTCAAATCCGGCTGCCCACCGCAGCCGGATGATCGACGCGGAGGCCGAGCGCTTCCGACGCAACCCGCTCAGAGGACCTGTCATAGCGGCAGGCTCCACCGGCTCGATCCCCGCGACGGCACGCTTGCTGGGCGTGATCTCACGACTCCCGCTCGGCGCCGTCGTCCTTCCCGGACTCGACCTGCGTCTGGACGATGCGGCGTGGTCCATGCTGGACGATGCCGAGTCCGCGCCATCCATCTTCGGCCATCCTCAGTACGGCCTGAACAAGCTGCTGCGCGAGGTCGGCGTGCAACGCGGCGATGTAGCCGAAATCGGCTTGGCGTCCGCAACACTCGCCGCCCGCGCTGCGATCGTCTCCGAGGCGATGCGGCCAGCGGAATCGACCGAGCAATGGGCCGACACACGCGCGGTCGTTCACGCCGCAACAACCAGTGGCGCTCTCGACGGCGTAACGCTGGTCGAAGCCGCGAACGAGCGCGATGAGGCCTTGGCCATCGCGGTCGCCTTGCGAAAATCCGCCGCCAATCCAGGGGCCCGCGCGGCGCTGGTCACCGCCGATCGCGGCCTGGCGCGCCGAGTGTCCGCTGAGCTTCTTCGCTTCGGCATCCAGGCCGACGATTCCGCTGGCACGCCGCTGTCTGACACGCCGCCCGCCGCACTTCTGTCATTACTGGTCGAATGCGTGATGCGACCGGGCGATCCGGTCGCCATCGTCTCCTTCCTGAAGCAGCCGCTGCTGCGGCTCGGCCAGGAGCGCGCACGCACGCGCCGGGCGGTCGAGTCGATCGAACTGATCGCGCTTCGTGGCGGCGTCGGCCGCCCGGACATTTGCCGGCTGACGGACGAATTCGGCGACCGGTCGGCGACACCCGATGATGATGCCAGACACAGGCCGAAATGGCATCGGCGGTTTGGAACGCGGGAGATTGAGGAGGCGCTGGAGACACTCGGCGCGCTGCATCAGGCGCTCGCGCCGCTCGCCGCATTGCGCGGGGGCAAGGCCGATATCCGCGCGCTGGCGCTGGCCACGGTCACAGACTTCGAGAATGTCGGCCGCACTGAGACGGGTGGCGTCGAAGAACTCTATCGCGGCGAAGCCGGCGAGAAGCTGGCGTCTCTCTTGCGCGGGCTGGTCGCGTCAGATGCTACACTGGAGATCGATGCGTCCGAATGGCCTGATGTGCTGGGCGCCTTGATCGCCAGCGAATCAGTGAAGCCGCGCCGCGGCGGCGATGGTGCGGTCGCCATCTGGGGTGCGCTCGAAGCCCGCCTGCAGAGTGTCGACCTCCTGATCTGCGGCGGCCTTAATGAAGGCAGCTGGCCCGGGCGCGCAGACCCAGGCGGTTTCATGTCGCGCGTCATGAAGGCCGGCCTCGATCTTGATCCACCTGAACGCCGCATCGGCCAGGCCGCGCATGATTTCGAGATGGCCATGGGTGCGCCGCAGATCATCCTGACCCGCTCCGCGCGATCGGGCGACGCGCCGTCCGTCCCGTCGCGCTGGCTACAGCGCCTCACAGCCTTCATCGGCGATGAGCCGGCAAAACGGATCCGCCAGCGGGGCGTCGACCTCGTCGCTGAGGCGCGCTTCCACGCTGGCGACCATGTGCCGGGCGTTCCCTTCGCCGCGCGGCCCAGGCCCACTCCGCCACTTGAGGCGCGGCCGAAGCATTTCTCAGTGACGCAGATCGAGACGCTGCGCCGCGACCCCTATGCGATCTATGCCAGAAAGGTTCTAGGCCTCGACCCGCTCGACCCCTTGCTGCGCGATCCCGGCGCATCGGAGCGCGGCTCGCTGTTCCACGACATCCTGCACGACTTCACCACGTCCGGCGTCGACGCCAACGGCCCGGATGCGCTGGACAGACTGCTCGAAATCGCCCGTCAACGCTTCGACGAGGAGCAGCTGCCGCCGGATGTCGACGCCGTCTGGTGGCCGCGCTTCGCGCTGATGGCGCCGGAGCTCGTCGCATGGGAAATCGACAAGCGCCACGAGACCGTGCGGCGTGTCGCGGAAGCCGAAGTACTGGCGATCGAGGTGGGGCAGACCGGCGTGACGCTGGGCGGGCGGGCCGATCGGATCGACATCAAGCGCGAAAACCTCGCCGATATCCTGGACTACAAGACCGGATCGAGCCCGTCCAAGCCTCAGGCGCATCGGCTGATCGCACCACAGCTCCCGCTGGAAGGTGCGCTGCTCGCGCGCGGCGCGTTCCCCGACCTCGGTGTCCTCACCCCCGCCGATCTCGCCTATGTCCGGCTGAAAGCGACAGGCAAGGTCGAGGAGGAATCGATCCTCAGCATCCGCGGTTCCGAGAAGTCGGCAGCTGAACTTTCGGAGGACGCGTGGAAGCGGCTGGAAGCGCTGCTGGCGCGCTACAATGATCCGGCCTTCGGCTATCTCTCCCGCGCACTCCCCTTCCGCGAAGGCGAGACGGACGGCGACTACGATCATCTGGCGCGCGTGCTGGAATGGTCGGCCGGCGGCGAAGCGGCCGATGGCGGGGAGGGGGGCGAATGACCCGCACCATCGTCGTCCCGGAGGGGACCCGCCTCGACCAGATGCGGGCTTCCGACCCTGCAAGCTCTGCGTGGGTTTCAGCCAATGCCGGTTCCGGCAAGACGCATGTGCTGGCGCAGCGCGTCATCCGCCTGCTGCTGGACGGAACCGAGCCGTCAAAAATCCTTTGTCTCACCTACACCAAGGCCGCCGCCGCCAACATGTCCAACCGCGTCTTCCGCGATCTGGGCAAATGGACGGCGCTCGACGATGCGGCGCTCGCGGCGGAAATCGCCAAGGTCGATGGGCGTCCGCCAAAGCCAAGCCGGCTGCTGCGCGCCCGCCAGCTCTTTGCGCGGGCGCTCGAAACGCCAGGTGGCCTGAAGATCCAGACCATCCACGCCTTCTGCGAGGCGATCCTGCACCAGTTCCCGCTGGAGGCGAACATTGCCGGCCATTTCGAGATGCTCGATGGCCAGATGGAGCAGGCGCTGATCGGCGAGGCTCGGCGTGATATGCTGACTGGAATCGCAGGCGGCGATAGCCCTGAACTGGGCGTGGCCTTCGAGCGCGTGCTGTCGATCGGCGGCGAAAGCGGCCTCGATGCTTTGCTCGCCGAGATTGTTGCCAAGCGCGACAACCTGCGTCGTTTCATCGACGAACTCGGCGGCGACCCCTCCGCGCTGAAGGCTGAGTTTGGTTTCGCGCCCGACGAGGAAGCCGGAGCGATCGCGGGTTCGATCTGGCCCGACACCTATTTCAATCTCGGCCTGGCGCGCCGCGTCGGCGAGCGGGCGCTCAGCGCCGGCAAGGCGACCGCGGCAGGCTTCTCCGAAAACCTGATCGCCGCCTGCGGCCAGACCGACCCGCTCGTCCGGCTCGACGGCCTGGCCGATTTCTTCGTTACCGTCGACAAGGAAACGAAGGAGAGGAAATCGAAGTCGACCAAGAACATCATGGCCAAGGGCGTCGGCGAGCATTTTCCCGAGTTCCCCGACGAGTTCGACCGCTTTGCCAGCGCGATCATCGAAGCATCGGATCGGGTCGCGCTGCTTGGCATGCTGGAAGCGACTGTCGCCGCGCTCACGGTCGCCGACATCCTGATCGCACGTTACGAACGGCTGAAGGCGGCGCGTGGTTTTCTCGATTTCAACGACCTGATCTCGCGCACCGTCCGCCTCCTGGCGCGTTCGGACGTTGGTCCCTGGGTTCAGTACAAGCTTGACCGAGGCATCGATCACATTCTGGTCGACGAGGCGCAGGACACCAGTCCCGACCAATGGAACGTCGTCGGCAAGCTGGCGGAGGAATTCTTTGCCGGCTCAGGCGCGCGCGACAATGTCACGCGAACCGTCTTCGCTGTCGGCGACGAGAAGCAGTCGATCTACTCGTTCCAGGGCGCGGACCCGGCCTCCTTCCGCCTCACCGGCAATGACTTTTCCGTCCGGGTGACATCCTCAGGCGGCGGATTCGAGCATGTCCGCCTCCAACGCTCATTCCGCTCCACGGCGGACGTGCTCGGCGCGGTCGATCTCGTCTTCGCGGCGGAGGCCGCGCGCGCTGGCGTGACCCTGGATCCGGAGCCGATCGTCCATCCGACGATCCGCGATCTCGATCCCGGCCATGTCGAGGTCTGGCCGCTGATCGAGCCGACCGCCGTCGAAGAGCCTGACGACTGGACCGAGGCAATCGACCACGCATCCGCGCCGGCGGTGAAGCTCGCCGACCAGATCGCCCTGACGATCCGCCGCTGGATCGACAATGGCGAATGTCTGGAAGGCAAGATGGTCGAAGGCGCGCCGCGCCGCCTGACGCCGGGCGATGTCCTGGTGCTGGTGCGCAAGCGCGACCGTTTTGTGCACGCCCTGTCGCGCGCGCTCAAGAATCGCGGCGTCAATGTCGCTGGCGCAGACCGGCTGAGCCTGCCCGGCCATATCGCGGTGAAGGACCTGATCGCGTTGGGTCGTGTCGCCTTGCAGCCGCATGATGACCTGTCGCTCGCGGCGCTGCTGCGCAGTCCGGTCTTCGCCATCAGCGAGGAGCAGCTGTTCGACCTGGCGTGGAACCGGGGTTCAAAACCGCTCGGTCAAATGCTGCGCGAGCGTGCCGCAACCGACGCCTCGCTCGCCGAAATTGTCAGCCGTCTCGACCGCTGGCGCAACGAGGCCGCGTTCAAGCCGGTGTTCGAATTCTACGCCGGCATTCTGGGCCGCGATGGGGTGCGCAGCCAGATGATCGCGCGGCTGGGGCCTGCCGCCGGCGAAATCCTCGACGAGTTCCTGAACTTCACGCTCGCCGCCGAGCGTACCGGCTTGCCAGGGCTCGAATCCTTCCTCGCGACCCTCGAAAGCGCCGGACCCGACATCAAGCGCGAGATGGACCAGACCCGCGACGAAGTCCGGATCATGACGGTCCACGCCGCCAAGGGCCTTGAGGCGCCAGTCGTCTTCCTGATCGAAAGCGGCAGCCGGCCGTTTTCCGAATCGCACCTGCCCCGCCTCGTGCCGCTGAAGGCGCCGAAGGGCGGCTGGCGCGGCAATGGCTATCTCTGGCGGGCCTCGGCCGATCTCGCCAACAGCGTGTCGCGCGAGCAGAACCGCGAGCTGGCGGCCAAGGCCGAACAGGAATATCGCCGGCTGCTCTATGTCGGCATGACCCGCGCCGAGGACCGGCTGATTGTCTGCGGCTATCGCGGCAAACTGCAGCCGAAACCCGGCATCTGGCACGACCTCGTCGCTTCCGCGCTGTCGCAGGCGGCTGAGACGCGACGCGAGGTGCATAGTGTCACCGGCGCGGAGATCCTTCACTTCCGGCGCAGTCCGGCGCGGCCCTACGCGACCGCTGCGTCCGACGCGACGGCGTCCGCGTCGCCGCCGGCCTATCCGCCTTTGCCGCCGCTCCCCGATGCGACCGCTCCCGCGACCGCTCTGTCGCCGTCGGCGGCTGCGGCCCTGCTCGACCCTCCGGTCGACTCGGTCGCGCCGTCGCGCTCACCCGTGCTCGATCCGGAGGCGGAACCCTCCTTCGCGATCGCGCGCGGCCTGGCGATCCACCGCCTGTTGCAGATGCTGCCCTCCATGCCGATCGACGCGCGCCAGGTGGCCGCCGAGCGTTATCTCGACAATGCCGGACAGGACTGGCAGCCGGCGGAGCGCGCCCGGGCATGGAGCTCCGTCGCTGCGATTCTGGCCGACGATCGTTTCGCGCCGGTCTTCGCTGACGGTTCCCGCGCGGAAATCGCGATCACCGGCACGCTTGAGCTGCAAGGCAAGGACGTCGCCGTCTCCGGCAAGATCGACCGGCTTTCGGTGACGCCGGAGCGCGTCCTGATCGTCGACTACAAGACCAATCGCCCGCCGCCGCGGTCGCTTGCCGAGGTGCCGGAGGCTTATCTGGTCCAACTCTCGCTCTACCGCGCGCTGCTCGGCCAGATCTATCCCGGCCGCGAGATCGCCGCGGCGCTGCTGTTCACCGAAGCGCCGTCGCTGATCGAGCTGCCGGCTCACGTCATGGATGCGGCGCTTGAACGACTCACGCGGGCGTGACACAACTTGGCTTGAACGCGCGGCCCCGCGCTACCACATATTGGGTCGAACCCTCGGCGGAGATATCCGCCGACCCCAGGACAAGAGCAGGCAAGGAGAGCCAACATGGCCACCGTCAAGGTCGACAACAGCAACTTTCAGGCGAGCGTGCTCGACTCCACGGAGCCGGTCGTGGTCGATTTCTGGGCGGAATGGTGTGGCCCGTGCAAGATGATTGGCCCGTCGCTCGACGAGATTTCCAACGAGATGGCCGGCAAGGTGAAGATCGCCAAGCTGAACATTGACGAGAATCCCGAGCTCGCGGCCAAGTTCGGCGTCCGCTCGATCCCGACGCTGATGATGTTCAAGGGCGGCGAAGTTGCCGACATCAAGGTTGGCGCCGCGCCCAAGACGGCGCTGTCGGCTTGGATCGGCAACAACGTCTGATCGTGGCCAAATCTGGAATCTGAACGAGCCCGGCCATCGCGCCGGGCTTTTTCTTGGTCAAGCCGGCGGCGTGCCGTTGAGCCGCAGCACTTCGCCGGCAAGATAGAGCGAGCCACAGATCAGGATGCGCGGCGCGATTTCCTTGCCGTCCCATGTGTCGCGCAGCAACATGAGCGCATTTTCCACCGATGCGACCGGCTCCGCCGACAGTCCGGCTTGCATCGCGCGCGCCGCCAGTTCGCCGTTTGGCACGCCCGCTTCGCTCATGCTCACCGGCACGGTGAAGACATGCCGCGCCATGCCCTCGAAGGCGCGGAAGAAATTGGTCTGGTCCTTGGTGCTGATCATGCCGCAGATCAGGAACAGCGGCCGCGGGAAACGCTCTTCCTGCTCGGCAATCGCCTCGGCGATGACGACGCTTGCGCCCGGATTGTGACCCCCGTCGAGCCAGATTTCCGCACCTGCCGGCGCGAAGGCGGCCAGCCTGCCGGTGACGAGCTTCTGCATTCGCCCAGGCCATTCCACCGACAGCATCGCCCGTTCGGTCTCGGCATGGCTGACGTGGAACCCAGCCGCCTTCACCGTCGCAATGGCAGCCGCCGCATTGGCAAACTGGTGCCGTCCCGGCAGCCGGGGCGGCGGCAGATCCATCAGCCCGTCCTCGTCCTGGTAGATCAGCCGGCCATTTTCCTCATGCGCCATGAAATCCTGGCCGTAGACAAGGTAGGGGGCACGCACCCGCTCAGCCGTCTCGATGATCACCTCGCGGGCGAGATCGCTCTCCTGCGCGCCCACGATCACCGGACGACCCGCTTTGATGATGCCGGCCTTCTCGGCCGCGATCAGTTCGACGCGGTCGCCGAGATAGGCTTCGTGGTCGAGCGACACCGGCATGATCGCACAGGCAGCCGGGCTGTTGATGACATTGGTGGCGTCGAAACGCCCGCCGAGCCCGACCTCGATGATCGCGGCATCGGCCGGATGCTCGGAAAAGAGGATGAAGGTGACCGCTGTCAGGATTTCGAAGACGGTGATCGCCTGGCCCTCGTTGGCCGTACCGACTCGCCGGATCGCATCCGCGAGCACCGCATCCTCGACAAAACGTGCGCCGCCCGGCGCCCCGATGCGGTAGCGCTCGTGCCAGTTGACCAGGTGCGGCGATGTGTGAACGTGCACAGTCTTTCCGGCCGCCTCCAGCAGCGCGCGCGAGAACGCGGCGGTGGACCCCTTGCCGTTGGTCCCGGCGATGTGAATGACGGGCGGAAGGCGGTCCTGCGGATTGCCCAGCCGTTCGAGCAGGCGCCTGATGCGCCCCAGCGACAGGTCGAAGCCCTTCGGATGAAGGCTCATCAACCGGTCGATTTCGCGTTCGGCGGCGCTCGTCGCCATGGGAAACATGCCTTCCGGTCGCGTGGAGGTCATAGGTGCGATACTCCACGCTGCGCGGCAGGGAGACTTTGTCGAAGTCGGGAGTCTATGCGCCGGCCGGCGCTTCGGACGCTGGCGCCAGCGCCATCGGAGCGTCTGCCTGCGTCACTGTCGCCGGCGCATGGGTCAGGATTTTCAGGAGCCGGGCCACGGTTTCCTTCATCTCGAGCCGCGAGACGACCATGTCGACCATGCCGTGCTCCTTCAGATATTCCGCGCGCTGGAATCCTTCCGGAAGCTTCTCCCGGATCGTCTGTTCGATGACGCGCGGTCCGGCAAAGCCGATCAGCGCGCCGGGCTCGGCGATGTGGATATCGCCCAGCATCGCGTAGGACGCCGTGACGCCGCCGGTCGTCGGGTTGGTCAGCACGCAGATATAGGGCAGGCCGGCTTCACGCAGGCGCTCCACCGCGACCGTGGTGCGGGGCAGCTGCATCAGCGACAGGATGCCTTCCTGCATACGCGCGCCGCCCGATGCCGCGAACAGCACCATCGGCCGCCTTTCGGCCAGCGCCGTCTCGAACGCCTTGATGATCGCGTCGCCTGCCGCCATGCCGAGCGATCCGCCCATGAAGGCGAAATCCTGCACGGTGGCGATGATCGGCAGGCCTTCGATCGTCCCGCGGGCGGACAGGATCGCATCCTCCATCCCGGTTTTCGTGCGAGCGTCCTTCAGCCGGTCGATATAGCGCTTTTCATCGCGAAACCGCAGCGGGTCGATCGCGACCTTCGGATTGTCGAGCAACGTGTACTGGCCGTCGTCCAGGAAATATTTCAGCCGGTCCCTGGCCGAAATCTTCATGTGGTAACCGGACGACGGGATCACCCACTGGTTTTCCTCCAGCTCCTTGTGAAACACCATTTCGCCTGTCTCGGGATCCTTGATCCAGAGATTTTCCGGCATTTCGCGCCGACCGAGCATCGAATTGATCTTCGGCCGGACGTAACTGGTGATCCAGTTCATGGATGAAGCTCCCGTGACTGAAGGGAATGTGGAACCACTATTCGGCAGGAGCAAGGCGGGCCGCACGGACGCCGGCCGCCAGGCCTGCAACCAGCGTCGCCACCGCTTCCGCGGGATCGGCGGTCTTTTCGCCCTTTGGCCCCAGCACACTGGCGACCGCATTGACGATCGCCGTGCCGACGACCACGCCATCGGCCGAAGCGCCGATCATACGGGCCTGCTCGGCGGTCTTGACGCCAAAACCGACGCAGACCGGCAGCGGCGTATGCGCCTTGATCCGTTTCACCGCGGCAGACACCTGACTCAGGTCAGCCATCGCGGAGCCGGTGATGCCGTTCATCGACACGTAGTAGACAAAGCCCGACGTGTTCTGCAGCACTTTCGGCAGCCGCTTGTCGTCGGTCGTCGGCGTCGCCAGCCGGATGAAGTTGATCCCGGCCTTCACCGCCGGGATGCACAGTTCCTCGTCCATCTCGGGCGGCAGGTCGACGACGATCAGCCCGTCGATGCCGGCCGCATTGGCGTCGGCTAGGAAGCGGTCAACCCCATATATGTAGATCGGGTTGTAGTAGCCCATCAGCACGATCGGCGTTTCGTCGTCGGCCTTGCGGAACTCTGCCGCCATGTCGAGGGTCTTGCGCAGCGTCTGGCCGGCCTTCAGCGCCCTGAGGCCCGCCGCCTGGATCGCCGGTCCATCGGCCATCGGGTCGGAAAACGGCATGCCGAGCTCGATGATGTCGGCGCCGGCGCGCGGCAGCGCCTTCATGATTGACACCGACGTGGCGTAGTCCGGATCGCCGCCCATGAAATAGGTCACAAGCGCCGGCCGGCCCTCGCCCTTCAGTCGCGCCATGCGCCGGTCGATGCGGGTGGTCATGTCAGAGCCCCATTCCCAGGATCTTGCCCACGGTGAAGATATCCTTGTCGCCGCGGCCGCAGAGATTCATCACGATGATCTGGTCCTTGCCCATCTTCGGCGCCCGCTTGATCACTTCTGCCAGCGCGTGCGCCGGCTCGAGCGCCGGGATGATGCCTTCGAGGCGCGTCAGAAGCTGGAATGCCTCCAGTGCTTCGGTGTCCATGATCGGGACATACTCGACCCGGCCGGATTCCTTCAGCCAGGAATGTTCCGGCCCGATGCCCGGATAGTCGAGGCCGGCCGAGATTGAATGACCATCCATGATCTGTCCGTCGGAGTTCTGCAGCAGGTAAGTGCGGTTGCCATGCAGCACGCCCGGCGATCCGGCCGTCAGCGAGGCGCAATGCTCGTCGCCTTCCAGGCCCTTGCCCCCGGCCTCGACGCCGACGATCTGGACGGACCGGTCGTCGAGGAAGGGGTGGAACAGGCCGATCGCGTTCGATCCGCCTCCAACCGCCGCCACCAGCATGTCGGGCAGGCGGCCTTCGACTTCCATCAACTGCTGCTTCGTTTCCTTGCCGATAACCGACTGGAACTCGCGCACCAGTTCCGGGTAGGGGTGCGGGCCGGCGGCCGTGCCGATCAGGTAGTAGGTGTCGTCGACATTCGTCACCCAGTCGCGCAGCGCCTCGTTCATCGCGTCCTTCAGCGTGCCATGACCGGACGTGACGGGGCGCACCTCGGCGCCCAGCAGCTTCATCCGGAACACGTTCGGCGCCTGCCGCTCGACGTCGGTCGCGCCCATGTAGACGACGCAAGGGTAGCCGAACCGCGCCGCAACGGTCGCCGACGCGACGCCATGCTGGCCCGCGCCCGTCTCCGCGATGATGCGCTTCTTGCCCATCCGCCTGGCGAGCAGGATCTGTCCGAGGCAATTGTTGATCTTGTGCGAGCCGGTGTGGTTCAGCTCATCGCGCTTGAAATAGATCTTCGCGCCGCCGAGATGCTCGGTCAGCCGCTCGGCGAAATAGAGCGGCGACGGCCGGCCGGTATAGTGCGTGTTCAGGTGCTCGAGCTCGGCCTTGAAGGCTGGATCCTTTTTCGCCGCGTGCCAGTGCTCCTCCAGGTCCAGGATCAGCGGCATCAGCGTCTCGGCGACGAAACGCCCGCCGAAAATGCCGAACATGCCCTGCTCGTCGGGGCCGGTGCGGAAGGAATTGGGCTCGATCGGCTTGTTCATGCCGGACTCCTGAATACGGGGACTAATGACCAATACGCCCCGGAAAACCGTGGCAATGGCTATGTAGCGTCGGGGCGAAAAAGTAAACCGTCAGCTGCGTCGTGCGAGGGCGCTACTTCGCCGCCTTGACGGCCGCGAAGAACGCCTCGATCAGCGCGACGTCCTTCACGCCTGGCGAAGACTCGACGCCCGACGAAACGTCCAGCCCCGGCGGGTTGGCGATCCGGATAGCATCGGCGACATTGCCAGGATTGAGCCCGCCCGACAGCAGGTAGTCGAGCCCGGGGTCCAGCGCCGCCAGCAACCGCCAGTCGAACGACACGCCGTTGCCGCCCGGCAGTTCCGAGCCCTTTGGCGCTTTGGCGTCGAGCAGCAACCGGTCGGCAATTCCGACAAAGCCTTGGATCGGCATCAGGTCCTCAGGTCCGCTGATCGACAGCGCCTTCATCACCGGCAGATTGAAGCGCTCCCGAACCTCAGCCACGCGCTCCGGCGTCTCCTTGCCGTGCAGCTGCAGCATGTCGGGCCGCATGGCGGAGACGATGGCGTCGAGGAAGTCGTCGGTTGCGTTCACCGTCACCGCGACAGCCTGGGCGCGGCCCTCGGCTGCCCTGCGCAACTGCCCGGCCAGTTCTGGCGTCACATTGCGCGGGCTTTTCGGAAAAAAGATGAAACCGACATGGCTCGCGCCATTGTCCAGCGCGGCGGCGACGGTTTCGGGCGTGGACAGGCCGCAGATCTTGATGTCGAGTTGCATGATGCGCGCGCAGTGCCACGAATGTCCGGAAAAGTCGAGCAAAACGCGTTTGCCGGGCGCTCGGATTGCCCTAGATTCCATGTCAGTTCAGATCGAGGGCAAGCCATGACCACGCCGGCAACAGTCGACCAGCTCGAGGAAAAGATCGCGCAGGCCTATCAGGTGATCGGCTATCTGCTCGATCAGGCCGGCATCGAGGGGAGCGAAGGCGAGCGGGCCTTGAACTATTTCTCAAGCGAGGGCTTCGATCCCGATTTCCTGCCCTGGCCCCGCCCGGGCGAAGAGGGGATGCGACCGGATGAACTCAATGCCGGGAATGATGGGTGATGGCGTTGGCATGACACCCTTCGCGAGACAATCGAATGGACGGCGTCAATCGTTGGTCAGTCGCTTCTGATTGCCAATTCCGCGCTTTAATCTCCGTTCAACTTTCTTGATGTCCTCAGCCGGGGGCAACGTTTCCGGCATATCACCACCCAAATCTCGGATTGTCTGTCTGACCTTTGCGCCGACGTCGAAGTGGGTGCGATTTGCGGCGTCCTTGCCACGAACGTTGTCGCGTCGGAGCTTCTCTTCAGTCTGAGTGGCACGGAAAAGGTTCGCTGCTAGCTCGGTGCTTCCCATATGGTCAAGGATATGTTGACCGGACTTTAGGCCTTTACGGCGGCGAATACCTGGTACGTCTAGTCCGCCGTATAACCCTTTGTAGCCGTGGGTTTGGAATATTGCGAACTCCATCCCGTCTCGAACACCAGCTTGCTTTGCAGCACTGGCCAAATTCTTATTGTGTTCCTTGATCTCGTCCCGAAGCAGGCATCGACGCTCGTTTTCAGACAACGGCGTATATGAGGGGGCTTTCTCGTCGGCTATCTCTTGCCGTCGTGTTTGAATCGCAAAATAGGTCTGGGCGAACGCGATTTCGCGCTTCTTGGAATCGCCATTTTGAGCAACGAGATAGCTCGCATATCGACTTAGGACGATATCTTCAATTTCTCGCTCAGCGCCGCTCCCCAAGACGACCATTTTCCCGACGCCAGCAAAATGGTCCGCGGTTGAATGCCCTGATGCGTCGCACGCATCACGAGCGCGCCTCACCACAGTGAGGAAATTATCCCACTTGGCATAGCCCAGCAGTTTCTGCAGATCGCGGGCAAGCCAAAACTCATTGCCCTCGTCATCGAGTTGAGCTGCATCCTCGAAGGCAGCGATCAAGTCGTCGATCGTTTCGTCAGACGCCTTAAGAATTTGTGGTTGGAAGGCCTCGCCAAACGCGACTTTGGCGAGCTTCTCAAAACGGTCGTCGTCCTCGGACATCTGCTCCGCCTCGATTCGAATGTCAGACACTACTTGAATGCATCATTTTCAGCTACTCACCCAAACACGATCGCCTGTAGCGCGCCGCCGTTCTTCTTCAGCCAGGCCTTCGCCTCGTCGGTGCGGGGGCAGAGCTCGCCGCACAGTTTCCAGAAGTTCGGACCGTGGTTCATCTCCTTCAGATGCGCCACTTCATGCGCGACGAGGTAGTCGATTACGGCGGGCTTCGCCATCATGATGCGCCAGGAGAAGGACAGGTTGCCGTCCGAGGTGCAGGAGCCCCAGCGGCTGGTCGTGTCCTTGAAGCGGACCGCCTTCGCCTTGCGGCCGACGGTCGCGGTGTGCTTCGCCACCAGCGCCTCGATGTCCTTCTTCGCCTCGCGCTTGAGGAAATCCGCCACGCGTCGCGGCAGGTGCGTCCGCTCGCCATGCACGATCAGCGCCGGCTGGCCATCCACCTCCGAGACCACCACGGAGCCGCGTTTGGAGGGCTCATGCACGATCAGGTGCGGCACGCCGCGCACCGGGATTTTCACGCCCGGCCGCACCTGCGGCTTGTCCGGCACCTTTGCCAGCCGCGCCTCGAGCCAGCCTTGATGCCGGTCGATGAAACGGTCGACTTCCCGCGCCGGAATGCCGGGCGGCACCGTGACGCGCAGTCCCCGCCCGCCCGGATCGATCCGCAGCGTCAGCCGGCGCGCCCGCGTGTTCTCGACGATGCGCAGCTGCAGCGTCCGCCCGCCAACCTCGTGCAGGCGCTCAAGCGGTTCCGCCGGCCGGGGCGGCGCAGGCTTTCGGAGAAGCGAGAACATCATGGCCGCGACCATATGCGATTCGCATGACGCGTGAACAAACGAAAAACAGCCTTGATGACTAGGTCGGGATCAGATCGGCGACTTCAGATGTTCATCGACCGCCGGCGTCACGATGCGGGCGCGCAGAAAGGCTGCGATAAACGCCGCCGTCATCAGCAGCACGATGGTCGGGGCCGGCGCCGAATCGAGGAAGAAGGACAGATAGACGCCGAGCACGGACGCCGTTGCCGCGATCGAGACAGACAGCAGCAGCATCGTCCCGAAGCGCCGCGCGACCAGGAAGGCGATGGCGCCGGGCGCGATCAGCAATGCGATGGCGAGGATGATGCCCACCGCCTTCAGCGCGCCGACGATGGAAAGCGAGAGCAGTGCCAGTAACCCATAGTGCAGGACGCGGACGCCAAGCCCGATGGCGCGCGCATGCTGCGGGTCGAAGGCGTGCAGCATCAAATCGCGGCTGCGGATCAGCAGCGCCGCGGAAACGACCGCCGCGATTGCCCCGGCTTCCGCGATATCGGCCCAGCCGACGCCCAACATGTCGCCGAACAGGATGTGGTCGAGATGCAGTTCGGTCTCGATCATCGAATAGAGCACGAGGCCCAGCCCGAACATGCCGGAGAACACCACGCCCATGACGGTGTCTTCCTTGATACGGCTGTTTTCCTTCAGATAGCCGGTGCCCACCGCGCAGATCATGCCGGCGGCGAACGCCCCGATGCCGAGCGGCAGGCCGGCGACATAGGCGAGAACGATGCCCGGCAGCACGGCGTGGCTGACCGCGTCGCCCATCAGCGACCAGCCCTTCAGCACCAGGAACGGCGACAGCAGGCCCATCGGGATCGCCACCAGCAGCGCGATGATCATCGCCTGCTGCATGAAGGGGAACGTGAATGGAAGGAGGAGAGTCTCGATCATGCCTCGACCTCCACCGCTTCACGGGCCTTGCGGCGCGAGGCGAGCAACCCGTGCTTCGGCGCGAAAACGAAGGCGGTCAGAAAGACCAGCGTCTGCAAGACGACGATGACGCCGCCGGTGGCGCCGTCGATGAAGTAGGACGCATAAGCGCCGATGAAGCTGGACAGTGCGCCGATGGCCACCGCGATCAGGATCAGCCGGGGAAAGCGGTCGGTCAAAAGGTAGGCGGTTGCGCCTGGCGTCACCACCATCGCGATAACGAGAAACGCCCCGACCGTCTGCAAGGCCGCAACCGTGCAGGCGGCGAGCAGCGTGAAGAACAGCAGCTTCAGCAGGCCGGGTCGAAGCCCGATCGAGCGCGCATGGTTCTCGTCGAAGAAGGTGACCATCAGGTCCTTCCACTTCGCCGTCAGGATGGCCAGCGAGACGCCGGCGATCAGCACCAGTTGCAGCGTATCGGCCGGCGTGATGGCCAAGATGTTGCCCAGCACGATCGTCTGGATGTTCACCGATGTCGGCGACAGCGACACCATGAACAGGCCGAGGCCGAAGAACGAGGTGAAGATCATGCCGATGATCGCGTCCTCGCGCAGTCTTGTGCGCTGGTTGAGGAACAGCATCGCGCCGGCCGCCAGCCCGCCGGCGATGAAGGCGCCGAGCGCGAAGGGCAGGCCGAGCATATAGGCGCCGGCGACGCCAGGGACGATCGAATGCGAGAGTGCGTCGCCGATCAGCGACCAGCCCTTCAGCATCAGGAAGGCGGAGAGGAAGGCGCAGACCGCGCCGACCAGCGCCGAGACCCACATCGCATTGACCATGTAGCCATAGCCGAACGGTTCCAGCAGCAGCGTCATTCGGCCGGCTCGCCGGGCTTGCGCGGCGCGGAGGTGGCGGTGCCGCTCCTGTCCTTGTCGCTGTAGACGACGAACGGCCGCTCGTCGTCGGTGATGACGGTGACCTGGCGGGCGTCCTCGTCGTCGTGCAGGTCGGAGCCGCCGAGCACGAAGTGGCGAAGCACGCCGCCAAACGCCTTTTCGAGATTGTCGCGGGTGAACACGTCCTCGGTCGGCCCTTCGGCCAGCACGGTGCGGTTCAGCATGATGACCCGGTCGCAGAATTCCGGCACGGAGCCGAGATTGTGCGTCGACACCAGCATCACCTTGCCCTCGTCGCGCAAGGTGCGCATCAGCGCGATGATCGCATCCTCGGTGTTGACATCGACGCCGGTGAACGGCTCGTCGAGCAGGATGACTTCGCCTTCCTGGGCGAGCGCCCGCGCCAGGAAGACGCGCTTCCTCTGCCCGCCGGACAATTCGCCGATCTGGCGCTTGCGGTAATCCTGCATGCCGACGCGGGCAAGCGCGCCGGCGACCAGTTCATGGTCACGGCGCGACGGGATGCGCAGGAAGTTCATGTGGCCGTAGCGGCCCATCATCACCACGTCCTCGACGAGAACTGGAAAGGTCCAGTCGACCTCCTCGGCCTGCGGAACGTAGGCGACGACGTTCTTCTGCAGCGCACGGCCTGCCGGCTGGCCGAGGATCGAGACCGATCCGGAAGACAGCGGCACGAACCCCATGATCGCCTTGAACAAGGTCGACTTGCCGGAGCCGTTGACGCCGACCAGCGCGGTGATCGAGCCGCGCGGGATCGCGAAGGTCGCGTCGCGCAGCGCCGTGTTGCCGGTGCGGTAGGCAACCGTCAGGCCGCGTGCGACCAGACCATCGGCGGCGGGAAGGATCGCGGTCGGCGCTATGTTCATTCGGACAGGCCTTTGACGATCGTTTCGGTCGTGACGCGCAGCAGGTCGAGATAGGTCGGCACCGGCCCGTCGGCTTCGGAGAGCGAATCGACATAGAGCACGCCGCCATATTTCGCGCCGGTCTCGCGTGCGACCTGCTGTGCCGGGCTTGCCGAGATCGTGCTTTCGCTGAAGACGGCCGGAATCTTGTGGGCGATCACCTGGTCGATCACCTTGCGGACCTGTTGCGGCGTGCCTTGCTGGTCGGCGTTGATCGGCCAGAGATAGAGCTCCTTCAGGCCAAAATCGCGAATGAGATAGGAGAAGGCTCCCTCGCTGGTCACCAGCCATCGGCGTTCCTCGGGAAGCGCGGCTAGCTCGGCGCGCAGCGGCTCGATCGTTGCATCGATCTTCTCTTTGTAGGTGACGGCGTTGGCGGCATAGACGGCGGCGTTCGCCGCATCGTGTTCGGAGAATGCCTTGGCGATGTTGTCGACATAGACCTTCACGTCGGTCGGCGACATCCAGGCGTGTGGGTTGGGCTTGCCGGTATAGGGCCCCTCGGCGATGCCGATCGGCGCCACTCCATCCGAAACGACCGCGCTCGGAATGTCGCGCAGATTGCGGAAGAAGCGCTCGAACCAGGTTTCAAGGTTTAGCCCGTTCCACAGGATCAGGTCGGCGTCCTGCGCCTTGACGATGTCGCGCGGCGTCGGCTGGTAATTGTGGATCTCGGCGCCGGCCTTGGTGATCGATTCCACCTCGGCCGCGTCGCCCGCCACGTTGCGCGCGATGTCGGCGATGACGGTGAATGTGGTGACCGCCTTGAACTTGTCGGCGGCATTGGCCGGCGTGAGGGCGGCCCAGGTCAGCAAGACTGCGGCAGTGACGCGAAACCAGACTCTCATGCGATCTCCAGGACCTTGCGAACCGTCAGGCCGATGATGAAACCGGCAGCCCGATGCTCAACTAGCGCGCCGCGGCGCTCCTGTCAATGCAAATGCAAATCGTTTGCAACAAGAAAGCGGCGATCTTTGCAAATCATTCTCATCTGGCGCATATAGCGGCCATGACCGACGAGGCTCTGAAATTGCGTGACTACGAGGGCCGCCTGCGCGAAGCGGGCGTCCGCATCACCCGTCCGCGCCGCGCGATCCTGCAGATCCTGTCGGAGACGGCCGACCATCCGGACGCGATGGAGATCTTCAAGCGCGCGCTGGCGCTGGATTCGACGATCTCGCTGTCGACGGTCTACCGCACGATGAAACTGCTCGAGGACAAGGGCGAGATCCAGCGCCACGCTTTCGCCGGCGGCCCGTCACGCTTCGAGCAGGCGGACGGCGAACACCACGACCATCTGATCGATATCGACAGCGGCGACGTGATCGAATTCCACTCGGACCGGATCGAGCAGTTGCAGGACGAGATCGCGCGCGAACTCGGCTACGATATCATCCACCACCGCCTCGAACTCTACGGCAGGAAGCGGCGCTCAGCGAAATGAGCGTCGAGCTCGTTCTGCTGCATGCGCTGCCGTTTGGCCGGTCGATGTGGAGGGATCAGATGGGCATCCTTCCAGGTTCGACGCTCGCGCCGAACCTCTACGGCCTCGGCAGCACAGTCACCGAATGGGCAGCGCAGGTCCTGACGCTGGCGCAAGGCGATCGGCTGGTGGTTGTCGGTTGCTCCGTCGGCGGCTCATGCGCGCTGGAAATCGCGGCCGCCGCGCCCGATCGAGTCGCCGCGCTGGCGCTGATTGGGACCAAGGCGGTGCATCGGCCGGAACCAGCCTTGCATGAGGCTGCACTGGAAACGATCGGAGCCGGCGGCATGGACGCGGCGTGGACCAGATTCTGGGAGCCGCTGTTCTCGCCGTCTACAAGCGCCGCCATCGTTGCAGACGCAAAGCAGCGCGCGCTCTCGCAATCGCCCGAGGACGTCGCGAAAGGCGTGAACGCGTTTCATTCGCGGCTCAGCCGCGATGACGCAATTGCAGCGTTCCATGGCCCGATCTGCTTCGTCACCGGGGCCGACGATCCGGCGCCGGGCACAGCCACGAACATCGGACAATCGCAGCTCGCAATGCGCGGACGCTTGCATGTGATTCCCGCCTGCGGCCACTATGTCCCGATCGAACGGCCTCGGGAGCTTAACGAGATCCTGCGCGACGTGATCGCGGAGTCTTAACCCAAGCGGGATTGACGGCCGTCACGCCGCCCGGATCATGTCTGCGGCCTTTTCCGCGATCATGATCGTCGGTGCATTGGTGTTGCCGCCGATCAAAGTCGGCATGATCGAGGCGTCGGCGATGCGCAGGCCGGTGAGGCCGTGGACGCGCAGTTCGGCGTCGACCACCGCATCTTCGTCCGTCCCCATGCGGCAGGTCCCGACCGGATGGTAGACCGTGTCGGCGCGAGCGCGGATCAGCGGCATCAGCGCATCGTCCTCGACGCCCGCCGTGTAAAGCTCGCGCTTGCGATACTGCGCCAGCGCCGGCGCGTTGAGGATACGCCGCATCGCCACGACGCCCTTGTGCAGCAATTCCGCGTCGCGCTCGTCAGACAGGAAGCCGGGATCGATGCGCGGCGGCGACAGCGGGTTGGCGTCGTTCAGACCGACCTCGCCGCGCGAATGCGGCCGCAGCACACAGACATGGCACGACCAGCCATGCCCCAGATGCAGCTTGCGCGCGTGGTCATCGACGATGCCTGTGACGAAGTGCAACTGCAGGTCCGGCCGCGCCTGCGACGGGTCGGATTTCAGGAACACACCGGCCTCGGCCCCGGGGCTGGCGACCATGCCGACACCGTCCCGCCGCCATTCCAGGATGTTGCGGACGAGATCGACCGTTCCCATCAGGCTGATGCCCAGCATGTCGCGGTCGCGGGAGGTGTAGCACATGACGAAGTCGAGATGGTCCTGCAGGTTCCGCCCGACCCCCGGCAACTCGTGCCGCAGCGGGATATGGTGACGGGCCATTTCCACTGCCGGGCCGATGCCCGACAGCAGCAGCAGTTGCGGCGTGTTGAAGGCGCCGGCCGAAAGGATCACTTCGCGCCCCGCCGAAGCGGTCTCCTCGCGCCGTCCGACGCAGTAGCGCACACCGCTGACATGCTTGCCCTCCATGGCGAGGCCGGTCGCGTGCGCACCGGTGACGACGGTCAGGTTGGCGCGGTCCATGACCGGATGCAGGTAGGCCGCCGCCGCCGAGCAGCGTTCGCCGCGCTTCGGCCCATCCCAGAACTGGGTCACCTGATAGAGGCCCGCGCCCTCCTGATTGTGTCCGTTGAAGTCGGGGTTGGCGCGGATCTGGTTCTCCCCGCAGGCGTCGAGGAAGGCGAGCGCCACCGGGCGCGGCTTCTTCTGGTCGCCGACCTGCAGCGGCCCCTGCGCTCCGTGAAGCGCGTCCGTGCCGCGCTCATTGCCTTCCGCCTTGCGGAAATAGGGCAACACATCGGTCCAGGCCCAGCCTTCGCATCCTTGCGCCGCCCAGTCGTCGTAGTCGGACGGATGGCCGCGCACATAGAGCATGGCGTTGATGGCGCTCGATCCGCCCAGCGCCTTGCCGCGCGGCTGGTAGCAGACGCGGTTGTCGAGTCCGGGCTGTGGTACAGTCGGGAAAGCCCAGTTGAGCGACTTGAGATGTCCCGGCAGGATCGCCGCGGTGCCCATCGGCGCACGGATCAGCATGTTCTTGCCGTCGCCGCCGGCTTCAAGAAGGCAGACTTTGATCGCCGGATCTTCGCTGAGCCGTGCCGCAAGCGTCGATCCGGCCGAGCCGCCGCCGACAATGACGTAATCGTAGGCCATGACACCCCTCCCGGATGGTCCGGCGGATGTTTCCGTCCGGATTGTCAGGGAAGCGTGATCGGCAACGGTTGTAAAGAGGCTGTCAGTCTGCGCGGGTGCGCCGCCAGGAATATTTCTCGCCGCCCTCGGAAGCTTTGGCGGTCGGCTGGTACTGCGGCGCAATGCCGCCGATCTCGCCCTTTTCCAGCCGCGCGATCAGCACCGGATGCGACACTTCGAACTCGTCGAACCCGACGCGCAGCATGTGCGGCAGCTGGTCGATGAGAACCTGTCCCGTCGCGCGCAACGGCCCCTCGAATCCGTGCCTGCTGCGCAGCAGTTCGGCCTTGGAGAACGACCGGCCGTCATTGAAGGCCGGAAACGCGAGCGCCACCAGCGAGAGCTGGTCCAGCAGGCCGGCGATCTCGTCGACGGACTCAGCAGGCGCCAGCAGCACGCCAAGCCGGTCGCGGTCGCGCAGGCGTTCGTCGGCCGGAATCCCCAAGAACGCTTTCAGCGGCAGAATCAGCCGTCCGTTGGAGCACGGCGCATCGAATTCATCGGCGTGACGCCAGTCGTCCTCGCGAAAGCCGGATGGCGTCCAGAGCCGCGTTTCCGGCGCGGGGGCGGGTTCGGTCATCGGAATTTCCTAAAGCGAGGATGCGGTCAGCGAGTGGTCGAGGTCCGACAGATGAATGCCGCATTCCGTCTTCGCTTGTCCAGCCCAGCGGCCAGAACGCGCGTCGTCGCCTTCCTGCACCGGCTGCGTGCAGGGGAAGCAGCCGATCGACAGGTAGCCATAGGCCACCAGCGGGTTCTCGCGCAGCTGGTGTTCGCGCATGTAGGCGGCGAGATCGGCCGTCGTCCATTTCGCCAGCGGGTTGATGCGGATGCGCGGGCCGACGGCCTCGAACACCGGCAGGCCGTTGCGCGTCGCCGCCTGGAAGCGCTTGCGCCCGGTGAACCAGGCGGCAAGCGGCTCGACTGCGCGCGCCATCGGCTCGACCTTGCGGATGTTGCAGCAGGAATCGGTGCTCGACTTATGCAGCAGCCCGTCCGGATCGGTCAGGGCCAGGGCTTCTGGCAGCGGCTCGAACACGGTGACGTTGCGCAGGTTGAAGTCCGCGGCGATCGCGTCGCGATACTGCAGCGTCTCGCCGAAATGCTTGCCAGTGTCGAGGAAGATCACCTGCAGCGACGGGTCGACCCTAGCGATCATGTGCAGCAACACGGCCGAGTCCGAACCGAAGGACGACACAGCGCCCAGCCCCTGATGGCCGAAACGGCCGATCGACAGGGCGATGATGTCCTGCGGCGCCAGGTGGCCGTAGCGCGATTCGAGAGCGGCCGCCTCGATGGCGACCTCCTCGTCCACGCTAAGCTGCTTTAGCTTCGCCAGCATAGAGCGCCTCCTTGAAAGGCGCCGGGCCGAGGCGGCGATAGGCGTCGAGGAATTTTTCCGACGGATCGCGGCGATGCGCGAGATAGGTCTCGACCACGGTCTCGATCGCATTGGTGATCTCGTCCGGCCCGAAACCACGTCCAATGATCTCGCCGATCGACGAATTCTCGTCGCCGGAGCCGCCTAATGTCACCTGATAGAGTTCCGCGCCCTTCTTCTCGACGCCCAGAATGCCGATATGGCCGACATGGTGGTGGCCGCAGGCGTTGATGCAGCCGGAAATCTTCAGTTTCAGCTCGCCAATGTCGCGCTGGCGCTCCAGCGAGGCGAAACGGTTCGAAATGTCCTGCGCCACAGAGATCGAACGCGCATTGGCCAGCGCGCAATAGTCAAGCCCGGGGCACGCGATGATGTCGGTGATCAGGTTGGAGTTCGCCGTCGCGAAGCCGATCTCGACCAGCCGGTCATAGACCGCCTTCAGGTCGGCGCGCGCGACATGCGGCAGGATGAGGTTCTGCTCGTGGCTGACGCGGATTTCGTCGAAGGCGTATTGCTCGGCAATGTCTGCGACCACGTCCATCTGCAGATCGGTGGCGTCGCCCGGCACTTCGCCGATCCCCTTCAGCGAGATCGTCACGGCGGCATAGTCAGGATGCTTGTGGGTGACGACATTCTGGTCGAGCCATTCGCCGAACGAGCGCGAGTCGAGACGCGCCAGCTTGACCGCCTCGTCGCCTTCGGGACGAAGCGTCAGCGCCGGCGGCGCAAAATAGGCCTCGATGGCGCGGATGTCGGCCTCGGGCAGCGTCAGTTCGCCATCCTTCAGCGCCGACCATTCGGCCTCGACCTGGCGCGAGAATTCCTCGGTCCCGGTCTCGTGCACGAGGATCTTGATGCGCGCCTTGTATTTGTTGTCGCGGCGGCCGTGCAGGTTGTACACGCGCATGATCGCGGTCGTGTAGGACAACAGGTGCTCTTCCGGCAGGAAATCCTTGATCTTCTTGGCGATGATCGGCGTGCGGCCCTGCCCGCCGCCGACCCAGACCGCAAAGCCCAGTTCGCCTTTGTCGTTCTTCTTCAGGTGCAGGCCAATGTCATGCACCTGGATCGCCGCACGGTCGCGCGCAGCACCCGTCACCGCGATCTTGAACTTGCGCGGCAGGTAGGAGAATTCCGGGTGAACCGACGACCACTGCCGCAGAATCTCGGCATAGGGGCGCGGATCGGCGGCCTCGTCGGCGGCGGCGCCGGCGAAATGGTCCGCCGTCACGTTGCGGATGCAATTGCCCGAGGTCTGGATCGCGTGCATCTCGACGGAGGCGAGGTCGGCCAGGATCGCCGGCATGTCGGACAGCGCCGGCCAGTTGTACTGGATGTTCTGCCGCGTGGTGAAATGGCCGTAGCCCTTGTCGTATGTGCGCGCGATATGCGCCAGCATGCGCATCTGCTTCGACGACAGGGTGCCATAGGGGATCGCCACCCGCAGCATGTAGGCGTGAAGCTGCAGGTAGACGCCGTTCATCAGCCTGAGCGGCCGGAACTGTTCTTCCGTGATCTCGCCCGCCAGCCGCCGGTCCACCTGGTCGGTGAACTCGGCCACCCGGGCCTGCACGAAGGAATGATCAAATTCGTCGTAGCGGTACATGCTTGCAAGTCCTGTCTGGACGGCTGGCGTCAGATTCCGGCGCCGAAACCTTTGTCGATCGCTCTCGGCCTTGCCTGCTTGCCGAGATCGGTGCGGTTGGTGGGGCCAGCGGCGCGGATACGTTCGCGGAGCCGGATCGGGCGGATTTCGCCGTCGCGGAGTTCAACGTCGATGATGTCGACATCGACAACCTCGTTGCGGGCGTAGGAGGCCTTGCCGAGCAGGTCGAGCCGCTCTTCGGCCGCCTTGTCGCGGGCGACATCGGCATTGTCGATCGTCTCGTGCCAGGCTTCGTCCGAACCAAGCCACACGGCCTCGCCATCGGTCAGCCGGTTTGCGGTGAGAACCTTCATCTCGATCTCCCTCAGGCCGCCACGACGGCACGGTCGTGCACCGAGAGCGCGGTCGAACGGTTAAAATTGGCGCCGGCCACCGCGTCGCCGATGATCGTCATCACCGGGCCGCCGAGATCGTCGCGATCCTGCAGCGACGGCAGGTCGGTCAGCGTGCCGTGGAACAGTCGCTTGTTGGTGCGGCTGGCATTCTCGACGACGGCCACCGCCGTATCCGGCGAGAGACCGGCCTCGATCAGCCGCGTCGCAACGTCCGCCGCGATCGAGCGGCCCATGTAGACAGCAACCGTCGCGCCGCCGATGGCGAGCTTGGCCCAGTCCGGCAGAACGCCGCCCTTGAGGTCATGACCGGTGGTGAACACCATCGAGGACGAGACGCCACGCAGCGTCAGCGGCAGTTCGAAATCGGCGGCAGCCGCGAAGGCGGCGGTCACGCCGGGCACCACCTCGTAGGAGATTCCGGCGTCGCGCAGAGCGGCCATCTCTTCGCCAGCCCGGCCGAACACCAGCGGATCACCCGACTTCAGCCGCACGACGCGCTTGCCGTCGCGGCCAAGCTCGACCAACAACTCGTTGATTTCGGCCTGGCTCTTCGAGTGGCAGCCCTTGCGCTTGCCGACCGAAATGCGCTCGGCGTCGCGGCGGCCCAAGGCGATCACCGCCTCCGGCACCAGCGCATCATGCACAATCACGTCGGCTTCCATCATCAGGCGATGCGCCCGTAGCGTCAGCAGGTCTTCCGCGCCCGGTCCCGCGCCAACCAGCGCCACATGGCCCTCGATCTCGCCGCGTCGCGCCAGGAGGTCATCCGCTGCCGCGCGCGCTTCATTGAAATGCCCGATCTCCATCGCCCGCGCCGGCGCTCCGGAGAAGAATTCGGTCCAGTAGCCGCGCCGTGCCGCGCCCTTCGGCAGAAGCGTCTCGACGGCAGCGCGGTAGGTCGCCCCCAGCGATGCGAGCCTGCCCAGCGACGGCGACAGCATGCGGTCGATGCGCGAGCGGATCATCTGCGCCAGCACGGGACCGGCGCCTTCCGTGCCGATCGCAATCGCCACCGGCGCACGGTTCACCAGCGCCGGGGTGAAGAAGTCGCACAGCTCCGGCCGGTCGACGGCATTGACGCAAATACCGGCGGTCCGGGCGTCGGAAACCACTCTGGCATCGATGGCCTCTTGGCCAGTCGCGGCAAACACCAGGGTCGCGCCGTCGAGGTGGTGTGACGCGTAGGCCTCGCGCACCAGCGTCGCGCCACCGCGCGCCGTCCAGGCGACCAGCTCCGCGTCGGGCGCGTCAGCCACGATGACCAGCCGGGCGCTCGACTGCGCCATCAACCGCGCCTTGGCCAGCGCCTCCTCGCCATTGCCGACAATCACGACTTTCCGGTTCTCCACTTTCATGAAGACCGGGAAGGCATTGAGTTTGGTTTCGGGCGCGGACATCTGGTGGGACCCTTGATCAATTTGCATTTTCGACGATCCCGCCGCGGATAAGGAGGCATCGGGTGGCGTGTGGCGGGCAGGGACGCAATCGATTTTCCGCGAGGCTGCAAAGTGGCAGAAAAAGAATCTCTTCCGAAGCTTCGGTCCTTCGGGTCACGCCGAAGGTCGGAACCCGCGACCCGGCCCGACCGTTGGCGTCATGTCGAACCAGAAGGAAATCCCACATGGCTGACAGCAAGAACATCAAGCTTGAGCACGACATCTGGGTTGTCGTCGCGGACGGAGAGAAAGCGCTGTTTCTGCGCAACGAGGGTGACGCGCTCTATCCGAATCTTGAGGTCGTGCGCGAAATGCACGAGGAGAACCCACCCACCCGCGAGCAGGGTACCGACCGTCCGGGTCGTTTCCATGATGGCCCGAGCGCGCATAAGAGTGCTGTGGCCGACACGGACTGGCATCGGGCACAGAAAGACAAATTTGCCGAGGAGATCGCGAACCGCCTCTACAAATATGGTCACCGGGGCGATTTCGAGAAGGTGGTCATCGTCGCACCGCCGACGGTGCTTGGTGAAATGCGGCAGCGATTCCACAAGGAGGTCAGCAATAAGGTCGTTGGTGAAATTCCGAAGACGCTGACCAACCACCCGGTCTATGAAATCGAAAAGCTGTTGATGGCCGCCTAAGCCGCGAGAAAGTCGCGCAACAGGCCAATTTCGTTAGCGGTCGCCAGCGTCGGCGCGTGGCCTACGCCGGCAAATTCGATCAGCCGCGGCTTCGGACCACGCTCCGTCATCTTCCTGGCGACTGCAGGGGCGAGCACATCCGACTTTGCGCCGCGCAGCAACAGGGTTGCTGCGACGATCGCATCGTAGGAGTCCCACACATCGAGGTCGGCCTTGTTGTGCGTCAATTGGCCTGCGATGGCCGGGTCGTAGTGCACCGTCACCTTGCCGGCATCGGTCCGCCGGACCGAGGTGTCGACCATCCGCTGCCAGAACGCGTCGCTGTTGGGTCCGAACGGGGCATAGTTCGCGCGCAGCCAGCCGGCCATCTCCGCCACCGTGTCGTAGACGGGGGGCGTGCCGACATAGGTCGAGATGCGGCCGATGCCCGCTTCCGGGATGTCGGGGCCGATATCGTTGATCACCAGATGCGACATGCGGCCCTTGAGCCGCCCGGCGGCGAGCGTCACGCCGATCAGGCCGCCCATCGACGTGCCGACCCACCGCATCGTATCGATGCCGTAATGATCGAGAAGCCCGAGCGCCGTGTCGCCGAAGGAACGGTAGGAATAGTCCACTTCGGGCGCGCGCGCCCAGCTGGACAGACCACGCCCGATCGTGTCGGGGCAAATGACGAAGTAGGTGTCCGACAGGGCTTCCGCCGCCTCGTCGAAGTCGCGGCCCGTCCGCGCGAGCCCGTGCCACATCACCAGCGCCGGTTTCGACCGATCGCCCCATTCGGTGACGTGGACCTCGAAACCGGCGGCCGGCACATAGGTCGAGCGCGGTTCTGTCATCGGCGGAAGTCCTTGTTCATCAGCGTTCCGGCGATGCCGGCCGGAAAGAAATAGACGAGCAGGATGAAAAGCACGCCCAGCCACAGCAGCCAGCGATCCGGATTGAGCAGGTCGGGCACGAGCGGCAGGTCCGCCGTCGCCTGCGCGCCGATCTCCATCAGGTCCTTGAGGTAGAACTGCGCGAGGCTCATGAGCACGACGCCGATCACCGCCCCGATCATCGTCCCCATGCCGCCGATCACCACCATCAAAAGGATGTCGATCATGATGTGGAACGACAGCGCCACATCCGGCCCGGTATATTTCAGCCACACGGCGCGCAGGATACCGGCGAGGCAGGCGATCAGCGCGGCGAGGCAGAAGATCGCGGTGCGGTAGGCGACGACCTTGTAGCCGATTGCCTCGGCCCGCATCTCGTTCTCGCGGATTGCCTTCAGCACGGAGCCGAGCGGCGAGGCGACGACGCGCAGCATGAACAGAAAGAGCGCAAGGCTGGTGAGGAAGACGAAGTAGTAGGCGGCAACGCGGCCGTTCATCGGCACATCGAAGATGCGCAGCACCTTGCCGTCGGCATCCTCGAACAGTTTGTAAGCCGGCGAAAACAGGCGTGGCGCCTGGTAGGTGATGCCGTCCTCGCCGCCAGTGAATTCGGACATCTGGCTGGCCAGCACGAGCATGACGGACGCCGCTGCCAGCGTCACCATCGCAAAGAAGATCGCTTTCACGCGCAAGGACAAAAGACCAATCAGGATCGCCAGGATCAGAGTCGCGATCAGTCCCGCGCCGCCACCGATCAGGATCGCGTCGAAACCAGGCCCCATCGACTTCAAGGCGATGGACGTACCGTAGGCGCCGAGGCCGAAGAACATGGTGTGCGCGAAGGAGACGATGCCGGTATAGCCGATCAGCAGGTCGTAGCTGGCGACCAGCACGATGAAGATGCAGATCCGCGCCGCGACTTCCTGCGCCCGGACGTCGGGGAACAGGAACGGCGCGAAGGCAAGGGCTAAGCCGATTGCCAGAACGATGGCGTAGACCAGCAGCCGGCCGGCGGGGATGCGGCGCGTGGCAGCCGTTGAGATGGTCTGGACGTCGGTCATCCCACTCATCCCTTCACCGCGGGCTTCAGGCCCCACGGCCGCCACAACAGGATCGCCATCATCAGGAGCATGTTGGAGGCGAGCGCCATTTTCGGCATCAGGAAGGCGACGTAGTTGGCCATCAGGCCGACGAGGATAGCGCCGAGCAGCGAGCCCTGGATCGAGCCTAGCCCGCCGATGATGACGACGATGAACACCAGGATCATCAGTTCGCCGCCAAGCGCCGGCGTGATCAGGCCCTGATATCCCGCCCACATCGCGCCGCCCATCGAGGCGAGCGCCGAACCGGCCATGAACACGCCGATGAACAGCCGGTCGATCCGGAAGCCGAGCGCCTCGACCATCTCGCGGTTCTCGACGCCGGCGCGGATCAGCAGGCCGAGCCGCGTGCGGTTGAGGATCAGGTAGAGCGCGGCATAGACCACGAGGCCGAGCAGGAAGGCGAAGATTCGGTAGATCTCGATCGACACGTCGCCGAGGATGATCGAGCCGGTCAGGATCGCCGGTCGCGGCACCTGGATCGGCACCCCGCCCCAGATGGCGAGAATCAGCTGCTCGGCCACGATAAGCGCACCCATGGTGATCAGGATCTGCCGCAGGTGATCGCGGTAGACCGGCTTCACGATGACGCGCTCGAAGGCCCAGCCCGCGACCGCGCCGAACGCCGTCGCGGCGCCGATCGCTGCAAACAGCGCCAGCAGGTTGAAGAACACGCTGTCGGCCACGAGCCAGGCGCCCAGCGCCGCCAGCACCGAAGCCGCGATGAACGCTCCGAACGACACGAACGCGGAATGGCCGAAATTCAGCACGTCCATCAGGCCGAAGATCAGCGACAGGCCGGACGCCATCAGGAAGATCATCATCCCCATGGCAAGCCCGGCAACCGTCAGCGTCACCCATGTCGAAGGCTGGCCGATCAGCATCAGCGCGATCAGGGCAAGCGCGACGGGCAGGAGATAGACGCCGCCAAAGCGGTCGAGGGAGGTGGCGTTCATCAGTGCGCCTCCGCGCTGAGGCTGAGCAGCCGCGTCTGCAGCGCGGTATCGGCGGCAAGCTCCGCCATCTGGCCGCGGTGCACGATGCGGCCGTCGTCGATGACGCCGACGCCGCGGCCAAGCGCCTTGGCGAAGTGGAAATTCTGCTCGACCAGGAGTATGGTCGTTTCCTTGCCGATCTCGCGGAAGGCGTCGATCATGCTGCGGATGATCGACGGCGCCAGCCCCTTGGTCGGTTCGTCGATCAGGATCATCTCGCGCTTCTCGATGATCGCCCGCGAGATCGCCAGCATCTGCTTCTGCCCTCCCGACAGCGCATAGGCCTGGTTATTCCAGAATTTCTCCATCGCCGGGAAGATCGCGAAAACCCGCGCCAGCCGCTCCTTGTCGAACGCGCCGGTCGTCGAGGCGAGACGCATGTTTTCCTCGACCGTCAGCCCGCCGAAAATACCCATGTTCTCGGGCACATAGGCGATGCCGAGCCGTGCAATGTCAGGCGTGCGCATGGCGGTAATGTCGTGGTGGCGGAAGACGATCGCGCCTTTCCTGGCGCGCCACAGACCCATGATCGTGCGCAGCGTCGTCGTCTTGCCCGCCCCGTTGCGGCCGAGCAGCACATGCACGCCGCCCTCCGGCACGTCGAACGAGATGCCGTGCAGCACGTGATACTGCGCGATGTCGGTGTGAACGTCGTCGAGGCGCAGGATCGCGGTCATGCCACCTCCTCCGCGCCCTGGCCGAGATAGATCTCGCGCACGATCGGCAGCGCCATCACCTCGTCGGGGCGGCCGTCGGCGACCTGCTCGCCATTGTGCAGCACGATGATCCGGTCGGCGAGCGCGCGGACCACGTCCATCTTGTGCTCGACCAGCAGGATCGTCTTCGACTGGTCCTGCTTGATGGCGGCGATCAGGTCGAGGATCGCCGGCGCTTCGGCTGCGGACATCCCGGCGGTCGGCTCGTCGAACATGAAGATGTCCGGTTTCATCGCGATCAGCATCGCCACCTCCAGCTTGCGCTGGTCGCCATGCGGCAGCGCGGATGCCGGCAGGTCAGCGACACTGGCGAGCCGGCTGGAGGCGAGATGCATTTCGGTCTCGTCGTTGACGGATGACAGCGCGGAGGCCGCGCGGAAAATATTCGGTCCCTTGCCGGCGCGAGCCTGGACGACCAGGCGGATGTTCTCGCGCACCGAGAGCTTGGGAAACAGATTGGTGAGCTGGAAGGCGCGGCCGATGCCGGCCTTTGCGCGGGCTGACGGCGACAGGCCGGTGATGTCCGTCTCGCCCTTGAAGATGCGGCCGCTGGTCGGCGTCAGCTGCCCCGACACGAGGTTGAACCACGTCGTTTTCCCCGCGCCGTTCGGCCCGACGATGACCGTCAGCTCGCCCGGCTGGAACGACGCGGTGACGTCGTTCACGGCCGCGTGCCCGCCAAAGCGGATCGTCAGGTTCTCGGTGCGGAGGGAAGACTGCTGCATTTGAAATGTCCGAAGCACCCCCTCACCGTCTCGGGCTTCGCCCGATCCACCTCTCCCCCTGCCCGGGGGAGAGGAACCCAGGCTGGAGTATCGCCGCCGCTTCTCGCGAGCGTTTCCTCTCCCCCGGGGAGGGGGAGAGGTGGCACGCGAAGCGTGACGGTGAGGGGTGATTGTTTTCGGCCCTGAAGGGTCCTTACTTCGAGTTGTCGCGGCCGACGGGGATCTTCATCTCCTCCGGCTTGATTTCGCGCACCAGTTCCGGGATCGCCCAGGCGACGTTGTCGTCGACCTTGATCTTGAAGTGGTACATCGATTGCAGCGCCTGGTGGTCTTCCGGGCGGAAGGTCATGGTGCCCTTCGGCGTATCGAAGCTCATGCCTTCCATGGTCTTGATCAGCGACTCGGTCTCCCAGTCAGGCGCGGTTTCCAGCGCCTTGGCGATCGCCATCGCGGCGGCGAACCCGCCCGCGGTGAAGAAGTCCGGCGGCGAGTTGAAACGCTTCTGATGCTCGGCGACCAGCCAGTCGTTGACCGGATTTTTAGGCGCTTCATAGTAATAGTAGATCGCGCCTTCCATGCCGGGCACCTTCTTGTAGCCCGCCAGCGCCGGCAGGATGTTGCCGCCGGTGGACAGTTCGATGCCGTAGCGCGCCGGGTCGGCGGTGACGAGCGGGGTCAGCGCGTCGATGCCGGCGACGTAGATGACAATGACCTTGCGGCCCGGCTTGTCCTTCAGCGCGCCGAACAGGCGCTCGACGGTGGCCGTGAAGTCGGTCGTCTGCTGCGGCACATATTCTTCGGTGACGATGTTCGCCCCGGTGCCTTCCAGCGCCGCCTTGAACGCGGCGATGCCGTCGCGACCGAACGCGTAATCCTGCGCCAGTGTCGCGACATAGAGGTTCGCATCGGGCTTCAGCGCCAGTGCCTGCGCCTGCATGTCCATCGACGAATTGCGCGAGGTCTTGAAGACGAAGCGGTTCGAATCCTTGCCGGTCAGGCCGTCGGCGACGGCCGGTTCGACGACGAGGATCTTCTCGTTCTCAAGCGCCACCGGCAGCAGCGCCATCGCGACGCCCGACGATGTGTCGCCTACCGCCAGCACCACGTCCTCGTCGGCATAGGCTTCCGCGAGCAGCGCGCGGGCGATGTCGGGCTTGAACTGCGTGTCTTTCTTGACCAGTTCGAGCTTGCGGCCCTTGATCTCCATTGTGCCCTTGGTCGCGTATTCGAGACCCATCTCGAAACCGGTGTGGGTCTGCTTCGAATAGGCTTCCAGCGGCGAGCCCGAAAGTCCGTGGATCAGCGCGATCTTGGCGGGGCCGTCCTGTGCCAGGACTGGCTGCGCCAGCAGCAGCGCGGAGGCCGAGGCCAGCGCGGCGAAAAGTCGTCTCATAGAAATTCCTCCACCCGTTCGACCGAACATTTGCCGATACGCGCTCTCCCCGTCGGCGGGACAGCGGCGCGATAAGACGGAAGGATTGGCGTGCGCATCCGGACCAGACCTGTCAGGTCCGGCACCGGCGGCTGCATGCGAAACTCCTCCCGAAGCGCGCATTTCTGTGGCCAACTTCGGCTCTCCGGGCCAATGGCTGGCGCACTGCAACGCTTCGAATAGTATGGATCGCAGCGGACCCTGGCAGCAATATCGTATAAATACGGGCGATGAACGCATTGGAAGATCTGGAACGGATTGCCTTCGAATATGCGCCGGTCGGCCTCGTGCTGACCGAAAGTCGCATCATCCGGGCCTGCAATCCGGCCTTCGCCGCCATTTTCGGCTATGCGAGGGAAGAGCTGCTCAACCAGTCATTCGCCATCCTCTACCCGAGCGTCGAGGAGTTCATCTCGATCCGCGACGTCGGCGTCGAGCCCCTCAAGCGCACCAACCGCTACTCGGACGAGCGGATCATGGCGCGCAAGGACGGTTCGCTGTTCTGGTGCCGCGTGCGCGGCCATTCGCTGACCCGCGAAGACGATCCGCTGCGCCGCGCCGTGTGGAGCTTTGCCGACCTGTCCGATTTCCGCCCCGTCTCGGCGCTGACGACACGCGAGCGACAGATCGTCATGCATCTGGGCGAAGGCCGCACCTCGAAGGAGATCGCGCGCATGCTGGCGATCTCGCCGCGCACCGTCGAAGCCTATCGCGCCCGCCTGATGAAGAAGCACAGCGCCAGCAACGTCGCCGAACTGCTGGCGCATCTGGGCGGCATGCCCCACTGATGCCGCAAACCATCCCGAAAGTCGGACTTACGTTGGGGCAGACGACGCGTGGCGCGTGCGCTAGGATTGTCACGGGGTTCAACGAATGGGTTGTCCGTTCGGGCGAACGGACGGGTTTGGGAGTGATTCGACATGCGAGTTCTTGCGACGGCCGCCGCGGCACTGCTGGCGACGGCGAGCTATGCGGCGATGCTCGACGCGCCGCCACCCGACGATACAAGGGCGGCGCTGCGCCAGGATGCGCCGCCGGCCTACTGGCTGAAGATCAACGGACAGGATGTCGGTCCGCTGCCGCTGGAGATGGTCAAGACGCTGGCCGCCGCCGCCCAGTTCACGCTGGAGACGGAGGTTTGGACCGCCGGGTCACAGGCTTGGAAACCCGCGGCAGACTATGCCGAAGTCGCCGCCTTGTTCGCGGCCGCGCCGGCGGTGGCTGAGCCGGCGGTGGCGGCAGAACCGGCCGCGAATGGAGGGGGCGCAGGGCAGCAGGACGGCCAACCGGTTGTCGTTCCCGCTGGAGAGCCGCAGGCCGAGGACCCGCCCCCGCCTCCCCCGGTCCAGAACGAGGAGGTGCCTCCCCCTCCGCCGGTTCAGAACGCGGCGGAACTGATCAAGTATTTCGTCGCTGCCGACGGCAAGACGACAGGACCGTTCACGATCGACGAGATGAAGGCCAAGGTGATTGACGGATCGCTGACCACGATCACCACGGTATGGAAGAAGGGGCAGGCGGGATGGGAGCCGGCCGAAAAGCTTCCCGAGCTTGCCGTGATCTTCGCTGACACGCCAAAGCCTCCGCCCTTCGATTGCGCCCGCTTCATCGTGGGCGTCTGGCAGAAGTCGGTCATGTACAGCGGCACCCAAATCAGCACCGTGTCTCAATTCGAACGCACGGGCCAGTTCAGTTCCGTGCAGACGATGTACGGGATAGGCAGTACCAGCTACGGCACCTGGAACGCCACAACCGTGGGCGAGAAGTCCTGCTCCGTCACATTGAACACCAAGTATCCGACCACCGCCCAGTCGACGGTCGTTTTCGACGTGCAGGGGCAGGGGATGCTTGTCGACAAGTCCGACAACAGCCAGATCGTGCGGCTGCAGTAACGGGTTGTCGAAGGCGGTCAGACGTGCTGGCCGCCATTGATGTGGATCTCGCTGCCGGTCACGTAGGACGCCTGGCCGGAGCAGAGGAAATAGATGATGTCGGCGACTTCCGAGGTCGCGCCGAGCCGTCGCAGCGGGATCGTCTCGACGATCTTGTCGGTGCCGGGCGACAGGATCGCGGTGTCGATTTCGCCCGGCGCGATCGCGTTGACGCGAATGCCGTGCGGCCCGAAATCGGCCGACATTTCACGCGTCAGCGAACCGAGCGCGGCCTTCGACGTCGCATAGGCCGTGCCGGCGAAGGGATGGACCCGCGTCCCGGCGATCGAGGTCACGTTGACGACCGAGCCTTGCGCAGCGGCCAACTCCTTGAAGAGTCCCCGCGCGAGCATGATCGGGGCGAAGAAATTGACCTGGAACACGTCGCGCCAGACATGCATCGGCGTGTCCATCGAGTTCATCCGCCCGCCGTCCTGAAGCTTGGGCGAGATGCCGGCATTGTTGACCAGCGCATGCAATTCGCCCCCTGTCGCCTCCAGCCGGTGGCGAATCTCGGCGACGGCGGCCCCGACATCCTCCTGATCCGCGAGATCGACCTTGATGTGGTCATCGGCGCCGGCCGGCCACGGACAGTCGTCGGAAAATGCCTGGCGCGAACAGGTGATGACGCGCCAGCCCTCGCGCGAAAAGCGCTTGACGGTCGCGTGGCCGATCCCGCGGCTCGCGCCGGTCAGCACCAGTGTCTTGCGTTTCAGGGGTTCTGCCATCTCTGTCTCCAGCCCAAGTATCTAGCGGAGCGGATGGCCGATAGCGAGGGGTAGCGTCAGTTGCCGAGAATGACGTCGAGGATCGACTTCTCGCTGCGCATCGCCTCGCCGCCGACCTCGCCCGGCGGCACCGGCCGCTTGATCGACGAGACCTTGTCGCCGCGCGGCCCGCTGTCGGGCTGCGGGTTGAAGCCGCCGGCCATCTCGGGCGACCCTGCGTCGGCAGGAGGCAGGGCTACAGGCATGACGGTCCGGCCGGGTTCTTCCACAGGCGCACCCGGCGTGGTCGGGGTGTAGAGGTTCATGCCCGGCAAGGGCGCGACCGGCACGCCCTCGTGAGCGGCGGCCATGAAGGTCTTCCAGGCCATCGCCGGCAGCGATCCGCCGGTGATGTTCTTGGTAGGCTTGCCGTCATCGTTGCCGAACCAGACGCCGGTCGTCAGGTTGGACGTGTAGCCGACAAACCAGGCGTCGCGCGATTCCTGGCTGGTGCCGGTCTTGCCCGCTGCCGGCCAGCCGAACGCGGCCTTCCGCGCCGTGCCGATCTCCAGCGTCTCGGTCATCATCCGGTTCATCATCCCGACAATCTCGGGGCGCACCACGCGCGGCGCGGCGGTGTTGGTGTATTCATAGAGCACCTTGCCGTTCACGTCGGTGATGCGGCTGACGAAATGCACCCACGGGCGGAAACCGCCATTGGCGAAGGGCACGAAGGCGGCCGTCAGCTCCAGTGGCGTCACCTCGGACGTGCCGAGCGCAATCGACGTGTTCGCCTGCAGCTTCGATTCGATGCCGAGCCGGTTCGCGACTTCGACGACCGTCTTCGGCCCGACTTCCATTGCGAGTTGCGCCGACACCGAGTTCAGCGACTTGGCCAACGCCTCGGTCAGCGTCACGCGGCCGAGAAACTTCCCCTTGTAATTGTCGGGCGTCCATTTGCCGATCTTGATCGGCGCGTCGTTGCGGATGCTGTCCGGCGTGCGGCCGGCTTCAAGCGCGGCCAAGTAGACAAACGGCTTGAACGCCGACCCCGGCTGGCGGCGCGCTTCCGAGGCGCGATCGAACTGGCTGTTGGCATAGTCCGCGCCGCCGACCATGGCGCGCACGGCGCCCGAATTGTCGATCGAGACGAGGGCCCCCTGGCTGACCTGCAGCTTCGTGCCGTTCTCGGAGATCAGGTTGCGGATCGACTCCTCGGCCAGCTTCTGCAGCCCGAGATCGACCGTCGTCTCCACCAGCAGATCGGTCTGCACCTCCCCAACCAGCACCGGCAGTTCTTCCATGATCCGGTCGGCGACGTAGTTCTCGGAACCGGTCCAGTAAGATGCCGCGCGCGTCGCCGGGGCGCTCATCGCGGTCGCCAGTTGCTTCGAGCCGATCATTCCCTCTTCGCTCATCGCGGCCAGCACGACCTGGGCGCGCTGCTCGGCGGCCTTCGGGTCGCGGGCGGGAGACAGCCGCGACGGCGCCTTGAGCAGGCCCGCCAGCAGCGCCGCCTCGGACAGCGTCACGTCGCGTGCGGACTTGCCGAAATAGCGCCGCGAGGCGGCTTCGACGCCGTAGGAGCCCGAGCCGAAATAGACCCGGTTCAGATACATCTCCAGGATCTGGTCCTTGGTGTGTTCATGCTCGAGCCAGAAGGCGAGCAGCACCTCCTGCACCTTGCGCTCCAGCGTGCGCTCGGGCTTCAGGAACAGGTTCTTGGCCAGTTGCTGCGTCAGCGTCGAGCCGCCCTGCACCAGCCGGCCCTGTGTCAGATTGGTGAACATTGCGCGCGCGAGACCCACCGGATCGACGCCGAAATGCGAATGGAAGCGCCGGTCCTCGATCGCGATCAGCGCTTGCGGGATGTAGGGCGACATGTCGGCTAATGCCACGGCCTCGCCGCCGGTCATGCCGCGATTGGCGAGCAGTTTTCCTTCGGCGGACATGATTTTCACGTTGGGCGGCCGGTCGGGCACCGTCCAGGTGATGGCGCTTGGCATCCGTGCGCCGTAGAAGGCGACGATGCCGGCGACCGCTATGCCGCCCCACAGGCACAGCACGAGCGACCAATAGACCAAGCCGCCGAACAGGCCGAAGCCCCGACGGGTGCGCGAGCGGCGCGCCGGCTTTGCCGTTCGCTCGTGCGCCTTTGGCGCAGGCTTGGACTGTGCCTTCTTCTTGCGGCTTTCGGACGGGATGACGCGGTCGTCCTCACTCACCGACAGGCCGCCGGACCCGCGCTTCTGCGCCGGCCCGTCGAAGCTCGGTTCGATCCGTTCGTCTCTGCCGCGTTTTGCCATGCCAGCGCCGCGTCGTCCCCGTTTGCTCTTGGGCGTTCGGATGGACACTAAATGCGGCGCTTTAAGGGGGGGTTAAGTCGAGGACGCTGCTGGCGGTTCAACTTGTCAGGCAGCGAGGCGATACACCCTTGCCGCGTTGCCGCCGAGGATCGCTTCGCGCTCGGCATGCTTGCACGATTGCAGCAGCTGGTCACTGGCGTCGAGCCAGTCTTGGTAGCGAGCGGCGAGGGTGCAGACGGGCCAATCGCTGCCCCAGATCAGGCGCGAGGGGCCGAATTCCGCCAGCAGGTGGTCGACATAGGGGCGCAGCCCATCGACGCTCCAGTCCGCGCCCGCTTCCGTCACCAGTCCGGACAGCTTGCAGAAGGCGGTCGTTTCGCGGGCGATGGCCGTGATGCCGGTGGCCCAGGCGGTCATCTCGCCCGAGGCGATGGCCGGCTTGGCGCCGTGGTCGACCACGGTTCGCAGGCTTGGATGCCGCGCCAGAAGCATGGCCAGATTGGCGAGATGCCGGGGAAAGACCAGGGCGTCGAAGACGAGGTCATGCAACCTGAGCGCGTCGAACGCCGGAGTGAGGTCCGGCCGCAGCATCCATGCGTCGTCAGGCAGGTCCTGAATCATCGGCCGCAGTCCGACGAGCTTCGGATGGGCAGCCAGCGCGGCGATCCGGGCGGGCGCGTCCGGCGCCTCGAAATCGGTCCAGCCGACGACTCCTTCGATGAACGCATGCGCCTCGGCGAGCGAGAGCATGAACATCGTCTCGGCCTCGGTCGGAGCTGCCTGGACGAGAACGGTTCCGGAGATCGCCGCGCGCTCAAGCAGCGGCGCGAGATCGTCGGGCAGGAAGTCCCGATACAGCGGAGCCAGCTCCGGCGTCAGCCAGCCGTAGTCGCCGCGTGACAGCCGCCAGAAATGCTGGTGGGCGTCGATCCGGCGCATCGGTCAGTGCGACGTCGGCGGAAAGATCACGCCCTTCTTGAGAATGACGTTGCCGTAAAGCCGAAGTTCCCCGGTCTGGATGACGGCATAGGCGGCCCGGGAACGGTCGTAAAAGGCGAAGCGCTCGACCGGTTGGATGCGAGCCGGATGATCGGCGGTCTCGTCGATGGCCTGCTGGAACATCGCCACAACCGGCGGGATGGTGTCTGGATCGTCAACCACCGCCATGCTGACGGCGCGGTCCTCGGCAAACGAGTCGAGCGGCATGATCGAGAGCACCGCGCGCACCACCTGCACCGCATCGATGCCATCCAGCCGGACGACCCGCTTGCCGCAGGACTCGCCCGGGAAATTGGCATCGGCGATGACGATCTCGTCGCCATGCCCCATCGCGGCAAGGATACGGAGAAGATCAGGAGACAGGATCGGGTCGATATTGCGCAGCATCAGGAACCTCCGGGCGTGGGTGCATCGGGTCTCAACAGGCCCGCCTGTTTCAGGTCGGACCACAGGGCGATCGGCAAGGCGCGGGAGAACAGCGCCACGTTGGCGTTCACTTCGGCCGCGCTGACAGCGCCGGGAATGACCGTCCGGACGGCGGGATGCGCGGTGACGAACTGCAGCGCGGCTTCGATCAGACGAACGCCATGCTCGACGCAGACGGCCTCGATCCGCCTAACGCGCTCGAGGATGGCCGGTGCGGCGGGGGCGTAATTGTAGCGCGCGCCGTCGACCGGCCCGGTGGCGAGGATGCCGGAATTGTAGGGTCCGCCCAGGATGATGCCGACATCGCGCGCGACGCAGAGCGGCAGGAAACTTTCCAGCGCGTCCTGCTCGAGCAAGGTGTAGCGGCCGGCCAGCAGGAAACAGTCGAAGTCGCCGAGACCGAGCAGCCGCTCGCAGACCTGCCACTCGTTGACCCCGGCGCCGATCGCCAAGACCTGGCCGCTGTCGCGCAGTTCGACCATGGCGCGGTAGCCGCCCCGGTCGAACAGTTCGCGCACCCGCGCTTCCGCGGCCTCGCGGCTGCCATGGCTGAAACCATCGACATCGTGCACCAGGAGGATGTCGATGCGGTCGGTTCCGAGACGGGCGAGGCTGGCCTCGTGGCTGCGCATGACGCCGTCATGGGAATAGTCGAAGACGATCCGCTTCTGGGGCACGTCGACGAAAGCCTCGGGCGTGACCTCGTGCGGCTCGCAATCTTCGAGAAGCCGGCCGACCTTCGACGACAGTACCAGAGCGGACCGGTCGAAGCGCTGGATCGCCTTGCCGAACCGCGCTTCGGATCGGCCAAGTCCGTATTGCGGCGCGGTGTCGAAATAGCGGATGCCCGCCTGCCAGGCCGCGTCGAGCGCGCCCTGCGCGTCGTCTTCCGCGATCTTCCGATAGAGATTGCCGAGCGCCGCGCCGCCAAAGCCCATACGGGTCAGTGGAACTGGACGAACGGCACGTAGCGCGACCTGATCCGACGCCTTCATCGCTCCCCTCCCGGATGCGCGGGCCGAAAAACCTTGACCGGACTGCTAGACCGGTTCCCAGCCATCATGCGCGCCGGCCCGGAAGATGGCGTCGATGAGCTTCTGGTTCTTCACCGAATCCTCGAGGCTGAAGACCTCGTCCGCACCGCCCTGCGCCCGCCGCGCAAAAGCCTCGACCTGCAGGCGATACTGTTTGGCGGCGGCAAAGCGGAAGACAGTCGACTCGGAATGGCCCTGGTTCCAGAACTCGACGACATGGTCGCCGTAGATACCGGCGTTGAACGGCGTCTGGACCTCGATGTAACCCTCGTCGCCGTGGAAAACCATCATCTGCCGGGCCGCCATCTGGGTCGACAGGTAGAAGGTCAGCTCGAACGCGCCGAAATCGGCCTTGGTCGAGGAATAGACGTCGGTGCCGAACGTGGCGTCGCGCGCCACCCGCGCCTGGACCCGCAGCGGCTCCTTGCCCGTGCAGATCCGGGTGACGACCGTTGGATAGACGCCGATGTCCGGCAGCGCGCCGCCGCCGAGTTCGACCCGGTTGCGCATGTTGTCCGGGTCTTTGTTGTAGTACGAAAACGCACCCTGCACATGGCGCAGCCGCCCGATCGCGCCGTCGGCGATCAGCGAGCGGACCTTGGCCCATTGCGGGTGGTAGAAAACCATGAAGGCTTCCGACACGACGACCGCGTTGCGGTCGCGCGCGGCGATCACCGGCTCGATGTCCTCGGCCTTCAGCCCGAGAGGCTTTTCGACCAGCACATGCTTGCCGGCGTCGGCAGCCTTCACCGCCCATTCGGCGTGTTGCGAGGTCGGCAGCGGGATGTAGACGGCGTCGACCGTGTCCGATGCGAGAAGCTCCTCGTAGGAGCCGAATGCGTGCGGCGCGTTGAAACGGTCGGCCAGCTCGCGGGCTTTCGCGAGGTCGCGGCTCGCGACGGCGGCAAGCACGCCATTCTCCGCTTCGGCGATGGCTGGCAACACGTGCTCGCGGCCGATCTTGGCGGTGGACAGGACTCCCCAGCGGAACATGGCTCTCTCTCCCTTGGACTCGAGCAATTCCTTTGCCCGAAACGTCGCGCCGTGCCAAGTTGCGTCATCAATCCGACAGACCCGAAGGGGGCCAGACATGACCACACGACGCAAGCTCGGCGGCGAACTTTCCGTTTTCCCGATCGGCCTCGGCTGCATGGGGATGAGCCATGCCTATGGCGGGCAGGACGAGGCGGACGCGATCCGGACGCTGCACCGGGCGGTGGAGCTCGGCGTCGATTTCTTCGACACGGCGGAGGTCTATGGGCCGTTCACCAATGAAGTGCTGGTCGGCAAAGGCTTGAGGCCGCTACGCGGCAAGGTGAAGATCGCGACCAAGTTCGGCTTCAACGTGGTCGTTACCCCCGACGGGCCGAAAGCGCGGCCGGGCCTGAACAGCCGGCCGGAGCATGTCCGCGAGGTCGCGGAAGCATCGCTGAAACGCCTCGGCATCGAGACGATCGACCTGTTCTACCAGCACAGGGTCGATCCCGACGTGCCGATCGAGGAGACGGTCGGCGCGATGGCGGAGCTGGTGCGGGAGGGCAAGGTGAGGACGCTCGGCCTGTCGGAGGCCAATGCGGCGACCATTCGCCGGGCGCAGGCGGTGCACCCGATCGCGGCCGTGCAGAGCGAATATTCGCTGTGGACGCGCGACCCCGAGACCGACGTGCTGGCGACCTGCCGCGAACTCGGCATCGGCTTCGTGCCGTTCAGCCCGCTCGGCCGCGGGTTCCTCACCGGCGCCATCACCTCCGCCGCCGCGTTCGGCGCCGACGATTTCCGGCGCAAGCTGCCGCGCTTCGAGGAGGAGAACATCGCCAGGAACATCGCTGCAGTGGAGCGGCTCAAGCAATTCGCCGCCGACAAGGGCGTGACCGCAGCGCAGCTGGCGCTCGCCTGGGTGCTGGCGCAGGGCGACACGATCGTGCCGATCCCCGGTTCCCGCAAGATCGCCAATCTGGAGGCCAATGTCGCCGCCGCTTCGCTTGCCCTGTCGGCGGACGAGGTCGCCGCGATCGGCAACCTCGTCTCGCCCGATCAGGTCGCCGGCGCCCGCTATCCCGAGGACATGGCGAAGCAGGCGAACAGGTAGCTTAGGCCTGCTGGATGGCGGAGAGCTTCCACTCGCCACCCGTCGGACGGACGAAAGTCCAGAGCTCCGTCGTTTCGGTCAGCGACTCGTCGCCTTCCGCGATCGCGCCGGTGGTGCGGTCGCGCATCAGCTCGACGGACTCGTAGCCGAACGCGGCCGTCGCGTAGTCATCGCTGCCTTCGCGCCAGGATTCGGCGATATCGGCCGACACGAGACGCACGTCGCGGACCTCGTTGCGCAGGCCGCGCTTGGCGTTCTCCGCCAGTTCCTCGGAGAAGAACGACACCATTTCAGGCGTGCTCAACCGGCGCAGCGCGGCGTGGTCCTCGTCGGAAAAGGCCTGCTGCACCTCGGAAAGCCGGCGCTCAAAGGTCTGGAGGTCGGACTGCTCGACAATGATCTCCTGGATGTCTTGCGACACCGGCGCGGTCGATCCACCGATCGACGGAACGGTGAAGCCGCCAGCGCGGCGCGGTTCGGCAGTGTCGGTCGCATCCCGGCGCGCCGGCTCGCGGCCAAAGCCGTTGCCGCCGGAGGGCGCGCCGCCGGCCATGGCGGGCGTGCGGCGTGAGCGGAGATAGCCCATCACCAGGTAAATGACGCCGCCGATCAGCAGCAGCTGGATGAGGAAGCCGAGCGCGCCGGCCATGCCGCCGAAGCCGTAGCCGAGGAGCATGCCGAACAGGCCGCCGATGACGAGGCCGCGCATCAGCGAGCCGCCAAAGCCGCTGCCGAACATCCCGGGGCGCTGCTGGCCGACGTTCTGCTGCTGGCGCGCGGCGTTGTTCTGGGCAGGCGTCATCGAGCGCTCGACCGGCGCAGCCTGGGTCGGCGCGGTGCGGGTGGGCGGAGCGGACTGGAAGGTGCGCGTGCCGCGGCTGCCGAAACTGCCGCCGCGGCGGGCCTCGGCGAAATCGACGGAAATCAGCGTGAGCGCGACCAGAAGGGTCGAGAGAAGCACAATGAAACGAAAGCGGCCGAGGCGCAGCATGGAAGTCCTCCAATTGCCCGCTTCGGATGAATTGCACAGCGGGCCCAAGATCAAACGGTCCGACATCGCGATCGTATCATGACGATCGCCAGAGGGGCCCGGCCCGCGAGGACGGATATGGTGAAGTTCGGGGAAGGATGCAAGTGGATCGAACCCTTTCCCCTTATGGAGCAGGGGTCGGCGCTTCAGGACGTATCGGGATGGTCAGCCCGGGCGATTGCAGCCTCCAAGATGTCGCGGATGCCGTGCAGCGGGCGGCGGCTTTCGGCGCCCGAAGGCTGACCCCGATGCAGGAACGCCTGGCGCCGCAGCCGCGCGAGCGTCGGCTGGAGGGCAAGAGCGAGCATCCGGAACGACAGGGCAAGGGCAATCGCGTCGGCGGCATCCGAGCCGGGGTGAGGGTTCATCGCGTCAGACGGTCGGCAATCCCCGCAACGGCAGCCCTCGACAAATTCCTGCGCCACCGCATCGGCCTGCCGGAGAATCCAGAGCACGACACAGCGGACGGGATGCGGCGCGCCGGCCGCGCGTTCCGCCAGATTGGCAAGCGCGAGCAGGATCGCGACCACGCGTTCCAGAACCTCCCACTTCACTCCGATCTGCGCATCCATCGCCGCGTCCTTTCAGCGGAGATCATGCCGGACGTCACGGGGGGTGTGGATAAGTTCGACAAAACAAACTGAAAATGGCGAGCGTGGACAAGGGGTTGGCAGACGCCAGACGGCGATTCCGTCCACCTCTTCTGCGATGTCGGCTCAGACCATCGCCAGGGACTGTTTGCGGCGTGGCGGCGGGAAGGCGGCGTCGAGCTCGGCGAGATCCGTCGCGGTGAGGCGAATGTCGGCGGCCGCGCGGTTGGCGCGGACGTGCTTCTCCTGGGAAGCCTTCGGAATCGCGATGACGCCTTCGCCGCGCAGCGTCCAGGCGAGCGCGATCTGCGCCGGCGTCGCGCCATGGCGGTCGGCGACGGCCCGCAGCCGCTGATGGTCGGCGAGATCGCCCTCGGCGATCGGGCAATAGGCCATGACCGGAATGCCGCACGCGCGCTGCCAGGGCAGGAGGTCGAAATCGATGCCACGGCTGGCGAGATTGTAGAGAACCTGGTTGGCCGCGACGTGCATGCCGTGGGGCAAGGCCGCGAGCTCCTCCATGTCGTCGACGTCGAAATTGCTGACGCCCCATGCGCCGATCTTGCCCTGCGCCCGCAGCGTCTCGAAGGCGTCGACGGTCTCGCCAAGCGGCACGCCGCCGCGCCAGTGGAGCAGATAGAGGTCGATACGGTCGGTGCCCAGGCGCTTGAGGCTCGCCTCGCAGGCGCGGACTGTCGCCGCGCGGGACGCGTTGGACGGCAGCACTTTCGAGACGATGAACACCTCGTCGCGGCGGCCGGCCATTGCCTCCCGCGCAACCTCCTCCGCGCCGCCAGAGGCATACATCTCGGCGGTGTCGAGCAAGGTCATGCCGAGCTCGATGCCGAGGCGCAGCGCGGCGACTTCCTGCGCGAAGCGATCCCGCCGCTCGCCCATCTTCCAGGTGCCCTGGCCGAGGACGGGGATGGAGGTGCCGGAGGGGAGGGAGAGGGTGGGGATGGGCATGGTTTCGATTGTGGTAGGATGTAAGGGCTGAGTTCGAGGGGGCTAGCCCCATCGTGGCAAGTCGTAGATGTCGTAGCCACCTTGCTTGTCATTCTTGACGCGCCAGTCTTCCTCTAGCTCCTTAAGTGCCGCGTTGATCCACTCGACAGGCGGATGCTCCAAGCCCATCTTCATCCGCGGAGATGAATCGGGATAAGCAGCTAGGTATTTTGCGATCAACTGGCCCACGATGAAATGGCGAATGCCGGTCCCGTCCTTCTCGTCGAGGGGTGTGCCAATTTGCTCTTTGAGACGGAGTATCTGGTCGTCACGAGCAGCCAGACGACTCTCCAGGTTACCCACTTTTTCGCTCAGCATGTATCTGCCGAGAGCGTACCCGCCACCGCCAAATATCACCAATGAGGCGACGAATACCCAAGGCGCTTGAGCGATCACGGCCCAGTTTTCCTTGAGAAAAACTATCATGTCCATCCACGATTCATATCAGGTTGACCGCGATTCGCCAGCAGATTTGTCCAGGACATAGTCGCACCGCGCGAGGATATACTGTGTCAGACTAAGGCCCGATGGTTCTCAACGAAAACGCGACGGGCGACCGCTTCCTCGCCTACCAGAGCGCAAGGCACGCGCTGCTCGACGTCCGCTTCAAGGGCGCAACATAGCGGATGCCTTGGCGCAGATCGTGCGAGTGTTTGGGCGGGATGTGTCGGTTGTTTCGAGGCACATCACCAATGTGTTGGACTAAGGGAAGTTGGACGAGGCGAGTTCTTTGCAAAAAATGCACGCAACTCCGGGTCGTCCCGCGACCGGCTACAGCTTGGAAATGATCATTTCCATTGGCTACCTCGTATAGTCTGCGGCGCGACTTGATTCGGTCGGGAATGCGTCCTCACTCCCGTTATTGCGCAGTCCGCCTGCTGCTTTGTGGAGACTATCGAATTGACTCTTGAATGTTTTCTAGTTTTTCATCGCCGATGCCCTGTTCATTTTCCGCATACGTTGATGAGGCCGGGGACGAAGGCTTTGGTAAGCTTCGGAACCCAGGAACTACTGGCCAATCTCGTTGGCTCGCGGTAGGCGCTGTTCTCGTGACCGAAAGCAATGACCGCTTCATGCCTTCTTGGCGTGACGAGATCGTGTCGTTGTTCCCGAAGAAAAAGAATCAGAGGGACTTACATTTTCGTCACCTCAACCACAGTCAACGCGTGGCTGCATGCAATGTCATAAGCGAAAAACCGCTTGGAATCTGCGTGGTTGCATCGAACAAGGAAACCATCCTTGACAGTGAGGAGATGGAGGTCTTCAAGCGGAAGCAGCACCTCTACAACTACTTGGTGCGATGGCTACTTGAACGACTGACTGCAGCTTGCCGCCGCAAAGCTAGCCTTGATGGCAACGGCCCGGCCAGCCTTTATGTCACCTTCTCTCGTCGCGCGGGTGCCGACTATCAAGTGATGCGAGAGTATTTTGAGTTTATGAGAGACGGACGAGAGCTGATAAAGCCAGTCCGCTCAATAGACTGGAACATATTTGACCCCGCCAACATTCGTGTCGAAAACCACTCGGTGCGTGCGGGTTTGCAGATCGCCGATGTCGTTACCAGTGCAACGTGTGCTGGTTTGGAGCCAAACGAATATGGAAACGTGGAACCGCGTTATGCGCTTTCACTCAAAGCTCGCTACCTAAAGGAACGGAAGCGCATCTTGAATTGCGGCCTGACGTTGATTCCGCCGATCGGCCGCTCCCCGCTCAGTAAGGAGCAGGGAGCTTTTATCGCCGAACTGAATAAGTGACAGGCCCCCAGGCCCCTGATGCACATCGCTAGGATGCTGCTGCCCTAAGGCAACTCGGGGAAATTCCGGCGCTTGCCTGCCATTTAGGAAAATATGTCGTTCGGTGTAAAAAGTCAATGAGAATCAATCTCTTACAATAAGATTCGCATAACCAGTTGAACAGACGCGTCTTTTTCCCTCACCCTCGTCTTCCCGGCCACCGCATTGCACCAGCTTGTCATAGCCGGAATTCAATTGGCTGATGACCTACCACACCCTCGAACACACCTAAGGTCATCCTGGCATCGTGCCGAGGATATGCTGACATCGGTATTGTCAGGCATCTTTCAGTGACTGGTCGAGGGGCCGTGGCTCGCCTCCAGGACTAGAGGACGATACCGTGCGGACTAATAGCCCCGAAGGCGGCCTGTTATCGGCATTCCGGGCGCAGCTATGCCCGTAGCACCCCGCCCGTCTGCTTCTTCACATTCTCCACAATCCGCCCCGCCAGCGCTTCGAAATCCTCGTCGGTCAGGGTCCGCTCCACCGGCTGGATCGCGACTTCGATGGCGATGGATTTTTTGCCGTCGCCGATCGACGCGCCTTCGAAGATGTCGAAGACGTTGACGCCGGTGATCAGCTTCTTGTCGGCGGCGAGCGCCGCGCGGGTGACCGTCGCGGCCTCGATGTTGCGGTCGACGACGAAGGCGTAGTCGCGCTTCACCGCCTGGAAGGCGGAGAGGTCGAGCCTCGGCTTGGTGCGGGTGGGCTTGGCCTTCGGCTCCGGCACGGCGTCGACGAAGATCTCGAAGCCGCAGAGCGGGCCGGAGACGTCGAGCGTTTCCAGCGTCTTCGGGTGGAACTCGCCGAAATGGCCGAGCACAGTCTTGGGGCCGAGCTTGATGACGCCGGAACGGCCCGGATGATACCAGCCCGGCGCGCCCGCCTCGACGGTGAGCTTGTCGACCGGCGCGCCGATGGCTTCGAGCGCCGCATAGGCATCTGATTTGGCGTCGAACACGCCGACGGATGCGGCATTGCCGGACCAGATGCGGCCGGAGCCTTCGAGCTTCGCCGTGCCGCGCCGGACGCCGGCCGCCACGCGGCGCTGCTGTTCGGGCCGGTCGCCCTCATAGGCGCCCGAAACTTCGAACAGCGCGACGTCGGCAATGCCCTTGTCGGCATTGCGCTGCGCGGCGGCCATCAGGCCGGGCAGCAGCGAGGGGCGCATGTCCGACATGTCGGCGGCGATCGGGTTGGCGAGCTTCAGGCCCGCGCTGCCGCCGCCGAACGCCTCGGCGTGTTTCGCCGGGATGAACGACCAGGTGACGGCCTCCATCATGCCGCGCACGGCGAGCGCGCGCCGCGCCGCGCGGGTGCGGATCTGCAAGGTCGTCAGGATCTTGCCGTTGACCGCGTCGTGGCTGGCCAGCGGCTGCGGATCGATGGCGTCGACGCCGCGCATGCGCATGACCTCCTCGACAAGGTCGGCCTTGCCGTCGACATCCGGCCGCCAGGACGGGGCGGTGACGTCATAGAGATAGCCCGCGCCCGTGACGCCGAAGCCGAGCCGCTCGAGGATCGCCGCGCTCTCCTCGCCCGGTACGTCGACGCCGGTCAGGCGCTTCACCTCCAGCGCCGGGAAGACGATCTTCTTCGGCGCGTGGCCGGCATAGCCGACGATTTCGGCCTCGCTCGCCGCGCCGCCGCAAAGGTCGAGCACCATTTGCGTCGCCAGTTCGAGGCCGGGAACCATGAATTCCGGATCGACGCCGCGTTCGAAGCGATAGCGCGCGTCGGTGATGATGCTTAAGCTCCGGCCGGTGCGGGCGATGTTCAGCGGCTCCCAAAGTGCTGATTCGATCAGCACGTCGGTGGTGTTCTCGTCGCAGCCGGAATGTTCGCCGCCCATGATGCCGGCGATGGATTCGACGCCATTGGCATCAGCGATCACGCACATGTCGGGCGTCAGCTCGTATTCGAACGTGTCGAGCGCCTGCACCTTTTCGCCCGCTGCCGCGCGGCGGACGACGAGGTCGCCCGCAACCTTGCTGGCGTCGAAGACGTGCAGCGGCCGGCCACGGTCGAAGGTCAGATAATTGGTGATGTCGACCAGCGCGTTGATGGGGCGCAGGCCGATCGCGATCAGCCGCTGCTGCAGCCATTTCGGCGACGGGCCGTTCCTGACGCCGCGAACGAGCCGCAGCGCGAAGCCGCGGCAGAGCGGGTCGGTGTCGCCGAAGTCGAGCGTCACCTTGACCGGGCATGCGCCCTCGCCCGCTACCGGCTCGACCAGCGGCGTCTTGAGCGTGCCGAGGCCGGCGGCCGCGAGATCGCGGGCGATGCCGTGGATCGAGGTTGCGTCGGGGCGGTTGGGCGTCAAATTGATCTCGATGACCGGGTCGTCGAGATGCGCGTAGGCCGCGAAGCTCGTGCCGACCGGCGCGTCCGATGGCAGGTCGATGATGCCGTCATGCGCGTCGGACAGCTGCAGCTCGCGCTCGGAGCACATCATGCCGTGGCTCTCGACGCCGCGGATCCTGCCGACGCCCAGCGTCACGTCGATGCCGGGCACATAGGCGCCGGGCGCGGCGAAAGCGCCGACGAGGCCGGCGCGGGCATTCGGCGCGCCGCAGACGACCTGGATCGGCTGGCCCGTGCCTGTGTCCACGGTCAGCACCTGCAACTTGTCGGCGTCCGGATGTCGGGCGGCGGTCAGCACGCGGGCGATGACGAACGGCTTCAGCGCCGCCTTGTCGTCGACATGCTCGACCTCGAGGCCGATCGCCGTCAGCTTCTCGACGATCTGGTCGAGGGTGGCCGAGGTTTCGAGGTGATCCTTGAGCCAGGAGAGGGTGAGTTTCATGGTAAATGCCTAGTAATTGAAGGGGGCGAGCTTCTGTAGCTGATCAACACTTAGCTTCGACGGCTCAAACGAATCTGCGCGCATCGCCGCAACCATCTTTGCGTAGAGATTGCTAGCACGTAGACCATCAATGCTTCCTGCTTTGTCGCCGACTTCATTGTGAAACTCGGCCACCGTTCGAACGACGTTGTCAGCTCCGTAAATGTAGATACTTGCCATCGCGGACTGGTAAGCGACCGGGTTAACCTCTCCCATAATGTTCCGCTGGAGGGTTACGATGTACTCGGCGTAGATTTCTCTTCTCTTTCGAACCAACTCCTCATACCGGTCGATGTTCTTCTGTCGCCGATACGCCAGTGCGCCGCCTGAAACGACCACCAACGCCGCCGCTACCGGGCTCATCGCTTTCGAGAGATCGAGCCAATCCGTGAGCGTCACGAACTCAACCCGCCAAACAGCGTCGGCATATCGAGCGGCCTGAAACCGTAGTGCTGTAGCCACCTCACATCGGCGTCGAAGAAGGCGCGGAGGTCGGGCATGCCGTATTTCAGCATGGCGATGCGGTCGATGCCCATGCCCCAGGCGAAGCCCTGGTATTCGTCGGGATCGAGGCCGCCGGCGCGCAGGACGTTGGGGTGGACCATGCCGCAGCCGAGGATTTCCATCCAGTCGGAGCCTTCGCCGAAGCGCACTTCGCCGGGCCGCGAGCGGTCGCACTGGATGTCGACTTCGAGCGACGGCTCGGTGAACGGGAAGAAGGACGGGCGGAAGCGCATCTTCACCTGCGGCACCTCGAAGAACGCCTTGCAGAACTCTTCCAGCACCCATTTCATGTTGGCGACGTTGGCGGTCTTGTCGATGACCAGGCCCTCGACCTGGTGGAACATCGGCGAGTGCGTGGCGTCTGAGTCCTGGCGGTAGGTCTTGCCGGGGATGACGATGCGGATCGGCGGCTTCTGCGTCTCCATGGTGCGGATCTGCACCGGCGAGGTGTGCGTGCGCAGCACCTTGCGCTCGCCATTGGCGTCCGGCGGGAAGAAGAACGTGTCGTGCATCTCGCGGGCCGGGTGGCCTTCGGGGAAGTTGAGCGCGGTGAAATTGTAATAGTCGGTCTCGATGTCCGGACCTTCGGCGATGGCGAAGCCGAGGTCGCCGAAGATCGCGGCGATTTCGTCGATGACCTGGCTGATCGGGTGGATGCGGCCGCGCTCGGCCGGCGACTGGCGCACCGGCAGCGTCACGTCGAGCTTTTCGGCGATCAGCCGGGCCGTGGTGGCGGCGTCCTTCAGCTCGGCCTTGCGGGACGCCAGGGCATCCGTCACCCGCGCTTTGAGGCCGTTGATCGCCGGGCCCTTGACCTGGCGCTCTTCGGGCGACATCGAGCCCAGCGTCTTCAGGAGTTCGGAGACCGACCCCTTCTTGCCCATGGCGGCCACGCGCACGGCCTCGATCGACGCCTCGTCGCTGGCCGCCGCAATGTCGGCCAGAAGCGCATCCTCGATCGACTTCAGTTCGGTCATCTGCTCGGTCACGGCGTGTCGCCCTGTTTCGTTCGGTTCAAGCAAAGAAAAACCCGCGCCAGCCCTGCCAGCGCGGGTTTCCCAAATGCCTCAAATATTGGGAAAACGCTGGCCTTAAGCGACAGCGCTTTCAAACTCGTTCGGCATGCCGTCCTTCAGGTAGTCGAGCGCAGCCTTCGACTTCACCACCAGAACTGCGAAAGCCTGCGGCTCGTGGATCGCCATGTCGGAAAGGATCTTGCGGTCGATCTCGATGCCGGCCTTGTTCAGCCCGTCGATGAAGCGGCCATAGGTCAGGCCGTGCTCGCGGGTCGCGGCGTTGATGCGCTGGATCCACAGGGCGCGGAAGTTGCGCTTGCGGTTCTTGCGGTCGCGGTAAGCATATTGCAGCGACTTCTCGACTGCCTGCTTGGCGATGCGGATGGTGTTCTTGCGACGGCCATAGAAGCCCTTTGCGGCGTCCAGAACCTTCTTGTGTCGGGCGTGAGAGGTAACGCCTCTTTTTACGCGTGCCATATCATGATCTCCTTAAATCTGTTCCAGGTCCGGTGCGGCTCTAAAGGCCGTTCGGAAGAAAATTCTTGATGACCTTCTTGCCATCCGGTTCAGCCAGAACCATCGTGCCGCGGGCATTTCGAATGAACTTGTTGGAACGCTTGATCATGCCATGGCGCTTGCCGGCGGCTGCCGACAGGACTTTGCCCGTGCCTGTGATCTTGAACCGCTTCTTGGCGGCCGACTTGGTCTTCATCTTGGGCATTTTGCTTTATCCTTCCAGGTGCGCTTGATTGCGCTTGTTATTGCTCCGGACGGACCAGCGTCCGGAAAGCATGCAAAACCGCCACGGCATGCCCTGCCGGGCGGTTTGGAACGCGGCCTTATAGCGATGCGGCCAAAAAAGAGCAACACCGATTCGATTCCCTTGGAAATTCGGGTCCGCGGGAAATCCGGCCGATGGGTCGCCGAAGGGTTACTTCGGCGACAATACCATCATCATCTGGCGGCCTTCGAGCTTTGGCTCGGCTTCCACCTTGGCGATCGTCTCGGTCTCGGCCTTGACCTTGTTGAGCAGTTCCATGCCGAGTTCGAGATGCGCCATCTCGCGGCCGCGGAAGCGCAGCGTCAGCTTGACCTTGTCGCCTTCTTCGAAGAAGCGGCGCACCGCTTTCATCTTGGTCTCGTAATCATGCGTGTCGATGTTCGGGCGCATCTTGATCTCCTTGATCTCGATGACCTTCTGGTTCTTGCGCGCTTCCGCAGCCTTCTTCTGGCTGGCGTATTTCAGCTTGCCCAGGTCGGTGATCTTGCACACCGGCGGTTCGGCGTTGGGCGAAATCTCGACGAGGTCGAGTCCGGCATCCTCGGCGATCTGGAGCGCCTCCTGAATGGAGACATTGCCTCGGTTGAGGCCGGCTTCGTCAATGAGCTGGACCCGGGGTACCTTGATGTCCCGGTTCGAGCGGGGGCCGTCCTTGGTGGGGGCCGCTGACTTGAAAGGTCTGCGAATGGTCGTGATCTCCTCGATCGTTGGCACAAAGGGTTGACCGATGCTGGTGGTGCACCGGGGAACAGGGCAAATGTGTTATCCGTTCTGCGCCGTCAATACCACAGCGGCGGGGAAAATACAGCGTCCAGCTTGCTGGCGGCATGGATGCATGAGGGGGTGATCGCGCTTTTCTCTCGGCAAGTGCCGTGCAAGAACGCGCATTCATTGAGGAAAGCGCCATGACAGGATCGCCCGAATTTCTCGACGTCGATGGCGTGCCTATCGCCGTGCGGGCCCGTCCCGGGCGGGCGCCGGGGCTCGCATGGCTGGGCGGCTACCGCTCGGACATGATGGGGACCAAGGCCGAGGCCCTGGACGGCTGGGCCGAGCGCAACGGCCATTCCTACGTCCGTCACGACTATTCGGGCCATGGCGAATCCGGCGGCCTGTTCAGCGACGGCACGATTTCGCGCTGGCTGGCCGAGAGCCTCGCGGTTCTCCGCGCGTTCACTCAAGGGCCGCAGGTCCTTGTCGGATCGTCGATGGGCGGGTGGGTTGCGCTGCGCATGATCCAGGAATTGCGCAAGGCGGGCGACGAGAGCCGGATCGCCGGGTTGATCCTGCTGGCGCCGGCTCCGGATTTCACCATGGATCTGATGGAGCCGCTGCTGACGGATGAGCAGCGCCGGGACATCGAAGAGAGAGGCTTCATGGAAGAGAAGTCGGACTATTCGGATGAGCCCAACATCTACACGCGTGCGCTGTTCGAGGACGGGCGGCAGAACCGCGTGCTGCAGGGGCTGATCGAGACCGGCTGCCCGGTGCACATCATCCAGGGCATGAACGACCCGGACGTGCCCTATTCCCACGCCGAAAAACTGGTGCGGCATCTGCCGGTCTGCGATGTGACGCTGTCGCTCGTCCGGGATGGCGACCATCGCCTGTCCCGCCCGCAGGATATCGACATGCTGCTGCGCGCGGTGGACGAAATGATGGCCCTGGCCGGCTGAAGACGAGACCCCGCATGCCTCTTTCCATTCCCGCATCCGCTTTCGTCGCCGCCATCGTTGGTTTCGGCAGCACGCTGGCCCTTATCGTCGCGGCGGCCGATGCGTTGGGCGCCAGCACCTTGCAGACCGCCAGCATGGTCACCGCGCTCTGCCTGGCGATGGCGGTCGAGACCGCGTTCCTGTCCTGGCGCTACAGGATGCCGGTGGTCAGCGCGTGGTCAACGCCTGGAGCCGCGCTGATCGCGGCGTCGACCGGTTTTTCGATGGGCGAGGGCGTCGGCGCGTTCCTTGTCGCGGCGGTCCTGCTGATCGCAACCGGACTGTTCCGCCCGCTGACGCGGCTCGTCTCGCGCATCCCGGCCTCGGTCTCGTCGGGAATGCTCGCCGGCATCGTCGTCACCTTCGTCACCGGCGCGTTCAAGACGGTCGCGGTCGACCCGCTGCTGATCCTGCCGCTGCTGGCGGCGTTCTTCATCATCCGGCTATTCAATCCGGCGCTGTCGGTGCTCGCGGTTCTGGTCGGCGGCGGCGTGCTCGCCGTCGCGCTCGGACGGGTCGGGGAACTGCCCGCGCCGGAGCTCTCCACGCTAACCCTCGTCGCGCCGGAGTTCACTTTCGCAGCACTCGTCGGCCTCGCATTGCCGCTTTACCTGGTGACGATGGCTTCGCAGAACCTGTCCGGCCTCGCCGTGCTGAAGGCTGCGGGCTACGAGCCGCCGGCCGGCCCACTGATCGCCTTCACGGGGTTCGTCTCCCTGCTGACCGCGCCCTTCGGCGCGCTCACGACCAATCTCGCGGCGATCTCCGCCGCCATCTGCACCGGGCCGGACGTGCATCCCGATCCGGCGCAACGCTGGAAAACCGGACCGTTCTACGCGCTGTTCTATCTGCTTTTCGCGGCCTTCGGCGCATCGCTGGTCGCGATCTTCGCCGTGCTGCCGCCGGCGCTGATCGCGCTGGTCGCCGGCCTCGGCCTGATGGCGTCATTGGCCAACGCGCTGACCATTGCGCTCAGGGACGAAGCCGAGAGGATCGCGGCTGTCGTGGCATTCGTGGTCACCGCATCCGGGCTGGTTTTCGCGGGAATCGGCTCCGCATTCTGGGGCCTCCTAGCCGGCCTGATCGTCCTCGGGCTCGACCGACTGCGGCGCGCGTAGGCTGGCGCCAGTTCATGGCCTTTACATAACTTTACATGCCCCGGTCTTGAATCGGGGGGGACCCGTGGCCATTTCGAAAACAGGCAGCCGGGTCGGTTGCTTACAAACGAAGGAACGGAAACTGATGAACACGACTGCACTGATCCGTCCGGCCTGGACGCCGGCGACCATTGCTCTCATGGTGATCGGCTTCATGGTGTTTTGGCCGCTCGGCCTTGCCATGCTGGCCTACATCATCTGGGGCGACCGGCTTGACGGTTTCAAGCGCGACGTGAACGGAGCGACGGACAAGATGTTTTCCTCGTGCCGCAAGTCGACCTCTTGGAAGTCGCATGCCCGCACTGGCAATGTCGCTTTCGACGACTGGCGCGAGAAGGAACTCGACCGCCTCGCCGGAGAGCGCCGCAAGCTGGACGAAACGCTGGCGGAGTTCGACTCCTATGCAAGCGAACTGCGCCGGGCGAAGGACCAGGACGAATTCGACCGCTTCATGGCCGAGCGTTCGAGGTCCACTCCCGCCCGCACCGAGCCGAAGCCGACAAAGCGCGGCAAGGGTTCCGAAGGCCTGCTCGACGACGTTTGAGCCATCGCTCCAGGACCAAAGCAAACGGCGCCGCCACAAGCGGCGCCGTTTCTGCATTCGGCGGTATCTGATGAAAAGCTCTAGCGCCGCGCGCGTTTCGCCTCGGCGCGGTCTATCCTCGCAAGCAGGTCTGCGAACATGTCGTCATTGTCTGCGCCAGGCTGAAATATGGGCAGACGCGACAGAAACTGCCGGTTTGCCGGCTCGTGCAGCTGATCGCGGATCAGCGCCGAAAGGTCGTCATCGCGCCCTCTGCCCTTGCTGTAAGTCATGGTCCAAGCCCTTCATTGCGAGACGTGAACTCGTCGTGGGAGGGATCGTTCCGGAAAAGGGGAGGGCAGGAAAGAAGATGTCGTCCGTAGGGTAAAGTTTGAATTAAATGCGTTTTACCGGGCTGACCGGATGCGCGAATCGAAACGGGCGGCCACGGCCGCCCGCTCGCAGGTGTTTTCGAAGTGGCCTGGAACGCTAATTCACGCCGGATTTCGCAGCGATCCAGTCCTTGAACTTGGCGATGCGCGTGTAGACGCCATAGGCGTTGCGGTGGCCGCAGGGCATTTCGGCGTCGAGCGGGCCTTCGCCCCAGCTGACGATGCCGACCTGCACCGGGCCGCTGGCGCTTTCGGAGAAGAGCGGGCCGCCGCTATCGCCCTGGCAGGCGTCGCGAATGCCGTCGGGCTCGCCGGCGCAAACCATGTTGCTGGAGAGCGGGTCGCGCATGGCCGGCGTCAAGACCGGGCCAAGCTGGTCGAGGGCGTCTTCGGTCATGCGGAAGCGGCCAACATAGCGCGACAGCACATATTTCATGTCGTCGGCATAGATTTCCTTCAGGCCGTTATTGCACGTGGCGTTCGGGAAAAGGCGCATCTGCGCCTTGAGGAGATTGCGCGGAAAGCCGCCATTCTCCATCCGGCCCCAGCCGGTGACGGTGACCTGGCCGTCCTCGACATCTTGCGACGTCAGCTTGATCGGCGCGGCGCTTGCCGGAGCCGCCAGCCGGATCAGGCCGATATCGTTGTCGAGCGCGAACGGGTCGTAGCTTTCATGCACGATGATCTCCGCCACCGGGTGGCGCGTGCCTTCGGCAAGGTCGTTGGCGCCCGTCAGGATCACCACCGACTCAGGCGCGATCTGCGCGCCCGCCTGAACCAGGCAATGCGCCGCGGTCAGCACCCATTCCGGAGCAATCAGACTGCCGCCGCAGAACTGGGCGTTCAGCTGCGAATCCGCCGTCTCGTTCAGCGTGCCGCTGAACAGCAGCGCCACCTGGAAAGGATACTCGCCGTTCTCGGTCGCGTAGCCGCCCAGCACGCGATCGTTTTCCGCCTTGGCGCGCGCCTCGAGCACCTTGGTCATCGGCGAGATTTCCGGGCGTTCGCTTTCCTGCGCGGATGCGGGAACACTAGCGAACGCAGTTGCGCCCGCCAAGAGCGTGAACGCCAGCGTGCGCTTCAATTGAGCTGATATCAGCAAGTTCGTACCTCCTGAGACGTTGCATTGCGGCGGGACCGACCTGCGAAGCCGTCCGCCCTTTGTCCTGCAAGCCCCAAAGCCTGCCAAGCACTTGTAAGACAAAGCCGATATGATTTGTCGAGGCCAATATGGGATTATTTGCGGCATTGCGATTGCGGAGCCTATGCCTATGGAAAGATATCGTTTTCCGCCAAATCGAAATGACGCCCAAGAATTGACGAACACCGCATCCGCCGCGATATCGACACGTTCCATCCTTCTATTCCGCGGGACTTGGGCAAAGGGAGCTTCAACTTGACAACCAATCGATGCGCCGTCCTTTGGGCGGCCTGTGCGCTGGCGCTTGCGCCTGTTTCCACGGTAACGGCTTTCGCGAACGAGGGCGACGGGCGCGCGCGCGGAGCGCCGGCCGATGCTCAGATCGCGGGTGATACCGTGGATCCCGTCGCACCATTGGATGCCGGGGTTCCTGCGAACACGGCGCGCGGCGGCGATCGAATTCCAGAACTGTCCATGTTCGCCGCAATCGGCCGCGACTCCGGTGGCGCCGAAGTCAGGATCGACCCGGGAAGTGATATCGCCGTGGCCCTGAAGCGTGACACATCGCGTCCGAAAACCTCGCCGTCCACGCGGATAAAGGCCTCCGACCCGGCATTCGCCGGAGGCCAGCGCCAGGTCTTTGGCAACGATGAACGGGTCCGCATCACGGAGACCGACCGCTTCCCATTCCGCTCTTTCGGCTTTCTGCAGACCGAGAAGAACGACGGGCGGTTCGGCAGTTGCTCCGGGACCCTGATCGGGCCGCGCACCGTTCTGACGGCCGCGCACTGCCTCTACGATCACACCGGTGGTGGATGGCAGAAAAAGTTCCTGTTCGTGCCGGGCATGCGGGAGCGTGGGGACGCGCCCTTTGGCGTCTTCGAATCCGAAACAGCGTTCATCCTCGAAGGCTACATCTCCAACTATGCCGGTTTCTACGGGTCGGTCGTGCCGTGGGACCTCGGCGTCGTGATCCTCAAGGATCGCGCTGGCGATAGTGCCGGCTGGCTGTCGATCGGCGACGACCCGGCGCTGGCGGCCTTCACGGCCAACATCATCGGCTATCCGGGCGACAAGCCGAAGGGCACGATGTGGCGGGCAAGTTGCGACGTTGCGGCGGAGAGGGTTGGTTTCCTGACATTCACCTATCTCTGCGATACCTTCCCGGGATCGAGCGGCAGTTCGGTTTATGACTATGACGAGGTGACCAAGCAGCGGATCATCTACGGCGTGAATGTCGCGGAAAACCCGTCGGAGAACACAGCGGTCCGATTGAGCGCGCCCTATTTCGCCTGGGTGCGCAGCCTCATCCGATAGCGTCCAGCGCGATATCCAGCCCGAAGCTGGCCGTTCCGCCAGCAGGAATAGCGATCATGCCGGGCTTGTCGCGAAAATCGCCGGCAAAACCGACCGGGTCGCCGCTGCCCGCCCATGGCTCGATGCAGAGAAAATCGGCCCCCGGCCGCATCCAGAGCCCGAGCGTCGGCAAAGTGCGCCACGCCAGCGACACCGCGAAGGGCGATCCCTCGGCGAAGAAGCGGACGCTGCGGCTGCGCGGCGCATGCAGAACCATCGCGCCATTCGCAAACAGGGCTTCGTCGAGCATCAGTGCGCCGTCCGTGAGATCGAGCCGGGTCGTTCCGGGCAGGATCAGGCCGTCCTTTGCCCGCGCAACGTCGAGATGGTCGTCGGCATCGAAGACCAGGCTGTGGGCGGTTTTCGACAGTCCGTCGGCCAGAGGCCAGCGGAAACCTGGATGGAAACCGAAGCTCGCCGGCAGGATGCCGCCGCCGGGATTGATGATGCGGGCCTCGATCCGTAGCGTATCGCCGGCGAGGACGTAGTCGACCTCCAGCCGGAACGGGAATGGGTAGTGCGCCCGCGTCGCCGGTCCGTCGGTCAGGACGAGGCGGCACCGGTCGATTTCCATATCGACCAGTTCGAACGTCAGGCCGTGCGCGAAGCCGTGCAGCGGCATCGGGAATTCCTGGTCGTCGACCCGGATTCGGTCGCCCGCGCATTTGCCGACAACCGGAAACAGCAGCGGGCTTTGCCTTTCCCACCAGCGCGGATCGCCGCTCCAGAGAAGCTCGCCATAGGCGTCGTGTCTCAACCCGGTCAGTTCGCCGCCGAGCGGCGAGATCCTTGCCTGAACGTGGCCCGACCGCAGCAGAACGGGATCACTCATCGCGGATACCTCGGCCGTCTGGCGATCCGGCGCTGCCAGGCTTTACGTTGCGTCGGCATCGTCTTTTTTTCTTTTGCACGCATATATGTCATGCTGGGTGAAACGACGGGTGGAGATGGGCTTGGGGCTCGAACGGCAACAGCCGAACCTTACCGACATGGCAGAAGATCGGACAGGGTCGGAATATGCGTTTCTGCAACCGCTGGTGCCGGAGGCGCGGGGATCGACGACGGAGCGCGCCTACAGGGCGCTGCGCGACGCCATCGTCCTGCGCCAGCTGAAGCCCGGCGAATATGTCGACAAAAACCTCGTCTGCGAGCGGTTGGGCGTGTCGCGCTTTCCGGTATCGGAGGCGCTCGGCCGGCTCGCCGCTCAAGGCTTCGTCGAGGTCCTGCCGCAGCGTGGCACGCGCGTCAGCCGGATCAGCCTGAAGGATGTCCGCCAGAATCTGCTGATCCGCCGCGCGCTGGAGGCCGAGACCGTCATGGAACTGGCGCGCCGAACCGACCTGTCGATGGCGCGGATCGACGACAATCTGGCGGCTCAGCGCGACGCGCTCGCCAATGCGGACGACGCGCGATACTACGATCTCGACGTCGAGTTTCACGTCATCCTGCAGAAGGAACTCGATTTTCCGCGCGTGACGACCGCAACCGACGCCGCGCGGGCAGGGCTCGACCGGTTCCGCCGGATGATCGGCAGCATGCACCGTCTGACACATACCTATGAGGAGCATCAGGCAATCGCCGAGGCGATCCGGTCCGGCGACGGCGAGGCGGCGGCGAATGCGATGCGTCTGCATCTTGACGCCGTCGACAACTATCTGACCGAATTCACCCGGGCCGATCCGGACCTGTTCAGCGCCGAGTGACGATTGTCATTCAGGCTTGAGCCGCGCTGTGCCTGCGCCGCGCAGGTTGAGCGCGTTGCCGAACAGGATCAGCAGCGCGCCGGCGACCGTCCACATATCCAGGAACTCGTTGTAGAGCAGATAGCCGAGCAGTGCGGAGAGCGGCACGCGGAGGAAATCCATCGGCACGACGATGGTCGCGTCGGCATGCGTCATCGCCCTGGCCATGCAGTAATGCGAGAACGTCCCACACACGCCGATGACGACGATCCACGGCCAGACCGCCGCCGACGGCCATGTCCAGACCATCAGCGCCGGAACCAGGCCGAGCACGATCTGGATCACCAGCATCCAGAAGATGATCGTCAGCACGCTGTCGTGCCGCGTCAGCCCCTTCACCATCGTCACCGAAATGCCGAAACCGACGGCGGCGCCAAGCGCGATGAGCTGGCCGGGATCGACATGGTCGAGGCCGGGGCGCACGATGATCGCAACGCCCAGAATGCCGAGGATGATCGAGACGATCTTCAGGCCGCCGATGCGCTCGCCGAGCAGCAGGGCGGCAAACACCGCGGTCCAGACCGGCATGGTGAACTCGATCGAGATCAGCTGCGCCAGCGGGATCATGGTCAGCGCCAGGAACCAGGCGAACTGCGCGAAATAGTGCACGACATTGCGGCCGACATGCTGCATCGGCACTTGCGTGCGCACCGTACGGAAGCCGCCGGCCATCAGAATGAACGGGATCAGCAGCGCGAGGCCGATCACCGCGCGCATCTCCATGATCTGGAAGACGTCGATCTCGCGCGTCGCCTCGCGGCCGGCGACCGTCATCATCAGCATCATGGCCAGCCAGCCGGCCATCCACAGGGCGGCTTTCGGCAAGGAAGGTTGGGCGCTCATGCGGCGTTACTCGCAGGCAGATGCGGTGCCTGCAAGGCCGGGGCCGCGACGAACCCTTGGGCTAGCCGGATCACGCCGGCAGCACCGCCGTGGCCTCGATCTCCACCTTGGCGCGGTCCTCGATCAGCGCGACCACCTGGACCATCGTCATCGCAGGAAAGTGCCTGCCCATCACCGACCTGTAGGCCTCGCCGATCTCCGGCAGCCGCGCCAGGTATTCGCGCTTGTCGGTGATGAACCAGGTCATGCGGACGATACGGTCCGGCGCGCCGCCGGCTTCGGCCAGGATGTCGCGGATGTTCTCCAGCACCTGCCGCACCTGCGCGACGAAATCGTCGGTCTCGAACACCTGATCGCCGGTCCAGCCGATCTGGCCGCCGAGGAAGACGGTACGGCCGGGCGCGACTGCAATGCCGTTGGCATAACCCTTTGCCGGCTTCCAGTTGGCGGGATTGAGCATGTCGAGTTCGCTCATCGGATCGTCCTCCTTCGTCTTTTCTTGTTCGCTCAAACGCCGAGATAGCGGTCCTGCATGTCAGCCGTCAGTTCGTCGGGGCGTCCGGTCCATGCGGTCCGCCCCTTCTCCAGCACGACGCAGCGATCCGCCACCGGCAGCAGTTCCGCCATCGTCTTGTCGACCACCAGGATCGACTGGCCGTCTGATTTCAGCGTCCGGATCGCCTGCCAGATGTCCTGACGGATCACGGGCGCGAGACCTTCGGTCGCTTCGTCGAGGATCAGCAGCCGCGGATTGGTCATCAGCGCGCGGCCGATCGCCAGCATCTGCTGCTCCCCGCCGGACAGGGTGCTGGCATATTGCGTGTGCCGCTCGCCGAGGCGGGGAAACAGTTTCGTCACGGCCCCGATCGTCCATTTGCCCGGTCGGGCGGCGGCGATCATGTTCTCGGCGACGGTGAGGTTCGGAAAACAGCGCCGCCCCTCTGGCACCAGCCCGATGCCCAACCGCGCGATGCGGAATGGCTTCTGCCGCGCGATGTCCGCGCCCGTGAACTGGACCGTGCCCGAACGTCGTGAACTGAGCCCGCAGATCGCGCGGATCGTCGTCGTCTTGCCCATGCCGTTGCGGCCCATCAGCGCGACGACTTCGCCCTCGGCGATCGCAAGATCGACGCCAAACAGCGCCTGGCTGGCGCCATACCAGGCTTCGAGCGACCGCACGTCGAGGAGGGTCACGACGCCTCTCCAAGATAGGCGGTGCGCACGGCTGGATCATTGCGGATCTCGGCGACCGATCCGCTGGCGATGACGCGGCCATAGACCAGCACCGAGATGCGGTCTGCCAGCGCGAACACCGCGTCCATGTCGTGCTCGACGAGCAGGATCGGCGCTTCGGCCCGCAGCGCGTCGAGGAAGCCGGTGAGGGTCTTCGAGCCTTCCGGCCCCATGCCGGCCATCGGCTCATCGAGCAGAAACGCCCTGGCGCCCAGCGCCAGAGCAATCGCGATCTCAAGCTGCCGCCGTTCGCCATGCGACAGCTCGGCTGCCTGCACCGTCGCGCGATCCGCCAGCCCGACCCGCGACAGCGCCGCCATCGCGCCATCGGTCAGCCCCGCGTCGGCCATGACGTTGGCGAAGAAGCGGAAGCTGGAGCCCTGACGCGCCTGCACCGCCAGCATGACATTGCGCAGGGCTGAGTATTCCGGGACCAGCGAGGAAATCTGGAAGGTGCGGCCAAGCCCAAGCCGCGACCGCGCGGCCATGCCGAGCGGCAGCACGTCCTGGCCGAGGAAGCGGATCGAGCCAGCGTTCGGCTTCAGCGTACCGGAGATCTGGTGCATCAGCGTCGTCTTGCCGGCTCCGTTCGGGCCGATCAACGCGTGGATTTCGCCGGGGCGCAGGTCGAGGCTGACGCCATCGGTCGCCTTCAGCGCGCCGAAATTCTTGGCCAGGTCGCGGATTTCGAGGACCGGCTCAGCCATGACGGGCCTTTCCGGCGACAAGCCCGACGACGCCGCCGCGCGCGAACAGCACGACGCCGAGCAGGATAAGCCCGAGGAAAAGCTGCCAGCGCTCGGTCAGGCCACCCAGGAAATATTCCAGCAGCACGAACAGCATCGCGCCGGCGACAGGCCCGGCCAGCCGTGCTGTGCCGCCGAGGATGATCAGCACGATCAGTTCGCCCGACATCGGCCAGGACAGCATGGATGGACTGGCAAAGCGGTTGAGCTCGGCGAACATCGCGCCGGCGACCGCCGTGATCATCGCCGAGATCACGAAGGCGACGAGCTTGATCGGAAACGGCTCGATGCCGATGGCGGCGACACGGGTCTCGTTCTGCCGCGCCGCCTGCAGCGCCGCGCCGAAGCGCGAGCCGCGCATGCGCCAGAACAGCAGCAGCGCCGCGATCACCAGGCCGAAAGCGATGAGGAACAGATCGCGCGGCACGGCGGTGTTGAGGCCCGGAAAACCGTTGCGCAGCGCGATCGACAGCCCGTCCTCGCCGCCATAGGCGGGCCAGGAGATGGCGAAATAGTAAATCATCTGCGCGAAGGCGAGTGTGATCATGATGAAGTAGACGCCGGACGTTCGGAGGCTGATCGCGCCGATGAACAGCGCGGCCAGGCCGCCGGCAAGCGCAGCCAGAATCCACACCAGCGGCATCGACCCGGCGACACTCAGGCCCATCAGCGGCTCCCCGCTCATGGCATGCGACGCAACGATGCCCGCAGCATAGCCGCCGAGGCCGAAGAACGCGGCATGGCCGAATGAGACCAGCCCGCCGAGCCCAAGCGCGATATTGAGGCCGACGGCGGCCAGCGCCAGGATCGCCATGCGGGTGGCCAGCGTGACATAGAACGGATAGCCGAGCGCCTGGGCCGCGAAAGGCAGGGCCAGGAGCGCGGCGAGCAGTGCGATGGTCAGGGCGGTTTCGCGGGTCATCACGCCCCCGCCGCGAACAGGCCCTTTGGCCTGAATGCCAGGATCAGCGCCATCACGATGTAGATCAGCATCGAGGAGAGCGCAGCACCTATGCCCGACGCCTGGGCCGGACCGAGGATTGCGGCGAGCGCCTGCGGCAGCAGAACGCGGCCCATTGTGTCGACGACGCCGACCAGGATCGCGCCGACGAACGCGCCCTTGATCGAGCCGATGCCGCCGATGACGATGACCACGAAGGCGAGGATCAGCACGGGCTCGCCCATGCCGACCTGAACCGACTGCAACGCGCCAACCAATGCGCCGGCTAGACCGGCGAGCGCTGCGCCCAGCGCGAAGACGACCGTGTAGAGCGTCCGGATGTCGACGCCGAGCGCACCGATCATCTCGCGGTCGCTCTCGCCGGCACGGATGCGCATGCCGAGCCGGGTGCGCGAAATCAGGACGTAGAGGCCAAGCGCGACGGCCAGGCCGACGCCGATGATGGCGAGGCGATAGAGCGGATAGAACACGCCGCCAGGCAATTCGACCGCACCGGCCAGCAAGGGCGGAATATCGAGATAGAGCGGAAACGAGCCGAACAGCCAGCGCGTGGCTTCGGAAAAGATCAGGATCAGTGCGAACGTCGCCAGCACCTGGTCGAGATGGTCACGTTCATAGAGCCGGCGAATGACCGTCACCTCGACGATCGCGCCGGCCGCAGCGGCAGCCACCAGGCTGGCGACGAGACCAAGCCAGAACGACCCGGTCGAGGCCGCGACCGCAGCGCAGGCGAAGGCGCCGACCATGTAGAGCGACCCGTGCGCCAGGTTGATCAGTCCCATCACGCCGAAGATCAGCGTCAGCCCGGCCGCCATCAGGAACAGCATGACGCCGAACTGAAGTCCGTTCAGGAGTTGCTCGATGAGAAGGGCGGTTTGCACAGATGGGTCCGGGGGAAAGAGAAAAATGCCCCCTCATCCGGCCCTGCGGGCCACCTTCTCCCCGAGGGGAGAAGGGAAGCGCCCACGTTGCAGACCTCCTCTCCCCAGCGGGGAGAGGTCGGCCGAGCGTAGCGGAGGCCGGCTGAGGGGACTTGGTTGCTACATCTTGCACTCGGCCGCGTAAGCGTCCTGGTGGTCCGTGAAGCTGGTCGCGATGATCTTGTTGGTCAGCACGCCCTCCGCGTCCTTGAAGACCTCGCGGACGTAGAAATCCTGGATCGGGTGGTGGTTGGTGTTGAACTTGAACTTGCCGCGCACCGAGTCGAACTTGGCTTCCGCGAGCGCCGCTCGGAATGCGTCGGCGTCCTTGACGCTGGTCGTCGCCGCCGTGGCCGCGATCAGGCTGCCGGTGTCGAAGGCCTGCGCCGCATAGATCGACGGCAGGCGATTGTATTCGGCCTTGAACGCCGCGACGAACTCCTTGTTCTTGGCGTTGTCGAGATCCGGCGACCAGGACGCCGTGTTCTTCGCCCCAATCGCCGCGTCGCCGATGGCGCCCAGCACGTCCTGGCTGAACGAGAAGCCGGGGCCCATGACCGGAATGGTCACGCCCGACTGCGCGTATTGCTTCATGAAGGCGATGCCCATGCCGCCGGGCAGGAAGAAGAACACCGAGTCGGCGCCAGAGGCGCGGATCTGCGCGATCTCGGCCGCGTAGTCGGTCTGGCCGAGCTTGGTGTAGACTTCGCCCGTCAGCTCGCCCTTGTAGAAGCGCTTGAAGCCGTTCAGCGAATCCGTGCCGGCCGGATAGTTCGGCGCCAGGATGAACATCTTCTTGATGCCCTCGGTCTGCGCATAATTGCCGGCGGCTTCATGGAAATTGTCGTTCTGGTAGGCGACGTTGAAATAGTTCTTGTCGCACTTCGCGCCGGCGAGCGGCGACGGGCCGGCATTGACCGAAATGTAGAACTTGCCCTGGGCGACCGCGTTCGGAACAACGGCCATGGCGAGGTTCGACCAGATGATGCCGGTCAAAAGGTCGACCTGGTCCGACTGGATCATCTTGTCGGCGATCTGCACCGCCAGTTCCGGCTTCATGGCGTCGTCTTCGGTGACGACTTCGATATCCTTCGCGCCGGACATCTTGATCGCTAGGTTGAAGCCGTCGCGCGCGTCGACGCCGAGGCCGGCGCCGCCGCCGGACAACGTGGTGATCATGCCGACCTTGATCGGTTCGGCCATTGCCAGACCGGACACCCCGACGCCGAGGGCGAGAACGCTTGCTGCAAGAATTGTCTTCATCTTAGTCTCCCGTTTGTTGTTTTTTGCCGGTTCCCACAATGCCGAAGACGCGGTCGGTTGCAAACCCGCGCCGGCGGCGATGTTCCTAAAGTTCCGTGCGCACTTTCCACAGTTCCGGAAAGAGTTCCACCTCCAGCATGCGCCGGAGATAGGATACGCCCGCCGTGCCGCCGGTGCCGCGCTTCAACCCGATGATGCGCTCCACCGTCGTCACATGGTTGAACCGCCAGCGGCGGAAATAGTCCTCGAAATCGACCAGCTTCTCGGCCAGTTCGTAGAGATCCCAGTGTTGTTCCGGCGCACGGTAGACCTGGGCCCAAGCCGCCAGCACGGCATCGTTCGCCGCCCTCGTCTCGCGCCAGTCGGTCCGCGCGGCATCAGCGCCGATGTCGAAACCGCGCCGCGCCAGCAGTTTCAGCGCCTCGTCATAGAGGCTGGGGCTGCCAAGGATTGCCTCCAGCTTCGCCAGGATTTCGGGCCGGTGCGCATGCGGTTTCAGCATCGCGAGGTTGCGGTTGCCGGCAAGGAACTCGATGGCGCGGTACTGCCAGGACTGGAAGCCGGACGACTGGCCGAGCGACTCCCGAAAGCGCGTATACTCGCTGGGAGTCATGGTGCGCAGCACGTCCCATGCGCCGGTGAGCTGTTCGAAGATCCGCGCGACGCGCGACAGCATCTTGAAGGCCTGCTGCGGCTCGTCGCGCGCAATCGCGGCAATCGCCGAGCCGATCTCGCTGATCGCCAGCTTCATCCACAGTTCGGACGTCTGGTGCTGGATGATGAACAGCAGCTCGTCGGGCGATTGCGTCAGCGGATGCTGCGCGCCGAGCACCTGGTCGAGGCCGAGATAGTCGGCGTAGGACATTTTTGACCGGAAGTCGGTCTCGGCGCCTTCGGTCGCGGGATCGTAGGCGCTCATGTCACCTTGCCCCTGACCTGAAACTCCGGCCGCTGCCATTGGCGCTCGCGCATCACCGTTGCGATCCGCGCCACCGCCTCGCGGACATCGTCGAGCGAAATGTAGAGCGGCGTGAAGCCGAAGCGCATGATGTCGGGCGCACGGAAATCGCCGATGATTCCAGCGGCGATACAGGCCTGCATGGCGGCATAGCCTTCGGCGAAGCGGAACGACACCTGACTGCCGCGCAGCAACGGATCGCACGGCGATGCCAGCGCGAGGTCGGGACAGGCGGCTTCGATGCCGGCGACGAACAGCTCCGACAGCTCGATCGAGCGCGCGCGGATGTCCTGCATCGAGATGCCGTCGAAGGCGCCAAGCGCGGCGTCGAGCGCCGCCATCGACAGGATCGGCGGCGTGCCGACCCGCATGCGGTCGATGCCCTTTGCGGGGCGATAGTCCTGGCCGAACGCGAACGGCGCGTCGTGACCCATCCAGCCCGACAGGACGGGCGCAATGCGCTCCTGAAGCTCCGGCCGGACGTAAATGAAGGCTGGCGCGCCCGGGCCGCCATTGAGATATTTGTAGCCGCAGCCGACCGCGAAATCCGCGCCAGCCGCTTCAAGATGCACCGGCAGCGCGCCGGCCGAGTGCGCGAGATCCCAGATCGTCAGCGCGCCAGCGGCATGTGCCTTGGCGGTCAGCGCGGCCATGTCGTGCAGCCGGCCGGTGCGGTAATCGACTTCGGTCAGCATCAGCACGGCAACGTCCGGACCGATCGACGCTTCCACCTGCTCCGGCTCGACGACGCGCAGTTCCTGCCCGCGCCCGAGCGCCGCGATCAGCCCTTGCGCGACGTAGAGATCGGTCGGGAAATTGCCGCTGTCGGAGAGGACGACCTTGCGGTCGGTGAGCGACAGCGCGGCGGCGAGCGCCTTGTGGAGGTTCACCGAGGTGGAGTCGCCCGCGACGACCGTACCGGCCGAGGCGCCGACGATGCGGGCGATCTTGTCGCCGACGGTCGACGGCATGTCGATCCACGCCGATTCATTCCAGGCGCGGATCAGTTGTGTTCCCCAGCCCGTGTCGATCTCTTTTGCGACCCGCTCGCGCGCGGCCTTTGGCAGCGGTCCGAGCGAGTTGCCGTCGAGATAGATGATCCCGTCGGGCAGGTCGAACAGGGCGCGGGTGCGGGTGAACAGATCGTTCATTCGCCGGCTTCCTTCAGACGGAAGCGCTGGATCTTCCCGGTCTGGGTTTTTGGCAGGCTGTCGACGAATTTCACCGAGCGGGGATATTTGAACGGCGCGATCACCGCCTTGACGTGGTCCTGCAGCAGCATGCGCGTCGCGTCGCTGGCCTCGGCGCCCGCGACCAGCACGATATGCGCCTCGACGATCTGGCCGCGCTCGACGTCCGGTACGCCGATCACGCCGCATTCGAAGACGAGGTCATGGGCGAGCAGCGCTGCCTCCACTTCCGGCCCCGCGATGTTGTAGCCGGACGAGACGATGATGTCGTCGGCGCGGGCGGCGAAGCGGAAACGCCCGTCCTCGTCCTGGATGAAGGCGTCGCCGGTGAGGTTCCAGCCGTCCTGGACGTAGTCGGCCTGGCGCTCGTCAGCGAGATAACGGCAGCCGGTCGGGCCCTTGACTGCGAGATGGCCGATCGTACCGCGCGGCGCCTCGTTCATTTGCTCGTCGACCACCTTGGCGACATAGCCGCTGACGGGCCGCCCGGTGACGCCCGGCGCATTGTCGTCGAAGCGGTTGGTGATGAAGATGTGCAGCATCTCGGTCGCGCCGATGCCGTCGAGGATCGGCTTGCCGGTCTTGGCCACCCATTCCTCGTAGACCGGCGCCGGCAGCGTCTCGCCGGCCGACACCGCGACGCGCAGCGAGGAGAGGTCGGCGCCCTCGTCCATCGCCTTCATCATCGCGCGGTAGGCGGTCGGAGCCGTGAACGAGATGGTCGCCTTGTATGTCTCGATAATGGCGATCATGTTCGGCGGCGTGGCGCTCTCGAGCAGCGTCGCCGCCGCGCCGAAGCGCAGCGGGAAGATGGCCAGCCCGCCGAGGCCAAAGGTGAAGGCGAGCGGCGGCGAGCCAACGAAGACGTCGTCGGGTGTCACGTTCAGCACTTCCTTCGCGTAGCCATCAGCGATGATCAGCAGGTCGCGGTGGAAATGCATCGTCGCCTTGGGAACGCCGGTCGAGCCCGAGGTGAAGCCGAGCAGCGCGACATCGTCGCGGCCGGTCTGCACCGCCTGGTAGCGCACGTCCTTGTTGAGTGCGACGCGGTCGAGTTCGGCGTCGTGGTTGGCGGTGCCGTCGAAGCCGACGACCTGTTTCAGGTAGCGGCTGTCCTTGGCGCAGGCGACGATCTCGTCCATCAGGCGCGTGTCGCAGAGCGCCAGCGACACTTCCGCCTTGTCGACGATCTTGGCGAGTTCGCCGGCGCGCAGCATCGGCATCGTGTTGACCACGACGGCGCCGGCCTTGGTGGCCGCCAGCCACGCCGCGACCATCGCCGGATTGTTGGCGGAGCGGATCAGCACGCGGTGGCCGGGCTTGACGCCGTAATCCTCGGCCAGCGCATGCGCCAGCCGGTTGGTCCAGTCGGACAGTTCCTTGTAGGTGCGGCGGCGGCCATTGCCGATCAGCGCGGTATGGTCGCCGAAGCCACGCTCGACCATGCGGTCGGTCAGTTCCACGGCGGCGTTGAGGTATTCGGGATAGTCGAAGCCATCGAGCAGGAATTCCGGCCACTGCTCCGGCGGCGGCAAGCTGTCCCGCGAAAACGTATCGACATGGGCGGACGGTCCGAGCATCAGGCGGCTCCCAATGTCTGGCGGGCGATGACGATCTTCTGCACGTCCGACGCGCCCTCATAGATGCGCAGCGCCCGGATCTCGCGATAGAGGCTCTCGACGATGTGGCCCTTGCGCACGCCGTCGCCGCCATGCAGCTGCACGGCGCGGTCGATGACGTCCTGCGCCTTGTCGGTGGCGTAGAGCTTGGCCATCGCCGCCTCGCGCGTCACCCGTGCCGCGCCCATGTCCTTGGTCCAGGCGGCGCGGTAGACCAGCAGCGCTGCGGCGTCGACATCGAGCGCCATGTCGGCGATGTGGCCCTGCACCATCTGCAACTCCGCCATCGGCGCGCCGAACAATTGCCGCTCTCGGACGCGGGAAAGCGATTCATCCAGCGCGCGCCGCGCGAAGCCGAGCGCTGCCGCGCCGACGGTCGGGCGGAACACGTCGAGCACCGACATGGCGATGCGGAACCCGTCGCCCGCCTTGCCGATCAGCGCCGAGGCCGGCACGCGGATATTGTCGAACGCCAGCCTTGCCAACGGGTGTGGCGCGATTACTTCGAGGCGCTCCGCGATGGTCAGGCCCGGTGTCGTGGCCGGCACGAGGAAGGCCGAGAGACCCTTGGCGCCGGGCGCTTCACCCGTGCGGGCGAAGACGACGTAGAGATCGGCGATGCCGCCATTGGAGATCCAGGTCTTCTCGCCCGTGAGCACATAGAAGTCGCCGTCACGTGTCGCGGTCATTTCCATGTTGGCGACGTCGGAGCCGGACCGTGGCTCGGAGAGCGCGAAAGCTGACAGCGCTTCGCCCGATCGTGTCTTGCGAAGCCACTCGCGCTGCTCCGCCGTCCCAAACAGGCTGATCGCCCCGGTGCCCAGACCCTGCATCGCGAAAGCGAAGTCCGCCAGCCCGTCATGCCGCGCCAGCGTCTCGCGGGTGAGGCAGAGCGTGCGGACATCGAGCGCTGCGGGCGAGTCGGGATCGACCGCCGACGGCTTCAGCCACCCGCCGGCGCCCAGCATCGCGACCAGTTCCTTGCAGGCGGCGTCGACATCGTCATGCGCCACCGGCAGATGTTTCGCGCACCATTCCTCCAGCCGCGCCGCGTGCTCGCGGTGGCGATCTTCGAAGAAGGGCCAGGTGAGGAAGGAGCGGTCGGCCATCAATCCCCCTCGAACACCGGCTTCTGCTTGGCCACGAACGCCTTGTAGGCGCGCTCGAAATCGCGGGTCTGCATGCAGATCGCCTGCGCCTGGGCCTCGGCCTCGATCGCCTGTTCGAGGCCCATCGACCATTCCTGGTTCAGCTGCGTCTTGGTGATGCCGTGCGCGAAGGTCGGGCCTTCGGCGATCGAGCGCGCCATAGCCATCGCCTCGGCCTCCAGCGCGTCGGCCTCGACGAGGCGGTTGTAATAGCCCCAGCGCTCGCCTTCCTGGGCGGTCATGCTGCGGCCGGTGTAGAGCAGTTCCGCCGCGCGTCCCTGGCCGATGATGCGCGGCAGCATCGCGCAGGCGCCCATGTCCGCGCCGGCCAAGCCCACCTTGGTGAACAGGAACGCGGTCTTGGCCGTCGGCGTGGCGAGGCGGATGTCCGAGGCCATGGTGATGATCGCGCCGGCGCCGGCCGCAATGCCGTCGACCGCCGAGATGATCGGCTTGCCGCAGTTCAGCATCGCCTTGACGAAATCGCCGGTCATCCGCGTGAAGGCGAGCAGCTGCTTCATGTCCATGCCGACCAGCGGGCCGATGATCTCGTGCACGTCGCCGCCGGAGGAGAAATTGCCGCCGTTCGGCAGGAACACGACGACGTCGATGTCGTCGGCGTAAGGCAGCGCGCGGAACGTATCGCGCAGTTCGGCATAGGATTCGAATGTGAGCGGGTTCTTGCGCTCCGGCCGGTTCAGCCGGATTTTCGCGATCTTGCCCTCGACGTCCCACAAGAAGTGAGCCGGCTTATGTTCTGCCATCATGGTCAATGGCTGTCCTCCCATTCACTGCGGAAATTCTTGAGCATGGCCGCCAGCGTGCGGGCTTCCGACGGGTTTACGCCGTTCAGCAGCGCATCGACCCAGCCCTCATGCGCCTCGGCCATCTTGCGGAACGACGAGACGCCCCCCTCGGTCAGCCGCACCACCGAGGTTCGCCGATCACCGTCGCGCTTGGTGCGCTGGACAAAGCCGTCCGAGACCAGCCGGTCGATGATCCCCGTCACATTGCCGTTCGACACCAGCAGGTAGCGCGACAGGTCGGTCATCAGCATGCCGTCCGGCTGACGGTGCAAGGCCGACATCACGTCGAAGCGCGGCAGCGTCGAGCCGAATTCGCTCTTCAGCTTCTCGCGCAGCTCCGCCTCGATCGTGTGCGCCGCGCGCAAGAGCCGGATCCACAGACGCAGCCGGTCCTTCGACGGCGCGTCCGGCTCGGCCTGGGGCGCCAATGCGCTCACCATGTCTCGCCTCCGGAAATCGAGATCGCCTGGCCGGTGATCGAGCGCGCGCCGTCGCTGCAGAGCCAGAGGACCGAGGCGGCCACCTCTTCCGGCTGGATGAAGCGGCCTTGCGGATTGCCGACGACGAGGCTCGCCCGGGCTTCCGCCTCGCTGCGTCCGGTCTTGGTCATGATGTTCTGCAGCGAGGTTTCGAGCATGTCGGTCTCGACGAAACCGGGGCAGACGGCGTTGACGGTGACGCCGGACTTCGCCGTTTCCACTGCCAGCGCCCGCATCAGCCCCACCACGCCATGCTTCGATGCGACATAGGGCGCGACATAGCCGAAGCCCTTCAGCCCGGCGACCGAGGCGATGAACACGATGCGGCCCTCGCCGCGCTTCTGCATGGGACTCAGCGCCGGTTTCACCGTCAGGAATGCCCCGGTCAGGTTGACGGAAATCATCCGGTTCCACTGGTCGAGCGTCACTTTTCCCGCGGGTGCGCTCTCCGCGATGCCGGCATTGGCGACGACGATGTCGAACGGCCCGCGCGCGGCTTCCGCCCGGCCATAAAGCGCTTCGACCGAGCTTTCGCTGGTCACATCGGCAGTCAGTGCATGGATGTTGGCATGTTCCGTAGCGACGCCGTCGATGGCGTCGGTCCGTCGGCCGCAGATCGTCACCTGCGCACCCGCTCCGGCCAGGGCCAGTGCGACCGCGCGGCCGACGCCGGTGCCGCCGCCCGTGACCAGTGCATGCGCGCCGGCGATCATCACACTTTTCCCGTCATCTGCTCGGCGGCGCGCTCGCGCAGGCGATAGAGCTGGTCGCGGCCGGGCCAGTATTGCTTTGGCCACTCGACATGCCGGTCGTTCAGCTGCGCCGCCGCATGCAGCGTCCAGTAGGGGTCCGCCAGATGCGGGCGGGCGAGGCAGACGAGGTCGGCGCGGCCGGCCATCAGGATCGAGTTGACATGGTCCGGCTCGGTGATGTTGCCGACGGCCATTGTCGCCATTCCGGTCTCGTTACGGATGCGGTCCGAAAACGGCGTCTGGAACATCCGCCCATAGACCGGCTTCGCCTGGATCGACGTCTGCCCGGCCGAGACGTCACAGATGTCGACGCCGGCGGCTTGCAGCATCCGCGCGATCTCGACCGCGTCAGCGGGCGTGACGCCCGACTCGCCGACCCAGTCATTGGCGGAAATGCGCACCGAAATCGGCCGGTCGCGCGGCCAGGCCTCGCGCACGGCATGATAGATTTCAAGCGGATAGCGCATGCGGTTGTCGAGTGACCCGCCATATTCGTCGCCACGCCGGTTGGTCAGCGGCGAAATGAAGGCGGACAGGAGATAGCCGTGCGCCATGTGCAGTTCGAGCATGTCGAAGCCCGCGCGGGCGGCCATTTCGGCGGAGCGGACGAATTCGTCACGGATCCGGTCCATATCGCCGCGATCCATCGCGTGCGGCCGCTGGTTGCGCGGCGACCAGGCGAGGTCCGACGGCGCGATGATTGGCCAGTTGCCGCTGTCTAGCGGCGCATTGTCCTCTTCCCAGCCCACCTTGGTCGAGGCCTTCGGCCCGGCATGGCCGATCTGGCAGCAGATCTTGGCCGGCGTCTCGCGATGCACGAAATCAACGATGCGCGTCCACGCGGCCTCGTGCTCAGGGGCGTAGAGGCCGGTGCAGCCCGGCGTGATCCGCCCTTCGGTGCTGACGCAGGTCATCTCGATGGTGACCAGCCCGGCGCCGCCCTTGGCGCGCTCGCCGTAATGGACGAGATGCCAGTCGGTCGGGCAGCCGTCGACGGCGCTGTATTGCGCCATCGGCGAGACGACGATGCGGTTGGCGAGCTCCATTCCGCGCAGCTTGTACGGCGCGAACATCGGAGCGCGGGCGCCCTTGCCGCCGGCTTGCTGTTGGAACCACGTCTCGGCGCTCTTCATCCACGCGGGATCGCGCAGCCGCAGGTTCTCGTGGCTGATGCGCTGCGAGCGGGTCAGCAGCGAATAGTTGAACTGGACCGGGTCGAGGTCGAGGTAGCGCTCGACCTCCTCGAACCATTCGAGCGAGTTGCGCGCGGCCGATTGCAGCTTCAGCACCTCGACCCGGCGATCGTCCTCGTAGCGCTGGAAAGCGGTCGCGAGGTCCGGCTCGCTCTGGACGTAATCGGCCAGCGCAATCGCGCTTTCGAGCGCCAGTTTGGTGCCGGAGCCGATGGAAAAATGCGCGCTCGCGGCGGCATCGCCCATCAGCGCCAGGTTCTGGTGCGACCAGCGCTCGCACAGCACGCGCGGGAAATTGATCCAGGCCGAGCCGCGGATGTGGCCGGCATTGGTCATCAGCGGATGGCCGCCCAGATGCTTGGCGAAAATCCGCTCGCAGACCGCGATGGACTCCTGCTGACTCATCTCGCCGAAACCAAACTTGTCCCAGGTCTCGGCCGTGCATTCGACGATGAAGGTCGCGGTGTCAGGATCGAACTGGTAAGCGTGCGCCCAGACCCAGCCGTGCTCGGTCTCCTCGAAGATGAAGGTGAAGGCGTCGTCGAATTTCTGGTGAGTGCCCAACCACACGAACTTGCACTTGCGCATGTCGATGTCGGGCTTGAAGACCTCCGCGAAGGTGGTTCGCGCCCGCGAGTTCAATCCGTCGGAAGCGACGACGAGATCGTAGGCGGCCATATAGTCCTGCACCGGGGCCGCCTCGGTGGTGAACTCGATGCGGACGCCGAGTTCGAGCGCACGGGCCTGCAGCAGTTGCAGCAGCATCTTGCGGCCGATGCCGCAGAAGCCATGGCCGGTCGACAGCGTGCGGGCGCCCTTGTGCACGACGGCGATATCATCCCAATAGGCGAAATGCGCCCGGATCGACTCCGCGCTCGTCGGGTCGTTGCGGGCAAGATTGTCGAGCGTTTCGTCGGACAGGACCACGCCCCAGCCGAACGTGTCGTCGGCGCGGTTGCGCTCGATCACGGTGACGTCGTGCGCGGGGTCGCGCAGCTTCATGGAAATCGCGAAATAGAGGCCGGCGGGTCCTCCGCCGAGAACTGCGACCTTCATGATCCCGCACTCTCCTCTGGGTTTCGTAGGGTCAGGATTGCATCGCGCCGAAACTATTTCAAGCATGAAATTTCAGGGTTGAAATATTTCGCGTGCCGCGCCGTTTCGCGCTTTACGCAGCGGGCGTTCCCCGCCACAAATACCGGCGACTGACCGGAGGCCACGATGATCCTGAACCGCATTTCCGACTGGGACGACGCTTATGCCAATGGCGCGAACATTCCGGGCGGCGACCGCTGGCCGCAGGCCTGGGTCGAGCCGGCGAAGGCATATCGCGACAAGGCTGTTGCATCAGGACGGGCGAAACTCGACATGTCCTATGGTCCCGCGCCGCGCAACCTGATCGACCTCTTCCTCCCGGAAGGCACGCCGAAAGGCCTCGTCGTCTTCGTGCATGGCGGCTTCTGGCTGCGGCTGGAAAAGACCTTCTGGTCGCATCTGGCCACTGGCCCGGTCGCGCATGGATATGCGGTGGCGATGCCCTCCTACACGCTCTGCCCCGACACCCGCATCGCCGGCATCACCGCCGAGATCGGCAAGGCGATCGAAATGGTGGCCGACATGATCTCAGGCCCGATCGCCCTGACCGGCCACTCCGCCGGCGGCCACCTCGCCTCGCGCATGATCTCGGGGACCTCGCCGCTGCCGCAGGCCGTCCGCGACCGCATCCGGCATGTCGTCTCGATTTCCGGCGTCCACGATCTGCGGCCAATGATGAGGACGAAGCTGAACGAGACGCTGAAGATCGACGAGGCGGAGGCGCTGGCGGAGAGCCCGGCGCTGCTGCGGCCGATGGAGGGCGTCCGGCTGACCTGCTGGGTGGGCGCGGCCGAGCGGTCGGAGTTCATCCGGCAGAACGCGTTGCTCGCCAATGTCTGGAAGGGGCTGGGCGCGGCGACGGCCTCGATAGAAGAACCCGACCGGCACCATTTCAACATCATCGATGGCCTGGCCGACCCGGATCATCCGCTGACCCGGACCCTGCTCGAGGCCTAGGGCGAGTTTCAGGGAGTTGAACGGACCAGCTCAATCTCCCTGAAACTCGCCCTAGTTGCGGTAGTTCGAGCCTTCTTCGTCGAGGATCAGCTTCAACTGGCCAAGATGCCGGCTGGCGGTCGCGACCGGATAGGCGTCCATCTGCCGCGCCACCGTCTCGGCGACCGCATCGGACAGCACCCGCAACTTCTGTCCTGTCCACAGAGACTTGATGTAGTTCTCGCAGGCGCGCTCGAAATAGTAGAGCCGGTCGAACGTGTCGGCCACCGTGTCGCCGATGACCAGCAGGCCGTGATTGCCCATCACCATGATCTTGACCTTGGGATCGGCGAAGAGCCTCGCGCAGCGCGCGCCCTCGTCCTCGAAGGCCAGCCCGCCATAGCTATCGTCAACCACGATGCGCTTGTGGAACATCGCCGAATTCTGGTCGACCGCGGGCAGGTTGGAGTCGGCCAGCGTCGCCAGCACCGTCGCGTAGCGCGAATGCACATGCATAGCGCAGCGCGCATGCGGCACCAGCCGGTGCAGTGAGCCGTGCAGGCCCCAGGCTGTCGGGTCCGGCGCGTCCGGGCGGTTCATCGTCTCCGGATCGTTGGCGTCGATGTCCAGCAGGTCGCTCGCCTTGACGCGGCTGAAATGCATCATGTTCGGATTGATCAGGAATTTCGTCCCGTCATCGTTCACCGCCAGCGAAAAGTGGTTCGCGACGGCCTCGTGCATGTCGAGCCTCGCGGTCCAGCGCAGGGCGGCGGCGAGATCGACGCGCTGGTTGTAATGCGAGAGGTTGGTTGAAGGGTCGGTGCGGGCTGCGATGTTCATGGCTGGGCTCCTGGCTGGCAAGAGGAGGATGCACCGGGCGCGAGAAAGGGGCAATGGACGGGAGGCGCTGACAATCACCCCCTCACCGTCACGCTTCGCGTGCCACCTCTCCCCCTGCCCGGGGGAGAGGAAACGCCAATTGCAGATGGAGCGCCAATCGCCGGAGTTGCGATTCCTCTCCCCTACGAAGTGGGGGAGAGGTGGATCGGGCGAAGCCCGAGACGGTGAGGGGGTGATTGGGGACGCCATCGACAAGCGAGCGTCACGCCGCGGGCGCGAACACCTGGATCGCGCCGGGATGCACGATGAAATGTGCCGGCGTCGAGGTGACGATTTCGCCGTCGGTGTTCACCGGCATCGGCCGGCTGGTTTCCACGTCGAACTCGACGCAACGTGCGGTCCGGACCTCGTTCCAGGCGCCGTGCGTACCGGACCGGAACGAGCGGAGCATGCTGGCCAGCTTCAGGACATTGCCCATTTCGAGGCTGTAGAGGTCGAGATGCCCGTCATCGATCTCGGCGCTGGCTTCCACGACATTGCCGCCGCCATAGTGCCGCCCGTTGCCAACGGCGATCTGGAACGTCCTGACCTCGATCTGCTCGCCTTTTTCCCGAATCGTCGCGCGGAATGGCCGCGCCTTCATCAGCACGCGGGCAGCGCCCAGCGCGTAGCCAAAGCGGCCGAAGCGCTTCTTCAGCCCGGGCTCCAGCCCTGCCGCCAGATCGGCGCTGAGACCGATCGAGGCGACGTTGAAGAAGGCGTGGCCGTTGACCGAGCCAAGATCGATCTTGCGGGTGTTCCCGGCCAGGATGACGTCGGCCGCAGCGGAAAGGTCCATCGGGATGCCAAGCGTGCGGGCGAGGTCGTTGGCGGTCCCGAGCGGCATGATGCCGAGCGGCAGGCCGCTTTCCACGACAGCCATGGCCCCGGACGAGATCGAACCATCGCCGCCGCAAAGCACGATCAGGTCAGCCGTTTCGCGCAGGCGCGTGATGTCGCGCCCGATTTCCGGCAATGCCGAGAATGGCTCCACGGTGACGTCGATGCCGCCCTTGTGCAGCCGGCCGATGACGGCATCGAGCGATTCCGCCCCGCGCCGCGCCTTCGGATTGACGAGCAGCAGCGCCTTCTTCTTCTGCCTGGCCATGTTCACTTTCTGCCTGCGGAAACGAAAATGGCCGCCACGGTGGAGGGGGTCCGTGACGGCCATACTCGAAAGGATGCGGCAGCCCGGAGAGGGGGATGAGGCTGCCGCAGTGTCCGGTATAGGCGGGGGACGGGCCTTCAACCGAACTCGGCGATAATTGCCGATGACCGAGATTTGGGTCCCGGAACGTGGCGATTCAAGGGCGCCAAGATTACATCTTCGTAACGAACGCGTGAGAGTCAGTTCCTGACAGCTACCGCCGGATCAGCGGGCTTTCCGATGGACCGAAAGGCGTCGCCGCGCTATCCCTTCGCCCATGAAAAAAGGCGATCACCTCTTCCTCGTCGACGGCTCGGGCTACATCTTCCGCGCCTACCATGCGCTGCCGCCGCTGACCCGAAAGTCGGACGGCCTGCCGGTTGGCGCGGTCTCCGGCTTCTGCAACATGCTGTGGAAGCTGATGCTGGACGCGCGCAACACCGATGTTGGCGTCGTCCCCACCCATTTTGCGGTCATCTTCGACTATTCCTCGAAGACATTCCGCAATGAGCTCTACGCCGAATACAAGGCCAACCGCTCGGCGCCGCCGGAGGATCTGATCCCGCAATTCGGCCTGATCCGGCAGGCGACCAAGGCGTTCGACCTGCCCTGCATCGAGATGGAAGGGTTCGAAGCCGACGACCTGATCGCGACCTATGCCAAGCTGGCCTGCGAGGCTGGCGCCGACACCACGATCATCTCGTCGGACAAGGATCTGATGCAACTCGTCGGCGCGACGGTGTCGATGTACGACCCGATGAAGGACAAGCAGATCGGCATTCCCGAAGTCGTCGAGAAATGGGGCGTGCCGCCGGAGAAAATGATCGAATTGCAGGCGCTGACCGGCGATTCCGTCGACAATGTTCCTGGCGTCCCTGGCATCGGACCCAAGACGGCGGCGCTGCTGCTCGAACAGTTCGGCGATCTCGACACGCTGCTCGCCCGCGCCGCTGAAATCAAGCAGGACAAGCGGCGCGAGGCGATCATCGCCAACGCCGACAAGGCGCGCATCTCGCGCGAGTTGGTGCGGCTGAAGGACGACGTGCCCGTCACCGACGGTCTCGCCGACTTTGAGCTGAGGCCCCCGAACGGGCCAAAGCTGATTTCATTCCTGAAAGGCATGGAGTTTTCGACGCTTGTGCGCCGCGTGGCGGAAGCGACCGGCACGGATGCCGGAGAGGTGGAGGCTACGGCCGTTGCCGTGCAGGCCGGTGCCGATGCGCATGGCCCCGACCTTGATCCCGCCGCACCGGATTCGGCCCCTGCGCCCGGCAGCCCCGTGGCTGCCGCGCCGATGGCGACGATCTATGCCAGGGCACCCAGCGCGGATAGTGGTGCCGCGCTGCCCGGCGGAATGGCTCCCGCGGCGCTGGCCAACAAGCGGGCGCAGGCCGCCGCCAGCGCCAAGATTGACCGCGCCGGGTATGGCTGCATTCGCGACCTCGCCACCTTGAACCAATGGATCGCCGAGGCGCGCGAGGAGGGCCAGGTCGCCTTCCGCACCGAGACCACCTCGCTCGACCCGATGCGGGCGGAACTGGTCGGCTTTTCGCTGGCCATCCGGCCGGGCCGCTCCGCCTATGTGCCGCTGGCGCACCGCGCCAGCGAGGCCGACCTGCTGGGCGGCGGCCGCGCGCCGAACCAGCTCGACCATGATGAGGCCTTGGCCGCCATCGGTCCGCTGCTGACGGACCGGTCGGTGCTGAAGATCGGCCACGGCATGAAGTACGACTGGCTGCTGCTGCATCGCCTCGGCATCGACATCGCGGGTTTCGACGACACGATGCTGATCTCCTACGTGCTCGACGCCGGCACGAGCGGCCACAGCCTCGATGCGCTCGCCGACCGCTGGCTCGGCCATGTCGTGATCCCGTTCAAGGACCTCGTCGGTTCCGGCAAGAGCCTCGTCAGCTTCGACCTCGTCGACATCGAGCGGGCCACCACCTATTCCACCGAGGGCGCCGACATCTCGATGCGGCTGTGGCAGGTGCTGAAGCCGCGGCTGGTCGCCAACGGGCTGGTCTCGGTCTACGAGCGGCTGGAGCGGCCGCTGCTGCCGGTGCTCGCCCGGATGGAAGAACGCGGCATCTCGGTCGACCGGCAGATGCTATCGCGTCTCTCGGGCGAACTGGCGCAACGGGCCGCAGCGCTCGAGGACGAGGTCTACCAGATCGCCGGCGAGCGCTTCACCATTGGCTCGCCAAAGCAGCTCGGCGACATATTGTTCGGCCGCATGGGCGTGCCGGGCGGAACCAAGACGAAATCCGGCCAATGGTCGACGACCGCCCAGGTGCTGGAGGAACTGGCGACCGAAGGCTACGAACTGCCGCGCAAGATCGTCGACTGGCGCCAGCTCACCAAGCTGAAATCGACCTATACCGACGCGCTGCCGGACTACATCCACCCGGACACCAAGCGGGTCCACACGTCCTATGCGATGGCGTCGACCGCGACCGGCCGGCTGTCCTCCAACGAACCCAACCTGCAGAACATTCCGATCCGCACGGCGGAAGGCCGCAAGGTCCGCACGGCGTTCATAGCCCAGCCGGGCAACAAGCTGATCTCGGCCGACTACAGCCAGATCGAGCTGCGCATACTGGCGCATGTCGCCGACCTTCCGCAGATGAAGGCGGCGTTCGCCAATGGCGACGACATCCACGCCATCACCGCATCGGAAATGTTCAACGTGCCTGTCGAAGGCATGCCGCGCGAGGTGCGCTCCAGAGCCAAGGCGATCAATTTCGGCATCGTCTACGGCATCTCGGCTTTTGGCCTCGCCAACCAGCTGTCGATCCCGCGCGAGGAAGCCGGCGCCTACATCAAGCGCTACTTTGAACGGTTCCCCGGCATCAGAGATTACATGGACAGGACAAAAGCGTTCTGCCGCGACACCGGCTATGTCGAGACGATCTTCGGCCGCCGCGCGCATTATCCGGAGATCCGCGCCTCCAACCCGTCGATCCGCGCCAACAGCGAGCGAGCGGCGATCAACGCCCCGATCCAGGGCTCGGCCGCCGACATCATCCGCCGTGCGATGGTGCGCATGGATGGCGCGCTGGCCGAGGCCGGCCTGTCTGATGTGCGCATGCTGTTGCAGGTGCACGACGAACTGGTGTTCGAGGCGCCGGCCGAAAGCGTTGAGGCGGCGATGCCGGTGATCCGCAAGGTGATGGAAGACGCCGCGATGCCGGCCATCGACCTGTCGGTGCCGCTGCAGGTCGATGCCCGCGCGGCCGCCAACTGGGACGAGGCGCACTAGCTGGTTTGGAGTACCTTACGCTGCCTTCGCCGCGCAATCGGCGCAGACGCCGCGGAATTCGATGACCGTCTTGCTGGCCTTGAAGCCGGTCTCGGCGGCCCATTTCTCCAGCCGCTCGGTGACGACCGGGTCGGTGAACTCGGTGACCTGACCGCAGGTCTCGCAGATCGCGAAGCCGGTCATGCCGTGCGCGTGGTCGTGGTGGCCGGCGCAGGCGACGAAGGAGTTGAGGCTTTCGAGGCGATGCACGCGGCCTGAGCGCATCAGCGTGTCGAGGGCGCGATAGACCTGCAGCGGCGCGCGGAACCCGTCGTCGCGCAACTGGTCGAGCAGCGCATAGGCGCTGAGCGGCCCTTCGGCTTTTTCGAGCCGGTCAAGCACGAGCGTCTGGTTGCGGGTGAGATCTGGTTTCGTCGCCATGAATATGTTCAACCATCCCCGGCGGGATTTGTGAAGCGCCGGATGCCGCCGATATGGGGTGTTCGACGGCGAAAGCCAAGCCGGTCAGGCGTTCCGCAGCGCGTTGAGCGCCCCGTCGAGATCGGCAAGCGTCACGATCACGGCGTCGGCGCCGAGCTCATCCACCGGCACATTGGTATATCCGCCGCGCACCGCGATCACCGGCACGCCCGCGGCGCGTGCGGAGCCGACATCGGCGGGGCTGTCGCCAACCACTACGGCGTCGTCCGCCGAGACGCCCAGACGCTCCAGAGCAGCGAGGATCATGTCGGGCGCGGGCTTCTTCTCCACGCCTGCATCGCCGCCGATCACCGCGCCGAGGAACCGCGACAAGAGGAAATGGTCAAGGATCGCCTCGGTCGGCATCTGCGGCTTGTTCGTCACCACGCCAAGCAGCACGCCGCGTCCGTGCAGGTCCTCGATCGCCTCGCGCGCGGCCGGCATCAGGGTTGTCAGCACGGTCAGGTGGTCGCCATAGATGCCGATCATCGCCTCATGCTCGATCTCCAGCGCCTCCGCGTCGAGCGGCCGGCCCACGGCGGCGAAAGCGCGCTCGACCAGCTTCTTCACCCCGTTGCCGATCATCGACACGACCTGCGGCAGGGTCAGCGGCCCGAGCGCATGCCGGGCGAGCAGGATGTTGGTCGCCGCGTGCAGGTCGGGCGCGGAATCGATCAGCGTACCGTCGAGGTCAAACAGGACGGCGCGGGGCCAGGCCGCGTTCATTCACGCCACCTGCTTCATCGCGCCATCCGACGCGGCGCGGATGGCGGCGATGTTGGCGCGGTATGAAGCTTCCGATCCGCCCTTGAACACGGCGGAGCCGGCGACCAGCACATTCGCGCCGGCGGCCACGACCAGAGGCGCTGTTTCCGGCGTCACGCCGCCGTCGATCTCGATGTCGATCGGCCGGCTGCCGATCATCGCCTTGACGCGGGCGACCTTGTCGATGACGGCTGGAATGAAGGCCTGGCCGCCGAAGCCGGGATTGAC
>Ga0209906_100080_pt1 | contig 153927 bp, 111 predicted proteins | sample FECB24metaG_FD_188303 | JGI IMG/M metagenome (GOLD analysis project Ga0209906, IMG submission 188303) | Cyanobacterial communities from the Joint Genome Institute, California, USA from Joint Genome Institute, California, USA - FECB-24 metaG... ... | reverse complement strand
CAGAGCGGGTCCTGAATCCACCCGTTGGTCGTTAGCCTGGCCGGTATGCCATAGGGAAGCCCGCTCTGTTTTCTTTATGGGTAAGCTACTCAAATCTTGGTTTCTTACTACACCACAAACCTAAAGGCCGGTGCCGTAGCTTTTGATACATCGATGCCAATGTAATACTGCACGTCCATGAAATAGCTTATTTTTGAGTTGAACAATGAGCTTGCTGTTCTCTCGATACCTTTCTGATGGGTCTGCCAACCCGCATTTCTATCGCTCCGGCGACCCGGTCGAGTCTGAGCAAGCAATCCGGACTGGCCTCTGAATCGGCCGGCACGGGCCACCCCGCATGGGTCTGACTCCCAGCCGGGCGGTAGGACGTGCCACCAGGCCGCTGGAGCGGTCCGTTTTACTTGCTGGCAAGCTACTCCGTTCTTGGAATAGTATTGTCTGACAAACCTGAAGGCTGGAGCAGTTAATCGATTAAAACTAATCAAGCGGCAGATGTACGGGCGAGCCAAGCTGGACTCATTAAGACAACGAGTGCTTTATCAATGCTGAGCCACACAAAGTGAGTAAGAGCTAGTTTTCGGGTAGTGCTATAATCTGTGGGATTCTCACGGCCCTGCGACTATATTGCGTTATAATTCTCATTTACTACTCATGCATGAGAAAGTTTATGTAAAAAAATGCCTCGACGAGATAGAGCAGAAACTACAATGGCCCAGCCGAGATAAGTGGGTGTATGAGGATTTTAAACAGATACAGGACCTTATTTTCGATGCGTCGTCTATTCAGCTTAGTGTTCACACTTTGGAGCGCTTATTTGGTAAACTCAAGACTCAGGAGAACTACAATCCGCAAATAGAAACTAAAAACGCGCTGGCAATTTTTCTAGGCTACAAAAGCTGGGCTCATTATAAGTCGGAAAATAAATTTGGTGTAGCGGAAACAAAAGCTCTCAGCCAGCACGAAAACCCTTTGAGCGTAGACGATAGCGTAAGCCGTAACGAGTCAATTCGTACCAATAATTTCCCAACGGTTAGGACTCCAGAGCGAGAATCAGGCAACAGCCGACTTCGTTCAAGGCTAGTTATTGGCATGGGGGGAGGCGGATGCCTGGCTATACTGTACCTTTTACTAAACCAATCCTTAAATACGGTTCCGGCCATTGGCTTTACCGTGGCCAATCCATACGGACGTGTGCCGCATACGGCAAAGTTCACCTGCGATAGCCGTAATTCAACTTTACAGGGGCTGCAGGTCGATTTTGGGACAGGAAGTCCATGGTCTATAAACGAAAATCAGTCCACGTTTTTCAAGACATACATGTCCCCTGGCATTCATATGGTGCAGGTAAAGCATGACAGCAGCACCGTAGCCCGTACGCGGGTATTTATCGATACGCAGGGATGGCAGGGGTACATATACAAAACCTATGAAAATAACAACACCCGCCAGCCCCTTCCCTCATCTTCCCTGCGTTTGCCGGGAAAACTGTATACGTCGCCTGCCCTTGTGAAAGACACGCTCAGGAAATCAATATATTTTGTTGAGGATAACCTGGTCAGAGAGTTTGGTGTGGATGGCGATAACCTGACATTCGACACCCGCTTTAAGAGCACCGTGCAGAACGGGGGGGTTCTGTGTAACGATATGTGGTTCAAGCTGACCGGCACGCAGGGCGTACTGAAAATGCATTTTCTGGCCCCTGGCTGTTCTGGCTATGTGCAGATGATTTTTGGCGATCAGAATCTGGATGGCCGTATTCATGATTTATCCCCGTTTACCCGCGATTTTTCCGACTGGAAAACGGCCCGCATGACCGTTGCCAACAAACAGGTATCGATCTATTTTGACAACAAGCTGATCTATCGAACACGCTACCAAACGCCCATTGGCGAGATAATGGCCATCTCGATTACATCAAAAGGCTCAGGCGAAACTGATTATGTAAAGCTTTATGACAAATTAAAAAAACTGGCCTTCGCCGACGATTTTCGCTGAAGATCTCTACTTGTAAACGTCATTTCTGTCTGGCTTAGGCCATAATACCTTTGACCACTTTACCCGCCACATCCGTGAGCCGATACCGACGGCCCTGGTGCTTGAAAATCAGCTTCTCATGGTCGATGCCCATCAGGTGCAGCACCGTTGCCTGGAAGTCGTGCACGTGAACCGGATCTCTGACAATGTTGTATCCGAACTCGTCGGTTTCACCGTAGGTAATGCCTTTTTTGATACCAGCCCCCGCCATAAACGTAGTGAAGCAGCGCGGGTGATGGTCGCGCCCGAAATTATCCAGCGACAGGTGGCCCTGCGAGTAGTTGGTACGGCCAAATTCGCCCCCCCAGATCACCAGGGTTTCATCCAGTAAACCCCGTACTTTCAAATCCTGGATCAAGGCGGCTGTTGCCTGATCGACCGATTTGGCCATCGTCTGTATATCTCTGGGCAGGTTGCCGTGCTGATCCCAGCCCTGGTGGTAAAGCTGAATGAACCGAACGTCTTTTTCGACCAGCCGACGAGCCAGCAGGCAATTGGCGGCAAACGTACCCGGTTTCCTCGACTCCTCGCCATACAGCCTGTAGATGTAATCAGGCTCTTTGCTGACGTCTAGTGTTGTGGGAACGGATGTTTGCATTCGGTACGCCATCTCGTACTGTGAAATGCGCGAATGAAGCTCTTCATCCTGAACGTGTTTATACTGAGCTTCGTGCAGTTGCGCGAGGTGATCGAGCACCCGACGGCGGGTAGTTCGGTCGATTCCTTTGGGGTTGTTGAGGTAATAGACCGGGTCGGCCCCTGACCGGAAAATAACGCCCTGATGCTCGGAGGGCAGAAACCCATTGCCCCACAACTTGGCATACAGCGGTTGATCGCCGGAACGACCGCGGGACAGCAAGACCACAAACGACGGTAGGTTCTTGTTTTCACTACCCAGCCCGTAGCTCATCCAGGAGCCAAAACTGGGGCGCCCTGCCTGCTGGCTTCCGGTTTGGAAAAACGTAATGGCAGGGTCATGGTTGATGGCTTCAGTATGCATGGTTTTCACGAAGCACAGATCATCGGCAACGCCCGCAAGGTGCGGCATTAAATCCGACACCCAGGCGCGGCTATGCCCATGCTGGGTGAAGGTGGTTTTGCCAAAGGCCAGCGGAAAGGATTTCTGGTTCGATGTCATCCCCGTCAATCGCTGCTCCCCCCGAACCGATGCGGGCAGCTCTTTCCCAAACATGGCTTTTAGCTTCGGCTTATAATCAAACAATTCCAGTTGCGAGGGACCGCCACTCTGAAACAGGTAGATAACCCGCTTTACCTTAGGCGGAAAATGCGGCAATGTCGGCTTGGGATTGCCCTCCGCCCGCAGCGCCGTTGGTAGAAGCGACGACAGCGCTGCGACCCCGACACCGGCTAAGCTGGCCCGCGTCAGAAACTCGCGTCGGCTTACCTGCAAAGCGATCTCATTATCCTGATTGTTCATTGTTTGTTGGCTTATCGTTTGATGGTGAATTCGTCGAAATTCATGAGCGCGTTGGCCAGTACAGCACAGGTCGCCAGGTCGGTAACCGGTAGTGTTTTGGGCGAAACTCGTTCGCCTTCGGTCAGTAGTTCCCTGGCTCGAACCGGGTTCTTTTGAAAATCAGCGAACTGCTGCTGGTAGAGGTTCAGCAGGATAGCCAGTTCGTCGGGGCGGGGTCGGCGACTGGTCAATGACCGGAACGCCAGGGTGATCTGGTCTTCAGGGCGCTTTCCCCCTTCTTGAATCATCCGTTCGGCCAGCGCCCGCCCGGCTTCTACATATTGCACATCATTGAGCAGCACCAGCGATTGCAAGGGTGTACTGGTTTTCTGTCGCCGGACGGTACATGCATACCGGTCCGGCACGTCGAAGGTGATCATGGCCGGGTTGGGCGAGCTTCGTTTCCAGACGGTGTACAGACTCCGTCGGTAGAGATCATCGCCCACGCCAAGTTCGTATTTCTTTACGTTCCTCACGGCCAGTGCTTCCCACACCCCCGGTGGCTGGTAGGGATACACACTTTTACCACCTACTTTCCTGACCAGAAGCCCACTAGCCGTCAGCGCGTTATCCCGAATCATTTCGGCCGACATCCGGTAGGAAGGAGCGCGTGTCAGCAAGCGATTGTTGGGGTCCACCTCCTTCTGCCGTCGGCCGGGCAGGGAAGATTGCCGGTAAGTAGCCGACATAACGATTAATTTCAGCAGGTTTTTCACGTTCCAACGGGCCGTCGTACTGGTCCCGGTTGTTTCCTCCCCGTCACGGAAACGAATCGCCAGCCAGTCGAGCAGTTCCAGATGAGTGGGCAGCTCGCCCTGATTACCGAAATCATCCGCCGTTTTCACGATACCTTGCCCGAAAAACTGCTGCCAGAACCGGTTAACCGCCACCCGCGCAAACAGGGGTTGCTGGTCACTCAACAGCCACTGGCTCAGCCCCAGCCGGTTTTTGGGGTATCGCTCACTAAACGCCAGCATACTTTCGGGGGTGTTGGGATAAACGCGCGCTTTGGGCGCATCATAGGCGCCCCGGTCCAGCAGGTAGGTGGCTCTGGGCGTCTTCAATTCTTTGTACACCATCAGTTCGTCCTGATCCGTGAGGAGGTCGTTCTCGCGGCTCCGGGCCGCTTTCAGGGCAGCCTGATTCTGGGCGTAGCGTTTATCCGTAGTCAGCAGATAGTACTCGAAAAGCTGCTCGTTCTGGAGGGGCGTCCGTTTGTAGACGGGTAGGGTCAGCAGGGGTTTTAGCGCATCCTGATGCGTAAACAGTTGCGAAATTTCGAGCGCGGCCAGGGGGCGGTTATACACCAGCAGTTCGTCGAAGGCGATATTCGCAATGGAAGCCCGGAACTCGCTGCCCAGTTTGAAATTAGCAAAATTGTAGGGCTTGGCTCGCCCTTTGGAATACAGGATGCTTTGTTTCAGATTGTCGGTAAACACGGTGAGCCGTTTCTTTTTACCGTCTGTGTACAGGGCAACGCCATTTGCCTGGCTGCTTCCATCGTAGGTCAGCACCAACTGATGCCATGCGTTGGGCGTCAGCTTGTCGGTGGTGCGGAGATGGATGCAATTATCCGGGAAAACGTGGTTGAGTTTTATCGACACCGTCTGATCGGAATTTAGCTCGCAGTAGTACCCCCGCCAGCCGTCGAGGTCACCACTGGTTCGGCTAAACAGCGGCCCTTTCTCACCCTTATTAAGCACATTGACCCAGAGCGCGATGCTGAACGGCTCGTTCCGGTCAAAATTCATGTGTTCGGTAAAAGCAACGCTCATGTCGCCTTTCATCAGGAGCGCTTTTCCAAACTTACCGGGGATAACTTCTGGCTCGGACGGCTCGGCGCTTTTCGCTTTTTGCGATGTCGGCCTCGGATTGACAACCTGAAGCGGTGACTTCACCAGGTTTCGACCCGTGTTGTCATCGAGGGGAAAATGACCCAATAAGCCCGTCGTTGCCGGCGTAACCGAAGCGGGTTGCCGGGACGCTTCGGCCAGCCACTGGTTGAAAGCGGGGCGATAGACGGCCTGATTACGGATAGTGCCCTCCAGCGACCGGATACTGGTCTGGATGAATTCGGTCAGTTTTTCGGCTTCGGGCGTGGACAAAATGACCGATGGACTGGCTTCACCGTAATACGGGACCTGGCCCGTCTCGTTATTATTGTTGAAAAAAGCCGCCAGTTGGTAAAAGTTCTTCTGAGTAATGGGGTCATACTTATGGTCATGGCAGCGGGCGCACTCAACACTGAAGGCCAGAAACGCTTTGCCAAACAGATTGACCCGGTCAATAACATACTCCGTTCGGTATTCTTCATCGACGATGCCACCTTCCTGACTTTGGGGATGATTCCGCAGGAAGGCCGTCGCCATTAACTGTTCTTTACTGGCCCGGGGCAGCAGATCGCCCGCCAGTTGCCAGGTAATGAACTTGTCGTATGGTAGGTTCCGGTTGAAGGCGTTGATCACCCAGTCGCGCCAGGGATATACATTTCGGAACCCATCGTCCTGATAACCGTGCGTATCGGCGTACCGGGCTGCGTCGAGCCAGTCGACGGCCATGCGTTCACCAAAGCCGGGTGATTGCATTAAACGGTCAACGACTTTCTCGTACGCGTAAGGTGATTTGTCCGCTTCAAAGGCATCAATTTCCTGAATTGAAGGTGGCAAACCCGTCAGGTCAAAGGAGAGCCGCCGGATCAGCGTTTCACGGCTGGCTTCGGGAGCCGGCGATACCCCTTTTTCCTCCTGCTTAGCCAGAATAAACCGGTCGATTGGGTTCTTGACCCATTTTTTGTTCTTCACAACCGGCAGCTCCGGGCTCTTCGGTGCCACCAGCGACCAGTGTTTTTTGTATTCGGCTCCTTCGTCGATCCATCGGATCAGAATGGCTTTTTCCTGGGCCGTTAAACTCAGGTGCGATTCGGGCGTGGGCATTACCACGTCGGGGTCGTTGCTCAGAATCCGATGGACAACTTCACTGCCCGCCAGACTAGCGGGTTCGATGGCTTTACGGCCACTTTCGGCTTCTTTTTCGTAGGCGACCGGCAAATCCAGCCGCAGATCCCCTTTTTGTTTGGCTTTATCCGGTCCGTGACAGGCAAAGCACCGATCCGACAGTATGGGTTTTACGTGCAAGTTGTAGTCCAGTTTGGCTGGTAGTTTGGTCATGGCCTGGGATACATCCTGGGGCAGTTCAGGGTCGGGGTGGCAACTCCAGCTACTGATTGCCAGGCCAACGAGGCTAATTTGTGTAAGCAGGGTTTTCATAAGCCGGGGCATGATTGGTATTCATTCCAGAGTTTATATCGGTGCCTTCGCCTAAAGCTTTTTGCAGGGCTGCCACGCCTGAAGGCGTTACGTTGGTTTGCCAGAGATAAACCGCTTTAAGGTTTTTACAAGACTTCAGGTACGTTAACCCCCGATCCGTAACCGACGTAGCATAAAGGTTAAGGCGCTGAAGAACAGGCAGATTTTTCAACTGAGCCAGGCCGGCATCGCTAATGTGGGTGTTGTCGAGACTCAGACGGGTTAGATTTTTGAATTGAGCTATCTGCCCAAGCGATTGATCGGTGATTTGCGTGGCCGACAAGTCCAGCCAGACGATGTGTTCTTTCAGGGGCAACAGCAGTACCATCTGGGCATCGCCAAAATCGGGTACGTTCACCAGATCGACAGCCAGCAGCGATTGATCGGGGGTGAGGGGCGTCACGACAATTCCCTGACGTTCGGCTTTCTGCTTAGCCGTCACATTTACCTTACCCGGTTTCACCACCGGCAGTTCAGTTTCCGATGACTCAGCCTGCCCGGTTGGTTCAGACACGTACTGTGCCAGCCACGTCTTGACTTTCTCGTTCCGAGGCAGATCAGCCACCCGCTTCTTAAAATCGGCATGACCCGCCGAGATCCACAGGTTAATCACCTCAATTTCGGCCTCGGTCAACTGTGGCTTTCCTTTGGGGGGCATTCGTTTGTCGTTGTCTTCTGGCAGAAGAAGCCGCTGGTAGAGGTCGCTACGGGTAACATCGCCCGCTAGCAGCACCGGACCGTGTTTGCCACCTTTCAGCAATAAATCGGGCGTATCCAGCCGCAGCCCACCTTTTTGCTTCTCCGCGCTGTGGCATTGCCAGCATTTTTTCTCCAGGATAGGTTCAATCAGGTCGGCATAAACCACCGCTTCGTTTGAGTTTGTGATTGTCCGCTTAACCGGCGTAGCCGGTGCCTTGCCCAGCAAAGCCGTAAGGGGTTGGGTTAGGTAATCCTCACCATGCGTCAGGTTACCGCCCAGATGCCCGGTTGCGATCAGCAGGAGCAGTACCAGCCCAGAAACGGGCCTGAGTAACGGTTGGCCGACCGGTTTTCGCAATAGAACATAAAAAACAAAGCCCGAGAACAGGGCTAAGGCGATGCCCGCGTACATGTGCGGATTAAGCGCCCGCTCGGCATAATCGCCCGACAGCGAAAGCAGGTAACCCGCCACGCAGGCAAGTACCGCACTGACACAACTTGCCAGCCACAGCCAGGGTAACAACCCATGCCCACCAATGGCCGGTCTTTTCCAGGCCACCCCCTGGATGGCCAGCGTCATGAGCAGAAAACCGATGGGCAGGTGAACAATCAAGGGGTGTAGCCTACCCAGAAACTGAATTAAATTCTCCATTGGTATTAGGATGGTAATCCTGAGATTCGGTTTATTTTCTTCCATCACCAGTCGATTAGCTGATGAGGAGAATAGAAGTAATTTGGAAAAGGATGTTCTTTTTTCGGAAAGGCAAGTTGGCATGATCTATAACAGAAAGCCGGTCAAATGATTTGCAAAGCGTTTGCAAACGCTTTGCAAAGTAGAAATACTCTGTTCTGAGTTAGAAAAACGTATGGTTGATGCTCCCTTTTCCTGCCAAACGAAACGATACGGGTGAGAACGGTCAGTCTGGCATAACGCATTCAATCCTAACACCGAGTTTCAAACTTTGTGAGGCTCCCGACAGGCCGGCGCCAGATGAAACGCAAACGGATCGACAGCGGGGCGCTGTCGGCGGGGGAGCCATGTGTTATGGCATTGGTCCGCCAGTGGTTGAACCGCAAATTGCCCACTGATGCTTTAACACCAGTGAGCAGCTTCAGCGACGCCCAAGCCGATCAGCAGTTGTTGCGTAACCAAATATTCATCATTTAATTAGTATAGAACTTTCGCACATCTGGCGAATTTGATAGTGGGCGGAGTCAGTTGAGCGCATAAATAATCGCTCAATAAGCCCTGTTTGAGTTGATAAGCCGTTGTCTGGCACTGATAAGTCAGTTCTTTTAAACGTAGTCAAACTAAACTGGCCCCAGCAATATGATTACGCTGACTACGATTCAGACGACATTGACACTTAGTTATACTTGCCAGTTCAGTTGCTTTTCTTCCCAGTGAAGCTGCTGTTTCGGCCTTTAGATTTGTGCTGTTGTACAATTCCAAGATCAGCCGCGTAACTTGATGCCACTCACGAAGCGTGTGCGACCAACCTCAACAGAGATAGCTTAACGCGTCGGCAAGGCTTACGACCTATGAACCGATTAAAGACTCTGCTGAGTATTCTTAGACAGTGATTTCAGATATAAACGCGGGCTTACGACCCATTAGAATGCGGCCCCCCCCGTGTCGTATTGAAGATGTATAAACGTTGGCCAACTCATTATTCTTACCATGTAAAGTTATGCAATTCGACTATTTTGTCGGTGTCGATTTTTCCAAGCAAACCCTCGATTTTGCGGTCGTCAAAGCCAACTAGCTTCTTTTCAATCAGCAGGTCAGCAACGATAAGAAAGGCATTTCCACTTGGTAGTGCTGAACTTGTAATGATAGATTGTAATGCATAACCACAAATCGGATTGAGCGGATGTGCCGGTCCAGTCTTTTGGAGAAAGACAAACTCTAGCGAACCAAGCGCGAAGCCCGTTGACGTAACGTATAAAAGAACCGCACCGTATGATTAGTATGTTTCATTTCCTTGCCGAAACGATGTTGAGCCACTGGTATAATCTATTTATAAGCTTCCCATTCGTCAGTATAGAACGTGGCCTGCTGGCGATACAGCTCAGGTCATGTAAGTATAGAGTTGATGCGCTTTAATTTCTAATACTCGGCAGATACACCCAAGGAGATACATTCAGCTAAAAGCAGTTCAATGCGTCTTTTTTGATCCGTTGACAGTGGTTGGTAGTGTCAGAGGAAGACAAATTGGCGACCACAGCGTTTGCACTTTTCTCGTGCTTTTCCGTAGCAGGTCTTTCCCTTTTTGACGATGTTTGAATCGCCACAGCCAGGGCTGTGATGTTGAATAAACATGACGGGTAATTCAAGTTTGGCGACTCAAAATTACCTCCTGGTTGGGCTTTTTTACTGCAGATCCTTACTTTTTAAGGACTACCAAAAATACAAGCGCCCGGAAATATTTAGCCATTAGATGCCGATTGACTAAGTGCTATAGGGCAAAAACATCTCTTATAATCTAATTGCGACCCACCGGTGGCAGAATAACTGTCTGGATTACGTATCCATTCTAGCCGCGCATCAATGATTAAAGCCATCTTATAGCCGATATGAACGCCCAAAGACCCCTAGCAACTATTGCATTGGTAGTTATAATTGCTTTGTTTGCTGGTCTAGGCAGCACCGCCTATTTAGCCCGTCAGTCGCCTAAACTGGGGATTGCCGACGGCGCTCACATCGCGCTGATCGGCGGCAATCTCGGTTCGCGGATGGCCAATTATGGGGTCTTCGAAACGGAAATGCACCTGCGCTTCCCCGACAAAAACCTCTTTATCCGCAACCTCTGCGACGGGGGCGATACGCCTGGGTTTCGGCCCCACGCCGGGCGCAACGACGCCTGGGCGTTTCCCGGTGCCGAGAAATTTCAGGCGACGACGGGCCTCGCTATCGACTCCCACAGCGAAGGAACTTTCCCTAAGCCCGACGAATGGCTCACCCTATTGAAAACCGATCTGATTCTGGCCTTCTTCGGCTTCAGTGAATCCTACGCCGGTCCGGCCGGTCTGCCCGCCTTCAAAGCCGAACTATCGGCCTTTGTCCGGCACACGCTCCAGCAACGCTATAACGGACATTTGGCTCCGCAACTCGTGCTGGTGTCGCCCATTGCCTTTCAAAACCTATCCGCAACGCATGACCTGTCCGAGGGCCGGGCCGAGAACACCAACCTAAGTCTTTACAGCAAAGCCATTGAAAGTGTAGCGAAGCAGTATAAGGTCCACTTTCTGGACGCGTTTACGCCCAGTCAGACCTGGTACAAAACAGGGAATGTCCTGACAGTAGATGGGATGCAGTTGAACGAAACTGGTTACCAGAAATTTGCCACGCTGCTGGCCGATGAACTGTTCGGTACGGGCAGTACGTCCGACGAAAGCAAGCGCGAAGCGGTACATCAGGCCGTTCTCGACAAAAACTGGCACTGGCACAATGATTACAAAATTTCCAACGGGGTGCACGTTTATGGACGACGCTACAAACCCTTCGGTCCAGATAACTACCCCGCCGAACTGGTGAAGATCCGACAACTGACCGCCAACCGCGACACGCTCATCTGGCGTACCGCCAACGGCCAGCCTTACGACCTGGCAGCCGCCGACGTCCGCACCCAAAAACTGCCCCCCGTTGAGACCAATTTTAAACTTGATGCGGGACGGTCCGCCGACGCGGTACGCTATCTCTACGGTGACGAAGCCCTGCGGTCATTCACGATGGCCCCTGGCTACAAAATTGGCCTGTTTGCCTCGGAAAAAGAATTTCCTGACTTGGCCAATCCCGCTCAGATCGCCTTCGACAACCGGGGGCGGCTTTGGGTAGCGACCATGCCGACATACCCGCATTACCGCCCCGGTGATGCCCGACCCAACGACAAACTACTTATTCTGGAAGATACCAACCACGACGGCAAGGCCGATAAACAAACCGTTTTCGCTGAAGGACTTCATCTGCCAACGGGTTTCGAGATCACCTCCGATGGCGTGTACATCGCGCAGGGGACGAACCTCAAACGGTATACCGACAAAGACGACGATGACCGGGCGGATCAGGTGGAAATTGTCCTGAGTGGGTTTGACGACCACGACACGCACCACAACATCCACGCGTTCTGCGCCGACGAATCGGGCGCGATTTACATGGGTGAGGGAATTTTTCTGCACTCAAACGTGGAGACGCCTTACGGAACGGTTCGGGGTACCCATGGGGGTTACATGCGGTACGATCACCGGCGCAAAAAACTCGACCGGGTCGCGCAGATTACCGTCACCAACCCTTGGGGTTTGGCCTTTGACCACTGGGGACAACCGTTCTGCCTGTCTACCTCAAACCCGGACGTGCATTGGCTCACACCTGGCTCCATCAAACCCATTTATGGCATCACCTCACCCGACTCGCGCCCGCTCATTGAGCCGAAACACCGCGTACGACCTACATCAGGGCTGGAGTTTGTATCGAGCCGCCACTTCCCCGACGAGGTGCAGGGCGACATGATGCTCAACAACACCATTGGCTTTCTGGGTACGAAAATGCACCAGATGATCGACGCGGGCACGGGATACCAAACCGGCCATCGGCTGGATCTGGTCCGCAGCAGCGACCCCAACTTCCGGCCTGTCGATATGGAGTTTGCACCCGATGGCTCGCTGTACCTGGCCGACTGGCACAACGTCCTGATCGGCCACATGCAGCACAACGCCCGTGACCCCCTGCGCGACCACGTACACGGACGCATCTACCGAATCACCTACCCGGCCCGCCCGCTCGTGGCGCCCGCGCTGGTGGATGGGGCGACGGTCGAGCAACTTCTGGCGAATCTGAAACTACCTGAATACCGCAGCCGCTACCGGACCCGGCGCGAACTGCGCGAACACAGCCCCGCCGAGGTGCTGCCTAAACTTCAGGCCTGGGTTCGTTCGCTCGACCCCGCCGACCCGCAGTATGACCATCACCGGCTCGAAGCCCTGTGGGTAAGCTGGGGGATGAATCAGGTCGATAAAGACTTGCTGACAAAACTGGTGACATCACCCGATTACCGCGTACGGGCGGCAGCGGTGCGGGTCGCCCGCTTTAACGAACACAAGCTGGGCTCCGGTTTGTCCGCTCTGCTGACCGAAGCCGCCCGTGACCCGCAGGGCCGGGTCAGGATGGAAGCGATGGTGGCCGGTACATGGCTACCCAAAGCCCAGGCCGATGCGGTATTGGTGACGATTGCAAAGCAGCCCATCGACGACTGGATTAAACCCCATTTCGATTTTATTAAGAATCCCAACGCCAATTTGGTGAACCACAACCTGCGGAAAAAGGCCGACGAGCCAACCGAACGCATGGCCTTAGGCAAAGCCATTTACAGCCGCGACGGCTACTGCATCACCTGCCATCAGGCCGACGGGGCCGGACTAGAATCGGCGGGTTTTCCGCCATTAGCCAAAAGCCGATGGGTAACGGGCAACCCCGAACGGCTCATTAAGTTAGTGATGCATGGGCTGTATGGTCCTATCGAAGTCAATGGCAAACACTATCCCGGCAACGTGCCGATGACACCCTACGGCAGCATGCTGAACGACAATGAACTGGTAGCCGTGCTGACGTACATCCGTAATTCCTTTGGCAACACACCTAATGAGTCGATCACCCCGGCGATGGTGCAAGCCGTACGCGAGCAAACCAAAACCCGCAAAGGCTTTTATACACCCGCCGAACTTCTGAAACAACACCCCAACTAACCGACTCACGAACCACAATGACTATCCGATCTTTCTTTCTGGCCGTAACCTGTCTGTTGACCAACGTAGCCGCTATGCAATCGCAAAACCCGAAAAAGCCCCTGCACATCGTGTTCGTGACAGGCGATGAAGAGTACCGCTCCGAAGAGTCCATGCCGATGCTGGGCCGGATTCTGAAACGTAATCTCGGCGCGAAGATCACCGTTTGCTACGCCCTCGACTCAACCGGTACCATCAACCCCAACCGCAACGACCACATTGGAAGCCTTGAAGCCCTCAAAACTGCCGACCTGATGGTGATCTTCACGCGCTGGCGCAACCTGCCCCAGGCAGAAGCGAAATTTATCACCGACTACGCCGAAAGCGGCAAGCCGATGGTGGGCTTCCGCACGGCTACGCACACCTTTCAGTACAAGACCGATTCGAGTCTGATGCACCTCAATACGGTCTGGCCCGCAAAGGTCTTCGGGCAGCAGTGGATTGTGCATCATGGTCATTTTGCCGATGGGAACGCCCCACTTACGACGGTCTACCCCCTCGCCAATGCCGCGCCCACGCCAATCATGAATGGGGTACGTCCGTTTGAGGCTTATTCGTGGCTCTACCACGTGGATGGGGGCGACTGGAAGTTACAGGGCGATGTAAAACCGTTTCTGGAAGGCAAGTCGCTGCGGTCACAGCACCAGCAGAAAGGCAACTTAGACAAGTATCCGCTCACGCAGCCCGTAGCCTGGACCAAAATCTACACCGGCAGTAGCAGCAAACCCGCGAGGGTATTCTTCACGACCCTAGGCCACCCGTTCGATTTCAAGGAGATCTCAATGCGAAAACTGGCTCTGAACGGCATCTATTGGGCACTGGGCCTGGAAAAGCGGATACCCGCCGAGGGGGTAAACGCTGATTTTGCCGTACCCTACGAACCCAGCAATTCGGGCTTCGGTCAGAAATACAAGCAAAACCAGAAACCCGTAGCCATCAACTAAGAAATGTGGGGCGACTTACTTATACGCATGAAAAAACCACTGGGCTCGCTTGGTCTGTTGCTCGTCTGTTTGCTGCTCAGCAGTGTCGGATCGTATGGGCAGGCTAAAAAGCGGATTATTTTAGATGCCGACACGGGCAACGAGGTCGATGATCTGTACGCCATCTCGCGGGCGTTGATTGAACCAACCTGGGATGTGCTGGCCCTGAACGCCACGCAGTGGCAGTCCAGTCAGTCGGCGGTGCCTGAGACGATGGAAAACAGCCACCTGCTTAACCAGTCGCTGATTGAATATATTGGCGTGAAGGTGCCTCTGAAACGCGGTGGATTCCGGCGCATGTATGACTGGGGCGACATGGCGCAACACTCAGCAGCCGCCTATGAGATCATCAAACAGGCCAAAGCCACACCCGCCGGGCAGCGGCTTACGGTGGTAGCGCTGGGTGCGCTGACCAACGTGGCCTCGGCCCTTTACATCGACCCGTCCATTGAGTCGATGATGGAAGTCTACTGGCTCGGATCAACCTACGATTTTGAGAAAAGCATCTGGAAACAGACCGAATTCAACTGCGTGATGGACATTCAGGCATTGCAGTGGATGATTAACTCAAAGGTGCCCATGCACATTATCCCGACCAGCACGGCTCGCTCGTTTACCTTTACTTACACTGAAACCGAAGCCAAACTACGCGGCCCACACCCGCTGAGTACCACGCTGCTCAACCGCTGGTTCAACCAGCCCGGTGGGGGGCGCCTGAGCCGGATTCTCTGGGATCTGGCCCTCATCGAAGCCATGATTCATCCCGAATGGGCCGAACAGGTGGAAATTACGACCTCAAAAGACAACGGTAACCGGCGCATCTGGTTCTACAAAAGCATTCAGGCCGACATGATGAAAGCCGAGTTTTTCGATACACTGGTGGCCTATCTTAAAGCAAAATCATAATGCAATGGTCTCTGACAGTATGAAAATACACGCAATAGTTGTCTTATTCGCCGGGCTTCTTATTCTGTGCAGGCCAGCCCATGCTCAGGTACGTCGTACTACAAATCACCCTAACGTGATTCTGATCATGACCGACGATCAGGGCTACGGCGAACTTTCCTGTCACGGCAACCCCATTCTGAAAACCCCCAACCTCGACCGGCTCCACGCCCGCAGCCTTCGCCTGACCGACTACCACGCGGCCCCGATGTGTACACCCACGCGCGGCCAACTGCTCACCGGCACCGATGCGGCCCGCAACGGGGCCGTTAACGTCAGTAGCGGGCGGGCGTTGCTCAATACCCGTTATCCCACGATGGGCGACGTGTTTAGCCGGAACGGATACCGTACGGCCCTGTTTGGCAAATGGCACCTCGGCGACAACTATCCCTACCGCCCCGAAGACCGGGGGTTTCAGGAAACGCTATGGTTTCCGTCGTCGCACATCGGCTCGGTGCCTGATTTTTGGGGGAACGACTACACCGACGATACCTACCAGCACAACGGCACCCGGCAGGCTTACCAGGGCTACTGCACTGACGTGTTTTTCCAGAACGCAATGGACTGGATGGCGGATGTCACCCGGCAGGATAAACCGAACGCGACGGCAGGGCCGGTGCGCCGACGCGATACCAGCACCGCCCGCCCGTTTTTCACATACCTGCCCCTCAACGCCCCTCACGGTCCCCTCCATGCCCCCGATGCCGATCTGGCAGCTATGCGGGCCGTGTTCGATACCAGCCGTATAGCCGCTACGCTCGCGCCCGCGCTCCGCAAAGACCTGCTGACGTACTTAGCCATGATTCGCAATATCGACATCAACGTGGGGCGGCTGCTGGACTTCTTGGGCAAAAACAACCTGCTCGATAATACCATTCTGATCTTCACGACTGACAACGGCAGCACATACGGCAATCAGTACTACCCCGCTGGTATGCGCGGCAAAAAAACCGAACTCTGGGAGGGCGGGCACCGCGTTCCGTTTTTCGTGTCGTGGCCGAAAGGACTGGGTAGCACTGCCCGCGATTTGGCTGGACTTGCACAGGCGCAGGATGTACTGCCCACGCTTATCGACCTCTGTGGCCTTACGCCCACCGCGCCAAACAGCCTCTTAGACGGGGTGAGCCTGGCTCCGGCCTTGCGGGGGAACAGCCCTATTGACCCCGACCGCATACTGGTCATCAACTACAGCCGGATGCCCAGCGCACTGGACTACCCTTCGCCGGTCAGCCCCTCGATTATGAAACGCGATGGGGCCGCTGTACTCTGGAAACGGTGGCGGCTGCTGGAAGGCCGCGCCCTCTACGACCTGGCTACCGACCCCATGCAGCAGACCAACGTACTGGACAAACACCCGGACGTAGCCGCGAGAATGACCAGTCACCTCGACCGCTGGTGGACCGGGCGGCAGGGGTCGGCCAACGAGGTGCAGCGCATTCCCATCGGCGCGGAACGGGCAAATCCCGCGCTGCTGACCGCCTGCGAGTGGCTCGACGTATTTGTGGACCAACAAAGCCAAATTGCGCGCGGCACCCGCAGAAACAGCTATTGGAACCTGACCGTGGAGCAGCCGGGCGACTACCAGTTTGAGCTGCGACGCTGGCCGAAAGAGCATGACAAAGCCTTAGCCGAAGCCGCCCCCGGCGCAACAGCCCTGCCCATCGCTCAGGCCCGAATTTTCATCAACAGCCGCGAGCAGACCCTGCCCACACCGGCAGGAAGCCAGTCAGCCACCTTTAAGGTAACCCTGCCCAAAGGCCCGGCCACCCTGCAAACCTGGTTTTTGGATAAAGAAGCCAACTCGCTCGGCGGTGCTTATTATGTGTATGTCACCAGACAATAGCCCAGCCCGGCCTGCCCGGCTCTTTTTCAGGCAAAAAACCGTCGGCTTACTGTGCCTTTGCCTACTGGCAACTAGCAAAGGGCTGATTTTGAGTGGAGTGTTGCGTTAATAGTCAGCAACCGCCATTGCCATCACGCGTGTTACCCTAATCACAACATGAACACTCCGCCTGCTCTTCGCCAATCAATCCCCGCCCGGTGGTTGCTAGCCGGCTTATTTACGATGGCTGTTCTGGTTGGTGCATCGGCCCAGAAACAAAAAGTCTGGCTCGATGCCGATACTGGCAACGAAATGGACGACGTATTCGCCATTGTCCGGCTGCTGTGGGCCACCAACAAGGTGGACGTAATGGGGCTAAGTTCGGCTCATTTCAACAACGCCGACCTGCTGACATATGAGAAGTGGAATCAGTATACTACCGCTGGCATTGCGCCAGTAAACATTAGTCAGGCGCTGAACGAGGAAATCCTGACGACCATGAAGCTGACCCGGATTCCGCATCCGCTGTGGGCCGACCGGCAAATGGGCCGCGCCTGGGGCGGATTTCAGCCGCGACCGTCGGCGGCCCCACCGAGCTTTTGCGGGTGATTAAAGCGCTCGGCCCAACTGAAAAGCTTGATGTTCTAACCATTGGAGCCGTCACCAACATCACGTCGTTGATTGCCTTCGACTTGACCGTAAAGACCAAAATTCGGCTGTTTTCGCTCGGTGGCAGTTATGACACCGCCCGGAAGGCGTAGAATAAAAACGAATTTAACGTTCGCTACGATCTCAACGGGTGGGACTTTCTGTTCAACCAAACCGGGCTTGACTGGACCATCATGACCACCTACACTGCCGCCGTGTACCGCGTAGAGCGGGAAGATTTCTACCAGAAACTGGCCGACGACAAGCCCGTTGAGCAGCTCATGGAACGACGCTGGCGCGAAACCAATCCCCAAGACAAAACCCGCGTACTGTGGGATGTCGCGCTGGTGCAGGCGTACCCGCGTCCAACCTTAGCCGAAATTATCAACGTCCCAGCACCGCCCGAAAACCGCCTGCACTCGGTAAAAATCTGATCGAAAATTGATCATAAGGGCATGTACGACGACTTTTGGGAGCAGGTGAAGCGTCATAGAAGAGCATCCTTACTGTTAATTCAATTGCTATTATTTCTAAAAAAATTACTAATTAGACTAAGTGTAACGTGGCTTGAGACACTCTATTATATAAAGAACGTTAGGTGTAGCGACTATGAGTTTATTCGATAAGCAGCCCGACCCAAAACAACCGTTTTCCGAATCGGCCGCTTCCGAACCTGGTCGGCTTGTCGATGCGGAACACTTTATACGGCAGGCATTGGCCGATAATCCGACCGTAGGGTTTGAGTTGCTGTTTCGGCGGTATTATGCACCCATGCACAGCCAGGCCACCCGCATGGTCTATTCGAGCGAGATTGCGAAAGACGTAGTCAGCGACGTGTTTCTGTATTTCTGGCAGAAACAGATGTACCGGCACGTGCAAACGTCCTATCGGGCGTACCTGATGGCTTCCATTCGTCATGCGGCTTTGGCCCATCTGCACCGGGAATTTACCAACGAATCGCTCCCCCTCGAAACCGCCGATTGGCTGGCTTCGCCTAACCCGCCCGCCGATGAGATGCTGATGTACGACGAACTGTCGCTCCAGATTGATGCCGGCATCAAGAGTCTGCCCACGCAGTGCCAGCGGGTGTATCTAATGAGCCGGACAGAGAGCCTGACCAACGGCGAAATTGCGGAACGGCTCGCCATTTCGATACGAACAGTCGAAGCGCACCTCTATAGAGCCATGCGCTTACTAAAAAGTATTGTCAGCGGTACGTAATCAAATGCCTGATTGACTCTGGTTGATAAAGACCTTTCCTGTATGCATTCAGATATTAATAAGCAACTCCTGTTCCTATTCTGGTCGGGCCGGGCCACACCCATGCAACAGCATCTGATTCGTGACTGGCTGGATGCCCCCGAACACCAAGAGCAGTTCTACGCCTGGCTAGTCGAGTGGGAAGAACAACACCCTCAGTCAAAACCAAACCCGGATGAAGTATGGGCGACGCTCTCAACCCGAATGACCCAATTTCCAGAAGCTGCCACGACGGCCGAAACAACTATTCGGCGCGTGGGAGCGGGACGTATGGTCTGGTGGCTCGCGGCCAGTTTGGTGCTGGTTACCGGGTTGGGCTGGTTAACACGGGATTCCATCATTTACCAGACCTACCGGACTACCTACGGGCAATACCTGCCCGTTAGTTTGCCCGATGGCAGCACGGCCACGCTTAACGCCAACTCGCAGCTCCGGTTGCTCCGCCCATGGTTGAGCCATTTAACCGGTCGAGAGCGTGTGGTGTGGCTCACCGGTGAGGCCAACTTCAAGGTAACACATTTAGCCGACAACCGCCGGTTCGTGGTGCGGACGGACAACCCGCTCGACGTGGTGGTGCTGGGAACAGAGTTTGTCGTAACGGCCCGCCCGGTACGTTTTCAGGTGGCCCTTCACACGGGCCGGGTGATGTTGCGGCCCGACAGTGGTCCCAAGCAAAAAAACCTCTCGTTGCAACCGGGCGACGTGTTCACGCAGACAGCTCAGCAGCAGGCAGTGTTAAAACACCACCAACCGACCGAGCGGCTGGTTACCTGGCAGGTACATGAGTTTGTGTTCGACCGCACGTCGCTGCCCGATGTGCTGAACATGATCCACGATCAGTTTGGCGTTACAGTTCAGCTACAGCACGACTCGCTGGCCACAGCTCAGATCACGGGCCGCTTCCGAGTCGACCGCGCCGACGATCTCCTGTTAGCCATCACCACCCTCACCGGATATCGCATCATCGAGCGCAATGGAGTTAAAACAATAATGCCTTAATCACTAATAAATCTGATAAACTCTCGTCTAATGCCTACTCCTATACAGTTCAGATTATGGCTACTCAGTGTTTTGTTTCTCGGCGGGTTATGGCAGGGTCTGCCTACTACCACCGCTCAGGTGCTGGCCAGTAGTAAATGGGCAAACCGGTCGGCCCAGCAACGTACCCAGCCCAATGCCCAGCCAACCCTGCTGCGTGATGCCTTGTTAATACTAATTCAGGAGCGAAAAGTAGAAATCCTATTTGATGACCGGATGCTGGGCAACAAACGTACCGGTGCGGTCCTGCCATCCGACAACCGGCAGGTCGGAACGATTTTAAGCGATATACTGGCAGGTTCTGGTCTAACCTATAAGCGGTTACGCAGCAATAAGTACGTAATTGTGGAGATAAAAGTCCAGCCGTCGGAAGCCGGAAACCACCCGGCAAGCGGTTTCGCTCAGCCTGAACAAATAAACGATGCAGAAGCTGTCAATGGGCAACCAGAACCGTCCGAATCAGTCAAAAACAAAGCTACTTCCCTCACTAAACAGCAACCTCCTGCTGATGTTGTCGTTCGGGGTAGGGTAACGTCGGCGGATAACGGCGAAGGTTTGCCCGGCGTGAGCGTCACGCTTAAAGGAACCCAGCGCGGGACAACCACGAACGCCAAGGGGGAGTATTCGATCAACGTACCCGACAACAACGCTACGCTGGTGTTCTCGTTTGTGGGCTATGTGCTGCAGGAGGTAGCCGTGGGCGACCGCTCCACGCTGAACGTTTCGCTGCAGACTGATGACAAAACCCTCAGCGAAGTCGTGGTGGTGGGTTACGGCACCGTCAAAAAAACGGACCTGACTGGCTCGGTGGTAGGCGTAGAAAACCGAACCATCAAAGAGTTACCCGTCGCTTCATTTGGCGAAGCCATACAGGGTCGGCTGGCGGGCGTTCAAATTTCGGCCAGTTCGGCCGCTCCCGGGGCGGGAATCAGCATCCGGGTGCGGGGGGGGAATTCCATTAACGCCGGTAATGAACCACTCTATGTCATTGATGGCATTCCGATTTACAGCAACAATGCCAGCTTTATGCCCAATGCCGCCCTTGGCACGGGTGGTGGTACCATTCAGGCATCGCTGGAGCCGCCCGCCAACCCGCTGGCTTCGCTGAACCCTAGTGATATTGAATCCATTCAGGTACTAAAAGATGCCTCGGCGACGGCTATCTACGGCTCACGCGGGGCGAATGGGGTCGTTATAATCCAGACAAAACGGGGTAAAGAGGGCCGTAGTAATGTGACTTATGAGACCTATGTCGGTTTTCAGCAGGTATCGAAAAAATTGCCCGTAATGAACAGCCGACAGTTTCTCAGTTACTACAAAGACCTACAGGACAACCGAGTGTTCCGGCGTATTGCAACTCCCGGTCAAGACCGCGTGCTGACCCCCGCCCAAACCGAGCAACTGGCCCTAGTAGACACCGACTGGCAGGACGAGATTTTCCGGCCGGCTACCATGACCAACCACCAGATTTCCATCAACGGAGGAACAGCCAAAACCCGCTACAACGTAGGGCTGAACTACTTCAATCAGCCGGGGGTGGTGTTGGCCGTGGGTTTTGAACGCTACCAGGGCCGGGTCAATCTCGATCTGGAAGTGAGCAAGCGGCTTAAGGTGGGCAGTTCATTCAACTACAGTTTTACTAAGCGTGAAAACGGGTTGCTCAACGGCGAAGGAAACCCCGAAAGTACAGATCTGATCTACTCGGCGCTAGCCCTGCCTCCTATTATCCCGGTTCGGCGCGAAAATGGCGATTACTGGATCAGTGGCCTTGATTTTGGGAACTCAATCCAGGCCGGCCCGAACAACTTGGTGGGATTGACGCCCGCGTTTAATGATTACACCAATCCAGTTTATATGGCTGAGGTGGTGAAAAATACGACCCGCGCCAATCGGATTTTGGGTAGCTTTTTCCTGGATTACGCACTAATGCCGGGACTTAATCTTCGTAGCAATGTGGGCATTGACGGCAGCGATGCCAAGCAGACGGCCTTCCTGCCCGCTTCCACCCGGCCTGGTACCCCCCTGAACGGGCGTGGTTCGGTATCCGATGTACGAAACTTTAACTGGGTGTGGTCTAACACGCTCACCTACGACCGTTCGTTTAGCGAGACGAACCGCCTGAACGTGGTATTGGGTACGGAAATACAGCGAAACATCAACGAGCGACTCAACGTCAGCACGACCGATTATTTCAGCGAAGCCTTCGAATATGTCACCCTACAGGCCGGGGCCAATACCACGAACACGATACCTTCGTCGAACTATACCGACTGGTCGCTGGCTTCGTTTTTTGGGCGGGCCAACTACTCGTTCCGCAATCGGTACTTAGTCACCGCTACGGTTCGAGCCGACGGATCGTCGCGCTTTGGGAGCGGCAACAAGTGGGGCTTTTTCCCATCGGGAGCCGTGGCCTGGCGCATCTCCGAGGAACCCTTTCTGAAAGGCAATCCAACGTTAAGCGACCTGAAACTCCGGTTTAGTCACGGGCTGACCGGCAACACCGAAATTGGTTCCTACCAGTCGCTGACCCGGCTGGGCACCAACTCCTACGTGTTTGGTCAGGCTACCTCCGCCCGGGTAATCGGGGCGGTGCCAGGCGTTATTGGCGACCCAAACCTGCGCTGGGAGCAAACCGCCCAAACCGACATCGGCTTAGATATCGGCCTACTCCGCGACCGGCTTTCGCTGACTATCGATGCCTATTACAAAAAGACCACCGATTTGCTACTGAATCTCAGCCTGCCTGTTTACTCAGGCTTCGGGTCGGTGCTGACCAACGTGGGCAGCATTGAGAACAAAGGGCTTGAGTTGAGCCTGACAAGCGAAAACGTTCGTGCCAATTCGTTCACTTGGAATACGTCGGCTAATATTTCGTTTAACCGGAACAAAGTGCTCGATATTGGCGAAAATGAGGAGATTGCCGTGGGACGGGGTTTTCAATCGCTCATTACAAGCCAGCCTACCTCGATTCTCCGGGTCGGTTTACCGGTAGGCGTTTTCTACGGGGCCATTCACGACGGCATCTGGGATATCGGCGAGGCTCCGGCCTATAACAACGATCCGGCAGTAGCCCGCCCTACGCTGGCCCCGGCGGCACTGGCCGGTGACATCCGCTACAAAGATACCAACGGCGACGGGGTGTTCAACTCGGCTACCGACCGGGTGATCGTGGGCGACCCCAACCCAGACTTTACGTTCGGCCTGACTAATTCATTCCGCTATCGTGGTTTCGACCTCAACGTGTTCATGCAGGGAAGCTACGGCAACGATATTTTGAATTATACCAAAGTTCGGTTTCTCTACACCCGCCTGGCCCCCGCCGACAACCGATTCAGCGACGTAGCCACGAGTGCGTGGAAAAACTACGGCGAATTTCAGCGCGACAGCGACGACCTGCCCATCAGCGGGCAAAATATTTCGGTCCCGGTGATGGACCGGCTCATTGAGGATGGTTCATACCTGCGCATTCGCAACGTAGCCCTGGGCTACACGCTGCCTGCGGGTACGCTAAAGTGGCTGCAAACGGCCCGGATCTACGCCAGTGTGCAAAACTTAGCCACCTTCACGAAGTATTCAGGCTACGACCCTGAAGTGAATTTCGGGGGGCAGGACAACTTTACCCGCGGTATCGACGTACTCAGTTATCCAGCCACCCGCACCGTTACCCTTGGGCTAAACTTAACTTTCTGAACCGACCATCATGAACCAACTTTTTATACGTTATCTGGTACTGTTGTTAACGGGTACCCTCGTTACAGCCTGCTCGGACTTTCTGGAAGAAACACCGGGCAATGACCTGGCAACGACCTCCTTCTTTACCAGCGATGGCGACGTGCGGGCGGCTGTCAACGGGGTATATGGACAATTGCAGAGCGGACGCATCTACGACTTCACCGTGTCAATGCTGACGGGCGTAGAAAGTGATGAAAGCCAGAAAGGTACGTTTGGCGGATCAGACATCTCCGAAATCGACCAGGGAGCTTTCAACTCCGGGGGGGCGCCCTATTTAGATTGGTGGCAGGGTAATTACGCGGGCATCAACGGAGCCAACTTAGTGCTGAAATATGGCCCTAACGTATCCTTCCGTGACCGGATGACCGGTGCCCGGCTGCTGGCCGAAGCGAAGTTTCTGCGGGCCTTGTTCTATTTTAACCTGACGCTGGCCTACGGCGACGTGCCCCTACTGCTGGAACCGACGGAGGGCAACAACCTGCCGCTCGTGACCCGTACCCCCATTGCCACCGTACATGGGCAAATCGAGCAAGACCTGCGCGAAGCCATTGCGGGCCTGCCGTTTACGTATACTGGCAACGACATTGGCCGGGCTACCAAAGGTGCGGCACGGGCCATGCTGGCCAAGCTGTATCTCCACCAAAAAAAGTACGAAGCCTGCCGCGTCCACACCGACACGATTATTAACAACCTCGGCGGAACCTATGGTTATGACCTTATTGCCGACTACGCCCGGCTACTGACCCCCGCCGACAAAAACCGCAATGAACACATCTTTTCGGTACAGTATTCGTTTGTCAGCCAGACAGGGTCCAGCAATCCAATCAACTACGGTCCCAACACAGGACCAAACCCCAACATGCTCCTAGTGCCGGGTCTGTTAGGGCAGTCTTCGTTTGCGGCCGAAGACTCGATGTACCGGCATTTTCCAAATAACTACCGGAAAACCGTTACGTTTTTTGGCTTTCGGGCCGACACCAGCCGAACGCCTGGCTATACCGTACCCCGGATTGGCGGGGGCACCACGCAACTAAACATTGTTCATTGCGTTAAATACTTCGACGCTACCCGCACCTCACAGGGGCAGGCAGGCAGCACGAATTACAACGTCATTCGGTTTGCTGACGTGCTGCTCATGGCTGCCGAAGCCGACAATGAACTGGCCGGTCCAACGGCTACGGCGGTAGCCCGCGTGAACCGGATTCGTAAACGCGCCCGAACCAATGCGGCTGGTGTGGAAGCGCCCGGTACGTATCCTGATCTGGTTCTGAGTGCCTTAACTAAAGACAGCTTCCGGCGGTTGATTTTAGACGAGCGACGGTGGGAGTTGTGTTTTGAGGGCCATCGACGGTGGGATCTGATCCGCACGGGTCAGTACCTGACGGCGATGCGGGTCGCCGGGAAAGTGCGTGAAAATAAACACCTGCTTTTCCCAATACCCCAGCGCGAAATTCTGCTGAATCCGCAACTGACCCAAAACCCAGGCTGGTAATGTTATGCTTCGACTGTCACTCCTTGTCTTTATTTCGCTACTTGCAGGACTGACCCACCTGTATGCACAATCAGCCCCATTGGTACGTTCTGCCGCACCGAATGTAATTATCATTCTGGCCGATGACCTCGGCTATGGCGACCTCGGCTGCTTTGGCTCCACGACGATCCAAACACCTAACCTCGACAGAATGGCAAAGGAAGGAATGCGGCTGACCCATTTTTACGCCCAGCCACAGTGTTCGCCCTCGCGGGCAGCCTTGCTCACGGGTTGCTATCCGCAACGGGTTGGTATGCCGTGGGTGGTGGGTCCCAAAGGCCCTGACTGGACCAAAGACAAGTATTTTGTGGGTTTGAACCCAGCGGAACAAACATTGCCAGAGTTACTGAAAAACAGCGGCTATATTACGGCCTGCGTAGGAAAATGGCATCTGGGTCACTACGACGCTCACCTGCCGACCCGCCACGGCTTCGATCAGTATTTTGGGTTGCCCTACAGCAATGACATGGTCTCAACGGCAGGCCCCGACTGGTCTGATTTGCCCCTGATGGAGAACGAACGCGTGATTGAGCAGAACCCTGATCAGTCGACTCTGACCCGGCAATACACCGACCGGGCGGTGGCTTTTATCAAGGCCAAAGGGAAGCGCGGCACGTCGGCCTCTCGTGCGGTTTCCCGCCGGGTACCGGCCCGGCCGTTCTTTCTGTATCTGGCCCATTCAATGCCTCATGTTCCCATTTTTGCGTCCAAACAGTTTGCCGGAAAATCGAAGCAGGGTCTTTATGCCGACGTCGTGCAGGAACTGGACTGGAGCGTGGGTGAGGTGATGAAAGCCCTCAAACAAAACGGCCTGGATGAGAATACGCTGGTTATTTTTACGTCCGATAACGGCCCCTGGCTACGACAGGGCAATCACGCCGGATCGGCGGGGGAGCTGCGCGAGGGTAAATCAACCACGTTTGAAGGGGGTGTTCGAGTGCCAACGCTAGTCCGCTGGCCGGGGCACGTCCCGAGTGGAGCCGTCAGCGCAGAACCTGCCGGACTAATTGACTTACTGCCAACGCTGACTCAGTTGACGGGCGCAGCTCTCCCGCGGGCCACCATCGACGGACGAAGTGTGGCCGATCTGTTGCTGGGTAAACCGGGGGCCAAAAATCCCCGCGAGGTAACCTACTATTTCGCCGTGCATGACCTACAGGCCGTTCGGAAAGGGCGGTGGAAACTGCACCTGCCCCACGCCTACGAACATATCGTGATGCCAAATCACGACGGGGACCGGTCGGGTAAAGTTGAGAGTCGGCGTATTAACCTGACTCTGTTCGATCTGGAAGCGGACCCCGGAGAACAAACGGACGTGGCCGGTCAACACCCCGACACGGTTCGGGAACTGGAGCAGTTGGCCATCACCTTTCGGCATGAAATGAAACGAACGCAACGGTCAGCTGCTACTGCCCAGGCCCGCTGACTCAAACGAACGAAACTGTTAATTCTATCACCCGTCTATGCGCATCTCACCCACCTACGGCTATTTATTAGCGAGTCTGCTTCTGGCTGGATTTGTCGCCGGACCATCGGTGTCGATCACCCAGCCAGCTCCCAGCCGCCAAAATGTCCTGATTTTGCTGGCCGACGACATGACGTTCAACGCTATCCGGGCGGTGGGCAACCCCGATATTCTCACGCCCACTCTCGATTCGCTAATTGGGCAGGGCACCACTTTCACGCGGGCGGCCATTATGGGCGGCCACATGCCGGCAGTATGTTCGCCAAGCCGGGCCATGCTCCTGACGGGTCGGCCGCTCTACCACCTCGAACGGCCCTATCCCAACAATCCCAGTCAAGTGCCGCTCGAAGGCAAGTACGAACTGTTGCCCGAAACCTTTCGCAAAGCCGGTTATGCTACGTTTACTACGGGCAAGCACCATAACGGCAAAAAAGAACTGAATCTGGGTTATACAGAAGCTCAAAGTGTGTTTTTTGGAGGCATGGGCGACCACACCGGCCTACCCCTGTTCGACCGGAATCCGACTGGCGAATACCCCGCCGACAAGGCCCGCCCGATGCCGCGCCATTCGAGCGAAGAGTTTGCGGGAGTTACTATTGACTTCATTCGGAGGCAACCTCGTACCCAGCCGTTTCTGGCTTACGTACCATTCACGGCTCCGCACGATCCGCGCCAGCCACCCGCCAACTACCGTGCCATGTACGACGCGGCTAAACTGACCCTGCCCAAAAACGTGCTACCCGACCATCCGTTCGACAATGGCGAACTACAGGTACGCGACGAAAACTTATTGCCCCACCCCCGCGATCCGGCCAAAATTCGGGAAGAACTGGCCGATTACTACGCCCTCATTACCCACCTCGACGCACAGATTGGCCGTATTTTGGCCACGCTACGCGCTACAGGCCGCGCCGAAAACACACTCATTGTCTTTGCCGCTGATAATGGCCTGGCCCTGGGACAGCACGGTTTATTGGGTAAGCAGAATCTTTATGAACACAGCATCAGGGTGCCGATGATCTGGACCGGGCCGGGCATTCCTAAAGGCCAGAAACGGCATACGCTGGTCTATCTGCATGACATCTACCCAACGCTCTGCGAACTGACAGGCGTCCGGCCCCCAGCATCGGTTGAGTCGAAAAGTCTGGTGTCGGCCATTCGGTCAGCTTCCGTAGTAGTGCATCCAACTCAGTATTTTAGCTACGGGAAGGTGCAACGGGCAATCCGTACGGACCGCTACAAACTCATTGAATACGTGGTGAAGGGCAACCGGACAACCCAGCTTTTTGATGAACAAAAGGACCCGCTTGAACAAACAAATCTCGCAAGTGACACGCGTTATTCCGACCAGGTAACTACCATGCGGGCCGAATTAGTGAAGTCCCGCCTGGCTCAGGGCGACACGACAACATCCTTTTGGAAGCAGTTCTAACGAGTAGGAGTCGCACCAGATCGACTGTAGCTGTTATGATGCGGTATTTACGTTTCTTTCTTCTATGCGGGCTCAGCACCTGTCTAACGCTGGCTACGGCTCAGCAAACACCAAACGTCCAGCCGGTTGACCGGGTCAATGTGTTCACCGGTACGTCGAATTCGCGCTGGATGCTGTTTCCTGGTGCCTGTCTGCCGCACGGCATGGTGCAGCTTAGCCCCGATAACCAGCAGAATGTCTGGAACGGTGGGTACGAATACACTTTGGGCAGTATTTCGGGTTTTAGCCACATTCATGAATTTGGGCTGGGGGGCGTGAGCATCATGCCCGTCGTAGGCGAGTTGGAACCCTACCCCGGCCAGCCCAAAGCCTTTGTTGGCCCCGCCGACGGACCGTTTGGAGGGATGTGGACGGCGGGCTATCGGTCGCGCTACCGTAAAGAAGACGAAACGGGTCGGCCGGGCTACTACGCTGTGACGCTGCTCGACTACAACATCCGCGCCGAGCTAACGGCCACCACCCGATGCGGGCTGATGCGGCTCACCTTCCCGAAAGCAGAACATGCCCGGCTGGTCTTCGATATGGGCTTTCCGCAGGAAGAGAAAACCGTTATCGAAAGTTTCACCGTTACGCGCCGGGGCGACCGCGAGATTGAAGGCAGCATTCGGCAGCGCAACAAATACGCCCAGACTTACACCGTTCATTTCGTGACCCGGCTCTCGCGGCCGTTCAGTGCCATGCGGGGCTGGCGTACTGAGCCGTTCAAAGGTACTGATACTAACTACGGCACGGCCTGGCGCGATCAGCAGCGCATCATGCAGGACAGCACAGTGGTTCAAGTTGACGGATCAGTGGCTTCCGTAGAGGGCGGGGTGATGCTGCTGTTTTCGACGAAGGCAGGTGAACAACTGACAGTGCAAACGGGCATATCGTACGTCAGCGTGGCCAACGCCCGGCTCAATCTGGAAACCGAATTGCGGGCTATGGGGGGCACGTTCGATGAAGTAACCGCCCAGGCCCGGCAGACCTGGAATGCCTTACTGAGCGCCGTGGAGGTAGCGGGCGGCACGGCCGATGATCAGACCAAGTTCTACACCAACCTGTACCGGTCGTATTCGGCCCGCTCGACGGTTAGCGACGTGAACGGGCAATACATCGACCCTTGTGGGAAGGTGCAGCAACTGTCCGTTGGTGCCACCGGGCCAAGTCATGTTTCTCCGGCCATGTACAGCGCCGACAGTTTCTGGGGTACGCAGTGGAACCTGACTCCACTCTGGACGCTGCTCACGCCCGACCGGGCCATCTCGTGGGTACGGTCGTTTCTCGAACTCCACGACCGGGGCGGCTGGATGCCCGACTCCCCCACGGCTCTGCGCTACGCCCCCGTGATGGGTGCCCAGCACCATAATGCCCTGCTCATTAGTAGCTGGCAGAAAGGCCTGCGCGACTTCGATGGCGAAAAAGCTTACGCAGCCATCCGCCACGATCTCACCACGCCTGGCATCGCCCACCCCTGTGGGGGCTTCGCGGGCAACCGCCATCTGGCCGCTTATGTCGAAAAAGGATACGTACCCGATGAGGTTGGCCCCGCATCGAACACGATGGAATACGCGTACGACGACTGGTGCCTGGCGCAGATGGCCCGGTCTCTGGGCAAACCCGACGACGTAGCTCTGTTTGAAAAGAGGGCTGGTTCGTGGCGCAACCAGTACGATTCGACCACAGGGTACGTGCGTCGACGGCATAGCAACGGTCAGTTTGTTGCACCGTTTAAGCCGCATCATTTCGGCACCATGGGCGGCTGGAATGGCCCCGGTTTTATAGAAGGTACGGCCTGGCTTTACACGTACTTTGTACCCCACGATCTGCCCGGTCTGATTGGCCTGCTGGGCCGCGACCGTTTCAACCAGCGGCTGGAAGAAGGCTTCGCCCGCGGCCATGTGGACCTGACTAATCAGCCTAATTTACAGGCTCCATTTCTATTCAATTATTCAGGCAAACCCTGGCAGACACAGCGGTACACGCGCTACGTAGTGGATAGTCTCTACAACACGTCGCCCTATCAGGGCTGGGTGGGCGAAGAAGACGAGGGGCAGCTTAGTGCTTATGGCGTACTCCTGATGATGGGCCTTTTTGAAATGGACGGGGGCTGCGCTGCACGCCCCTTTTATGACCTGAGCAGCCCCCTGTTTTCGCGCATCACGCTGCACCTCGACAAGCGGTATTACGGCGGCAACACATTCACTATTGAAGCCCGGAACAATTCGCCCCGCAACCGGTACATTCAGTCGGCCACGCTCAACGGCAAACCGTTGACCCAGCCCCGGCTGCATCACAACGATCTGGTGAAAGGAGGCCGACTAATCCTGCAAATGGGAGCTAAACCCAACCAGCAATGGGGAATGTGAAGTGGAATAGGTTGCATGTTGACCCAAGTCGTTTGACTGAAACTAGGTCTCTACCTTTATAATTAAACTCAGCCGCTGAGTCGCCCCAGCGGCTGGTCTTCAGAACCGTGCGTGAGAGTTTCCCCTCACACGGCTCCTCGTCGTTTGGTGGTTATACCCATACCGACTCGACGACTACCCGGTGATCGGCTGCCGTTTTGGAGTGATGGCAATGACGATGCAGCAGTTGCAGATTATCATAACCGTTTCCCCCACCTTTGACCAGCGGGGTAATATGGTCCGTCTCCAACTTATCGCCGTATCGGAACAACAGTTTGCAATGAGTACATCGGCCCCCTTGCCGTTTGAGTAGTGTGGCCTTCGCCCCACCTAAGTCTGAATAACGACCTAAGCGCGTTCCCCAGTAGGCCCAATCGCCATCAAACGGACTCCGGTTGTCCTGCACCGCCCCGGCGGCCCGGTTTGATATGCCTTACAATAGGGGTATCCGCGTGTCGGACCATACGAACAGTTTGCCCACCTTGACGGGCCAAAAACCACCATCCTTTCCCGGCACGTATGTGCCAGCAGCGATGCGTTGTCCAGCCGTTAGCTTTGCCCGGATGCCGACGTCGTGCCCACGCCCGTAGCTTCTGATAGAGCAGATGACCTAATCGGGTGAAGACCCGTTTGCTGACCGCATGGGCGTAGTAATTGCACCAGCCCCGAATAATCGGATTTAAAGTGTCAATCAGTTCCGCCTGCGTCTTGCATTTATGACCATCGACTACCTTCGCCAGCTGATCGTAGTGACGCTTGATGCCCGTTTTGCTGGGCGCGATGAACGTTTTGAAGCCTAACGGATAACCTTTCCGCCAAACGCCTGTCCGATGCTTTCCCGCCCGGTATTGCCGAACCCTAAAGCCCAGAAAGTCGAAACCCGCTTCTCCTTCCACCTCGTAGAGTGTATGGGTCAGTCGAGTTTTACTGGTTTTGAGTTCTAATCCTAACGGAGCTAACCATTGGATAATGAGTGTTTTCGCTTCCTCCACCCGCGCTTTGTCTTCGTGAAGAATCACGAAATCATCAGCATAGCGGATGAGTTGAATCTTCGACACCCATTTGTGGTTCTGCGTTCCATGCTTAAACCGTTGTTGAAGCATAGTTTCCATGCCATGCAGGGCAATATTGGCTAACAAAGGCGAAATGACTCCGCCTTGTGGCGTTCCCTCCGAGGTGGGAAACAACTGCTCGCCTTCCATCAACCCGGCCTTCAGCCAGCCTCTAATTTGCCGTCTTAAAGCGGGAAACGTGTTGAGCTTGTTCAACAGCGCATCATGATTGATGCGGTCAAAGCATTTAGCGATGTCGGCATCCAAGACATACTTGGCCTTCTTGTTAATGGCTACCCAAATCGCTTCAATGGCATCGTGAGCCGACCGCCCCGGTCGAAATCCGTAACTGTTTGGTTCAAACCGGGCCTCCCATTCTGGTTCGAGCACTTGCTTGACCAACGTCTGCAACGCCCGGTCTTTTAGGGTAGGAATGCCTAATGGGCGTTTTTCATTAGTTCCGGCTTTGGGGATCCACACTCGGCGAGTCGGCATAGCCGCTCCTGTCACTTGGAGGCTGTCCACCAAGTTAAGCCGTTGCTGCGGAGTTATTGATTTTACCCCATCCACTCCGGCTGTGTTGCGGCCCCGGTTGTCCTGAGAAACCTGCCGAACAGCTAGTGTTTTGGCGGAACGAGAACGCAGCAGCGTCTTCTGTAATCGTCGCACTGTTTTGTCATCACCCTCTTGAGTGGCCTTGAAGATTCGCTTTTGCAGCTTAAAGACATAGCGTTCCAGCTTGGGCCAGGGCATATGTCTCCATTCCACCTTTGTAGGGTCGATACACGAGTCGGTATGTTCACTACTGGTTTTAGACATGTTAACTGCTACTCTTCCTTCTTCACTCCAAACTAACGTGCCTACGTGGGCATATCCCGCCACTTTCTGGCGGGCATTGGCTTCTTAGGCAATCTTTTCCTGTGAGGCATCCGGTTGGTACCTACTTGGCAGGGGGTGAGTCTGTCAAGAACCTGCACAGGCTTACCGCCGGGCGGCCCCGTTCGTTCCTGTCTTTCGTTGGTTGAGCGGGTAGGATGATGCTTGCTGCCGGGTTTGTGGAGGGATGCACCGAGTCGTAACCTGAACACGCTCGCCCCCGGGTTATTCCAGCCTTACAACTGGCTGGCCCTATCCTGTACCTGTTTGGTCCAGCCTTATAATCTACTTTAGCTGGTGTAAAAATCACGACAGTTCCGCCACATCTTTACTTTCGTTATCCATACGCTCATGCTCGCCGGGGTAGGATCTGTAGATTGATCTTTACCGACTTTTCACCCCGCTTTACGGATTGATGACCAGTCGCTACCGTAGGGGTGATGCTGTTACCCCTGCATCGGGGGAGAGGGGCTTGCACCCTCACGAAAAACAAGTTGTCAAACCGGGCTTACGCCCGTTTCGCAGTGAATCCCAGCCCGAAAGCCTTTCTCACTAACGAATCGCACTCAAGTGATTATCCCGACACGCTACGAAAACAGCCAACACATGTTCATGCGTTGGCTGTTTTCGATGATTGGACGCTGTCAATATGATTTCCTCATGTCTTAGCCTGAAATCGCTCGATTGCGCGGGTACCATTGAATACCCATGACAACTGGGGTAGCAGACTCCTGCTTTCTGCTTATCTTGTTCTGACTTCAGCAATAAGCTCATCAACTTATACTGGTACGACAAATCAGTCCTTCCTGAAATCTGGGCTGGAATGGAGAATGCCTTCCTAAGAGGTACTTGATGAATTCACCGGTGATCTCTTCCTGAGAATCCCGTATAGAAAAATCCTGATTCACCCATCCGTTCCCTGAAGTCGCTTCATGCTTCTAATCAGCCTAAACGATGGAAAAGCAAACCGCAACCTTGCCAATTGTCAATACCCATGCCGCCGGTATTGACGTCGGCTCCCGGACTCATTGGGTAGCCGTCGATCAGAATAAAGAAAACGTGCGGTCCTTTGGCGTCTACACCAAGGATCATCAAGAACTGATTGACCATCTGCGGCAGTATGGTATTGATTCCGTAGCTATGGAAAGTACCGGTACCTATTGGCAGACGCTCTTCAATGCGTTGCAGGAAGCGGGCTTTGCCCTGCTGTTGGTAGGCGGTAGCCAGACTAAAAACGTGCAAGGCCGCAAAACGGACTTGATTGATTGTCTATGGATTCAAAAACTGCACTCGTTGGGCTTGTTAGCGGGCAGTTTTCTGTTGAGTGACACGCTCCAGGAACTCCGCACCTACTACTATCATCGTCAGCATTTAATTGAGCAGTTAGCGACCTACACCCACAAAATGCAGAAAGCCCTTCGGTTGATGAACATTCGGTTAGATGTTGCCATTCGCGATGTTACAGGCAAATCTGGTCTTACCATCATCGAAGCCATTCTGGCCGGGAACCGAGATCCGTACTACTTAGCTTCGTTGGTCGATGTGCGCATGAAGAGAACTAAGGAGGAGATTGCTCAGTCCCTGCACGGATGGTGGAGACAGGAGTCATTATTTGAACTCCAAGCAGCTTTAAGCTTTTACCGGCACTACCAGCAGGCTCTGATAGAGTGTGACAAAGTCATTGAGCAGGCGTTGCAACGAGGGATGGCCAGTGAACCGGTTGCTCAACCCGCCGAAACACTTCAACCAGTGACTCGCAAGAAGCCTAACAAGAACATGCCGACCTTTGATGTGGGCAAGATTGCCCTCCAGTATTTCCAAACCGACTTATTGGCCATATCCGGTCTGGGGCATAGCACCGTTCTTTGCCTGCTAACTACCCTGGGTAAGGATATTCATAAGTTTAGCTCGGCCAAAAGCTTTGCCAGCTGGCTTCGATTGGTGCCCAACAATAAAATCAGTGGTGGACGCATCATCAGTCACCGTACACCTTCGGGCAAATCGTATCTTGCTTCGGCCTTACGACAGGCGGCCAACTCGATTGGTAATCAAGCCAGTCACGAGTTGAATCCTTTCTTTAAACGAATTGCTTATAAAAAAGGACGAGTAGCGGCTATCACGGCCACCGCCCGCAAGTTGGCCGTGATTATCTGGCATATGCTTACTAAAGTGGAGCCTTATAAGAAATTTCAAGTCAAAGAAACTCATCAAAAAGCAAGAGAGGCCGGTTTACGCCAAGTGCGACGGCGTTTAAACGCCCTTAATCTGAGCCAAGATGAGTTAACTCAGTTGTTCGCAAACTCTTCGCTATCAGCCGGGTAGATGTTTGTTGTATAGAAATAGGTTGTCAGTTTTTCACCCAAAAAACGACAACCATGCAAGATCACATTCGCGACCTGTTGAGTCGCTTTCAGTACAGCAACGAACTCAGAGAGACCGCCGTTTTTCGTATTTTATTTGGCGGAGAAGAAGTTAGTCAGGTGATGGCCGACCTAGACATTCACAGCGGCTATACTCTGCGTAGTTGGGTACAGCTATATAGAGAAAAGATGCAGACAGGACTGGTAACTTTACCAGCTATGAAACCGAACCAAAAGGGTGATATACAAGCCCTCAAACAACGAAACGAGGAACTGGAAGAAGCCCTTCAGCAGGCGAATCTGCTCATTCTGGCCCTCAACACTATGATTGAGGTCGCTGAGAAAGAGTTAAATGTGCCGATTAGAAAAAAGTCTGGCCGCATCGGCGGTCCGAACCAAACGGTCCTGAAACTTCGTGAGAACGAAATCGCAAAGGTCAGTGTCGGAAGCCTTTGCCGACTGTTTGCCGGGCCGCCGGAGCGGTGTGAGCCGACAAGCTTTTTATAGCCGAGAGGAGCGATCACAGCGAGCGGTAAGTTACGCCATGCTAGTACTGGATTTAGTAGCCGCCCTTCGTAGGGAAATCCCCGGATTGGGTACTAAAAAGCTCCATCTGCTGTTGGCCGAACCCCTTGCCGAGAGTGGGATTAAGATGGGCCGTGATAAACTGCACAAACTGCTTCAAGATCACAGTCTTGTGCTGCGGCAGCATCGCCAAACGCCCCAGACTACGGATTCTAATCATCGAATGCATAAATACCCCAACTTGCTGATTGACAGATCAATAACTGCACCTAAGCAAGTGTGGGTGAGCGACATCACCTATCTGTATATAGGGTTAGGTTTTGGCTATCTCTCATTGATAACCGACGCTTACTCAAAGTTGATTGTGGGCTACTGTCTGCATCGTTTTTTAACGGCAGAAGGCAGTGTGAAAGCGTTAGAGATGGCCTTAACCAGTCATTGGCAAAAGGGACAGGAACTGATCCATCATTCTGATCGAGGTACTCAATACTGTAGTTTCGAGTACATCCTCAAGCTGAAAGACACGCAGATCGCCATCAGCATGACCCAAAACGGAGACCCCTACGAGAATGCAATTGCTGAACGAGTCAATGGGATACTGAAAACGGATTTTCGACTGAATCAGGTGTTTACTACTTTCGAGGAAGCCCAAAAGGCAGTAGTCAAGAGCGTTTACAACTACAATCATCTGCGCCCTCACATGAGCTGTGGTTATCTGGTTCCGGCGGTAGCTCATGAGTCGGATCTGCCCTTGAAAAAGCATTGGAAACCCAAAGTTTACAAGGCTGCCAAGCCCGTTCGGGAGCAGGGTCAGTTCGGTTGAACGTACTATTTTAGGGCCAGTGTCAACGTCTTGTTAGGATTAATTTTGAGTCTGAATTTCAAACCCTAATACTGACAATCTTTTTTCAGGATCGGACAAACGGTCAACGCTTTTCCGGAGGGTCAATATTTTTGTTGCTTTTATCGCAAACCTTCACAATCCTTACCTTTCAATTCTCTAGAGCTTATCGGTTAGGTAACTAAAAAAGTTGAATGCATCTACTTTTACCCCTGAATGCCGAATGAAGAATGAGACGGGTGTTTCCCGTCGCACATTCCGAAATTTCTTACAATGATTTATTATGGTGTTCGAATGGCGGCTTACCCAGCCTGGTCCTGTTCTCCGCTACTGTATATAAAATAAATGACATCCAATCCTGAGCAAGTAGCCACACTTTGGAATGCCTTCATCCGGGGCGAACAAACAGCGTTTGCCCAGATTCTGGAACTGTACTACGAATCGCTCTACAACTACGGTACTAAGCTGACCCACGACCACGAGCGGGTCAAGGACGGCATCCATGATCTTTATCTCGACCTGTGGAAGCAACGCGAACGGCTGGCGCACGTGGTATCGCCTAAGTTTTATATGCTCAGAGTCCTGCGTTATAAACTACTTAAAGAACAGCAGCAAACTGAACGCTACATAACGCAGGGGCTAACGGACGATTACGCCTTTGAGGCTGAATTTACCATCGAACATCAGATCATTTCCGAGGAAGCAACTCAGGAAAACCTCTATCGTATCCGACAACTGCTGACTCAGCTCTCCAAACGGCAGCGGGAGGCTATTTATCTGCGCTTCTACCAGGATCTTGATTATAGCGAAATAGCCCAGATCATGGACATCAATCACCACTCGGTAGTCAACCTTATCTACGAAGCCGTTCGGCACCTTCGCCGACAGTGGGTGTTTGAATTGACACTGCTCTGTGCTTTCCTCTGAACGGCTCAAAAAAAAGTAAATATTTTTCAGGACAATTTCTCATTTCCGTGAACTGTCTGTGAATACACCTCACAAAAGAGCATGGAGCATTACCTGACGTTTACCGTCGAGCAGTTGGTGATGGACCGGTATTTCCGCCAGTGGGTCAATGGTGAACTACCCGAATCGGATACCGCCTGGCAGGAGTTTCAGTTGCAGCACCTCGATAAGATGGACGACATTGAGCTGGCCCGGCGCATCGTCCAGAGCCTGGCTATGCACCATGAGACACTCAACGAGGGTGATTTACAGGAACAAATTCACCGGATCATGGCTAATGTCCGGCCCAGTGGTCGCGTGGTGCCTTTCTACCGGCGTACCTGGTTTAGGGTGGCGGCCAGTACCGCGTTAGTCGGCGCACTCAGCGGACTCTGGTTGTGGTGGCAACCGGCTTTCACGAACCTACTGATGCTTCAGCCTTCCGCAAAGGAATCTGGTCAGCATTTGGTTAAGCTAATCAATAACGACGACAAAAGCACCCGGATTACGCTGAGCGACGGCAGTGTGGTGGTACTGGAAAAGAACAGCGAACTGCGCTACCCTACTACCTTTGACGGACCAGACCGGGAGGTATTCCTGTCCGGTGAAGCGCTGTTTTCCGTCGTTAAGAACTCTCAAAAACCCTTCCTGGTGCAGACCAAAAGCCTGACAACGAAGGTGCTGGGAACGAGTTTCCGCATCAACTCGCACGAAGCCGCGCCAGATGCGTCGGTGTCGGTACTGACCGGCAAAGTGTCTGTCTTTACCAGAAACGGAGAACCCTTCGGTAATACCTTAACGGACGGCGTGGTTCTGGTGCCCAACCAGAAAGCCGTGTTTGTCAAAGCGCAGGAGCGCATCATTAAAACCCTGGTCGAAAAACCCGTGCTGCTGGAAACCTCCGTCCGCGTGAACGTTTCTGACTTCGACGACGCGTCGGCCGCCGACGTGTTCGAGCGGCTCGAAACGGCCTATGGTGTCCGGTTTATTGTAGACCGCGACATGCTGAAAAGCTGTACGCTTACCGCCCGCTTCACCAACGAAACCCTGTTTCAGAAACTGGATCTGCTCTGCGAGGCCATCCAGTCGTCGTACCAGCTCGTCGACGGGCAAATCGTCGTCACCAGTAAAGGCTGTCAGTAAATACATCGCTAAACCACAGAACCCAATATGATAAAAAGCCATCGCCCGACGACCCAATTCCACATCCAGTGGCGGGTGTTTACCGTAACCTACCTGATTGCCGCTTTGTGTCTGGTCGGCATCAGTACGGCGCACAACGCCAGCGCCCAGGAAATGCTCGACCAGCGCGTTTCGATTCAGGTCAAAGACAAACCGTTGCGGAAGGTCCTGGAAGCCATCGAAAAACAGACAGAAGTCCGGTTTTTGTACAGTCGACAGGTTATTCAGGCCGACCGGCTGGTTACAATTGACGCGAGCAGCGCGACACTTCAGACTGTGCTGGTCCAACTGCTCGGCCCCCTCCGACTCAGCTACCGGGTCGTCAACAATCAGATTGTGCTCAGCCCACTAACCAACGACGCCACGCCAACGCAGCCCGGCAACCAGTCGGCCCGCATGACGCCTGACGAACCTGCACAGGGTCGGATCGTGAGCGGCACCGTGAAAGATGAGAAAGGCGAGAGCCTGCCGGGCGTCAATGTTATACTGAAAGAGATCGATCCAACGGGTCAGCAGCGTGGCGTTACGACCGATGGTAACGGGGCTTACCGCATCGAAGTGCCCAATAACACCAGCACGCTGATCTTCTCGTTTGTTGGTTATGTCTCCCAATCCGTTGTGGTTGGCAACCAGAGCATTATCAACGTAACCCTTCAGACCGATACCAAAGCCCTGAGCGAAGTGGTAGTGGTGGGTTACGGCACCCGCAAACGCGAAGACGTAAGCGGAGCTGTAACACAAGTTGATGCCGAACTGATTACCAACCAGCCCATTACGTCGATTGATCAGGGGCTGGCCGGTCTGACACCCGGCGTAACTCTGCGCGAAGGTACGGGCGCGCCCGGCAGCGGGCCGGAAATCCTGATTCGGGGTATCAACACGTTCGGCAATAACAAGCCCCTGATCGTGATTGACAACGTGATTTTTGAGAATGGCAACGATCAGAACAACAACCCGCTGGCCCTAATTAACCCCGAAGACATTGAATCAGTAACGATCCTAAAAGATGCCGCCACTAAAGCCATTTACGGTTCGCGGGCCACGGCGGGGGTTGTCTTGATCACCACCAAGCGGGGCAAAGAAGGCAAACCCCGCATTACCTTCAACGCCAATGTAGGCCAGGCCACCGTTCTGCCCTTCGAGCGACCCGATGTGCTCAACGCGACCGAACTGGCTCAGTTTTACAGAGAAGTTAATATCGACCGCATACGGGCCTCGAACCCCGCCTATGCCAACCCAGAAACGCCCGTCCCTGATAACCTTATTCCGGCCCAGTTTCGAGACCCGGCGCAGTACGGCGAAGGCACCAACTGGTTCGACGCCATTACCCGAAAAGCGCCGATTCAAACCTACAACCTTAGCGTCAACGGCGGAACGTCGGTGGTGAAATACTTCGTTAGCGGTAACTACCTCAACCAGCAGGGGGTAGTGATTAACAATGGGCTGAAGCGGATTTCGCTACGGGCCAATGTCGACGTGAACATCAGCCCCAAACTTCGCTTCGGCATGAATCTGAACCCGTCGCGTACCGACCAGAGCCGCTCGGCCGACGACCCCAATGGGGGTGGATTCAGTGCCTACAGTACCATTACCAGTACATACTGGATTGACCCCAGTTCGCCTATCTACACGTCGCCCGGCTTCTACAAATACACCACGCAGGGCAGCCTCACCACCAACTGGACGGCCAATCCCCTGTATCAGATTCGGGAAGAAGACGACCTCCGCCGGAGCGATCAGTTGTTGCTGGGCAGTTACCTGGAATTTGAGCCGCTCAAAAACCTGTTTCTGCGTTCCAACCTGTCGTACGGATACACCCAGTCCCGCGCCCGGACGTTCAGCCCGTCTACCTCGGTTGGGGATGGATTAACGCCCGTGTTTCCAAATCTCAACGGGGCGCGGGCCAGTCTGGGTAATAATACGTTCAATAACCTGATTTTAGACAATACGGTCCGGTACCGGCTGGAGAAAGAGAAGCATGAACTGGAGGTGCTGGCCGGTTTTTCAGTACAAGACCAGTCTAACGAATCGTCGTCAATTTTCGCCCAGCGCATCATCGATGAGAATTTCCGGCTGCCCACGTTCAGCAACACTGATCGCAGCGCGACAGGCAACTTCACCGGGGGTGAAGAGTTCAGCGAGAGCCGACTGCTGTCGTACATCGGGCGGGTTAACTACACGCTGGCCAACAAGTACCTGTTCAACGCATCTATCCGGCGTGACGGGTCGTCGCGGTTTGGCCGCTCGGTGCAGTACGGAAACTTCCCAGCGGGCTCGGTGGCCTGGCGGCTGTCGGAAGAGTCGTTTATGGCCCGCCTGCGCGAAACCTGGCTTAACGAACTGCGCATCGAGGCTGGGTACGGAATTACAGGGAATAACAGCATAGGCGCCTACGGCCCGCTGGGTTCCGTAACGAACAGTAACTACATCTTCGGCGGTACGAATCTGCTGGGCAACACGCTGTCAGAGCTACCTAACCCGTTGATTACCTGGGAAAAAAGTAAACAGTTCGATCTGGGTCTGAACGCGTCGCTGCTGAACCAGCGAATTAACGTGGCCTTCAACGTGTACCAGCAGATTACAGAAGGGTTGCTGGCGGGCATCCCGTTGTCATGGATTACGGGCTTCGGAGCCGTCACAGGCAATCAGGACAGCCGCATCCGCAACCGGGGCTTTGAACTGCAACTCGATCTGATTCCGGTGCGCAACAAACAAATTGTCTGGAACACGGGGTTGAACATTTCCCGGTACAACAACCTGATTCTGGAGTACTTCGACCCGCGCGGCTTTTTTAGCGGACCGGCCGGCAACGGCACCAACATCGCCGTATCGCGACCGGGCGGACCGGTGGGCGTATACCGGGGATTGCAGGTGCTAGGGCTGTTCACGGCCGAAGAGATTTCGGATCCTGACGTTCCCAAGTACGCGGGTGCCCGGGAAGGCAGCCTGAAATACCTGGACGGCAACGGCGACGGTAAACTGGATATTGAAGCCGATTACGTGGACCTGGGCAGCCCTCACCCCGACCTGCTGTTTGGCTGGAACAACCAGGTCAGTTACCAAGGCTTTTCACTGCGGGCTATCGTAGCCGGTCAGTTGGGCGGACTGATCTACGATCTGCGCCGGGAGATCATGTGGAATGTGGACGGCAATTTCAACATCGACCGGCAGATGCTCGACCGCTTCCGGCCCGGCGACGATCCGCGCACTAAAACCTTCCCGACTACGGTGTCGCTCACGGGGTCGACGACACGCTACGTTCGGTTTCCGTCCAGCAATAAAATCTACGACGGTACCTACGCAGCCCTCAAAAACCTGACACTGTCGTATGACCTGGCCCGCTTGCTGCCCAACAGTAAACGATACTTTAGTGGGGCCGAGGTGCTGCTGAGCGTCCGGAATGCCTTCTACATAGCCGCTTACAAGTACGGCAACCCCGAGGTGCGTAAACCAACCGACGGTGGGGCCGTACGCAGCGTCAACTACGGCAGCTACCCTATTTCGCGCACGGTCACGTTGGGTCTTAACCTGTCTTTCTAAGCCTTTATTATGAAAAAATACACGTCTTTTTCGCTGGTATTGGGGCTGATCTGCACGCTCGGATGCCGCCAGGATTACCTGAACGTCGACCCGGTGGATCGATACGTTTATTACAACTTTCCGCAGAACGAAAGCCAGGTGGAGCAGGCCGTAGTAGCCAGTTATCGGCAGGTGTTTCCCGTTGTCAACAGTCATTTGTGGATCTGGGGTGAATTTTTGAGCGATAACACCAGCTTTCGGTACAACCCCACCGACCGGGGCGGTACGCCTATTGAACAGGTAGAGGAGTTTGTGGCTTCAGCGGATAACGGCACGTTCAACGGCCTGTATCAGGAGTCGTACCAAGGCATTCAGCGTTCCAATTATGTGCTGCAAAACCTCGGTCTGGTGCCGTTTGCCGATCCGGCCATCAAGGAAGTGAAAGAAGCCGAGGTACGGTTTCTGCGGGCCTGGCACTATTTCAACCTGGTGCGGGTCTACGGCGACGTGCCGCTAATTACCGATGTGCTTCTCGAACCCGACGCCAACATTGCCACGCGTTATCCCCGGCGGCCCGTAGCGGAGGTGTACAGCCAGCTTATCCTGCCCGACGTACAGTTTGCCCTCAGCAAATTGCCTAAAATCGTACCGGCTGCGCAGAAAGGGCGGCTGACGGAAGGCGCGGCCCGGATGCTGCTGGCTGAAGTGTACATGACCCGTAAGCAATTTGCCGATGCCGTCACGACCCTGCAACCCCTGCTCAGCGCGAGCTATTCACTCAACGCCAATTACATCGACAATTTCGACCCGGCGAAGAAAAACGGCCCGGAGTCGATCTGGGAAGTGCAGGCCGATCCGCTGCTGGGTTATTCGTTCGGATTCATGAGTCAGTGGACACCCTGGGGCACCGGAACGACCATCTGGCCGGGTGGTGCCAACAGCCGGGGCGGTTTAAACCAGCCCACCGCCGACCTTAACAACGCTTATGAAGCGGGCGACAACCGCAAATCAGTTACCGTTGGCAGCACCGATGCGGGAGCCAATACGATTCTGTACCTGAAGAAATTTCTGTACTGGGATGCCGCCAACCGGGCCAATCCGGTTAACTTTCCGATTTACCGCTACGCCGACGCACTGCTGCTGCTGGCCGAAGCGTTAAACGAAGCCGGTTTTCCTAACACCCAAGCGTTTGCGCTGCTCAATCAGGTGCGAACGCGGGCGGGTCTACCCGCCAAAACGCAGACCAATGCCGTTCCGGCACTGGCGGTAAACAGCCAGGCCGCGTTCCGGCTGGCCATTGAGCAGGAACGGCAGGTCGAACTGGCGGGCGAAAACCACCGCTGGTTTGATCTGGTTCGTACGGACCGCGCCGTACCGGTGATGACGGCCCACGGGGTAAGAGAGAAAGCCCTCAAACCCACCGTCGACCGCAACGCTTACACCAACATCCGCATTTTGCAGGCTATTCCGTTCCGCGAAGTGCAGCAGTTTGGTTACATGCAGAATCCGGGCTGGTAAACAGCGCGTTCATTCATTGGCTAACGTTCCTATGCTACAATTACGCGTTCGAGCCTGCTGCCTGATAGCCGGATTCGTCTGGCTGATGGCAACGGTCGTCCGGGGCCAGCCATCGCCCGATTACAAAACCATCCGAACAAACTGGCGGGGGGCCTGGATTGGCCCCGCCCGTCCGTCGGTTCCCAACACCTGGCAGCGGTTTCGTAAAACCATCCGGCTCGACGACGTACCTGCGTCGATCGTTGCCCGAATTAGCTGCGATTCCAAATATTGGCTTTGGGTAAACGGCCGGCTGGTCGTGTTCGAAGGGCAACTTAAACGAGGACCTACCCCGGCTGCGACTTACTTTGACGCTGTTGAACTGGCCCCGTATCTTCAAAAAGGAGCCAATACCATGGCCGTGCTGGTCTGGTACTGGGGCAAAGACGGTTTTAGCCACCGGAGTTCGGGTCGGGCCGGTCTGCTCTTCGATTTGTGCGGGGACCAAACCCGCACGGGTAGTTCGGACAGCACCTGGAAAACGGCTCCGCACCTGGCCTTTGGTAACAGCCTGCCCCCGCACCCCAACTACCGGCTGCCCGAACACAACATCCGCTACGATGCCCGGCTCGGCGATGAGCGTTGGATAGCCCCTGGGTTCGACGATACGGCTTGGCCGCCCGCCGAAGTGCTGGCTCCAGCGGGCGGCAGGCCTTGGGGCACACTCATCGAGCGCCCCATTCCGATGTGGTACGACAGCGGCTTACAACCCTACACTCGATTGGAACGTGAAGTCCGGGGAGACACGCTTATCGTCCGGGCGTATCTGCCTCAGAACTCAATGATTACGCCGTATCTGTCGGTGCGAAGCCGCGCCGGTAACCTCATCGACATCCGAACCGATAACTACCGGGGCGGCAGCGAACCCAACATCCGCACCGAGTACATCACCACGGACGGGGAACAAACTTTTGAGAGTCCGGCTTTCTTCAATGGTCATTACGTCGTTTACCGAATGCCCGCCGATGTGGTCGTTCAGGACGTAAAATACCGCGAAACCCGCTTCGACACCGACCTGAAAGGCACCTTTGTTTCTTCCGACTCAGCCCTGAACCAACTGCATCGGAAAGCCGTCAACACGCTGCGAGTGGGCCTGCGCGATCACATCCACGATTGCCCCGACCGCGAACGAGCGCAGTGGTGGGGCGACGTGGTGATTACGATGGGCGAGCTGTTCTACGTGGCCGATACAAACGCCCACCGGGCCGTACGGAAAGCCATGCGCGAATTAGTAGCCTGGCAGAAAACCGATAGCGCCCTTTACTCACCGGTGCCGGCCGGCAACTGGAAGCAGGAGTTGCCGGCGCAGATGCTGGCCAGTGTGGGCCGGTTTGGTTTCTGGCATTATTACCAGAATACTGCTGATCGCGCCACCATTGTCCAGGTTTATCCGGCCGTGAAAAAATACCTGTCGCTCTACCAGACCGATTCGTCGGGACTGGTCGTTCACCGCGAAGGCGGCTGGATGTGGCACGACTGGGGTCAAAAAATAGACGTGCCCGTGCTGGACAATGCTTGGTACTACGTAGCCCTTGACGGAGCGGCCAGAATGGCAAAATTGCTTGATGAAACCCAGGACTACGAACGATACATCCGGCTGATGAGCCGCCTTAAACCCGCCTTCCAACGCGCCTTCTGGACCGGTACCGGCTACCGCTCGGCCGGTTACAAACACGGCGGTTACGATGACCGGGCGCAGGGAATGGCCGTGGTGTCGGGCCTGAGTGACGCCCAGCATTGGGCCACCATAAGAGCCGTTCTCGATACCACATTACGAGCGGGAGCGTATTTGGAAAAGTACATTCTGGAAGCTTATTTCCAAATGAGCGATGCCGAAGCGGGTCTGGCCCGGATGAAAAAGCGGTACGCTCGCATGATTGACAGCCCGCTCACGACACTCTGGGAAGGCTGGGACATTGGCGATCCTACCTACGGGGGCGGCACCTACAACCACGGCTGGACGGGTGGTCCACTCACGTTGCTACACCAGTACGTGACGGGTCTGGAGCCGCTTGAGCCTGGATACGCCCGCTTCCGGGTACGGCCTCAGCCCGGCCCCCTTCGGCGCGTGTCAGCCCAGGCCGAAACCGTGCGGGGGCGTATTCAAACGAGTCTGGAGCGCGAACAGGATCAGACGCGGCTGACGGTAAACGTACCACCCGGCACGACGGCCGAAGTAAGTGTACCCCAGGAGCCGGGCCGGGTATTTCGCCGAATAACGCTGAACGGCCGGACCGTCTGGCAATCCGGGCGGGGGCACTCGTCCGCCTTTCGGTCTGCTGACGCTACTCATCTGTTCTTTGCGGTGGCAGCGGGCAACTGGACGCTGATTGGCACCTACTAAACAAACGGCTGTATGACTATACTGACCCGACTGGGCTGGCTGCTGCTTATCACAATCCTGAGTGGAATAAGCGGCTCTTTTTCCCCGGCTGCCACAAAACCCAATATCATTCTGCTGGTCGCCGACGACTTACGCTTCGACGCGCTCGGCTTTACGGGCAACCGAATTGTGCGTACGCCCGCCCTCGATCAATTAGCGCGTCAGGGCACCCGCTTTCGTAACTCATTCGTCACAACTTCCATCTGCTGCATCAGCCGGGCCAGCATCCTGAGTGGGCAGTCCGCCCAGCGGCACGGCATAACGGATTTTGACACGCCCTTCACCGATTCGGCGTTTCGTCAGACCTACCCCGCGCTACTCTGCAAGGCCGGCTATTTCACCGGCTTTATCGGCAAATACGGGGTAGGCCATCAGGAGCGAATGTTACCCAAAAACCAGTTTGATTTCTGGGCCGGGCTGGCCGGGCACGGGGTGTACTGGATGAAGGATGAGCAAGGAAACCCCATCCATAATACCGACTGGATGGGCCAACGGATGCAACAGTTCCTGACCGTTCGCGACCGGAGTAAGCCGTTTTGTCTCTCCGTAAGTTTTAAGGCTCCCCACTCGGAAGATGCGGTCAAGGAAAACGGTGGTTTTTTATCGGCACCTGCTTATGACTCGCTATACCGGAATACAATCATACTCGTTCCATTCACCAATCAGGACCGTTTCTACGACCAGTTTCCGGCCCGCTGGAAAACCAACGAGCGAAGCCAGCCGAATGAAGGACGGGTTCGTTACCAGGGCCGGTTCGACCCGGTGAACTATCAATCCAGTACCAAAGCCATTTACCGGTTGGTGAGCGGGATTGATACCGTAGTGGGTCAACTGGTGGAGCGGCTCCGGCGCGACGGCCTGCTGAACAACACGATCATTCTTTTTACGTCGGATAACGGTTTCTACCAGGGCGAACATGGGCTGAGCGACAAGTGGTACGGCCACAACGAGAGCATCCGGGTGCCGCTGCTGATTATGGATGGACGCCGTCCGTTACCGGCCGGGCAGGTACGGGATGCGTTTGCCCTAAACATTGACCTGGCCCCGACGCTGCTGACGTACGCCGGGTTGCCTGTACCGGTCCGAATGCAGGGGCGTCCGCTGCAAACGCTGCTCAATCAGCCCGGCAATCGAATCCCAGCGGGCTGGCGTACGGAGTTTCTGTATGAACACCGGTATGACCCCGGCTCATACCCCGTTTACATTCCGATGACGGAGGGCGTGGTGACGCAGCAGGTGAAGTATATGCGGTATTTTAGAGCCGAAGCACCGACCGAAACCATTCACGAAGAGTTGTTCGCCTGGCAACAGGACTCGCTCGAAATCCGGAATCTGGCAACTGAAGCTCGCTCACGAACAACCCTATACCGGATGCGGCAGCGACTCGACAAACTTCGCCTTCAAAATCGATAACTGATTTTATAATCAATCAATGAAAAAGACATTTCAAATTACCCTGCTTGTGCTCTTAGTAAAGTCGGGTTCGGTACTGGGTCAGATGCCGACCCGCCAAAATGCAGAGCGCGGCCCGGCCGACCGCCCCAACATTATCTTCATCCTGGCCGATGATCTGGCACAGGCTGATCTGGGCTGCTACGGCAATCCCTTCAATCAAACCCCGAACATTGACCAACTCGCCAAAAGTGGCATCCGCTTTACGCAGAGTTACGCAGCCTGTCCGGTTTGTTCACCCTCGCGGGCGGCTATCCTGACAGGTAAACACCCCGCCCGGCTCAAGCTGACCAATTTTCTGGTGGGGCAGCGTACCGACTCCACTTCACCGGTAAGACCCGCCCGGTGGACTCACTATTTAGGCGCATCTGAACAAACATTGGCCGAACGGCTTCGACCGCTGGGGTACCAGACAGGATTCGTGGGCAAATGGCACCTCGGCGGTCAGGATTCGCTGGCCCCCTGGGGACAAGGGTTTGAGTACGCCCGGATGATCGGCAAGAACGGCTTGGATTATTACAACTATAGCATTGCTGAAGGCAGTTATCAGCGGACGTTCACCGACACCGGAACAGTATACCTGACCGATAAGCTCACCGAGTATGCTATCGACTTTATAAACAAGTCTGACCGGACAAAGCCGTTTTTCCTTTATCTCTGTTACTCAGCGCCCCATGTACTGCTCATACCGAGGGGTGATAAAGTCGCCAGGTACCTCTGGAAATACGAGCAATATGGCGGCAAATACAACCCATATTACGCAGCCATGATTGAGAGCATGGACGACGGCGTCGGGCGCATCCGGCGGTTGCTCGAAGCCCAGGGACTTGACAAGAACACCCTTATCGTGTTCACCTCCGACAACGGGGGCGTGGGGTTGCCCGAGTTAGGTCCCATCCCTACTTCGGCGGGTACGCTCCGTAAATGGAAGGGCTTTACGTACGAAGGTGGAATCCGCGTACCGACCCTGATTAGCTGGCCCGGGCAAATCGGCCCGAATCAAACCTGCGACCACTATTTCGTCAACACTGATTACACACCCACGTTTTTGGAATTACTGAGTCAGCCACCCGCCGATCTGCCCGATGCGAAAAGCGTTTATCCGCTCCTGAAAAACCCGCAAGCCCCCTTTGAACGGGGAACTGTCTACTGGCATTACCCGCACTTCAGCAACCAGACGAGCCGCCCGTCGGGTGCCATCCGAAAAGGGGACTGGAAAGTAGTGCGTAGCTACGAAACCGGCCGGTACGAGCTGTTCAACATTCGTCAGAACGAGTCGGAACCCGTCGACCTCAGTAAAAAACACCCGAAAATCGCTCAGGAACTCAATCAGGATCTGACCCGGTGGCTGACCGACACCAACGCCAATATGCCGATCTACAAAGCAACGGGCAAGCCGGTTCAACCGTGAAGCCGGTTGAGTCTGTAGCGAGTGTTCTTAACCAAGCGGGTGAGAAAATCTACCAACGAGGGTACTTTAGCAAGAAGCTGATTTTCAGAAATGACGCAGGAAAGTAAGCAATAAGGAGATCCAATGTAAAGAATGATACTGGAGTATCTGGTTTCTGATCGCTTTGGTGGCTTTTTGCAATTGTGACTTTACCGTGTGCAGGGACAATTTGAGCAGCTCAGCGATTTCGGCAGAAGCGTAGCCTTCCTCAAAGTGCATTCTGAATATAACCCGTCGTTTCTCCGGCAGGGCGTTGATCATATTGGTGGTGATTTGCCGGCATTCCCGGAAAAGCACTTCGTCACTGACGGAATCGTAGCCGGCCAAAGCAGCATCCTCTCCCCACCGCTCATACTGCGCTCGATACGCTTTTTGCTTCAGGTGATTGAAGGCCAGGTTGCGGGTAATCACGTAGATATACGGTCCAAAAGGCCGGCTAGGATCAATCCGGCGTCGACGTTCCCAAAGCCGGATGAATACCAACTGGGTAACCTCTTCGGCTTCATCGTACGACTGGGTAATCTTCAGACTGTAGGCAAATATCCGCTGATGATAAGCCTGGAAGATGGCATGAACCGCTTCCGGCTCGTTCTGAATGAACTGCCGTAATAAGGATTCGTCAATATCTGAAGCGGAAATTTCAGCCATCAAATCGGTAAAAACCAGTTGAATTTTTTTACTAAGTTGCGCATTCCAATTAATATATCAAGATTAAAAATCATTATTTGTATAGTTTCCAATTTTAAACAAAAAATTTTTTGCCTGCGTAATCCTATTCGTCCGGTCAACTGTACTTAGGGTGTACCATCGGATAAGCCCACCGATATTACTCCGGAACATCCGGTGGCTCTGAGGTACAGCCCGTATGGACAAACCCAATTTACTTCTGCAAAAATACCTGGCCGGTCAATGCACCCCGGCGGAAAAAGAAGAGCTGTACCAGTACCTGCTTCGGTATGAAGCCGCTGATTTTGATCCCGTGCTGCAGGCGGTATGGCAGGAAATGGCCGAAGCTCGCGAAGCCGACCAGGCTACTTCGGACCGGATGTTCCGAAACATTACCCGGCGCACCGCTGCCGAAGGTAGAGTAATTCGGATGCCCCGTTATTCTCTCCAATGGATAGCCGCTGCTTCCCTGACGGGGCTGCTCATGCTCTGCGGCCTGCTCTACGTCTGGTACGCCAGTCGCGATAAAGCACTCCATACCGAGTACGGCGAGGTCCGGACCATAACGCTGCCCGACCAGACACTGGTATACCTGAATGCCAACTCTAAACTTTCCTATTCCAACTCCTACGCCACCGATCCGGTGCGGGAAGTATGGCTGGATGGCGAGGCTTATTTCAAAGTAACGAAGCAGATCCGGGCGAGAACGCAGCAGGCAGGCACAGACACGGTGAAACTCATCGTACATACCCCACAAATAGACGTCGAGGTAACCGGCACGGCGTTCAACGTCAACAACCGGCACGGCATCACGCAGGTCGTGCTGGATGAAGGAAAAGTACACCTGAAGAAGCCCGAAAGCCGGGAGCGCTTGCTGGCTATGCGGCCGGGTGATGCGGTGCAGATTAATCAACAACAACGGTACACGCTCAAACAAGTCAACAGGCCGGATACCTATTCGTCCTGGAAGGAAAACGAACTGTACTTCGACAATAAAACGCTGGCTGAGATTCAGCAGGTTCTGGCTGATAACTACGGGGTGCAGCTCCAGTTCAGTGATCCTGCCCTCAGGAATCTGCGGTTCACCGGCTCTACTCCCACGGATAATCTGTCTATTCTGTTTACCACGCTGGAAAACTCCTTTTCGCTAAAAATTACCAAGAACGATGATGAATACTATCTAAGACCAAAGCCCAACTAACTGTATACCCCTGTTCCAACGGTGCAACAGGCCTTATTAAACCCTTAAAAATTCAACAACTGCAATTATGTATTCTATTGTACATCGATTAAGATACCTGGGATTTGTCGTACTTGCCCAGGTATTCTGCACATCGGGCTTTTCACAAACGGTAGCTTTTGCGTCGCCGAAATCTCACGTAAACCGGCAGCAACGACAAGAGGTGACCTTGAAGTCGGTGCTCAAGCAACTGGAGAAGAAGCTCAACATCCGGTTTAACTACGCCAGTGAACTTGTGGAAGGCAAGAAGGCGGTTACCACGCCTGACCTGGAGCACAACAACCTGGATGAAGCCCTCTCGGAACTGCTCAATCCACTGGGACTGCGCTACGCAAAAATTAACCGGAACATCTACGGTATTTATCCGGTCGTTCAGAAACTACCCACCGAAACTCCAAACGCAACTCCGCCTGACGCCCCCCGGACCAACGCGGCTCCCACCGGTCGGGAACAGTCTTCGGTAGTGCAACCCGTATCGCCACTGGGGCTGCAATTAGCATCAAGGGCGGAGAAAATAGTTTCCGGTAAGGTAACAGACACCAACAAGGAGCCGCTACCCGCCGTGAACGTGGTGCTGAAACGAACATCAATTGGTACTACCACGGATGTGGAAGGCAATTACCGGATCAGCGTACCCGACAATGCCGCAACCCTGGTATTTTCTTTTGTAGGGTACACCAATCAGGAAGTAGCCGTCGGGAGCCAAACCGTTGTCAACGTGCTGCTGGAAGCCGACGTAAAATCGCTAGGGGAGGTAGTGGTAGTGGGGTATGGTACGCAGAAAAAGTCTGATCTGACGGGGGCTGTTTCGTCCATCACGTCGCAGGACGTTACGCGAGTTTCGGAAAGGCGGCTGGAAACGGCTCTACAGGGCCGGGCAGCGGGCGTTACGGTCACGCGGGGCGATGGGGCTCCTGGTAGTGAGTCAAGGGTATCAATCCGGGGTACAGGTTCGCTGGGTTCTAATAATCCGCTCTACATCATTGACGGCGTGCCGCAGGACCCCGGTAGTTTCTTTAACCCCCAGGACGTGGAGTCGATTGAAGTGCTGAAAGACGCGTCGTCAGCGGCTATTTACGGTGCCAGAGCCGCCCACGGCGTCGTGCTGATAACAACCAAGCGGGGAAATTCCGAAAAAGTAAGACTGAACGTTACGTCTTCTACGGGTATCCGGAGGGCCACCCGGCTTCCGGACGCACTGAGTACGCCGGATTACATCCTGCTCGCTTCGGAGGCCCGGCGCAATGGGGGCGTAGCTCTGGAACCGTCGTGGGCGAACCCCGGCACGCTTCCCAATACGAATTGGTTTGATGTGTTGTTTCGGCCGGCCCGCGAACAAAGCCACAACGTGTCGGTTACGGGCGGGGGAAAAAACGCTAATTTTTTTCTCTCCGGGGCCTATGATAAAGAACAGGGCATTTACATCGACAACGAGTTTGAACGCTTTTCCCTGCGACTCAACTCCGATTTTAAAATTGGTAAATTCCTCAAGGTAGGCGAATCACTGGTGTTTTCCCGCGTGTTCAACAATCCAACGGCCGACGATACTAAAGATTTGGAACTTGCCCTTCGGGCGGTTCCTACCTACAATCCCAGAGACCCCAGCAACCCCCTCGGCGGTTATGGCATTGTTCCCAGCTACAACAACGCCGTCAACCCCCTTGGCATTCAGGAGCAGACCAGAGAATACTCGTTAACTAGAAGGATCAACGGAAATGCGTATGCCGAACTGGAACCGATAGCTGGGCTGAAGCTGCGGGGCAGCATAGGCTATAACTATGGAGCAGGCCTTTTGCGGTCCTTTATCGAAGCCTACAACTACGGACAGCAGTCGTTGCAGAAAGCCCAACTCCGCTACCTGAGTAACGATGATGAGTCGTACAACTTGAATGCTGTACTCTCCTACCAAAAGTCTCTGAACGGACATAATTTCTCGGCGCTGGGCGGGGTAGAACGCTTTGTGCAAGACGGTATTAACTTTGACATTGTCGGCACGAATTTTCCGCTTCAATTTACAGAGAGCCTGGCGCTGGCCAACGATAACGTGTTTACTACACTGACCCGGAACACCATCAACAACCAGTACCGGCTTAACTCTATATTTGGTCGAATCACTTACGATTATCAGGGCAAGTACTTGTTTACCGGTAACATCCGGCGAGATGGCTCCTCGCGGTTCGGGCCGAACGAAAAATTTGGGGTTTTCCCATCAGCTTCAATAGGGTGGCGGATTTCACAGGAAGCGTTCATGCAGGAAATTAACTGGCTGAGTGATCTTAAACTTAGGGCCAGTTACGGCGTATTGGGATCCGACCGAATCGGGGATTACATCTTTGACGCCAACTATTCGTCGGAGCGCTCCACGTACCCGTTCACCGCGACCGGCATCAATGGGGGAGCAGGAACCCTCCTGACTGGGTTTTACTTGGGCAGTTTTTCCAACCAGAGCGTCCGGTGGGAACAAGTGGACCAATTAGATATTGGTCTGGACCTTAGTCTTGTCAGAAATCGATTAAGTATCACGGCTGATTTCTACAAAAAAGTCACCGAAGGGTTGCTGGTGAACGTGCCGCTTCCTCTGTCATTTGGTGTAAGCACTGAAAGCGTCCAGCCCCGGGCCATCCCCGTCAACGTGGGTTCGATGACGAATACCGGTTTTGAACTGGCCGCTACCTATCGGCAAACCCTGCGCGACTGGCGGTTCGACTTGTCGGCCAATAGTGCGTGGGTTAGTAACCGGGTCAATGACTTGAGTGCCAATCAGGAGATCACCCGTAACCTGGGAAGTTCTGCCATCACCGGGGCCATTACCCGGAGCGTGGCGGGGCAACCGGTAGGTTCCTTCTACGGGTTGATTGTGGACGGTATTTTTCAGAGCCAGGAAGAGATCAACGCACTGAACCGAGCCTCGCCTTCTGGCATCTACCAGCAGAACGGCACCGCCCCCGGCGATTTTCGTTACCGCGACATCAGTGGTCCCAATGGCGTACCGGACGGAGTGATTACGGGTGATGATCGTACGACTATCGGCAATCCCATTCCTAAAATGACCTATGCCCTGAACGCTACGGTAGGCTACAAAGGGCTGGACCTAACCGTGTTCTTTCAGGGTATACAAGGCGTAGACGTTTTCAACGCACCCAAAGCATATTATCGCAGCTTTTACAACGATTTCAACAGCACCACCAAAGCATTTGACCGCTGGACGGCTGCTAATCCGAACAACACCCATCCTCGGCTGCAGGTAAACGACCCGAATGGAAACTTCCGAAACTCGTCAACATACTTCGTAGAAGATGCGTCGTACCTGAAGCTGCGAAACCTTCAGTTGGGCTACACGCTGCCCACGGCCATTGGCAATAAAGTGGGCTTGTCCAATGCCCGGATCTACGTTAACGCACAAAACATCTGGACCATCACTCGCTACGACGGACTGGACCCGGAGGTCAGCAACGGCGATGGTAATAATACGGCGCAGGGTGTAGATAACTTAGGCCGATACCCGCAAACGTACCTGATTTCCGGGGGTGTACAATTGAGTTTTTAACAGCAAATCTCCTTGACAATGAAGTATATACAACGTAAATTATCATTGGCCTTTTTTGTGTTGACCCTGACTTTACTGGGTAGTTGCTCGGATGCCAACTTAGATGTAGTCAACCCTAATCAATTAGGATCAGCCAACTTTTACACAAGTTTGAACAATTTAAACCTGTCGCTGACATCCGTTTACGAAGGACAGGCGTCAGCCGACCTATACGGTTTTCGGCTGTTACCGCAAATGCTTTATGCCCTCGACAAAACCTCGGATCAGGCTTTTTTGCCCAGTGGCGACCGGAATCAGTTCTTCCTCAATGAAGTAACGCCCACTAATGCGGAGGCCCTCCCGGTAGTCTGGCAGGGGCTATACCGAACCATTGCCCGGGCTAATGATTTCCTGGTCGGCTCCGAACGATACCGCACCTCCGGCACCATTCCAGCCAATGAAGACGCCCGCATTCGCCAGATGCAGGGCGAAGCTTACTGGCTGCGAGCGCACATGAACTTTCACTTAATCAGACTTTGGGGAGAAGCCAATTTTGCTGAAAACGCAGCAGCCCTAGCCCCCCCGCTAATTCTGGAAACAGCTGGGACCCGCGAGCAGATGAACGTAGCCCGCAGTACAGTTGGTGCGTTTTACGCTCAGATTATTCGTGACTTGCAGGAGGCCGAGACCCAATTACCTGCCACATGGCCGGCTGCCGATATCGCCCGCGTCAGTTCATTTGCAGCCAAAGCCCTACTGGGGCAGGTGTACCTGTACCAGCAGAACTATCAGCAGGCCCGTCAGAAATTTGAGGAAGTACTGGCCGGTCCGTTCTCACTGGTACCGTTTGCCCGTTATGACGCCCTGTTTCGGGGTACTAACGAATTTAGCACAGAATCAATTTTTGAAATCAACTACTCGCAACAGGGAACGCCCAACGCCTTTCAGGGCGGGGCCGGTCATGCCTTTACCACGGTTATCTCGCCGAAGAACGCCGGTTTCAGCAACCAGTTTCCGCACGATGAGAACATTCGGCGCTTCGGCAACGACCCTCGTTTACGCATCGCGGCCCTGCAGCCCGGCGTGGATAGGGTGGTTGCCCCGAACAGCTCAACTATCGTGGTTCAAAAATACGTGGACGATGCCGGTGCGCTGGGTTGGAGTCACCGAAAATACGTGGCCGTCGACGTGCCGCTGATTCGGAATGACTTCGGCTCGAACGTCATCATCATCCGGCTGGCCGACGTGTATCTGATGTACGCCGAAACCCTCAACGCCCTGGGGAGTAACGATGCCGTGGCGCTGGACTACGTTAATCGGGTGCGCCGACGGGCCTACGGCGGTGTTCCTACCACGCCCGGTGCCAACGACCTGACTGGGCTTACGGGAACGGCCCTCCGGGATGCCATCCGGGAAGAGCGGTTCAAAGAATTATTCGGCGAGGGACACCGCTGGTACGACATTCGTCGCTGGGGTGTCATCCAACAGGAATTAGCCCGGTACAAAACCACGCGGGTAGGTGCCATCACCTACGAGCCCAAGGATGCCTACCTGCCCATTCCTCAGGACGAAATAGATCGAAATCCGGCGATCACCCAGAGTACGGGCTATTGATGCCGCCGGATCGGCAACGTCCTCGGGGCATGAAGGGTTGATTTTAAACCAACTAAACTTGACTGACTCCGGACCGCGCGCATAAGGTTGTCCGACACCTTTCCTGTTGCTGTTTATTGAGCTAATTAACTCGAGCCAATCGGCACGGATAGGCTATTATTTGCCCTTTTCAAACGCTGAAACGGCAGACCGACCGCAGAAATAGGATTCAACTAGACCGTAAAGCTAACCTCATAAACATTTAATTATGAAGACTCAACAACTACTCGGAACGATGCTGTCGCTGTGCCTGCTGCTGAGCGGGCAAACGGCGCTCCTGGCTCAGGATCGTAAACCGGCCCGCAACGTCATCTATCCCTCTGCCGCCTTTGTCCAGCAGGGCGGACGCGTTATTGACGTCAGCAAACCGCCTTACAACGCCAAGGGCGACGGCGTGACCGACGACACGGAAGCCATTCGGGCGGCCTACACGTTTGTCGCGCAGCAATTGCAGACATTCGGCTGGCAAAGCGAAGACACCAACAACGGTTCATACCTGCTTTACTTTCCCAACGGCACGTACTTAGTGAGCAACACCCTGATTCACAACTTAGGCAACATCACCTACACAGGGCGCGAAACTGATCCCGAAGGCGTAGCCTGGGTGCGCTTCGTGGGGCAAAACCGCGACCGCACCATCATCAAGCTTAAAGACAACTGTCCGGGTTTTGAAGCGGGAACAGCCAAGGAAGTTATCTCCTTTCAGAAAAAGAACGTGGGTGCCCGAGAAGGCAACAACATTCCGGCCGCCAACCAAGTGAGCGACATGACCATCAACACGGGCAGCGGTAATCCGGGTGCGGTCGGCATCTACTTCATGAGCGCCAACACCGGCGAGATGAGCAACGTGCTGATCAAATCCGGGGACGGACAGGGCTTTGCCGGAATCGACATGCCCGTGTTCACCGTGCAAGGGCACTACCGCGACATCACCATCGAAGGCTTTAATTACGGCATCCGGGCGGCCACCCGCGGGGAGAATAACCCGACGTTTGAATACCTTACCCTCACCAATCAGAACATTGCGGCCGTACTGGCGGCCGACGGAAGCCCGATCCTCCGCAGGGTGGAAAGTACCAACCGCGTACCGTTCATGCTCATCACCGAAGATGAATCGCAGGTGGTACTCATCGACAGTAAGCTGCAGGGCGGTGGGGACAGTACGCCAGCCATTGATTTGCAGAATACTCGTTCTCAATTATTTGTGCGTAATACACAAGTCAGTGGCTACGGCACGTCTGTGCGTAAGGAGGGTCAGAATGTGCTGACCGGCAACATCGGTGAATACGTTTCCAGCCAGGTGTACACGCTGTTTGAGGGTTTCGCAAAAAAATCACTGAATCTGCCCATTGCCGAGTCGCCTTTGATGGAATGGGAACAGGATACCACGCAGTGGGCTAACGTGGATGCTTACCCAGGAACTACGGATGCCCAGAAGATTCAGAACGCCATGAACTCCGGCAAGCCGGTGGTGTATTTTCCGAAAAGTTCGTATGTGATCAATACGCCGATCAATATTCCGGCCACGGTGCGTCATATCGATTTTCTGTACAGTCGCCCCAGCAACGGCGCGCAGTTCATCATCGCCGAAAGCGGTTCGGAAACGCTATATATCGACCACATCAACCGGGGGTCGACCAATCTTAGCCAGACCGCGCCCCGCCGGGTGGTGCTGCGGAACTTAGCGCTGGACAATTACAACTACACCGCCAGTCAGCCCAGCGAGCTGTTCCTCGAAAGCACGGCTGGTTTCGGCTCCTCCGACAACTTCTGCCCAGCTCCACTGACCATCTGGGGACGCGGGGTGAATGACGAAAATAAGCAAAACCCCAATTTCAAAATCTATGGCGGTAAGATGTGGGCCATGGGGTTCAAGACGGAGAGCGAAACGGTGGTGTTTGACGTACGCAACGGTGGTACGTTGGAAGCGCTGGGCGGTTTTCGGAACGAGGTAAACAGGGTTGCCAAAGAGCCGTTCGTCCTGAATGACAACAGCAATGTCGCCTTCATCGGGTATAACCACCTGAGTGGAGGCAGCGACCCCATTGTGGTAGAAATTCAGCGGGGACTGCGCCAGGAGTTATTGCGTAGCGAACTGCCCGCCCGTGGCGGCAATGCCGTCATGGTGCCGCTGTACGTGGGCACTACCCAGGCCACGCTGCCCGCCTGCTTAGCTCCCGTTCAACTCACTGCCACCCCATCGCTGACGACCGTGGCGGTCGCCTGGAATGGGCGCAATCCCGATGGCGGTACGTACGAGGTACGCTATCGGGCGAACGGCGTTGCAGACTGGCAGACCCGCAACGGCCTCAGCGATACGACCACCGTCATTACTGGTCTGACGCCGGGACTCGGCTACGAATGGCAGGTGCGGGCCAGTTGCGGTAGCGAGTTCTCGGACTGGTCGGCGCTCAGCTTCTTTACACTGAACGTAGAAGCGCAGCAGGTCCGGCAACCCCTTACCATCGACGGGGTGCTGGACGAAGCCGCCTGGAACCTCTCAGTTCCGGTGCGCAAACTGTCCACCGGTACCATCAACAACACGGTGACTTACGGCGTACTTTGGGACGCTACCTACATCTACATTGCGGCCAAAGTACTAGATACGGCCCTGTTTAACGATTCCGACCAAACATTTCAGGACGATGCCGTGGAGGTTTACTTTGATGTAAACAAAAACGGCGGCCCCTACGACGCGCAGGACAACCAGATTATTAAAGGCTATAATGACCCGTCAATTTTCACGGCCAAACCGTTTGCAGGCGCTATTGTGCACAAAACTGCAACCATCGACGGTGGCTACGTGGTCGAACTGGCCATTCCCTGGGCAGGTTTGGACATCACGCCTGGCAATGGCCTGACAGTTGGCTTTGACCTGGGGGTGGATGACGACGATAACGGCGGCAACACGCGGGAAGGCCAGCAGGTGTGGGCGGGTGGTTCGTCGAACTTCAACAACACCTCCGGTTTTGGCCGTATCGTACTCCGGGGCGATGGCGCGGCTTCGCTGCTCCGTTCCGTTACCTTCGACAGCGATACGTTGGTCGTCGGCCCGATGGGCGGGAAATTTACCCCAACGGTTACTACGAACCCGGCCGGCATTCCGGTTACAATCCGTTACCAGTCACTGAACCCCGACGTGTTCACCGTCGACGCGGCTACTGGCCAAATCACTTCCGCAGCGAATGCCACCGAAGGCAGCAGCGGAAAGATCGTGGTGACGGCTTACGAAAATAACAGCCCGAACGACCTGAAAACCGATACAGCTATGGTCTATATTTCAGCTACGGCCTTGCAGTGGGGGCTGGAAGAAACCAGCGGAACAACGGTCAGAAACGCGGCTCCGGGTGATGGCCGAAACGGTACGGTACTTGGCGGTACGGCGGCCGGCCTGACCTCAGCAGGCATCGTCGGCAACGGATTTCGGTTCAATCCGCCGAACGCTACGACCGGCCCGGTGGTAGGACTGAGCAAGAAACTCATCACCGGCTTTCCGTTTGCGGTTTCGGCCTGGGTCAACATTGAGCAGGGGCAGTTTTCACAGTTGTTTACGCTGAACGACTCGACGGTTAATCGAAACTTTGTGAGCATCGGTATCACCAACCTGCTCCTGCCCGATGGTTCACAGGGTACGCAGGCCTTTATCCTGGCCGACGACGGCAGCACGGCCAAACGGGTTAATGCCGGGGTGAACATTCGCGGGGGCTGGCACCACCTGACGCTGGTCCACGAAAGCCCTACCAACCGCAAACTGTACATCGACGGGAAACTCATCGTTACCGACACGGCACCGTTTACGGGCTTTACCTTTAAAAACCAGCGGCTGACTTTGGGGAGCGGTCGGCGGGGCACCTTTACCGGCGACCGATACTACGGGCGGGTTGATGAGTTCAAGCTGTTTAACACGACCCTCACCGAATCGCAGATCAACGCCATGCGCGTCGCTCCGCTGAGCCTCTCCGTCGCCAACGACTCCCTGACGCTGAATCTGGACAGTACGGCTACCATTCAAACGAAGCTCGCGCCCGTATTTACCATCCCCAATCTTGTCTATACCTCTTCAAATCCCGGCGTGTTGAGCGTAAACGAGAACGGCGTGATTGATCCGGTGGGGTTGGGCGAAGCCTATGTAGTGGTGCGCTCGGCGGTGAATGCCAACGTGAGCGACACTGTATACGTGAAAGTTGACGCAACGTTAGGCAATTGCCGCTACACGCTGAATAGCTTCCCCGATGCCAGTCGGATTGTAGATATCCAGCCGGTAACGTACGCCAATTTCGCTGGCGGCCAGGGCACATACGTGGTTGGCGTCGCTACTGGCGTCCGGCAGGACGGACAGGGCGGGGCCTGGGAGTTGCACAACGACTGCTCAGTCAAGCCCATCCGTCGTACCGGACAGGGCGACAATACGTCCCTCTTACCGAATGTGAAAGGCGTGGAACGCGACCGAGGCTGGCGGTATGAGCCGAGCTACATCAGCGAAGACGGCCAATACGTGTACGCCGTGGCTATCAATAAAGACGGCTTCACTCATCCGAGGGGCTGGCGTGTTGAGCCGGGTACGATGGTAAACGTTCGGTTCCAGCTCGGCAGCCCATTCTACGGACGCATCTTTGGCGTCAAGGGCGAAATTCTCTGCAACGATCTGAACGTTGAAACCTTCGCCGGCAACTACTTCGTCATCCGCTGCAACGACGAAACGACCAACAGCACGGCAACCGCTCGGATGGCCATAGCCCAACCGAGTGCGGAATTACCCCGGATTGCCGTGTATCCCAATCCCGTTTCTGGTACGTTGAATCTAAAAGGATTGCACGTTTTTGACGGCTCGGTCGAGGTCCAAATCCTCAGCCTAGAGGGTAAACCACTCATTCATCAGAAGCTGCATGGAAAATCGGATGTAGACGTGTCGGGACTTCCTGCTGGTGTGTACATCCTGAACGTGCGGCATCAGGGAATAAATCGTTTCTTGACTCGGATCTTGAAACAGTGAAAGCAAGAATTCAACGGTACGCTGTTCTCATCGCACCTGTTTTTTACCCTAAACCAGTCGAAAATGAAAACTACATGGATTGCCGCCGGTTTGCTGGCGATTACGTTTGCGACTCATCCGAGCCACGCTCAGGTACCGGCCCGGACCTGCTACGATTTTGTCGAATCCATCGGCGTTTGTACGCATTGGGACTACAACGAAACGAAATACGTCCAGGCGTTTGACATCGTCAAAGGCAAACTGGGCGCGTTAGGAGTTCGGTACATCCGGGATAAGTCGCCCATTGTCAACACTGAAAGCCGGAACCGGTCGCTGGCGGTATATAATGAATTGGGTATCAAAACGCTCACGGTTTTTGCCGAAAATTACTATACCCCTGCGCAAATAGATGCAAAACTGAATGATCTGGTGGGTAAGACCAACATGGTTATGGCGTTTGAAGGACCGAATGAAGCCGATGCCGGCAAAAAAGGGAAAAACGATCCCTGTTGCTGGACTAACGACCTGCGGGCAAACCAGCTTTATATTTTTAATGCCGTGAATAATCATCCGGATGGAGGTATCAGTTCTAAGCAGGTCATTGCTCCTTCTCCCACTTTTCCGAGTGGCATAGCCTGGATGGGCCCTATGACGGACCGGGCCGACCGGTATAACATTCATTCGTACCACGGCGGCAACCGGCCGGAAGACCCCGCCAGTAATTTTGCCAAATACCTGGCCGAAGTTCCCGCTGTGAACACCGCCGATGGGTCGGCAAGTCAAAAAATATGGGCTACCGAAGCCGGAAACCACAACCAAGAAACTGGCCCGAAGGGGAATGGAATCAGCGAAGATGGAGAAGCAAAATACATCAACCGGATGTTTCTGTATTACTTCAAAAAGGGCATTAACCGAACATTTAATTATGAGTTGGTTGATCTGAAAGCCGAAGACCCCAATGACAATCAGGATAACTTTGGTTTGCTGCGCTATGACTTGACGGAAAAACCTACCTACAAAGCCCTTAAAAATCTGATCTCTATCCTGAAAGATAACGCAGATTTCACACCCGGCCCACTGACGTATAGTGTGAGCAGAACTGACGGCATTGAGCGAGTGCTACTGCAAAAAAGCACCGGAAAGTTTTATCTGTGTCTGTGGCAGACTGCAAGCGTGTACGACCCTGCTGCCAATACCAACATAACTAATGATCCGGTGCAGGTGACGATTACGGCAAACATCGCGTCGGCCAACGTGTACGTTCCCAAAAACGGCACCAGCGTTACCAATACATTTGGCCCTGCTGGTGCCATTACCGTGCAAGTGCCCGATCATCCGGTTATTATTGAGATTACCCCGGCGAACGGCAGTGCCCGTACGGCATCCGCGGGAGAGATTTCTAAGGCGGAAAACGGCGAAACGCTGGTGTACCCCAATCCGGGCAGTGACGGAATTTTTTACCTAACTCCGGTTGCCTCCGGAATCCGCATCACCGTAACGGACCTGAAGGGCCGGGTGGTAATAGCCGAAACCGACTGGAAAAGTGAAACGCTTGATTTATCCGGTGAGCCGGACGGGGTGTACTTGCTACGTACCTCAACCGGCAAAGCTGTCAAATTAATTAAAAAGTAAACGAATTGCGGGCAGTGCTCCGGTGAAGTGACAGGCGGTAACGTACCACCTTGCCGGAACACTGCTTTCCTTGCAAACAGATCATCCGCTGGTTTACATACTAAAAAATTGACCTGTACGCATGAAAAAACGAGTTTTGTCTCGGCTCATAACCATTATTTACTTCGGCATGAGCTGGAATTGGGCAACGGCCCAACCTTTGTCCCTTGCAGTAACCAAGCCAACCGCGCCCAAATGGGCCTGGCACCAGCCTATCTACGAAGTAGACATTGAGCGGGCTACACCGGAGGGTACCTTTCGGGCTTTCGCTAAACAACTGCCCCGGCTTCAACAACTGGGTGTCGGCATTATCTGGCTTATGCCTATTCACCAGCGCGGAAAATTTCGGGTGGCGACTGAACTGATCGATAGTCTGGGTGGGGCGCCCCTTCCCGTACCTGAACGTTACCGCCAATACGACAAGCCCACCGGTCCTTACAATGTTCACGATCATTATTCGGTTAACCCGGCTTACGGAACGCCCGAAGACCTGAAAGCCCTAATTCGCCAGGCGCACAAGTTGGGAATTTACGTCATCCTGGACTGGGTCATCAACCACACTTCCTGGGACCACGTGCTGACCACCACACACCCGGATTTCTACGCTCGAAAGGACAACGGTATCGTAGCGTATACTGCCCCCTGGAAAGATATTGTTCAATTGGACTACACCAACCGCAACCTCTGGAAATACATGACCGATATGACCGCGCACTGGCTGCGGGAATACGATCTCGACGGCTTCCGTACTGACGTGGCCGACCGGGTTCCTCCGGCGTTCTGGGCGCAGCTTCGGACGGAGCTGGACAGCATCAAGCCGGTGTTTCTGCTTGCCGAAGGGTTTAAACCGGAGCTGCACCCGGCCCACGACTGTTCGTACGACTGGTTTCTTTCTCCGGCGTTCTGGTCGGTCAAAGAAGGCAAGCGGAGCGTGGCGGCACTGGACACCCTGCTTGCCCGGGAACAGCGGCAGTACCCAACTGGTTTTCTGCGGATGCGTCACGCGACCAACCACGACATTCAGGCTATGGGCTTCGCGAATGCCAGCCGGGTGCGGTACTACGATCCGGTTTTTGATGAAGCGTATTTTCGACGGACTCCCCTGTCAGACAAATTCGGCGACGGGCTGAAAGCCTACATGGTATTATGCGCCACCCTGCCCAACAGCGTACCCATGATCTGGAACGGTCAGGAAATGGGCATCCTGGCCCGTACGCCCAAACCGATTCCCTGGCAAACCAACGCCTGGACTGACTTTTACACCCGCCTGTTTGCCCTGTATCGCACGAACGAGGCCTTGCTTCAAGGCAATTTTCAGCGAATTTCTTCGTCGGAAACGCATCCGGAACTCTTCGCCTTTGCCCGAACGTCCGGCGCTTCCAGCGTAGTAGTGATCGTCAACTGCGGGACTAAACCGCAGCAATTTTCCTTGGACAGTCCACTGATAACCGGGAAAGGAACCGACGTGTTTTCGGGCGAGTCGGTAGTTCACTCAGCCCGCGAAACGCTCACGCTGCCTCCCTGGGGATTTCGTGTCATTACGTACCGTCGGTAGCGGTTTTGTAAAACAGTTAGAATGGTCGTTGGTACCACCTTTATCGTTAGGAGAAGACAGATTTTGGCCGGTGTTCCGTGCGGCAACTGTCATCTATCGGCTGGTTCGCCGGGTGAAAACTAAACCGACTTTTTGATTAACCCATTTAATTTTATGCTGAGTAAACGCATTCTCTACGTACTGCTTACCAGTTTTATCGGACTGATAGTCCTGGTCGGAAGCCGAATGAGTGGGCCGCAGGCCAAGGCTCTAAAACGGCCCAACATTCTGTTCATCATGTCGGATGACCATGCTTACCAGGCCATCAGCGCCTACTCGAACCGGCTGATCCAGACCCCGAATATCGACCGGATTGCTAAAGGTGGGATGCTGTTTTTCAACGCCAGCGTGACCAACTCGATCTGCGCACCTTCCCGCGCCGTGATCCTGACCGGTAAACACAGCCACCTCAACGGCAAAGTCGACAATGATTTTCCGTTCGACACTACGCAGGTGACCTTTCCGCAGTTGTTGCAACGGGCCGGATACCAGACGGCCATGTTCGGCAAGCTGCATTTCGGCAATAATCCCAAAGGCTTCGATGAGTTCAGGATTCTGCCGGGACAGGGCGCGTATTACAACCCCGATTTTATTACTAAAAAAGAAGGCAAAAAGAATTTTCCGGGCTACGTTACCGACCTCATCACCGACATGACGCTGAACTGGCTCAAAAACGAGCGCGATGCCGACAAGCCGTTTCTGATGATGTACCTCCACAAGGCTCCCCACCGCGAATGGCTCCCCGCCCTTCGCCACCTGCCCGAATATACCAAACGCACGTTTCCCGAACCCCCTACGCTCTTCGATGACTACGAAGGTCGGGGTACAGCCGCCAAAGCCGCCGAGATGAACATTCTCTACGATATGAACTGGGCGGGCGACTCCAAACTCTACCCGGAAGTGGTGCAGGAAACCGGCGTAGCCAAAAACCGCCGTAGCCCCAATCCGGGTGGCTTCGAACGGGAAGTGGGTCGGCTGACCCCAGCGCAGCGGGCCGAGTGGGACAAGTACTATAAACCCATCAACGAAAAATTCAGGGCTAATTACCCGAAGATGTCGGAGAAGGACCTGATGAAGTGGCGGTACCAGCGGTACATGCAGGATTACCTGGGCAGCATTGCCGCCGTCGATGAAGGCGTGGGCAAGGTGCTGGATTATCTCGAACAGAGTGGCTTAGCCGAGAACACCATTGTGGTGTATACGTCCGACCAGGGCTTTTATCTCGGTGAACATGGCTGGTTCGATAAGCGGTTTGTATACGAAGAATCGTTCCGTACGCCCTTGCTGGTGCGGTGGCCGGGCGTCATCAAACCGGGTAGCGTGAACAGTCAGATGGTGCAGAACCTGGACTTTGCCCCGACGCTCCTGGACGCTGCGGGCGTAACCCCACCCACCGACATGCAGGGCGAGAGTTGGGTGCCGCTGTTCCGGGGTAAAACCGACAACTTCCGCGATGCGGCCTACTACCACTACTACGAATACCCCGGTATTCATATGGTGAAGCGGCACTACGCCATCGTCACGGAGCAGTACAAGCTGATTCACTTCTACCACGACGTAGACGAGTGGGAACTATACGACCGGAAGAAAGACCCGCAGGAGCTGAAAAGCGTGTACAACGACCCGGCTTACAAGGACATTCAGGCCAAACTGCACAAAGACCTGGAAGCGTTGCGGAAAAAGTATAAAGACTCGCCGGAACTGGAACAGTATTACATTCAACGGTCGCAGAAAAAACAGATTTCCAGTGAAAAATAGTCTGATTATCTGGTGGTTTTTGGTAGTCAGTGGTACCGGCTGTCTGGCCCAGGCAAGGGTTATTCTGGACACCGACATCGACTCGGACGTGGACGATGTACAGGCACTGGCCATGCTCCACGCCTATCAGCGGGCCGGGTTGGTCAGGCTGCTTGGTGTGGTGGTGACCAGTAACGATACCTGCGCGGTTGCCTGTACCGATGCCATTAACACCTTCTACGGCCGGCCGGACCTGCCCATCGGTTATCTGAAAAACCAGACGAACCTGGGTAACTTCTCGAAATACACCCGGCAGGTGGCCGACGCGTTTCCGCATTCGCTGACCAGCATCAGACAAACCACCGAGTCGACGCAGTTGTATCGAAAACTCTTAGCCAGCAGCCCTGATAACTCCGTTGTAATCGTTACGGTCGGGCATCTGACAAGTTTGCAGAATTTGCTACAATCGTCACCCGATGCCATTTCTCCGTTGACGGGTCAAGCGTTAGTGAACCAAAAAGTGAAGCGGTGGCTGTGCATGGGCGGACAGTATCCGGTGGGTAAGGAAGCCAATTTCTTCCGGCCTGACCCAGCCTCGACGGGTTACGTTATCGATCGCTGGACCAAAGAAGCCATTTTCTGCGGTTGGGAAGTGGGCAATCAGATTATTACCGGAGGGGCTTATCTACGCGACAAATTGCCCGAACAGCACCCGGTCTATCAGGCGTATCGGTATTACAACAACTTCGCGGGTCGCCCGGCCTGGGATCAGGTGGCGGTGTTGCTGCTGGACGAAAAACGGGCCGGTCAGTACTTCGAACTCGTTCGCGACGGTCGCGTAGTGGTAGCCCCCGACGGTAGCAACGTCTGGCAAACGGGCGATGCTTCGCCCAATAAAAACCATGCCTACGTGAAAATCAAAGTCGGTGTAAATCCCGATGACATTGCCCGCTACATGGATGACTTAGTCGTCAGGCCCGGCCCGGTTAACGGCTTACCGAAGTAGAGTTGTTCCTTTCTCCTAAGCAGTTATGAAACGCATTTATCTTCTTTTTACATCGGTTCTTTTACTCGCTGGGTTTACGCAACTACAGCCGGCCGCCAAATCGTCGGTAGCCGCTAAACCGAACGTTATCCTGATTCTGGCCGACGACATGGGTTATGGCGACCCCCGCTGCTACAATCCTGAATCGCATGTACCGACACCTAATATCGACCAACTGGCCCGTGAGGGGGTGCTGTTCACCGATGCGCATACCACCTCGGCAGTATGTACGCCTACACGCTATGGCATCGTAACGGGGCAGTACTCGTGGCGCGGTCCGCTCAAAAAAGGCGTTACCTGGAGCTATGATTCGCTCATTATCGACCCTCGTCAAAGCACCATTGCTTCGCTGCTCAAACAGCAGGGCTACGCAACGGCCTGCATCGGCAAATGGCATTTAGGACTGGGCTGGCAAAAACAAAATGGTGTCGCGCAGTTCGACCGTCCGCTGACGAAGGCCCCCGCCGATCTGGGCTTCGATTATTTCTTCGGCATTACGGCCAGCTTGGATATTCCGCCCTACGTTTACATCCGCAACCGCAGCGTCGTGCAGCAACCCGCCGACTCCTCACAGGGGCCGTCGCCGACGACAGAAGAAGATTTCTGGCGCAACGGTCCCGTTTCACCCGATTTTAACCACTACCAAGCACTGGACCGGCTCACCGACGAAGCCGAAAAAAACATTACAGAGCGGGCTGCGCAGAAAAAGCCTTTCTTCGTTTATTTTCCGCTCACTGCACCCCACCTACCCTGGATTCCTAAAGACCAATTCAAAGGCGTCAGTAAAGCCGGGAATTACGGCGATTTGGCCGCTGAAGTTGATGCCGTCGTAGGCCGTATCAATGCGCTGGTAAAGCGGTTAGGTATTGAAAAAGAAACGATTCTTATCTTCACCTCCGACAATGGCTCGCAGTTTTCGAGCCGGCGCATGGCCCGCTACGGTCACCGGGCCAACGGAACGTGGCGCGGGCGCAAGGGCGACGTTTACGAGGGTGGTCACCGGGTGCCGTTTCTGGTGAAGTGGCCGGATAAAGCTCCTGCCGGTCGCCGGTCAGATCAGTTGGTCTCGACCACCGATTTCTACGCCACCTTCGCCGATCTGCTGGGGCAACCTATGCCCACGAATGAGAGTAAGGACAGCCAGTCCTTTCTGCCCGCCGTTACGGGCAAAAATTCAGATCGGCGTTCGCTGCGAAATGCGATGATCTACCACTCGTCGGAGGGAATATTTGCCTACCGAAAAAACGACTGGGTACTGGTGAAAGGAAAAGGCAGCGGGGGCTTCCTGGAAAAACCTGATACCGCCCAGATTCAGGAACCCTACCAGTTATATAACCTCGCTGACGACGGTGGGCAGCAGAAGAACCTGTACTCGGCTCGACCAGAAGTGGCCCGCCGTATGATGGCGTCGCTGGATAGTACCGTCAATGTATCAGTTAATCACCGGAAACCTAAGCCATGAAAAAGAATACGCTCCTGCTACATCTGATCCTGCTCAGTTGGCTAACCGGTGGTGCTAACGCGCAACCATCCGCCAAACCCAACGTACTCTTCATTGCCGTCGATGACCTCAAACCGCTGCTCAACAGCTATGGCGTGTCGCGGATGAAAACGCCCAACATCGACCGGCTGGCCCGCATGGGTACGGTGTTTCTGAACAACTACTGTCAGCAGGCCGTTTGTGCCCCCTCGCGGGCCAGTATCCTGACCGGGCAGCGACCCGACTACACCCAGGTTTGGGACCTGCAAACGCTGATACGCGATAAAAACCCCAACATTCTGACTATGCCGCAGTATTTCCGGCAGCAGGGCTACGCCACCACCGGTATCGGTAAAGTCTTTGACAACCGCTCGGTTGATAAGCAGGACGACGCCGTTTCGTGGTCGATCCCCTACGAACGCCTGAACGACAGCGATTTTGCTGAAGGATACGGACGGCCTAAACGCAACTACTACCAGGCTCCCGAAACGCTGAAATTGCTGGCCGATATTGAGCGGAAAGCCGACCAGCAAGGATTGACCGGCGAGGCCCGTGCCAAATTTCTCAATGCCAATCGCGGACCAGCCCATGAGTCGGCGGAGGTGCCCGACGATGCCTACACCGACGGGGCGGTGGCCAAACGGGCGGTAGCGACTATCGCCCGTTTGGCCACCGCCAAACAACCATTTTTCTACGCCGTGGGCTTCGTCCGGCCCCACCTGCCGTTTGTGTCCCCCAAGAAATACTGGGACATATATGACCCGGCAACGATAAAAATGGCCGACTACCAGCAGTTTGCCCAAAACTCGCCCAATGTTGCCTACCAGGCTTCGGGCGAACTCGTCAACGCCTACCTGCTGGCCAACGGCGACCGTTACCCGACCGGCTATGCGCCCAAACCTGACGATCAGCAGCGCGGACTGATTCATGGCTACTACGCCAGTGTGAGCTACTTAGACGCGCAGGTGGGGAAGCTGCTCGACGCCCTGGACCAGCAGGGGCTGACCAAAAACACCATCGTGGTGCTGTGGGGCGATCACGGCTGGCACCTCGGCGACCACGGCATGTGGTGCAAGCACAGCAATTTTGAGCAGGCCACCCGCGCTCCGCTCCTTATTGCGGCTCCTGGCTACAAAGGTGGTCAGAAGGCCGTTGGCCTGACCGAGTTCGTAGACGTGTTTCCGACGCTGACTGCCCTGGCTGGCTTGAAAACTCCCGACGGGCTGGCGGGCAAAAGTTTAGTGCCGATACTGAAAAATTCTAAAGCGACCGTCAAGACTTACGCCCAAAGTCAGTATCCGCGCCGAAACAAAGAAGCGGCTCCAACGAGCGACGGCCACCTGATGGGGTACGCCCTTCGTACAGACCGCTACCGTTACGTGGCCTGGTTTGCCGAAGACTTTGCCAAGAACAAGGTACCGGCTTCCGCCCAACCCGTCGCTGTTGAGCTTTACGATTATGAAAAAGACCCCAACGAAACGGTGAATGTGGCCGGCGACGAAGCTTACGGATCGGTGGCGCGTAATCATGCCGCACTCCTGACCGAATTTTTGGCTACCCAAAAACACGCACGGTGAGTTCGCTGAACTACATATTGCTCACCGTTCTGCTCGTGATTGGCTGGTCGGCTACCGCGCAACCCGGCTCGGCTACCCCAGGTAGCGAAGAAAATCGGCAGGCACGCGTCTGGTTTTCCGAAGCGCGGTTTGGAATCATGCTGCACATCGGGCTGTATTCGCTACTGGCGGGCGGGGGCGACAAAGCCTCGGCCGAATGGATTCAGCGCGACAAACGTATCAGTAACGACGACTACGCCCGGCTGACCACCTTCTTTAATCCGACGGCCTTTGATGCCGATGAGCTTGTGAACACCTGTCGGCAAGCCGGAGCGAAGTACCTTAACTTCACCGTCAAACACGCTGACGGATTTGGCCTCTACGACTCGCCCGCGTCGGATTTCGACGTGATGGCCACGCCCTTCGGCCGGGATATGGTGGCAGAAATCGCCAAGGCCTGCGCCCTGCAAAACGTGGGCCTGTTTCTGCACTACTACCAGATGGACAAGCATCAGCCTGACTATGCCGCCGGTAGTGCATTGGTCAACGGCGACAGCAGTGCCGCTCCCCGCTGGCAGCGTTACCTGGCGTTCCAGAATGCGCAGCTTCGGGAGTTGCTACGATACGAAGCCGTGCGGGGCATCTGGCTGAACGGACTGTGGGAGCTGGGGCAGAAAGTAGACTGGCGGCTGGGCGATACCTACGGCATGATTCACCAGCTTCGGCCCGGGGTGCTAATTGCCAACAACCATCATCTCGGTATTCTGCCCGGCGAGGATTTTTACCTTTATTACAAGAAGCTACCCACCGACGCAGCCGCACCTTACCCCAAAGAAGCCTTCCGGGGAATCAGCAAATCGTGGGGCTACAACCTGCTGGACCGTGACTTTTTTCCCGCCGACAGCATCATCAATAACATCGTTCGGACGGCTGGTTTCAACTGCAATTTCATGCTGAACGTAGCCCTGATGCCCAACGGCCAGTTTCCGCCCGAGGTAAAAGCGATTCTGGGCGAGGTAGGCGCGTGTATGCGGCAAAACGGCGAAAGTATCTACGGTACGGTGTCAGGTCCGGTGCCGCCCCAATCTTGGGGTGTAACCACTCGAAAAGGTAACGTCGTCTACGTGCACGTACTGAAGCCGGGCAACCGGCTGGTGCTGCCCAACTGGCAACTGCCCGTGCGTCGCGTCAGGCTGTTTGGTGAAAATCAGAACATTAATAATCGGAAGACGGGATCGGATCTGGTCCTCGACCTGACCAATGTTTCCGTGCGGCACCCCGACACCATCATCGAAATCGAAATAACTGAACCGAAATGATTCCCGAACGAACCAAACGACTCCTCCAAAAAACGACTTGGCTGCTCCTGGCGGCAGTTGCTCCGCTGTGGTCGGTACGAGCGCAGCCCCTACCCGATGCGGATTTTGTGAAGACCGGCCACGCCGACATCGACCGGGTTCGGCAGGAAGTTCAGCAACGGCCAACCGACCACAGCACGCTGGCCGAACGGCTAAACACGCTGAAGATGTGGATACGGCTGCTTAGTTTTTCCGGCGTCGACCTGAATCCGCTACGCGACCATTATACCCGGACCATTCTCAGCAAAACCGCTGATAATTACGCTCAGCTTGCTCAGGCCATTGATTACGAATACAGTAAATTAAACGAGATTTTCGCTGATTTTACGGCCGATTCCGGTCGGAACAAGGTAAAACTGGAACGGTCATCTGCCGAAAACAACGGCGAAGTCCGCGACTGGTTCACGCTCCGGGGCGACGAAGGTCAAACCGGCTATACAACCCAGTCGGGACCGATGCAGGGCCGATTACGCTGGAAATTCCCGGTCGGACATGCCTGGTACGCTACGCCCGCTTTTGCCGATGGAAGGGTGTTCATTGGCTCGCCGGGGGTGTCGTATGAAGCATACTGTTTAGATGCCGAAACTGGAAAGTACATCTGGAAAACCCGGCAAAAAGAAAACCAGAATCAATATCGTACTCCCCGTATCTGCTCGCCCACGCTCATAGTCGGTAATCAGGTCATTGTGCGCGAACTGGGCAGCGGGGGCAATCTGCGGCAGGCCAAAGAATTCGTATATATTGACAAAGAAACGGGTCAGGAAGCGAAAGAAGTGTATGCGGGCCACGTGGATTACCGCGTAGGGTATGCGCCCTTCGACGGCAACGACGAGTATTTGGTTTATCCACACAGCGTTCAGGAAATTGGCGCGGGTCAAAAGCTGGATGCCGTGAAAGTTGTCTCGTTCGACAGTCTGATCTGCGTGGGTACACGGGATGGCCTCCGAAAATGGAAGCATTACGTCGGCGAGTTTTACAGTGAACCGCTGCTGGCTGGTAACCGGGTGTATGTGGGTACATACAGCGGGCAACTTGTGTGCATAGAAGTCGCAACCGGCAACCGACTCTGGACGGTGGAAACAGGTAGCCACATCAACGGCAAAGCTACGGTAGCCGACGGGCTGGTCATTGTCAGCAATCAGGCGGGTGCGGTAATGGCGTTCGATGCGGAGTCAGGCAAACGCCGGTGGGTTAACCGTTTGCCCGTCGAGGAACGGGCGTTCCAGCAGTTCAGCCGCGCTGTGGTCGGCAACGGCGCGATTTACTTCGGCAGCACCGACAAAAATCTTTACTGCCTCGACTTGAAGACAGGCCACCGAAACTGGAAGCTGACGCTTGATAACTGGATACGGGCCGCTCCCGTAGTAGTGGGGAGCACACTGGTAGCCGCTACGGTCGGTGGCCGGGTTTATGGAATAGATCTGGACAAGACACCCGTCATTCGCTGGCAGCAGCCGGTATCCGAGCATGGTATCTACGCTGATTTGCGGGTGTACCAGGGAGCCATTTATGCCGCATCTTCGGACTTTTATCTGATAAACATAAATCCCGGGACGGGGGTGGTGCATTGGAAAACCAGCATCTTTGAGTCCATTCCTGACGCGCAGCATGGCCGTATCTTGGCCGATCTGGTGGGTGGAGGTCCCGATTATCAAGCGGGTACGACCATTGTCGATGGCGTGGCCTACGTCGGCAGTCCCCGATTCGTCTATGCAGTAGACGTGGCCAGCGGACAGGAAGTCTGGAAGTTTGAAACGCGCGGCCAGATTTGCGGTGCGCCGGCGGTAGCCAACGGAAAAGTGTTTTTCGGTCAACAGGGCGGCACGGATCAGTTCTACTGCGTGGATGCCAAAACCGGGCGGCTTGTGTGGAAAAAAGCACTGGGTTGGGTCTGGGCCTCGCCCAACGTAAAGGACAACAAACTGTACCTGTCTTCGGTGGCGGGAAATTTCTTCTGTCTTGACCAGCAAACGGGCAACATTGTGTGGCAGTATGCCAGCCATCAGGGGGCCTACCCAGCTCCCGCTCTCTGGCAGAACAAAGTATATTTCGGGGCCTGGAACGGCAATTATTACGCCTTCGACAAAAACTCGGGAAAGCTTGTCTGGCAGCAGGCGATTAACGGACATCCCGATTCGGGAGCCGCCCTTGTCATCGATAGTATTTTATACGTCCAGGGGTTTGCCGCCCCCAATTTCTCGGCCCTGAACGCCCTGACCGGGCAGGAACGCTGGAAATTTTCGCTCAACGGCGAGTGGTGCAACGCATCGCCGGTTTCCGACGGTACGCATGTGTTGTTCAGCACTTACGTTGCGTGGCTGCATCAAGCTCCGTTTCCGGCCCATACGTACTGCGTGGATGCCAAAACCGGCCGCTTGATGTACAAGTTGCCCTTCGCCGGCGGGCTGACCGGGGCTACTATCTGTCGAAATCTTGTCTTTACCGCTTCCACTACCGACAGCTACATGCGGGCGTGGGACGTAGATACGGGTCGCATCCGCTGGCAGTACCGAATGGGGGGACGGGCCGAAGAAACGTGCACGTCCATTTATGCGGATAAAGCTTTTGTTCTTTGCACAGATGGCTATCTGTACGCTTTCGAGTAATGATGTAATCTCTTTCTTAATTTACTGATTATGAGGTTTTTGTTTTGTTCACTGCTAATCATACATTGGTCCGTTGTCTTTGCCCAGCAGATCGCTCAGCCAGACATGGCCCGGCCGCGCTCGGCCGGGCCAGGCGCGGCCCGACCCAACATCCTGCTCATCACCGCCGATGATCTTGGTATTCAAGTGGGTTGCTACGGCGACAAAACTGCCCGCACACCCCGCATCGACCAACTGGCGCGGGAGGGTATGCGGTTCACGAATGCCTACGTAACGCAGGCATCGTGCAGTCCCTCGCGCAGCAGCATCCTGACGGGGCTGTACCCTCACCAGAACGGGCAGGTAGGACTGTCGCACCTGGGATTTGCCATGCACGATACCGTCCAGACCCTGCCCACGCTGCTCAGGCAGGTCGGATACCGCACGGGTATCATCGGCAAGCTGCACGTACAACCCGAGAAGAATTTTGCGTTTGACGAGAGCTTGCTCAAAGCTCCCCAGACCCGCGATGTACGGCTGGTGGCCGATACGGCCGCTGCTTTTATAAAGCGTTCCGGGTCTGCTCCGTTTTTTCTGATGGTCAACTATTTCGATCCGCACGTGCCGATGATTCCGCAGGTCGAGGGACTTCCGAAGCAGCCTTACCGGCCCGACCAGGTGGCCGCCCTTCCGTTTCAGCGGGTCGATGCGGCTCAGGAACGCGAACGGATTGCCAATTTCTATTCCTGCATTGACCGGCTGGACACAGGCATCGGAATGCTGCTGGAATCCCTCCAGGCGTCCGGACAGGCTGACAATACGCTGATCATTTTCGTTGGCGATCACGGCGCTCCCTTTGTTCGGGGAAAAACGTCCTGCTACGAAGCAGGTCTGAAAATTCCGTTCATCGTCCACTGGCCTGGTCAGGTCAAGCCGGGGACGGTCGAATCGAAATTGGTATCGACGGTCGACATCATGCCTACTGTCCTGGAGACGGCCCGCCAGAAAGCGTCGGGGTCGCTGGCGGGCGCGTCGCTCTGGCCGTTACTGCGCCATGAGAACCCGGCCAACTGGCGAACCCACCTGTTCGGTGAGTTTTTTTATCATGGGCCGGAAGCCTACTTTCCGCGCTATTCGGTGCGGGACGAACGGTACAAATTGATACGAAACGTTTTGACCGAAAAACCCAACCCAGTTCTCAGCGTAGATGGCGACCCGGCCTACCGCATTACGCAGCAAGCCGGTTTTACCAATGAAGCCGTAAAAAAGGTATTCGACCGCTACGCCAATCCGCCGGCATACGAATTGTATGATTTGAGAAAAGATCCGGAAGAATTCACCAATTTGGCCGATGATCCCGCATACAGCCGACAGCTAACCACCCTCCAAACGGCTCTCCGGAACTGGATGGCACAGACAAAGGCTGATCAAATCCAAAAAAAATAAGTCTTATTCAGTTGTTTAAGATGATGAAGAGAATTCTTATTCCGGGTTTACTGTTTATCGGAGCGACCGCTATTGCCCAGCCGGTGCAACGCCCCAACGTGGTGCTCATCTACGCCGACGACATCGGTTATGGCGACCTGGGTTGCTACGGTACATCGCAGGTGAAAACGCCCAACGTCGACCGACTGGCCAGTCAGGGGTTACGATTTAAAAACGCCCATACTACGTCGGCCACCTGTACGCCCTCCCGCTTTTCGCTCATGACCGGCGAATATGCCTGGCGGCAAAAAGGTACGGGTGTAGCGCCTGGAAATGCCTCGCTCATCATTAGGCCAGGACGGGCTACGTTGCCGGGCGTATTTAAAGCAGCCGGTTACCAGACGGGGGCCGTGGGCAAATGGCATCTTGGCTTAGGCGGCCCCGAAGGTCCCGACTGGAACGGTGAGTTAAGTCCCGGTCCGCTCGAAATCGGTTTCACGTACTCCTACATCATGGCGGCTACGGGCGACCGTGTGCCATGCGTATACGTAGAAAACCACCGGGTTGTGGGCCTTGATCCTAACGACCCTATCAAAGTCGATTACAACCAGAAAATCGGCGATTGGCCTACGGGTAGCGAAAACCCGGACAAGTTGACCATGAAACATTCGCACGGCCACGATATGACCATTGTGAATGGCGTGGGGCGTATCGGCTGGATGACAGGCGGAACAGCCGCTCTCTGGAAAGACGAAGACATGGCCGATGTTTTTACGAGCAAAGCAGTACAGTTTATCGAGCAGAATCAGAAAAACCGGGCATCGATCCAACCCTTTTTCCTGTACTTCGCTACCCACGACATTCATGTGCCGCGTGTGCCGCATCCGCGGTTTGTCGGCAAAAGTGGCTTAGGACCTCGGGGCGATGCCCTGCTGGAGTTCGATTGGGAAGTGGGCGAAATTCTGAAAACGCTTGACCGGCTGGACTTGTCGAAAAATACCATGGTCATACTATCGAGCGATAATGGGCCGGTTATTGACGATGGCTATCAGGATCAGGCCATTAAAAAATTGGGCAACCACAAGCCCGCCGGTCCGCTACGGGGTGGCAAATACAGTGCATTTGAAGCGGGAACACGCGTGCCGCTACTGGTGCGCTGGCCGGGTCAGGTGAAAATAGGCGTTTCTGAAACACCGATCAGCCAAGTTGATTTCCTGGCCGATTTTGCCGCTTTGCTCAGTCAAACGTACAACAAAGCTGACGCAATGGATTCGGAAAATCAGTTGAATGCGCTGTTAGGGCGTGACCCGGTAGGCCGTTCCGTCATTGTTGAACATGCCGGTACCTGGTCGCTGGTGCAGAAGAAGCCTAATGAGGCCCGTTGGAAGTATATCGAACCCAGTAATGGCCCAGGGTACAATAAGCTTACCCACATGGAACTCGGCAACAATTCCATGCCGCAGCTCTACAATCTGGATGATGATATTGGAGAAAAAAATAACGTAGCGGAACGGCATCCCGACCGCGTTCAGCAGATGAAGCAGGAGCTGGACAAGATCAGGAACAAAGAAGACCAGTAACTAGAAGTGTAACAAGTGTAGCAATGACAGAACAGATTGTGGTAATGACCGTCTGAAAAGTGTCAGATGCACTTATACATGTTACCTGATTAATAATTCCACTGTATACAGCTATATAAAAACAAACTTGCCGTCAATCCCTCTGCAGGAATTGTCTGCAGAACAAATTAAAAGAGAAACCGGGGGCTAAGACTGGGTAAAACTTAGTGGAGATGGCTCCAAAACACGCTCACCTTTGAACAGGACATGATAGTAACAATACAGGCCAAGCTGTCAGCGTTACTGGCATCGGTCAAATTCATGTTGAGACTACGGCCTTGGTTGAGGCTGTGGCTATGTTCGGCACTGTATCGGTGGCAGGGTCGTCCATACCGCTGGGGCATGAAATAGTGTCGGTTGCTCAGAACGCCTCTCACGCCGCACCGGCGTCGCTTCATGAACGAATAGCACGAAACCCCTATCGTCAAGACAACAGCCTTAACACCTACAACGTTTTTGTTCTTGTATCAGCCTTGATTGCCAGCAAAAAAAGCCGGACTAGAGCCCGGCTCGTACGGTGAGTCCGTAATCCGATTGAAGAATAAACACCGGAATATACAAAACAAGTTGATAACGTGTCTTTACGCCTAGGTGACTCGGCAGAGTTGGCTGATTGAAAAGACGGCTTTGTGGATGATGCCCTGCTCATCCTGCCATTGGCAAACGGGGGCGGAGTAGTCGCTGGGCCAGTCCTCACTGGCGTTTTGCCGGCTGGCCGCATCAGCCGGTAGGCGTTTGTTAAACCCTACTACGGTCATCCGGCGAGCCTCCTGCTCCCAGATCACGGTGTCACCAATTGATAGGCGCTGCATCAGCTTATCGCTTAAGAAGTAATTAACACAATTAAGCAGTAGCTCAGCCTACTGGTTGAGGCTGTGCTCATCGAGGGCGTAGTGAAATGATGGGCGGGTGGTAAGTGGAGGTAAAGATAAGCGTATTTTGAGTAATGAGTCAATGGGTGTTCATCCTAGAGCGTGTTGTGGTTTAGAGCCATTCGGATTAGAAATCCAAATTTGCTCAGGATACATCCAGTTAAGGGTAGCACTGAAAAACCCGCTGGAGGAAGCCACAGCGGGTCGCTACGGTGGGTATACAACAGCGTTCTGTATGAAAGCACTGTAATAACGGCTTTGCTCGAACAAGGTTTTCGTTCATACGAGGCACCGGACGAGCTTTGTGCTTCGAACACAAGTTTGTAAGCCTATTTACCTTGAGTTAACAGATAAGTTGACTTCAGCGTTAAGCTGACTGTCTGCCCACAGTAAATGAATCTGCTCAATGATGCGCTGATCCTGCTGGGTCTGCTCGTCTCTATCCAGCTTATTGTTGAAGTAACGACGTACCGGCTCCCACTCAAAAATCCTGGCAACAGCATCATAGATGCCTAGGGGTGTTCCGCCGTACAGTTGGGCTATCTGGCACTGTAGCCGATCCGCCTGAAAGAAGTTGTTACGGCTGAGAAGCTGATACTCGTTCTCCACTTTGTACACTATCCAATAGCGGTCCATAGTAATCCGTTAGAGAGCTAATGACTTAACCGATTCAACAGCCCGAACCGCTTAAATCCTGAGTGATCGGTAACCGCTACCCGGCAGCAACAGCCTAGAGCACGCTTTCTGCTACGGGTAGGTAGTCGGATAAGGTGCTTAAGCAAGAATAGTCAATAGCGGTTAGGATAGGCAACCAAAGCACCTATTCGTCATATGAGTTGTAAATAAGTTGTTGGACGGTATCCTGAACTTGACATGCCACCAATACACTTACTTTTTGTCGGTTGAAGACGAGCTTGTATCGGCCATCCTGTCAACCAACAACCAGCGTTGGCTTAGACTGGCCGCCAGTTCCACAAACTCTTGAAAGGTAGACGGTTTGGTAACAAATTGATTGGCTCCCAAGGCCAATGACCGCCGATGGTCCGCTTCTTGGGAAGAAGTCGTAAGCATAACCACGGGCAAGGCGGCATAGTTTGCGTTACTCCGCAGCTGTTTCAGCGTTTCGTAGCCATCCTGAAACGGCATGTTGATGTCTAGTAAGAGTAGCTGGGGTCGTTCCTTGAGCTCAGCTAAGGCGGGCAACAGGTCGGTTGCTTTACGGAACGATCGTATTGTGACTGGTGAGATCGTCTGCTGCAAAGCGGTGCCGATCAAAAACTGATCATCCTCATCATCATCAACCACCCAAACGCAGGGGACGTTAGTTTTCATTAGCCTAGGTTACGGTAGCTTTCATTGTGCCCCACCAGGTAGCTACGTAGTCACAGGGCTGGATTAAGCCTACCCGGTACAGAGAAGCCTGATAGGGCGTGCAAGTAATTGACAGGCGGAATCAAAGGTAGCAGGTCACCTGATGTCAATCAAGTACTTACTTAATTGTCAGTCACTTACTTTATAACATTTCCTTAGGGTTATTTGTCGTATGTATAGCTGATAGGCTATTGAACGAACGCCCTGTTTTTATCATTACTTAGCAGCCATGCTGGAACGGATTGATACGGGTGTGGGCGACATCATGGCGGAATTGGAACGAAGCGGTTGGGCCGACAAGACGCTGCTCGTCTTTTTTTCCGACAACGGCGGAGCGCCCGGTGTGGCCAACAACGGTCACTTGCGGTCGTATAAATCCTGGCTCTACGAGGGTGGTATCCGAGACCCGCTGATTGTCCGCTGGCCGGACCGGATCAAGCCCGGTTGCCAAACCGACGTTCCCGTGTGCAGCATTGATTTCTACCCCACTTTTCTGGACGTAGCCGGTGCCAAACCGCCCGCCGGTCAGCCGCTTGATGGGGTAGCCTGGCGTCTATGCTGACAAAGAACAAAGCGCCCAGACGCGATGCACTCTTCTGGCATTACCCGTCGGAAACGGGCAAATGGAAAGTAAAGATGGCCAGCGCCGTGCGCAAAGGCGACTAGAAATTGATCGAGTTTTACCAGACTCCGCGACCTGAGCTGTACGACCTGAAAAATGACCCCGGCGAGAAGGTGAACGCAGCAGAAAGACTGCAGAAAAAAACGGAAGAACTCAAGCAGTTACTGGACAATTGGAAGCGGAACGTTAAGGCCGAAACGCCCGCGCAGTAAACGGCCATTTCTTTACATACAGATCAACCCGCTCGGTTTATGAATCACCCGCTTCAACATTGTTTCCTTTGTTTGCTGTTTTTGCTGACTCTCAGCGTGTCGGCTCAAACGCCGACCATGTACTTCAGTGATACCACCCGGACGGGTCGGCCGATGGCTAAGGACCCGCATGTCATTCGTTTTAAGGATCGATATCTGATGTATTACTCCATCCCGCCGGCGGCTAAAGCCAATGCGGAGGGGAGCGCGACGGGTTGGGGGGTGGGCATTGCCGCCAGCACGAATCTAACGAACTGGCGGAAAGTCGGCGAAATTACGCACGCGCCGGGAGCCGATTACGAAGCCAAGGAACTATGCGCGCCCTGCGCCTTAGTTATCGACGGCCGCGTTCACTTGTTCTACCAAACCTACGGCAACTGGAAGAATGACGCGATTTGCCACGCCATATCGGACGACGGCCTGACGTTTACCCGCAATGCGACCAACCCCATTTTCCGACCAACGGGCGACTGGACCTGCGGCCGGGCGATTGATGCGGAAGTCGTGCGGACGAAAGATCGGTACCTGCTCTTTTTCGCTACCCGCGACTCGGCTTTCAAAGTGCAGATGCAGGGCGTGGCCGCGGCACCGCTTCAAACCAACTTCAACCGGGCCGACTGGACACAACTAACAGATTCGCCCATTCTTGCCCCTCAATTACCCTGGGAGCGAAACTGCGTGGAAGGGGCTTCGGTCGTGTCGCGGGATGGCGTATTGTACATGTTTTACGCCGGTGGCTACAACAACGAACCGCAACAGATCGGCGTGGCCCAAAGCCGCGACGGGGTCAACTGGCAGCGGCTGTCGGATAAGCCGTTTTTGCCCAACGGTCCGCCCGGTAGCTGGAACGCGAGCGAGTCGGGGCACCCGCATTTGTTCAGCGATGCCGACGGACGGACTTACCTGTTTTATCAGGGCAACAACGATGGCGGCAAAACCTGGTATCTGTCGAAAACAGAAGTAAACTGGTCCGGCAACAAACCGGTCCTGACTGCGGAGGGCAAGCGATGAGAAGGACATTTTTAGTCGTGTCGCTCCTGTTCGTACACGGTCTGACCCTGGCGCAAAAAACGTACGATGTGGTGGTATACGGCGGTACGTCCGGCGGCTTCACGGCGGCTATTCAGGTGGCACGAATGGGCAAAAGCGTGGCGCTGCTGGAACCGACGAAACACATCGGCGGCATGAACGTGGAAGGGCTGGGCGGCACAGATATTGACAACCACCCCAATTTTCAGAACAGCCCCGCCGTGGGTGGGCTGGCGCTGGAATTTTACCGGCGCATTGCCCAGGCATACAACCGTCAGGCGGCTTTCGAGCAGACGTTGACATCGGGCAGGAAAGACCCGAAGCAATGGCGTTTTGAGCCGCACGTAGCGCAGTCCGTAATCGATAAGTGGGTGAGCGAATACCCGATTGATGTACTGCTTGACCATCGGCTGAGTGAAGGCCCGAATGCGGTCCAGAAAAAAGGAACGGTTATGCAGGCGATCCAGCTTGAAAACGGCCGGACGTTTTGGGCGCAGGTCTTCATCGACGCCACCATCGAAGGTGACCTGCTTCACGCGGCTGGGGTGTCGACGGTCGTTGGCCGGGAAGCAAACGCCACCTACGGCGAAACGAAAAACGGTATCCGGGCCGTGACGGACCACGCGCAGTTTGCCGTTCGGGTAGATCCCTACCAACGACCCGGCGACCCGACCAGCGGAGTGATTCCGACCGTTCAGAACGAGCCGCTGGGTACGCCCGGCGCGGCAGACCGGCGCATTCAGGCGTACTGTTTCCGGATGTGTCTGACCCGCGACTCTACCAATCGAATTTCGTTCACTAAGCCCGATGGCTATGACCCGAAGCAGTACGAAATTTATGTTCGCTATGAACAGGCGGGCGGAAAGCTTTATCGGCCTGCCAGCACCATCCCCAACGGAAAAACGGACCTCGGTGCCTGGCATGATTTGTCACATAACCTCTACGGCACGAACCACGCGTATCCCGGTGGTACGCAGGCCACTCGTCAACGGGTACTGCAACAGCACCGCACATTTACGCAAGGGCTGTTCTATTTTCTGGCCAACGATCCGTCTGTTTCATTAGACACCCGCCGTGCCTGGCAGCAGTGGGGTTTGTGCCGGGACGAGTTTCAGGACAACGACGGCTGGCCCCGGCAGTTCTACGTGCGGGATGCCCGGCGCATGGTTTCGGACTACGTCATCACCGAACATCACGTTCGACGGGAAAACCCCACGCCCGTTGACGACCCGGTTGCGGTGGCGTTCTGGCCCCCGGACGTACACAGCGTTCGGCGAATCGTGCGGGACGGCGCGGCTTACAACGAAGGCTTTGTATTTGGTGGGGATAGCTGGCGACCATTCGGTATTTCCTACCGCGCACTGGTACCGAAGGCATCCGAGTGCACGAACCTGCTGACACCTACCTGTCCCTCGTCCAGCCATATCGCCTACGGCACCATCCGAATCGAGTTTACGTTTATGGCGCTGGGGCAGGCCTGCGGTACAGCGGCCGTACTGGCAATCGACGGTCACAAACCGGTACAGCAGGTGCCTTATCAAACACTCCGGGAGCGGTTGCTGAAGGATGAGCAGGTAATCCGCTTACTGTAGCTTTTCCAGAATGAGGGATTTGATTTCGATAGGTTCGCTCAGGGCGTCCCCCGTTCGGGTCACCTTTACGGTATAATCGCCCGGACTAAGCGAAAGGCTGCCTATTTCTGCCGTTGCCCATTCGCGTTCGGGGACGCCCGCGTTGGGCGTGCGATTGGGGCTTTTGATAAACGTACCCGTAAACGCTTTAGACAGGGGTGCCGTGATGGTTTGATCGGACGCTGTTACCACGAAACGAGTCCCTACGGCCGACGTGGGAGCGTTGTACATCAGCGCTATCCGGTGTTTGCCCGGCTTAACTACCCGAATGCGCCAGGCCATTGAATCATCGGCTTGCTGCCAGCCGGTAGCCCAGTCGTGAACAAAGCCATTTTTGCCGTAGTAGCGTACTTGGCCCTTCAGGGTAGCATCTGGCGCAAACAATTCAACTACCGGTGCCTCCGAATAGCCGACCTGGGTTACTTCGGGGTGAAGGCCCTCCTTCGTGACCTCCGCGAACCACTGATCGTATTTGTTCCGCAGGTCGCGGGCGACTTCCGGTTTCTGGCGGGCAATGTCCCGTTGCTGACTGGAATCCGCCAGCATGTCGTAAAGCAGATCACCTTCTTTGCCACGAATGAAGCGGTATTGGGCGGTACGAACGGCACCCGGATAGGGTTTTACCTGCTTCAACGTATCCGTTCCCAACACGTGGGTGTAAAGCGCCCGTTTCGGCCAAGGCTTTTTCTCGTTTTTAAGCAGTGGAACCAGACTCACCCCATCGACAGGCAGGGTCGTCGAGGTGGCTATACCCGTTAGTGCGGCTAATGTCGGCAGCAGATCGATGTGTGCCGCAATTGGCTTAACCACCGTTCCGGGCTTTATTCGGCCCGGCCACCGGATGAATAACGGCACTCGCACTCCGCCCTCATTCACTGACCCTTTTACGCCCTTCATCTGCCCGTTGAATCGCTCGCCATTCGGACCGTTGTCGGTCAGAAATACCACAATGGTGTTGTCGCTCAGCTTTAATTCATCTAATTTCTGAAGCAGTCGACCGATGTTTTCGTCCATGTTCTCCACCATCCCGTATACAGCCGCGTCTTTATCGGTTAGCCCCTTGGCTTTGTAGTAGTCGAAGTACTGGTCGGGCACCTGAAACGGGCCGTGCGGTGCATTGTACGGAATGTAACAAAAGAACGGCTTGTCCTTATGGCGGGTGATAAACGTCAGGGCGGCCTCCGTCAGCACATCCGTAAGGTATCCGTTGGTCTTTACGGTTTTTCCGTTCTGTTGCAGAGTCGTGTTAAAATAGTTGGTCCAGTGACCTCCGCAGAATCCCAGAAATTCCTAAAACCCCTGCCCCTGCGGATTTTCCGGATAGTGCGCTCCGTTATGCCATTTGCCAAAAATACCCGTGCTGTATCCTGCCTTTTTGAATAGCTCCCCCAGCGTTACCTCGCTCGTTCGCATCGTTTCCAAGCCACTCGTGACCGAAGCCACCCCCGTCCGAAGGTGATACCGGCCCGTGAGCAGACTGGCGCGGGTGGGGGCACAGAGCGGGCTGACAAAGAAGCGTTCAAACTGAGCACCCTGACGGGCGAGCTTGTCCAACGTTGGCGTTCGCACGTGGGGATTGCCGTGACTGCGCACATCACCCCAGCCCTGATCGTCGGCAAGAATAAGCACGACGTTGGGCGGAATACGGCTTGCCGAATCGAACCCTATCCAACTGGTGAGGACACCAAGCAAAAGAAACACAAACGCGTATGCGGTTATACGCCGTCCGGGTCTAACTCGACTAAGTACGTTCATTGCTGCGCGTTAAATGACGCTTTATCGTTACAACTTTCACTATTTCTGAAATGCGCTCAGTTGCCAGTCGTCCTGCCAGCGCAGCCGCAGCGAATCGCCCTCGAAGGTAAGTGGCAGCCAGATATAGCGGGAGTCGTGCAGGTCTTTTGGGTTCCAGCGATCGGCCATGAAGATGTACGCATCTTTTTTACCCCGTACCGGCAGCACAAACGCACTCTGGCTGTTGAACGTGATCTCGCTCTTCGGTCCCCGGCAGGGGTTGCCCTGACTCGTCCAGGTACCTATCACCGAATCCGCGACGGCGTAGTCGGCGGGGTTGGGCGACCAGCCCGTACAGCCCGACGTAATCAGGTAGTACTTGCCGCCCCGCTTGAAAAGAGCCGGTGCCTCCCGCAGTTTGTTCACGTAAATGCGCTGGTAGTTGCCGTTGTGACGGAGGTAATCGCCCGATAGTTCACTGATGTACATCGTCCGGTTGTCTTCCGACGAGTGAAGGTGGTAGGCCCGGCCGTCGTCGTCCTGAAAAATCGTCATGTCGCGGCTCATGGCGTCGTTCGGTCGGACGCTGCTTTGGTACGTAAACGGCCCCGTCGGTGACGGACTGGTGGCCACCCCCGCCCGCGCATACTTGTAACCCGGCCGGGTGTCCACGTGCATCCACATCACAAACTGCTTCGTGCGCGGGTTGTAAATTACTTTCGGGCGTTCGAGGACTTTGCTGGGGTGCAGATCATGCGTCGAATCGCCCGGCACCGCTTTCAGGACCAGCCCTTCATTTTTCCAGTTGTATAAATCTTTCGATGAATAACAGGATACGCCCCGCACCGGCACGTGCTGGCGGGTCGTGATGGTGTCTTTGTTTTCGCCGTACCAGTAGTAGGTGCCGTTATGGTACAAAACCCCGCCCCCGTGCGCCTGAATGGGTTTGCCGTCGGTATCCAGCCACACCTGTCCGGGCTGAAACGAGGTGTTTTGACCGGGTGTATCAGTGAAAACAACGGACAGAACGAAGTTAACCAGCAGCAGGAAAGGCAGGAACTTTACTATCATTTTGAGGGCAAATTGAGGTTATGGATCAGTAGCGAATTAAGTTAGATTGAATGTACAACTACTAAGCCGGTGCTTAATATGTCGGCGTACCGGTGCAGGCCGCGGTCCTGTACGACCTCACCATACCGGCCTCATCCCGAACGATCAGGTACGCGTCATTGGCCGGGTTACTGGTCAGGAACGTCTGCGTTTTTCTAACGCCCATGACCATGAATGCCGTTGCCAGCGCGTCGGCCGTCATGCAGTCGCTGGCCAGCACGGTCGCACTCAGCAGCGACGACTGTTCCATCAACCCGGTTTTGGGGTTAACAATATGGCCGTACATCTGACCATCCTGCTGAAAACCGTTGAGGTAATTGCCCGACGTCGCCATAGCTCTATTCGTCAGCGGCAGTACCGCGTGCAGTTGGTGGTCGGCCAGCGGATTCGCAATACCGATGCACCACGGTTGGTCCTGCTCATTCCGCCCCCGGCATCGTATTTCGCCCCCAATTTCGATCATGTACTGCCCGACGCCGTTCGCTTCCAGCAGCGCCCCGATGCAGTCCACGGCGTAACCCTTGGCGATGGCGTTGAAATCGAGCTGAACACCTTTTTTCAACTTCCAGACCGACCGCTGATTAAAAGCGACGTAGGGCAGGCCGACGATGGATAGGAGCCTGTTAAGAAGAACCGGCTTGACCATACGCCCTTTCGGCCCGAATCCGTAAGCCTCCACTAGCGGAAACACGGTTGGGTCGAAGGCCCCCGCGGTGAGTTGATGCAGTTCAGCCGCCCGCTTCAGCACCGGATAAAAAAACAGCGACTCAAATTGATGGCTGTCGGCGCGGTTAAACCGGCACAGTTCGGACTCAGGATCGTACAGCGACAACGACCGGTTAAACGCCCGCAGCAGGGCATCAATTTCGACGGCGTAACCGTCCGGTTTCGCCGTCAGATACCGGATGCGGAACGTCGTCCCCAACGCAAAACCGGTTTCCGTCCGCCAGACGCCTTGCGCCGTAAGAATCGGCAACTGACCGGGTGTGGGTCGGATGGGAGCCACAAGCATCATTCGGCTTTTTTCAGCATATCCGGGTTCTTGAGTAATTCCTTGAACTCGTCCAAGTGGTCAGTGTACACCTGGCGCGGGTCGCATTTGTGTTTCTTGCAGATGTAAGCCGCCCGGCCCACCACCGTGCCCATCATGGCCGTTGTTTTCATCACGCGCACCGACGTCAGCGCCACGTGCGTCACGCTGATGTCGCGGCCCGCCATGAACAGGTTCGGGACATTGCGCGAGTAAAAACAGCGGTAGGGAATGGCGTAAGGCTTAATCTTAGTGTACTGCCCCGGAATGCCGGGTGGCCGGTATTTCTCCCAGTTCGGGTCGTCGTAGGCAATGGACCGAAACTCCTGGCCGGGAAAATGCTTGCTGTTTTCGGGGTGCGGGAAATGCAGGTCAAAGTACCAGGTCGTCGTCACACAGGCGTCCGGGTACGGTATCTGCTCCTGAATGTCCTGTTGTTTCAGAATGACGTCGCCCAGCAGCCGACGCGATTCCCGCTTACCGACCACGTGCGCCACCCACGACAGCTTGCCCATCCGGTACTCATCCTTGCGGGGACTTTTATTTTTTAGGTAATCCCACATGCCGTACACGGCCCGCAGGATGTGGTCGCGGATCTGTTCGGCCTCGGTGATGGTATTCTGCCGGAATCCGCTTTCCCAGTTCCAGCCCCCGGCCGCAATGACGCCAGGCTTGAGCTTCTGGGGCCACTTGGGCGTCGGCACTTCGTACGACTCTTCGGTAATCGGCAAGGCCCACGGGCAAGACGGAAACGTGGTCGGTTCGTAGTGCTGAGCCGCGTACCAGTACTGCGAGTTACCCATCAGCAGCGTATCGCCCGATTCCGCATCACCGATTTCCGGGGCCAGCGACTCGCCGGTTTCCTTGCGGCCTTCGCGGCCCATGCGGAAGTCGGCTCCGGCCAGATAGCCGATGGTACCGTCGCCGGTGCAGTCCACAAACCACTGCCCCCGAAACCGGATGTCTTCGCCGGTCATCGTATTGCGGGCGACGATAGCCGCCACCCGGCCGTTGTTCATTTCGACCCGCCGGGCGTGGGTATTCAGAAATACCTTTACGTTCGGCTCGGCCTGCACGACCTGCAGGCGCTTTTCATCCATCGCCTTCAGGTCGCTGTGCGCCATCTGTACCTCCATCGCCAGTAGTTCCTGCACAATGTCGGCGTTACGGGGGTACGGCCCTTCGGCGGGAAACAACTCCCCAATAGGGTTAACTTTGATTTCCGAACTGGAATTACCACCCAGCACGGGCCGGTTTTGAATTAGGGCCGCTTTCAGGCCCAGTCGACCGGCCGCAACAGCCGCGCAGATGCCTGCAAAACCACCGCCCACGACCACCAGGTCAAAATCACCCTGATCGATGGGCTTGTCCGGAAAACCGAGAATACTCCGTCGGAACGGTTCCATGCCAACTAAGTCATTGGGCGGAGATAAGCCTTTTTTAGCTTGTCTGACGAACAGAATAGCGTCGCAGCGGCCGTCGAAGCCTGACATATCGCGTAGGGTAAGCTGCGCCTGTTTCGTTTTGACATTGACCGTTCCGGCGTCATGCCAGTACCATTGGCCACCTCCTTTCGTCCCGAAGGTTTCCGGCAGCGGCAGGTCGTCGATCAGCACCTGAAACTTGCCGGGACCGTGGGGCGATACCCAGTCTTTTGTCCGCACAAACACCCGGTAACTACCCGTAGCCGGGAACGTCACAGTCGTTTTGGCGTCCTTCACCGGTACGCCGATGCCGTGCGCCAGCATGTACGGCGACCCCATCTGGTCCATGAACTGCGCATCGACAAACCAGCCGCCCGGTTCGTGGAACGATTCGGCTTCGACCAGCACCATGTTGTTGCGCTGCGCGACCGCGAGATGAGCGATGCCGCAACTTATCAGCAGCCACAAAAGACAGGTTTGAATTGGCTTTTTCATTGGCAAAGAGGTTGATTCATGAAAAAATGAGTTAGAAGACGTAGCCCGCCGACCAGGTTTCGACCGTGCCTTTCTGCATGGCCGCGTTGCCCATGTGCACGGCGTTGGCCGACGTACCGCCGGTTTCAATGTTGGAAATGGGCGGCTGATTATGCTGAACGCAGTGCGCAAAGTGCCGCAGTGACAGCGTAGACGTTTCAGTATCCCAGCGCGGCTGGTCCTCTACCGTAATCGGCACCGGTTCGGCCCGCGCCCAGACGCGCCGGGTAGCGCCGGAAATACCGTCTACGTTTTCTTTCGGCGGGGGCGGCTGTCGACTGGGATCGTACTCAAAGTAGATGTTCGCCCGGTTACCGTCTACGTTCCAGATCTCAATGGTGGCTTTCGTGCCGTAGAACAGGATGTTATAACCCATGTACTCGGTCGTCATCAGGCAGGTAAACGTGCCTTTGATACCGTTGGCGTATTCGTAGGTAACCTGCACGTTGTCAAACGTTTCACGCTCATTCGGGTAGAAATTGACGCCCCCAATTCCGGTCGCCCTGACCGGCTGCGTCCCCAGAATGAAGTTGACAATGTCAATCTGGTGCGCCGACAGTTCATCCAGCGGCCCGCCCGTAAACTCCCGGTACACCCGCCAGTTAAGCAGTCGTTCCCAGCGCGGGTCGACGTCTTTGTTTCGCTGCGAGGTGTGGTAGCTGTACTGCGCGGCCACGTGCGTAATCTGCCCGGCCACACCATCCTGAATTAACTGCTTAATTTTATGGTGAAGTGGATTCACTCGTTCCTGAAAACCAACCTGAAACACCTGTTTGCTCTGCCGGACTTTCTGGGCCAGATTAGTCGTTTCGGTGGGTGAATAAGTGAGCGTCTTTTCGCAGTACACGTGCTTACGGGCATCCAGCGCATCCACGGCCAGGGCGTAGTGCAGCGACTGGGGCGTTGCGACAATAACGGCGTCTATTTCTTTGTTATCGAGCAGTTTCCGGTAGTCGGCGTAGTCCTTCGCGCCTTTGTCGGCCCGCTTCAGACCCTGTTCCAGATGAGCGGGAATGACATCGCAGCAGGCCATAATGCGGAGTTCGGGTACGTCCTGTGCCAGTTTGGCTAAGTACGTTCCCCGCGAACCGGTGCCGATGATGCCCACCCGAATCACGTCAGCCGCCGACGCGGTGAGGGCCAGCGGATTCGGCGACCACAGTACCGAACCGGCCGCCAGACCGCTGCCCGCCCGGATGAAGGTTCGTCTCGAAAGTGTATTCATAGCCGTTGTCATAATTAGGTGCCGTCAGGCTGCGATGTACCCCTTCTTTTCCAGGATCCGGGCGTACCGGACAATCGTGTGCGGCAGGACGTTGACGATGCGCTCGTTTTTGGTCAGGTGATCCACCATATCCATGAACCGGTGGCCGTGCCGCCAGATGTACTGATTGAAGGCTTCTACCGGCCCGTCGAGCGTACCGATCATCCAGCCCGGTCGCCCGCCGTTGCTCTCTTTCAAATCTTCGACGGTCGATATGCGAACGAAAGGCGAAGCAGCCGCCACCGACCGACAGGACTGGTTGATGACCCGAAAATCACCCGCTTTGTACACCACGCGGTTCCGGCCCGGCGTCACCGACGAAACGACGTACTCTAATCCGTTGGCCCGAATGGCGTCGTAAATGGCCGGATTGACGTTGGACAGCGTTTTGTAGTCCGAATCCATAAACGCGTAGTAGCCGCGGGGTGTAGCTTCGTCGCCGGCTAAAGCCCGAATGCGGCTCATGGCCTGCTGGCAGTGCTGTTGCAGGGCGTCGGGCGGGCAGTTGACCTCGGCCAGTACGCCCATACCGCCCGAATGCAATACGGGTTCAATAAAGCCTTTAACGCCACCTTTTTTCTTCGACACGTTGAGCAATTCCCAGAGCTGCGGGGCTGTTTCGTAGCGGGCCGCGTGCACGCCAATGCCCATTTTGACGCCCGAAAACTGCACCAGTTCAAAAAGGTTAATCATGGCTTCGTTGTGCGCCATCTCACCCGAATGCCACATCAACGTGCCCAGCACTTTGCCTTCGCCGGCGTAGCGTTCGAGCGTCGCGTCGTCGGGTTCGGCATCCAGAAACGTCTTGCCGGTTTTGGTCCAGATGTGCGGAATGGTTTCGACAATGGGGAAGGGCGGGCGATTCGGGTCCATAATCTGAATGCAGACGCCCCCCTTCGACCAGTGAAACAGATCGCCGTCACCCGTCTGCCGCCCGACAATCACGTGATTGCCGATTTCAGCCGCCAATCGGTTGACCGTATCGGCTAGGGATGATTTTTCCTCCGTGTAGGCCGTCACAACCACCTCCGCCGGTGACAACCGGACCTTCGGCGCGTACAGTGGAATCCGGGCTTCGCGGCATAGTTTGGGCAACTGCGATAGAATGGCTGCCGGGTCGGCGAACACGATGCCTTTGGCGTTCTTTTTCCAACGCTCGGCAACGCGGGTCGTAATAGCCTCGTACCCGTCCTGCCCGTTCCAGTTGTCTACTGCCTCGCTGTTTGGGAAAGCCGCCGTAACGGTCTGTTTCTCGGCACTATCCAGCAGCAGGGTCGTCTGCCGTTTGATGCCGAACTCGCGAGTCAGCGCCGTAGCGGACGCCAACGCATTTGGGCTAAACGCCAACGCCTTCCGGAAATAAATGTCCGGGTAGAGATACGGCCCCAGTTCCAGCGATTGCTTGTCTACTTTCCGAATGCCTCCGCACCCAAACAGAACTTCCCCCGCCGCCTTCAGCTTAGCTTCTTTTAAAGCCGCCCGGTACAGATCGGCCGACTGCTCCGACTCAGCCAACACCGGGTGTCCGAACGGCCCAATCGACGACCGGAAAAGGGGCGCATCGCCCAGAATGAAGTATTTGACGATAAACAGCGCGTTCAGGTAATTAAACTGCTGGTGCTGGAACCCGCCGATGACCGTGCTGCCGGTCCGAGCAAACAAGCTGCCGTTGCGCTCGGCTTCGAGATAACATTCAAAGTCAACCCCGGCTTCGCGGGCAATCCAAGCCAGCGACGGCACGACAAGGTGAATGTCCGGGTGGCTCAGGTCGGATAACAGCAGCCAGAGCGTTTTTCGGGTCGGAGCCGCCGGTTTTGGGGGCGCTTCGGCCATCAACGCCGAGGGTGACAACGCCAGACCCACTCCGGTAAGCCCGGTGCCGGTCGACAAAAATTTGCGTCGTTTCAAGAGTGAGATCGGGTTTAATAGTTACGTTAGTTTCGCAAAGGTGTCGGCGCGAACGTTAGGTCCTGGCCGTCGTTGGTCACTGTCAGTCGGGAGGGCGTCAGTTCCCGGACCGTCCAGGTTTGCGGGGCCAGTCCCGTCAGCGAGACCGTGATTGTTTTCTTGTCGGCCCCGAACGCCCACGTGCCCGACACGATGCTTTTGTCGGTGGCCGCTTTACCACAACCGTCCTGCCACTCGACTTTGCCGTTCAGGTAAAAATTGTAAAAGAAACCCAGCCCGTTCTTCACCTCCGAAGCTGAGCAGGCGGGCGTGGTCGTGGCGGTCGGCGTACCGATGGCCAGTGGAACGTTCGGGTCAATCATCTCCCACTTTTTATAATCCGAAGCGCCCAGTAGAAACTCCGGTGTGGCCTCCGGCAAGGTGTAACTGTCTTGCTGACAGGCCGCGAATAAACCGGCCGTGAGCAAGGTAATGAATATGTATTTCATAGTTAATGAGGTCAAAGGGTTGTGGCTGATTAATAGTCAGAATTTTGCGTCAGGGCCGGATTGTTGTCAATTTCCGTCTGCGGGATTGGTTGCAGCGCGTGTTTCGGCCAGCGGAAGTTAGTGTTGAAGTAGGGCGAACTGTTGGTGCCCAGCACCGCCACCGCACCTCCGCCTAAGCCCATCCGCTCGTAGCGAACGAGGTCGAACCAGCGGTGCCCTTCAAAGGCGAGTTCCAGCCGGCGCTCGTCGCGAATGGCCTGCCGAAAGGCTTCTTTGGTGATCGTCGCCGGAAGCGGAGTCAGTCCCGCCCGCGTCCGAATCTGGTTCACCTGCGCGATGGCCGCAGCAGGGGGTGTCGCATTCAACTCGTTCTGCGCTTCGGCGTTCATCAGCAGCACGTTAGCGTACCGCTGCACGACGAAGTTCTTAGGCGAATCGTTGGTGTTGCCGGCTTCTCCGTTCGCATTCTCAACACCCACGATCAGCTTTCGCTGGTGGTAGTTAGGCGTGTTGTTACGCCAGTCGCCCTGCGTTTCGCCGGGCGCGATGATCGATACGCTGCGCCGTTTGTCGGTGGCATCCCAGTTGGTGAAAAAGGCGGGCTGAACTGACGTGCTGTTATACGTCGTAATCCAAGTGTTGGCGTTGGAGCCGGTGCCGAGGTTCCCCTTCTGAAACTGCACTTCAAAAATCGATTCCCGGCCGTTTTCGTTAGCTAGCAGGAATATATCGGCGAAGTTGGTTTCCAGCCGGTACTCGTTGGAGGCAATCACTTCCTGCGTCAGGTCCAGGACTTTCTGATAATGATCCCGTTTCAGCCCCTCGGCTGCCCGGTAGAGGTACAAATCGGCTAACATCGTCTGGGCAGCTCCTTTTGTTGCCCGGCCCAGATCTGCTCTGGCGTATTCTGCTTTTTTAGGCAGGTTCTCAATGGCCAGCGTCCAGTCTTTGATAATCTGCTCGTATACCTTCTCAGCTGGGTTGCGCGGCACGGAGAAATTAGTCGTTGACGTGGGCACGTCTAAGATGATCGGCACGTCGCCGTACCAGCGAACTAAATGGTAATAGTATAGCCCCCGCAGGAAAGCAGCCTCGCCCAGAACGCGCTTCTTCAGCTTGTCGTCGATGGCCATGCCTGGTACCTTCTGGACAATAATGTTGGTGGAAAGAATACCCTGGAACGCGGGTGCCCAGCCCGTGTTGGAACCCGTATTCGGGTCAGAAGGCGAGTAGGTGTAATTATACCAGTCGCTCGCCCGAAACATCTCGTCGGTTTTAGCACCCCATCGGAACGCGTTCTGTCGGTACATACCCGGTTGCTGCAAAGAGCTGTAAGCCGCGTTAATAGCGAGCGTCGCGTCTTCGGCAGTTACGTAAAAGTTATTTTCCGTCAGTTGATCAAGCGGGTATTTTTCCAGAAACTCTTCACCGCAGCTCGTCGTAAGCAGTGAACCGGTCAGCACGATTATGAATAAACGAAACAATTTCATAGTCAAATTTCGGTTAGGGTGTCACGTTCAGAAGCCAAGGGTCAGACCAAGGGTGATGGTTCGTGTGACGGGGTATACATTCTGGTCAATACCGGCGAACAGCGCGTTCTGACTACGTTCTCCCACTTCGGGGTCTAAGCCCGTGTAGCGGGTGAAGGTCAGCAGGTTCGTGCCGGACGCGTAGACGCGGGCGTTTTTCATCTTTACTTTACCCGCCAGATTTTGCGGCAGGTTGTAGCCCAGCGTCAGGTTTTTCAGGCGCAGGTACGTACCGTCTTCAATCCAGCGGTCCGAGACGCGCCCGTTTTCGGCCGGGTCGAACTGCACGGCACGTGGAACGGTGTTACTGGTGCCTTCGCCCCGCCAGCGGCTCAGCACCTCGGTTGTTTGGTTGTATACAGCGAACATCCCGGCAATGATGCTGCGGGTGCCGTTGTACAACTGATTGCCGTGTACGCCCTGGAGGAATACGCTCAGGTCAAAGCCCCGGAAGTTGAGCGAGCCATTAAATCCGTAAGTCAACTTCGGAATCGGGCTGCCGATAATAATGCGGTCATTAGCATCAATTTTTTTATCGCCGTTAATGTCCCGGAACCGGATGTCGCCGGGACGGGTTGCGGTGCCCTGCACGGCGCTCTCGGCAATTTCCGACTGGTTTTGGAAAATGCCGTCCATGACGTAGCCGTAGAACGATCCCACCGGATCGCCCGGCCGGGTAATCGTAACGTTCTGACCACCCCGGCCGTTGGTAGCCGCCTGGAACGAGCCGTCGAAAATCTGCTGACCCCGACCTAAGCTAACAATCTTGTTGCGCACGGTCGATAGGTTGCCATTAATCTGGTAGGAAAATCCGTTGTTCAGCGTTTTGCGGTACGCCAGTTCCAGTTCTACGCCCCGGTTTTCCATAGAGCCGGCGTTGACGAACGGAGCCGTGGCGATACCTGACGTTTGGGGAACCGGCACCCGCACGAGCATGTCTTTAGTCTGCTTGATGTAGTAGTTGGCCGAGAACGTCACGCTGTTGTTCAGCACGCCCACGTCAAGGCCGACGTTGGTCTGCGTCGCTGTTTCCCAGCGTAGATCGGGGTTGGCCAGCGAAACCGGAGCCACACCTGGTACAATAGTCTGACTTTCGCCGAACACGTACCGGCGCGTGTTGCTCAGCGCGGCTGCGAAACCATAGAGACCAATTTCCTGGTTACCCGACTGCCCCCAGCTACCGCGTAGTTTCAGTTCATTGAACAACGGCAACGACTGCATGAACGGCTCGTCGGACAGCCGCCAGCCAACTGAAAACGCCGGGAATGTAGCAAAACGATTATTTGTCCCGAAACGTGACGAACCATCCCGCCGAACCGACGCCGAAAGCAAGTATTTTCCGGCAAAATCGTAATTTACCCGGCCCGTCAGCGACAAGATCGCCCACTCGCTTACTCCACTGTTAACGGTCACGACGCCCGTATTAGCGCTCAAATACGGCAGGCTGTTACTAACCAACCCCGTAGCAGCGCCAGTCTCAGATGACGTGTTCGACCACTGCGCTGAGTACACACCCACGGCCGAGAGGTTGTGTTTAGTGCCGAAGGTACGGTTGTAAGTCAGGATGTTTTCCAGGACCTGCGTGAGCGAACGGCCGTTCGACTGGTTCAAACTGGCCGTGTTGCGGAACAGCACACCAAACCGGTACGTCGGCTGAAACGATTTGCTATTGTCTACAATGTTGTCCACTGAGTAACTGGCGCGATAGGTCAGGCCTTTTGCCAAACTTACGTCGGCGAACAGGTTACCCAGGAACCGGTTCAGATTCGAGCGCGAATCAAACAAGGCGATTTCGGCGACGGGGTTAGTGTTATCGTTGTAGTACTCCTTAGGTCCCTGGGGACCACCCCAGGATCCATTCGGAAACTGAACTGGAACGGTGGGTAACTGCACCAGCGCGGACTGAATGCGACCGGCATTGCCGTCGTCCTGCGTTAACGTCCGGGCGAACAACAGGCTGGTACCTACTTTCACACCCTTGAACACTTCCGCGTCCGTATTGACCCGTAGCGTATACCGCTTGAACTCAGAGTCTTTGACAATGCCTTTCTGATCGAAGAAGTTGCCGGAAATAACATAGCTGGCTCGTTCGCCCCCGCCTGAGAGAGTCAGCGAATGATTCTGAATGGGTGCCTGCCGGAAAATTTCGGCCTGCCAGTCGGTATTGACCCCGCCAGGAATGCTGCCTGGAATGCCCCATTCAGGTGTGAGCGGCTCGATGTGCTGCGCAGACCTGCTCTCGTTGCTATATAGCGCATACTGCTCGGCGTTGAGCATTTTGTAGCGCTTTGTTAACTGCTGTACACCCGCGTACCCATCGTAGGTCAGGCTCGGCGCACCGGACTTGCCGCGTTTGGTCGTTACGATGACGACGCCGTTTGCCGCTCGTGCGCCGTAAATGGCGGTGGCTGCGGCATCTTTTAGTACTTCAATGGATTGAATGTCGTTAGAACTGATCGAGTTCAGTGCGTTATCGCCGAAGACCGGAATGCCGTCGATGACGTACAGCGGCTGGTTATTGTTGATTGTCCCGATCCCGCGAATGCGAATCGACACGCCCCCGCCTGGCGCTCCAGAGTTACTGGTAACGTTGACACCCGCAATGCGCCCCTGCAACGACTGCTCGAACCGGCTGATGGGTAGTGCCTTAATGGTCTCCTCGTTGATCGACCCGATGGCCCCAGTAACGTCGCGTTTCTTCTGCACCCCATAACCGACCACAACCACCTCGTTCAGCGCTTTTGTATCGGCCTGCATCATAACATTCATCGTTGTCTGGCTACCGACCGGAAGCTCCTGCGGCACGTATCCTACGAAACTGAACACCAGCACGGCCGTTCCGCCCTCCGGCACCGTCATCCGGTAGCGTCCGCTGCCGTCGGTTGTAGTGCCGGTTGTAGTGCCCTTCACGATAATGCTGACGCCCGGCAGGGGCTGTCCCGTTTCCTGCTCCGTCACGGTGCCCGTCACCACTATATCTGTGGCAAATACCGGCTTTATAGATAAATCAGATTGATTTTCGACTGGCTTTCTAGCCGGTGTCGCCGACTGGCCAGATTCGTTGGCCGGTACGATTGCGTAGAGCGTGTTGTCAATCCGGCGATAGCGAAGACTTTTGTCCAGAATAGTCCGTAGGATTGTTTCAATATTATCCTGGCGGTTTGCTTCGTAGCGAACCATGCGGTTGTCGAGCAGGGCACCTTCGTACACAAAATGAACGCTGTACCGATTTTCGAGGTCAACCAGTACGTCTTTCAGCAATTGTTGCGGTTGCTTTTGCGCACCTGCCGTTCGCAGGGTCGACGAGCGTTTTGTCGAGACTAAGTCCTGAGCCGAAGCCGTCAGAAACATACTCGCCAGACAGCCCGCCAGAGTGAGTACGATTTTTTTCATAAAACAGGGTTTGGAATTGTATCGGTAAAATTCGGTATCGCTTTTCTCAAGATTTATCCGGCTTACTCACCGAAAATGATAGCGTTGTTGTCCAGCCGTACTGGTACGTTCAGCGTAATAGCGATGCCTTCCAGCAGCGCTTGTTCATTGCGGGTCGGCAGCGAGCCGTTCAGCACCCGACGCGCCAGGGCAGGCGAGCGGATGACAACCCGACGACCGTAGGTCTCTTCGATGATTTGACCCAGTTCTCTTAGCGTCATGCGGTCGAGTAGCAGAACGCCCTGCGTCCAGATGCCCATGCGGTTGGGGGTGATTAATCGGCGTTTCAACTCGCCGGTGACTGGGCGGTAACTCACCCCGTCGCCGGGCTTCATTAGTAGCGAGCGGGCCGTGTCGGCTTCCGTTAATTGAAGACGTACGGAGCCGGTCTGCAACTGAACGTCGACCTGCCGGCGACGACTCCGCACATTAAATGAAGTTCCCAGCACTTCAACGGCCAGTTCGTCCGTATGGACCACAAAGCGCGTCTGCGTCCGGCCTGGCCGTTTGACGACCCGGAAGAAGCCTTCGCCCTTCAACCAGACCTCGCGGTCGGTCCGGTCGGTCCAGTCGCCCGGCAGTCGAATTTCGCTGTTGGCGTTCAGGATAACTGACGAGCCGTCGGGCAGTCGGACAGTACGTAGCTGGCCGTAAGCTGTTATGTAGAGGGTATCGTCGGGGCTTCGGCCCAGCCACCAGAATAGACCGACCAGCAGCCCGGCTACGGTAGCCGCAGCCCACCACCAGCTAAGGGAGGATCGAAGCGGGATAATAGGGACGTCGCGCTCCGGTTCGGTCGCTTGGTTTCTGCGGAAGCGGGCCCATTCGGTATCAACTGTAGCGTCAGTAACCGGCTCCTCGTCAAATTGCAGCGACAGCAGTGCAGCCTTGGCTTGCTGAATGTTGCGTTGTTGTTCGGGATTTTCCTGCAGAAACGAATGCCAGAAGGCGTCGCTTTGTGCATCCGGGTTTTTAACCCAGTCAACAAAAGCAGTGTCCATTAAAAAATCTTCTACCTGATAGCGGGCGTAGTCCATGCCGTTAGGGTGATGTCAGGTAGTAATAGACAGGAAATGAATTGCTTATCCTGATATTTTTGGAGTAATTTTATTTATTCGCAAAAAAATCAAATGAATCGCTCTTCTAAAGGGGATAGTTATTTAAATAATACAATTAAGTAATAATTTACAGCAAAGCCCAAACCAGCATAGTCACTAAGAGCAATCGGTTGCGGAGTAATTTCAGCGCTTCGTAAATCAGGCTGCGGACGGCGTTGACGCCTACGTTCATGACGGAGGCCATTTCATCGTAATCCATGTCGTGGTAATAGCGGAGGTAGATAGCTTCCCGTTGGCGAGACGTCAGGAACGTAAGCCAGTGGGCTACCTGCCGACGTTGCTCTTCGTGCAATTCTTCATTCAGCAGGATGTGCTCCGGCGAAATTGTGACGTGAAACCGGTCGGCCTCGTCGGTGAGTTCGTTGCCTTTTAGCTGGTTAGTAGATAGGCGAAGCATTTTCCGCCGTAACGCTTTATATAAGTACTGTCGCACAGCTGGCGTCTGGCTCAGGTGACCGCGCCGGTGCCAGAGTTCAGTGAATAACTCCTGAATCGCGTCCTTCACAAATTCATAATCCTGGGAGAACTTACGGCCGTACTGGAACAATTTGGGGTAGTTTCGCCTGAATAGTACTTCAAAAGCTGCTTCATCTCCGTCCGTGAACGAACGCCACAGTTCCTCATCGGTCTGAATAGATTGTGGTATATTAGTCAACGGATTGGCAGCAAAAAAATATTATTAATGTTATTTGCAAAGTAATATATTTTTATGGAAAAGTTAAGTAATTGATCCGTGAATAGTCTAAATGACGGCTCATACATCAACAAATGATACTGGTGATAAAACCAGCACAGTAAATAGCATTCTAAAGCCGCGCTCAACTACAATGAACGCGGCTTTTGCGTGAACTGATTATTTCAGCACGAACTTTGATAACTAGTATTTTACCTCTACCCTTATATAACTGACAGAATATATGATTTACTTACCTGATAAATTTCATCTAACAGTTCCATCGAATAAAGCTTATTGGGCATGAAATAGAATAGTGTCATGATCGATTTCTATCTTCTCTTAGGCGTTGCTGGGCTTCATCAGCAAATCACTTGCCGTCTGGTACATAGTAGCTTCCTGCTCACCCTTCAAACGCTTATAAAAAGCATCAAGCACAGTCGGGTTCTTGCTGCAGCATTCGTAAATAGCATTCTGTAGCTGACGCGATTCTTGAAGTAACGTTTTGCTCCTTTTGTAAATGCAGTCGTCCAAGGTGACTAGTGACTTGGCACAAACGACTAATTCCTTTTGCCGTTTTAACGCATCTCTCTGTTCTTTGAGCTGTTTAAAACAATTGTTTTGACGAAGCGTAAGCGTATAAGTACATGAACAACCGTCAACTTACGCAAAACATTGTGACGGCCATCAAGAAGATGCGCCATAAAGATGTTAGTCTCCTAATCGCTAGTCAGCGACCCACCCAGTTTGCCTAATGAGATCATCGAGTTGAGTTCGGTATTAGTCATGCACGAGTTCCGGGCAACTCAGTGGCTAAAGCACGTGCAACGTTCACTGGAGCCTACCGCTAAATTAACCGCACAGGAATTGTCGAATTTGAAAGCTGGCGAAGCTTACGTTTGGGCTGCCAAAGCTAACAGCAAATCAATCAGTCAACAGCCAATCAAAATCACCATCCGCCCTCGTGTTACCAAACACGGTGGGGCCACTATCAAGGCGGGAAAATCTTAACTCCGGTGGCTATAATCTTGGGATTGACAAATCTTTACAATCCCAAGATTTTGACTACCGCCCCTTCACATACGCTTCCAATGCCTCACGCACGATGTCACGAATCTCAATGTCATCCTCAACAGAAATTCGACGGATGGCTTTATGAAGGGCTTTAGGCACTTTGGTGTTGAGCTGAACCAGATCGTCAACGACCGCTACGTTTGCTATGACTGCTGGCTTGGGTTGGGGCTGGGGTACTGGATTTACTTCCTGAATTGGGGGCTTGGGCGGCTCATTTTTTAATTTTTCGGCCAATCGAGCCTGCCGTTCTTTGAGTGATTCTGCCATCGGGACTCGGAATTAAAGTTGTTCAATAATTTCTTCGGCTAAGTCAGCCATTTCCTCGTGGGCTTTCCCGTCCTCCAATTGCACAATCCCACCCGCGATGACCGACCGAATGTAGCTCACCCGCTCATGAATGCGGGTTTTCAAAGTGGGTATGGGGTATGCTTCGAGAATGTCCTTGATTTCCCGGTTCATCGACGTGCGTGGCTTTACCATGTTGAGCACGATGCCGGCACGGAGGTCAGGCCGTTGCTGCTGCGTCTCCTGGAGCAAAGCCAACGTAGCTTTGAGAGCCATCGCGTCAAGGTAGCTAACCTTAGTGGGAACGAGAACGAAATCAGAGACGGAGAACAGCTCCGAGAGCTTACTGGTCAAATACGGGGGCGTGTCGATCAGCAGCACGTCCAACTCGGGATAGTTGCCTTCCTGAAGGGCTTCGTAACTGATGAGGGTAATACCGTCAAGGAGCGTGTCTAACCCTTGTACACTGCCCTGCAAGTCGGTATCGACGATACCAACGCGCTTGATGTCTTTCAAATAAAAAGCCAGGTTCAGTGCCAACGTGGTCTTACCCACCCCACCTTTCTGATGAGCTACCGTGATGATTTTCATAATGCGGTCATCGGGTTCGTTTAGGCTGTAAAAATGGCAAGAAAAAATGAATAGTCAACTATTCAGATAGCCAATAAATAGAAGGGTAGTTAAATAGTTAACTATTCAGCAGATGCTTGTTCATAGATACCAGATGCTTTTCTTGGGTTGAAAAGCATGTGGTTAATTAATTAGACAACGATAGGGCGCGCTCAACGGTGAATATTCCCACTAAGCGCTGGGTCGTCGAGAAGATGTCAGACGCTTTAACTGGTGTGTACTGCCCAGCCCTGGGCGTTCCAGTCACGAATTGATACAGCGTGATTGGAAACGAGTAGGTGATTTGCTTACCGCCCGCTCCGTTCACCGTACGGTCAATTACCGTCATGGCATTGTAGTCGGCCAAGATGTCTTTCTTAATTGTGAAGTAGGTGCCGCCAGTGCTTCCACTTGGTTTGGCATCTACAGCATACGTACCTAGGTCAAGCTGATCGTAGCGCCCCGCTGTACCGTCGCCCGTAAACAAGAACTGCACTGAATCGCCCTTAGCCAGCAATTTCACGCGGTAGCCGGTCCCTTTAAGCTGACCTCGCCCTTCGGTGTAGCCATTATCCAACTGTAGCCGAACACAGGTATAGGTACCACTGAGCCGCAAAGCAGGATTAGCCGATTGCTCATTCTGCGCATCAGCGATTGCAGGGGTGTTCGTGTCAGAGGGTGAACAACCCAGTAAGCAACACAAGATGGAAATAAAAAGAAGGGAATTGCACAGGGGATTAAATAAAGTATGCATATTGGATAAATAGGATTAAGCTGTAAGTAAAGGTACTATTCTTTCCTGACTACGTAAACCCATGACTGAATCATGCCCATCCTCCCCTACTTCATACCCAATCCACAAAAAAGTATCAATCTGATTACCAACAACAAAAAACATGATAGATAATTTATTTACTATTTATATTTAATTTTTTAAATATTTGTCTAATCTTTGCAGTGTCCTTTGGCCAGAGACAGAACCTTTCAAATCATACGTTACATGAAACGAATTAACGCCGTGGGGCGAGTGTTACTCCTTGCCGCCCTTACGACAACAATGACGTTTGCCCAAACGGTCGATCAAACCAAAGGCATTGGAGCCGGGGTTCAGGTACTCACGCAAACGACCAGAGACCTACAAGAATACTTCCGGCCAATGACAACGGTGATGTACGTGATCGCGGCTATTGTCGGAATTTTTGGGGCCTTCCGGATCTACTCCAAGATGCAGGCGGGCGATCAAGATGTACAGAAATCAGCCGTTAACTGGGGGGGCTCGGTCCTGTTCTTGTTGGCTTTTGCGGCCATCCTACAAGCCGTCTTTTTCCAGAACGTTTAATCGCTCAACGATGTATCGAACTAAAACGCTACTTCTGATGGGCTGCTGCCTGCTGGCCTACACGGGCTTGGCGCAGGACGTGAACCTAAACGGCAATGCGGCTACCCACGTTGGTATCGACGCGCAGTTCACCAACCCAATCCTGAGTCGGATGCCTACGTTTCTTAAATTCGTGTGGGCAGTGTGCGGCCTGATGGCCCTGATCGGTGGGCTACGCATCTATTCACGCGTGCAGGCCGGCACCGGCGACTTCGCCTTAGAGACGTGGCGGTTATGGTCGGCCGTGATTGGGGTGGGCATTGTTGCGCTGTTCCTGCAAGGATGGGTGAGCTACCGCATGCCAAGCGTCACGGCGGCTCGCTTCGGCACCGACAAACTACTGTATCGGGGCGGTGAGGACAACTCAGAAATAGTCGATCCGGCACCGGGTGCTGTGGCGGCTACGCCCTATTTGCCGGGTCAGGATGCCCGCCTTGATTCGATTCGCAACTACTACCGCACAGCGTCAGACTCGCTACGCGAACACACTCAATTTAACCGGTGATTCTGCTCTACGACGAATTTCAGGCCTACGGCCAAGTGAAATCTATTGGTTTGTGGCTCTGCGCCTTGGCCGCCGTGATCGCGGGGTTCCGCATCTACCAAAACTGGAACCGGGGCGAGGATGTCGAGGGGTCGTTGGTGGTGTGGCTGACCAGCATCGCCTGCTGTGGCGGCATGGTCTACGGGGTGGATCGCTTCATCCTGAGCGGGGCCTTCTCGTCCTCGTTCGGTGGAAGCGATTACCTCGCCCAGCAATACACGCAGTCAATGGCTATAGAAGGCAACCGGGCGGCCTTATTGTTGGGCATCGTGGTGGCCATCATCGGCCTGATCCGGGTGTTTCAGAAGTTTCGGCGGGGCGACGACGACCTGTACGAATTCATGTTCAAGTGGTTTGGCTCATTAGCCTTTCTGTTCCTAATGAGTTCCATCATTTCAGCCATGTTATGAAGTCATATTCCATTTATCGCGGGGTCGATAACGAAATTGAGTTTCGGGGCCTGCGCGGGCAACACTTTTACTACGCAGCCGGGGGGCTGATTACCTCGGTCTTCATGACGCTGTTCAGCTACATCATGGGCCTACCCATTCTGCTGGCTATTCTGCTGCTGGCTTTGGGAGCCGGGGGTATGTTGACCTGGTGCTTCACTCAACAAGGCCGTTACGGACGGTGGGGAGCCGTGAAGCAAAAAGTACAACGGCTCAAACCCTCGTTTGTGTGCCAGTACCAATCGTTCAACCGGCTGGTGCCCGTGCGCCAGCATACAACCCGCAAAGCACGATGAAAAAGAAAAAGGCACTCGGCGACCTGTTTCCCATCCTATGCATCGACGGGCCAACGGGGTTTATTGTTTCCAAAAACGCCGACATCACGATGGCGTTTGAGTTGCAGGCCCCGGAAATTTTTGCGGTGTCTGATTCGGAGTACGACGCGCTGCATGACGTACTTATCCGGGCCACTAAAGTGCTGCCGGTGGGCTACATGGTACACAAACAGGACTTGTTTGTGGAAGACGTATATACTCCTACGTTCGAGAGCGATTTTCTGCGTTCATCCAACTACATGGTTTGGGAAAACGAGCGGCATTTCGCCGACCGTCCGTACCTGCGCCACCGCTGCTACCTCTACGTTACGCGCCCGGCTACGCCACCGCTAAAACGCACGAGCGGGCAATCGTCGCTGTTAAAGCGGCATTTAGTTCCAAAAGAGATGCAGGAAAGCCGTACCTGGGCCGAGTTTGGCGACGTAGTGAACCAGTTTGCTGCCATTGTGCAGGACTCTGGTAAAATGAAACTTCACCGGCTTTCACCCGCCGAACTGCTCGACAACGGGGAGCAAACCGGTTTGTTCCAACGCTACTTCTCGTTATCGCTCGACGACCCGACGCTGCACGACATCGACCTGACCGACGGGCTAACCGTAGCTGGGCAACGTACCTACACTTATACGCTCTCGGAATTGGACGACTTCCCAAACGAGGTCTATAATTCCGCCCGGCTTGAGCAGTTTTCGACCGATAGTAGCCACTTCCCCATTTCGACCGGTTCGGCACTGGGGATGCTGCTGCCCTTCAACCACATCTACAATCAGGTGCTGTTGGTAGAGGACGGCCACGCGCTAACGAACGAATTGGTGAAGGAAGTGAAGCGGCATACGTCATTTGCGGCCTGGTCGAAGGAGAATGAGGTCAGCATACGCTCAAAAGACGCATTCATGGAGGAGGTAAAAGACCGGAACCGGCGGGTGGTGCGGGTGCACTATAACGTCCTGGTGTTTCACCGCGACCCCGACGTGGCCGATGCCAACCGCTCCCAGGCGGCTGCGGCTATCTCAAAGCTGGGGTTTAAGCCGAAGCTGGCCAGCCACGACGCGGAAACATTGTTCTGGTCGTGCATTCCTGGCAACATAGCCGAGATTGGAGCCGATAATTTGGCGACCTGCTTTCTGGAAGAAGCCACCGCGCTTTGGAACACGGAGACTAACTATCGTGATGATTTCTTCTGCAAGAATGGCCTCCTGCTGACCGACCGCTTTGGTCGCCCGTGCATGGTAGATCCGTTCTTCGGACCGATGGAGCGGGGCATCATTGCCAACCGCAACTTTATGGTTGTCGGCCCGTCGGGCTCGGGTAAGTCGTTTACCATGAACAATATGGTGTTCTACCTGCTGAGCCACGGGATGCACATCAGCTTAGTCGACGTGGGCGGCTCCTACAAACGGCTGTGTACGCTCATGGGTGGCCGGTACGTCACCTACGAACCCGACAACCCGATTGAGTTCAACCCGTTCTACAGCCGGGATCTGGACCCGGATGAGGAAACAAAGGACGCGCTGGCCAACCTGCTGATGGCCCTCTGGAAGAAAGATGGCGAACCCGCAACCAAAGCTGAGGAGGTCACCATTGCCAACATCGTGCACGAGTACTACGGGGCGATGCGCCGGGCGCGGGATGGGGGCGAAGAGCCGTTCACCTGTTTTGATAGCTTCTATGAGTTTACGCGCGATGCGTACCCGGCCATCTTTGCCCGGAACATGGGCTCGGAGCGGGAGTTCAACCTGAACAACTTCCTCTACGTCCTCCGTCCGTTTCACGCCGACAATCAGTATGGCTACCTGTTGAATTCGCGCCGGAATATCGACCTGATGGAACTACCGTTTGTAGTATATGAATTGGATAACATTAAGGACCACCCCGTCCTGTTTCCGATCACCACCATCATGATTATGAATACCTACGTGCGTAAGCTGTTCAGCGTCAAAGGTGTGCTGAAGATGCTCATCATCGAGGAAGCATGGAAGGCACTGGCGAAGGAAAACTTCGCGCATTTTCTCCGCTGGTGCTCGAAGACGGTTCGGAAGCACTTAGGTTCACTGGGTGTAGTGACGCAGGAGGTGGACGATTTGGTGGGCAATTCGATTGTGAAGGATGCCATTATCAACAACTCGCCGATCAAGTTTCTGCTCGACCACCAGAACTACGAAAAGCGGTTCCCCGAAATCATGCAAACGCTGTCGTTGTCGGAAAAACAGGCGGATATAATCCTGAGCATTAACAAAGGCAAGGATCCTAACCGCCCGCCCTACAACGATCTGGCCCTGCTGCTGGGTGATTATTGCAAGGTGTACGGGCTGGAAGTCAGTCGCACGGCCTACGGTACATTTACCACTGAGCGGTCGGAGGTGGAACAGATTAACGAACTGGCGAAAGAGGCTTACGGCAATGATTTAGAGTCGGCGGTAAAAGCGTGGGCGCGGGGCGAACGGGCCGGTGGACACCTACCCGTCAACGCGCAGGGCGTTCCGCTGCTGCACCCCAACGGACGGGTACCCAGGCCGCTGAACGGAGCCATGCACTACTCGAAGCCGTAGAGCTGCACGCGTAACAAGGCATTTCTAATAACAAATCAACCCATGCAAACCAACCGACTTATGCGGGTGGCCGGGCTACTACTTTGCCTATTCCTGGCCCCTCCTGCCCTTCAAGCCCAGTTTGTGGTGAGTGACCCCATCCACACGGCGGTATCAAACCTGATGTCGCTCATTCAAAAGCCTTCGTTCAAAACGATGGTTGATGCCATCGAGAAACTGAGGAAGGTGAAAGGGGCCGTGCAGAGCTACCACCGGGGGCAACAACTGATTCAGACCGTGCAGCAAACTACCCGGACACTGCAAAGCATTTCGACCGTCATCAGCAAAGACGGGCACATCTACCCGGCTGAGTATTCGCTGATTGCCGACGACCTGAGCGCAATGGGCACCCAGGCCAACGACATTCTGAAGGACATGCGGCAGGGGTCGTCGCAAAACCTCTTCGAAATGAACGATCAGGGCCGGATTGAGTGGATTTTCCGGGCTTATGAGAGTGCCAAGAAGTTTCAGGGGCTGGTCAACAACTACTTCTACAAAGTGCGGGGGCTATCGCTGCGCCGGGTGCGTTCACAGAAAGACTGGCAGATGACCAGTCGGCTGTACGCTATGGCCGAGCCAACTCTGAACAAGCAGGGCAGTTACCAGGAGGTGCAATTTATGCTGGGTGAGAAAGGCTACGATGACGACTATACCGACCGCAGCAAGTCAGCCCTCGACGAAGAAACCATCGCTCAGCAGCAACGGCAGAAGCAAGCCGAGATTGATCGGAAAACGGCCCTGATGCAGGAGTGCCAGGACCGGCTTCAGATTGCCGACTTGCAGGGAGAACAGCAGGCATTCGCCGAGATGAAGTTTCTGTACCCGCCCTATTTCGACCCTGAGAAAAAAGGCAAACCAAACGGGTATGTTGACCCCCACGACGGACATATTATCTCCGACGAGGAATTCGGCATTCTGGTACGGATTCGCGGGCGACAGATTGCCGCTGACAAGCGAGCTGCCATTCAGCGTGAGTGCCAGGAAAAAATGAGCAGCAGTGGAGGATAACCACTTCATTAACAATTCACCAACGTACCAATTGACTGCACCGGCACTCCGGTTACATTATGCTATTCGACGCTTACAAAACGCTGCTGGGCTTATACGCCGACATGACGGCCTCGACGATGGACATCACAGCCCTGATCGAATCGAAGATTCGGGCCGTAGCGGGCATTGGGGCACTGGTTTATATCTTCTCCCGGCTCATTCCCCAAGTGATGCGGTCGGAGCCGATCGACTTCTTTCCGTACCTGCGTCCGTTTATGCTGATGGTGCTCATCGGCCTTTCGCCCCGCATTTGCAACGGCATCGATAAACTGGGCGAAAGCATTCGTACCGCCGTGGAACGCCAAAACGGTACACTCTACGAGAAGATCGCAGAGCAAACCAAGCTACTTCAACAGACTGTCGACGCGAAGTGGCAAGAGATCGGCGAACACCCCGAATTGTTCCGGCAAGTGGACCCCTCGTTCGACCCCGACGCATTCGGGTCGAGTCTGAAACTGAGCTTTGCCGAGTATTCGGAGAAGTTCAAGTACGAACTACTCTCCTACACGCAGGACATTTTGCTGGCCCTGATGCAACTGGCGGAGTGTATTCTGTTCCTGATCTCATTCACGTACCGACTGGTGTTGCGGATGGGTGCCCCGATTGCCATTGCGCTGGCGGTGTTTCCCGGCATGAGCAACAACATTGCGGAGTGGTTCGGGAAGTACATTAACTACACGCTGCTTCCCACCGTAGCGGCCATTTACTCATCCATCGCCTTCAAGGTTACGCTCAAGTACCTAAGCTACTATGACCCCAAAACCATCGTGCTGGGCAACGCGGGTGGAGCCGAAGCGCACACTCCGGAGTACATGGGTCTAGCCTTTATCGGCATTCTGGTGATGTGCCTCATCGGCTACTGTCAGGTGCCTTCGATGACGAACATGCTGGTAACCGTAGGGGGCGTAGGCGCGATGGTACAGGGCGCTACGAGCCTGGGCAAGTCAGGGGCGGGTACAGTGGCCTCCCCGATGACCAAGCCCCTTAAAGCGGCTGGCCATTCGGTTGCTTCCCGCGTCGGCCATAGCATTGGAAACAGCGTCACTAACGTGGCGCGGCTGGGCGGCAACATGGCGGCTGGCGTGGCCCGCTCACCGTTTACGATGGCCGCGCACGTGGCCGGGGGCATGGCGCGGGGCGCACGCGCCGGGGCCTCTTCAGGCGGTAGTTTCGTTGGTCGAGGAGTCAAAGGGTTCGCAGGGGGTGTGGCCGGGGCCGTCATCGGGACGGGTGCCGGCGCGGTTGCGGCTGCGCATGGAGCCACCGTTGGTGCCTACCGCAAGACGTACCCGACCAAAAAAAATCAACTCTGATTTATTGCCTTTCGATTACTCTAAAATCTTGCCTTAAACAAAGTATACAATATGAAATACCATCAGAACAACTTATTAGTCAGGCACAAACGCGTAACCTGGTTGTGCGTGAGTAGTCTGCTCATACTGGCCCTTCTGGTTACCGGGAGCATTGTCTGGAGCTTTGGTCGCTACCGGCAGGCGACGCAATACACCTATGTATTTCACCACAAAGGAGCCGCCGTTTCCATCTACGATGAACGTAGCGTTCCCCTAATCACCAAACTCAACCCTTATCGTTCCTATCGATGAAAGAGTTACTGCAGTTAGAAAAAGACTTTCAACGGGGACGGTGGCTGCTGATTGCGGCCTTTGGGTTCAGTCTGATTGTAGCCCTGACCGCTGTTGGGCTGGCGTTTAAGTACAGCAACGAGTTCAGTAAGCGGATTTACCTCGTCAACCGGGGCGAAGCAATCCAAGTGACGTGCGGTAGTGTTACCGACAACCGCCCCGCCGAGCTGCGCCACCACGTCGGGCGGTTTCACGAGCTGTTCTTTACCGTTTCACCCGACCCAAAATCCATCGATGACAACATTCGGCGGGCTATGTTTCTGTGCGACGAATCAGCTAAACGGCTGTACAACAACCTCTCTGAACAGAATTTCTACCGCGATATGGTGCAGGGGAACGTAACCCAGCAGGTGCAAATCGACTCCGTGGTGGCCGACCTGCGCCACTACCCCTACCGGGCCATCACCTACGCCCGGTTGGTGCAGGAACGGGCTACGGCGATTGTCCATCGGAGTTTGGTCACGCAAACCAACCTCGTGGATGTCAACCGCAGCGACAACTCGCCCAACGGGCTGTTGATGCGGGACTTTCATATTCTGTCGTCGCGTGTTACGCAGGAATACAGCAAATAGAATGGGCCTGTTTGGATTGAACAACCGTACCAGTCAACCGGAGGATACTGAACGTACCCATGACCACCCTGCTTTCCGAGTCGGCAAGCTGGTGGCGGACAATCTGACCAGGCTGGAACACCGCTTGGCCAATAGACTCAATCAGGGCCAGCACCGCATCGGGTTTGAGGCCAGAAACGCCCTGCTCGTCATGCTAGGAGCATTTTTTCTACTCTATTTTATTGCCTTACTGACGCAATGAATTCAACTGAACAACCGCAAAACGACCCTTTTTTTGATACACCGATTGAGGAAAACCCCGCGCCTGGGAGTGAAACGGTTCAAAAAGGGATGATTGGCCGCAAACAGTTCCTGTTGCTGTTTGGCGGATTTGCCTTTCTGCTGGGCGTGGCCATCTTTGGTTTTCTCGGTGGATTCATCTCCTCCGATAGCACGAACACAACCGCCCAGACAGCGGATGGTGGAGCCTCGGACTTAGCCCCCCCGGAAGCCCGGCCCCATAACCTCGACGCTAAAGAGAAGTACGATAAGTACGGCTTTGATCCAGGTACGCTCAACCCGACCCAATCAGCGGCTATTGACCGGCAGGCGGCAGCCAGTACCCAACTGCTGACGGGTAAGGACCCGTCGATGACACGGGCCACCAATGAAACGTTGACCGATGCCGACCTCAACGCCATTCGTAAACACGCAGGGCAGACCACTCAGCCGTACGTAACAGCAACAGAACGCAAATCAGCCCAACACAACCAGTTAAAGCGGCAATTCGACCATCAGCAGGCCGAGCGGGATGCCATTTACCGAACCATGCACCGATCCGCGAAAGGCCGGGAACAACTGGCCGAAGAGCGGATTGCAAAACGACAACGCGACCTCGACCAACAAACCGCTGATGTGCTGCTGCGGCAGATTGACCGCGCCAACCAGAGAATGAGCACGGGGACAACAGGTAGCACCTTGCCCTCTGCCTTGGAACCGCTACACCTGGCTGAATATCGGGAATTAAAAGCGAAGTACGGCGGTGAGCTGCCTCCCTCCTACCGCAACCTGTTCAAGAAGGAAATCGCGGCTGAGGAGGGCACAAGTAGTCAGGAGAACGTACTCTTAGAACCAGCTTCGCCCGCTGTCGTCGCGCGTGCATCAGAACGAAAGGCAATGAATTTAAGTAACGTGGGCTTTTATGGACTATCTACATCGGCAGCTAAACCAGTGGCCAACCCCTCGCCAACGGCTCCATCCATTCCCGCCGTCGTGCACGGCGATGGCGACGTTGTTATGGTGCAGAACGGCAGTACGCTGAACCTGCGCCTGCTTGACGAGACTACCCTTCGGCTGAACGGGGCATGGGTGAAGCTTCCGGCCCATACGCTGCTGGCAGGTACGTGTAGCATCAGTGCTGACCGCGTCAACGTCGCGGTAACGAGTGTACGGTTGGGCAATGACATATACCCCATTCGTCTGACAGCCTACGACTTAGATGGCCGCGCGGGCCTTTCTGTGCCCAAGCTGGCCGATAAAAATCGGGTGGCGCAAAACTTGGGAGCCTCGGCGGGTCAGGCCGTTTCATCACCCTATTACTTCGTGCCCCAGGGTTCATTCGGACAACAGGTAGGTAGTCAGTTGGCCATGCAGGTAACCAACACTGCGTTCCAGGGCATCCGATCCCTGGTGCAATCTAAACTGACAGCCGTTAAAGTAACGGTCAAACCCAATTACCGCATTTTCCTCCGCGCCGAACAGGCCACTGCCGGTTATTCCAACTAACGATTCAACACAACCGTATTCATGAAACGCCCTTTTTTACTCTTTTTTATTGCCTTTACGCCTTTTCTGGCCCTAAGCCAAACCATTAAGCAAGCTGGGCGGGGTACTCGCTTTCAGACATCGGTCAAACCGATGGCGGGCAAAACCCTTCCGCTATTGGGGGCTACGTCGAAAGCTCCAGGTACGTTGACGCTGCTTGTACCCAAGGGGGAAAAGGCCGGTCATCCAACGCGTATTGAGGGTACTAAGGCTGAGCAATCGCCCACCATCCCAGCACCTAAAGCCGTTACCCCGGTTCGGGTGGCCAATCCCGAGTTGGTCGAGCGCGTTCGGGCAAAACCGTATCTGCTTCCCATCGACCGGGCGGCCGTCAAAGGTTCGTACCCGCTGGGTATCTCTGACCGCAAAACCACGCACATCATCTTCCCGGCCAAGATCAAAGAGTTCGATGCCGGCACCGACTACGTATTGGCGCAAATCCCGGAGACCGTCACGAACGTGCTGCGCGTGAAGGCCAACCCCAAAGCGACAGTATTCTGTCAGACCGATTCGGGCAAGGAAACCAATATGACCGTGATTACCGAAGACGGTGGGTTTTTCTCCTTTCTCATTCGCTACCAGGAAGAGCCGGAGATTCTGAACATCAACATGGCCAACAACGTCATCGCTGACGACTATACGAGCCGGTCGCTGGGCATCAATCGGGCTGCGGCCATTACGTTTGTACAATCCGTATCAGCGAAGGATGGCCTGCCGATAGTGGAAGCGGACCTACTAAACCATTGTGAGCGGGTACTCGAGCGCAAGCCATTTATGCGCAACATCGGGGCCTCGTCAATGCGGCTGACCAACCTGTTGACGGGTATATACGTAGCCGACAAAGTAATGTACCTGCAATTCAACCTTCGTAACGACAGTCAGCTTGATTACGATATTGATTTTGTGAAGTTCTACGTCCGCGACAAGGAAAAGCTGAAGCGCATGGCGGCTCAGGAGGTCGAGTTAAAACCCTACGTCCGCTACCCGGTCGAGTCGAAACTACTACGGGCCAAAACGGAGCAGGCAATGGTGTATGCCATATCCATGACGACCTTGACCGAAGACAAGGCACTCGACGTAGAATTGTACGAAAAGCAGGGCGGTCGCCACCTTCGCTTTCAAGTTGAAGCTGATGTACTGCTCTTAGCCAAACCCTTCTAAGCCATGATTAAAGCGATTTCACTTTTAATACTCTCTTGGTTTGTTTCAGCGGCAACCTTCGCACAGACGCACCTCAAAGGGGAACGTTTTGTAGAGGTGCAAGGCGGTGTCGTTGGGGGTTCCATTGTCTTTAATCAATTGGGTATAAACAGCCTCATTTCAACCGGTCGCTACAACCGGCAGTATAATGCCTGGAAAGCGACGGCCAGCTATATGCAGCAGCCAATCGCCGGAACAGACATGACTTTAGCGGGTCAGCTTCGGCAATTCAGTGTTGGCTGGGGGTACGAGTTCAACCTATGGCGCAATGCGTATCGAACCCGCTTCGTGCGTGGCTCCGTGCAACCACTGGCCACTTACGAAACACGACCTGCTGCACCAAGCCACATGATGGCGGATTCGGTTTGCGCGACCATGACATCGGGCGGTAAGTTTCTGCTGGGGGTCGACGCAGGTATTGACATTGAGTTTGCGCCGTTAGTGCTAAGCTTCCGCCAACGGTGGTTGCCAAAATCAGGATTACAGTCCTATTACACGTCGGTCGGTGTGGGGTGGCGGTGGCATGGGCGGTAGAAATAAACGTTAGAAGAACCAAATCTCGCATCGTACGCAACCCTAATCAATCAACACGGACTGTAGGTTGAGGTTACAGATCTATACATTCTAAAGTTTTTTCGGGTAAGGTATCGGTGCCGCTAAACCCACCCGTTCCACCGGCTGAAAGCCACCGGTCTTAGTGAACTTCATGGTGTGGTTGAAGTTACGCATGGAGTCAGATGGATCAATGCCTGCGAAATTTATACGCTCCAACGTAACCCGTGGCATGACCGCCGAAACGAGAATCGGTTTTTCCAACAAACCAGTTGCTAAGTTCAGCGATTCGCCAATGGCGTGAGCAACAACCTGACTGACAGGCAGGTGCGCCTGCACTTCGCGGGCTATTCTGAGTAAACAGCTACAGACGTAGTCTTGATAAAGCTCGTTGAATTTGCTTGCAGAAAGTGCCTTGCGTGAGAGTTTACCGCTCGCCAATTGGGATACGGTAAAGTCGGGGATGACGTTGGCAGAATTTACGTGCAAATCCACTTCGATGTGGTCGCTGGTGAACGTAAACTCCAGCCGACTACCCAGTTGAGAAATGCTCTCAAACGGAGCAAATGCGTCAATGACTTGCCCGTACACATCACTGTCTTTAGCAAGCACCAACCGGGCTAACTCCTGCCTATCCTGCCAGTCCTCGTATTGCTTCTGATAGTCAGTCTGCCGGTCGTCAAATAGTTGCTCGTCTTGCTGCCGGGCTTCATCAACGGCTTCCTCCAGTCGCCTTATTTTTCCAGGACCGAGTTTGAATAGCTTGTCCAAAAAGGAAGGTTGATACGTATCGAGCTTATGCTGTGCCATCTGCTCCCGTTCGTTGGTAGTTACCGGCGCAGTCGGCGGGTTCTCGTGTTGCATGGCCGACCAATCAACTGCATCACTACAATCGCAGTGAACAGTCTTCAGCACGCTCACGTGCTCTTCATACTCCCGGACGGCCTGAGCCGCGTCCTGAATGGCCTGCTGCTTTTGCAACAACTTATACTGTTGAGCTGCGACACGAGCACGTCGTTGCTGATCGCGTTCGATGTGGCGGGCCGTTCGGTTGATAGCGCGTACTACTCCTCGGATACTCATGACGGAACGTGGACAGAATGACGGATGTGGACGCGTTGGTTATAATTCCTGCTCTTCAAATTCTGTCTCAATGACTTCATTTTCCAGTTGAAACTTCTCCCATTCGGCGCGGTCGAGTGTGTTGTTAGCCAAGGCTTTTTCGACAGCCAGACTTTCCCGATACTGACGGGCCTCCGCAACCAGTGTCCACTTGGTTTCAATGCCCAGGCGTTCAATCTCCGTTTTGATGTCAGTCAGGCCCACCCGGAAGAATTCCTTACGCGGATTAACCTTATTGATTTGATTATTCAGAAATTGCCGGTGGAGGCTCCGTTCCAGCGCGGGGGCGTCATCACTGAACAAAAGCGCGTGAACATCGAACTCAAAAGGCACCGAAGCGTCGCCCAGCTCACGGACTCGGTCGAGGGGTTCCAGCCGCCGTGTCATGCCGATTTTATAGACATCCTCGCCGAACGAACCGACATTCGAGATAATATAAACGTGGCCGGACTTGGTCTGCTGCGCCATAGACAGCGCACGTTGATTCTTCTCCTGCGCAGCCTGTAGTTTGGCAGTCAACTCCTGAAGCTGTGCTTCAAAAACGGCTCGTTGCTCTTCCGATGCTTTGGCGGTCTGCTGTTGCACTTTGTCAATAGCCTTTTGGATGGCTTCCTCTTGTTTGGCCGCATCGCGTTGTGCCTTCTCGTACTCACGACGGGCTTTTTCTTCCTCGCGAATCTGCTCCCGGATGAGCCGTTGCTCCTCGCGTTCTTTCAACTTCAGTTCATGCGCGACCACGGCCCAGCGCAACTCTTCCAGTCGGGCTTGCAGGTATTCTGGCGTAATGCGAGCATCCTTGAAAGGTTTACCAAGGGTATTGACCAGCGCGTAAGCGTCCTTGATTTGCTGCGCCAAGGTACCGTAGTTATCATATTTGACATTGGCTAAAATCGTATCAACCTTGCCGTTAAAGGCATCGGTTACGAAGTTTTCGGCACTAGTTTTACGAACCGCTTCTACGTATTCGCAACCCGCAGCCGCCCGCGTCGTCATCAGAAGCCGGGTACGTTCACGGGCTTTTTTCAACTCAACCCCGGCTTCCGTAAAGCCAAATTCATCGGCCAGTTCATCCAACAGCGTGTAAGAAGGAAGCAGGTATTGGTCGCCGTAGCCATTTATGACGTTTTTCAGAGCCTGAATGGTCTTTTCCAGATCAGCCGCATTGCGGGTGGCCTCCAAAGCTTCGCCTGCGATTTCCTCGGCCCGCTGGTTGGCAATGTTTACGATACGTTTGGCTTCCTGCGTAGCGTTCAGCAGCACGGTGTCGGCCTGCGTCTGGAGTGCACGGGCTTTCATCCCAGCCTGATCGCGAATCTCCTTGGCATTCGACCGGGCCGCTCGTAGTTCTTCATCGGCCAAGAAGCGTAGCCGGTCAGCTTCCCGTTGGGCTTCTGCTACCACACTTATTGCTTCAGCTTCGGCAGTTGTCCGAATCTCGCGAGCATACTGTTGAGCATCCACAATTATCCGGAACTCGCTCAACTGGTCAAGTTCTTGTTGCAATCTGCTTTCCCGCTCTTGGGCCACCTGCTTCGTCTCACTCAACTCCTGCTCTTTCTTCTTGAGTTTCTGGTTCTGAACGAACAGAGCGATCAGGGCAATCACTACTAATACCGATAAAAGTAAGGACATAGAAATAAGCGTAGCACGTTGACGGAATGAATTTTACAGTAGAGCAAGAGTAAGAAAAAGTTGCGTAATTGCCCAAGTCGTCAACAGGATAATTACTAAAGAAGGCAGCTTTATTAAGACCATTAATTTGATGCAGTTAATGGACTCTTTACCTGAACACATAATTACACCTCCCACTCCGCTCCCCCGTAGTACTCATCTAAAGCCAGCATCTTCATGGCATCCTGCTCGGCGGCTGATCGAGCCTGGAACCGTTCCGGCTCGTCGATTCCTTCGGCGATGACAATGCTGACGACCTCGCCCCGAATGTCCTTTACTTCATACACTGATACGGACTCCTGCTGCACGAAAACGAATTGAACATCGTCGTTTCCGCGCCCATCGAGGATTTTATTCCCCGGTTGTTTGTCTTCTGCTTCCATAATCTACTCAAATAGTTGAATAGTCAAATATACAACTATTGCGTACAAGTCCATTCATAAGCCCTGACGTTTCTGGCTTTTCGGAACTTGCAATGGTCCGTCAGACTTCGCTGGTTTGGGCATTTCAGACTGATTCTGCACGGTTATTTTGGGCGTTTGTACATTACGGCCTTCCATCAACATCGGTGCGCCCGGCGTTAGGCCGTGCCGTTCCTCTATTGCCCGGCAAAATCGCCCGACTTCCCTAAAGTTAAAGCTGGTTAGGGCCGTGTTCCTACCGGTTACATCTACCCGGCTGGCAATAATATGGAAGTGTTCATGTTCCCTGTCTTGATGACGAAACGCTACCATTGGGTTATTTTCCATCCCAAACGTCCGGGCGAAGGACTGGCAGATCTTCACCATGATGTCGGCTGAGGGGCACTCACCGGGCGGAAACGAAAAACTTTGATGCCACACGGGCTTACGTACCCGGTCGTTTAGGCTGGCCACCGACTGCATCATCATCGCCATATACTCTACGTTCAACCGCTGCCTGGCATCGGTACGTAACTTCTCGTCGCTGATGACAGTTACGCCGACGTGTTGCACAAACAGCAGTTCACCCCTGATTCGTGTCCGGTCCAGGCTGTGGTTGGCGCGAGTTTCGTAGTAACAGTATTGCATGGCCCCCAGAAAGCTGGAGCCGAACCGGGCTACTTTACCTATCATTTTACCGACTCTCGTTTGAAGGCTTCACATACCGTTTTCAGTTGATCGATCAGTTCGGGCAGAGTTAGTTGTGGTCCTGTTTCGACAAGCGCGTTGAGTTGGGCAACGGTGGCGTACCGAGCCATATTTGCCTGGCTAAACTGTCTCACTTGGGCGGAGATCTCCCCCACCTCATATGCGATGGCCCGAATGTCCTGAGCATACACGGCATCCTCATTAGCCCGTTGACTGATGTACCACAGGGCCGTGGTGAGCCGGTCGAGCTTGGTCAATTGAGTCGTGACTTCGGGCGGTAGTTGGCGAAATCGGGGAAGCTGGTCCATTTGGCCTAATGCCCCCGTTCGTAGCAGTTGCGACACACTGATACCCGATTGTTGACTAAGCGTTTTGAGTTTCTTTCGCTCCTGTTGCGTGAGCCGCACAAACACACCCGTTGATTTAGTCTCGGCTGATTTATCTTGCTTGGCCCCTCCTTCTGATTTTTCTCGCCTACCTGCCATTTACGATTTCTGTATATACAAAAACATAGCTTGCTACACATTCCAAGTTTGGTTGAACCAACCCACCCGGCTACTTCATACACCCTTTCCAACGCTTGCAACTCCGGTGGCGCCGTTGCTCGGGTAGCCTTTCCAAACCAATTGCCTTATACAACTATGCATCCTGAGCAACACAATTGCGTTGGTTATGTAAGTTGCAAATATGTAATTTATTAATTTATTTTGTTTAATATTTTACATAACATATCAATCATGACTGGTAAGATTATTGCCATTCATACGTCAAAAGGAGGCATGGGCAAGTCCACGCTTACGGCCATTATGGCCTCCCACTTGGCGTATGTGGACAAGCAGCGCGTCATCGTGTTTGACTGCGACCCGCCCCAGCATTCCATCGCTGATTTACGGGAGGAGGAACTGGCTACTCAATCCACCTTGGCCCAAACGTATCAGGCTCTATCTATGAACGAACTGATGCAGTTGGCTCAACCGTACACCAGTGCCAACGATCAGGCAGCCTTTGAGCGGTACCGCAACAACCGACAGCTCGAACTGGATACCCACTATGCCATTCATGCCCTACCCTTCTCTGCACTTCAGGAATTAGACATGGATCGGGTGCGTGCCGATTTTGATTACATCTTTCTAGATATGGGTGGCCAGTTCAACGCCGGTATTCTTCGTGCCCTTGCTGAAACCGACATGCTGCTTGTCCCCTTCACCACCCAGCAGGTCGACGTAACAGCATCCATCCAGTACGTGGGAGCTATTTTGGATTACATCATGAATAGACAGCTACCTGGATACCTAACTATCCGGTGTTTCTGGAACAAGTACAAGTTCACCTTCAGTCGGCGAGCCGATGCGCTGGAAGCGTACTTGTCGGGCGTGTTCCGTAATGAGGTGGTTCCTGTCTCTTTCCTCCGAACCAGGCTTAACGATGCGGATGCCGGTTTCGACCGGGCCAAAATGCTGACGACCATCGCGTCGCCGGTACTCATGCCGGCAGGCAGGTACGTTCGCCGTAAGGATGACCCCAAACCAGCCGAGTGGCGGGAAGCCCAATATTTACAGGACATTGTCAGCCTCATTCAGGAAGTCAATACGTTACTACTACCCGGAGCAACTATCATTAATCGCTAATGAATCTCGACAAATACCGGCGGGCCTCTCCAACACAAAACGCAGAGGATGCCCCCAAGCCAGTTGGTAATCAACCTCCAGAAGTTCCTCAGCTCGGTGGTTCCGTCGACAGCTTACGGCAAAAAGCAAACCGCTACCGAAGTTTTGTACACGAAGAGGCTGTGCCCGTAAACCTTGTTAAACCGGACGTTCAATTGCCAGAGGTCACTTCTGATCCGGGTACTGTGCCCCCGTCAAGAGAACCGACAGATCAGGAGGGTGCGAAAGGCAAGAAATTTAAGTCAGAATCATCTACAACGGCTCGCCGTAAGCAGCCCGTTCGGCCAACAACTTTGCCGAAAAAACGGGAAGCATCTTCCCTGACCGGTGTTAAGATCGTGTATCTGGAAGACACTATGCGGGAGGAATATATCCAGATAGCTGGCTATCTGATGTTGACGTATCGGGTGAAACTGACCATGACGGCTTACTTCTGCTTCCTGCACGATCAGGCGGTGGCCCGTCAAGGCGACGAAACTTTTCTCGCGACCCTTGCCCAATTCGTAAAACGAGACGCAGACACGAATACCCACTGACAAATGCTTTTACTTATCCCACTAAGCACCTTCCTCGTGCTGGCCACTATAGCTCTTTTGATGTGGGGCGCACTGGTGCTTTGGTTCACTGGTCGGTCGAAAACTAAGAAAGCCACCCGGCCTGCCCCAACGCTGATGTCCTTTTTTCAGCCAACAGCCGGTAAAACAACCGTCGACGTACCCATGCCGATGGCTTCCTACCGTCGAAGCGAGCTAACCCTACTAAACCGAGAAGCCCAACCCGCACCAGCTATTCCAACCAATAACCCCGCTCCGGTAGATACCCAAGTACCGGACAATACGGAACCTGAATTAGACGACCCAACGTTCGCGCCGACAGTTATGCCTTCGACTTCCTCTGACCAGTCTGCACCTCCCCCACCCACCGCACCGGTAGCTGACTCCCCTCCCACTCGGTTTCAGCTCTCGCTTGATCGGCAACTTTTGAGTCGCCTGCTCAGCGACGATTCACTTTGTGAACAGTTCGAGGAGGTGCGGGCGTTGACGCTCGAGCGTCAACGCGAAACGGGTCGCTCCTATGCCAGCCTATTCCGGAAAGCTATTGCCGACAAACCCACCGAGGTGCAGGACGTGTTGCTCAACCTGCTTACTGAGGAGGAAACGGATGACTTTGACCGCAGCCTACCCGCTTACGCCTAACAGTGCTTTTGCTGCCAATATGATTTTTTTATTGCCTTTGGATTTCCCCTTTGATTCGCGCGGCAATAGGGCAGGGCCTTGCGGGTACCACCGACCACGAAGTGGTGAGGGAGTGCCCGTAAGGTGCTGGCCGTCGCGCCTGGGTTGGAATGGCCCGCAGGGCGTTTCCAACCCTACCCCTTGGTTTGTATATTTACCTATTCAAATAGTCAAATAGCCAAATACCTTTTATTACCCCTTTGATTCGCGCGACATCAGGGCAGGGTCTTTTGGGGAGCAACCGACCGCGTAGCGGTGAGGGCGCGGACCGGAAGATGCTGCCCGGCGCGCCCGTTGGTAGATGGCCCGCAGGGCGTTCTCTCAACGTACCCCTTTGATTCTAATTCTTCCGCACCGATTCCCGTAGGTGTCGGCGCAGAAGAATTTGTTAGGCGGCAACCTCGGCGGCTGGCTCTGGTTCGCTTTCAGTTTCCATCCGGCGTTTTAGGTCGGCTACTTCCGTTTCTAAGCGGTATAGTTCGGCTTCCTGCCGGAAGGGTTGCGATAGCTTACGGCTAAACTCCTGCTCGATGAGTCCGGCGCGGTTCAGTTCGTGAGTCAGTTGGGCGGGGCTTTCGTAGGCACGGGCAATGGCGGCTTTGAGTGATGAAAACATGCCGTTCGATGAACCAACTACGCCCGACAGGCTACGCCCCCAACGGTAACGTACTACGGCCTGACCCGGTAGAAAGTCGCCAATCAATTCTTGTGAACGCTCTCCGGTCAGGGTCAGCGGTAGGCCGTTGATGTGTATTGTTCTCGACTCGTCAACTCTGCGCTTAACCAATCCTTTAACCTGCTCAATCAGGTGCTGTACAGCTTCGCCCCACTTCTCGCCGTACCTTACGCCGTTTACCGTTACGTTGGTCAGCGTGTAAGGGTCGCCAAAATAGGCCCGTAGTTCGCTGGCTTCGGCCTTCAATTCATCCAACAGGGGCGTATTCGCTCTGATGAACCGTTGGGCGTTTTCAACCTGCCACTGTGCATCCATCAGGCTCCGTTGCCAGTTCTTACGGGCCTGCTGCACCCGCGACAGCTCTAATTGCCGCGTCGTGTACAACAGGGCGTATTGGGAGCCGGATAGCGTAGCCATCATCTGGTCGAACGACATGGCGGCAAAATCATCGTCCGCGCTAATGTCGGCCATCTGGTCGTCGGCAACGTGGCCTTTCAATACCTGATTGATGAATTTTTGTTTAATCGCTAATCGTCCGTAGGCGGTCGCGTCGAGCGTTCTTTCTACGCCGTAGGTCAGAACTTCAACTGGGATGCCCCAAGTCGCGTGTAAGTTACCCTGCCGGATGAGCCGCCCGTTACGCTGCTCAAAATCGGTTGGTCGGTTGGGCGCGTCCATGTGGTGAACCGCTACTAACCGTTCCTGCACGTTCACACCCACGCCCGCCCGCTCCGACGTGCCGAGCAATACCCGTACTTCGCCCGTTCTGACTTTAGCAAACAGGGGTTCGCGTTTGTCGGGTTCGGCGGGAACGATGGCGATTTCATTAGCCGGTACGCCCTGCGCGATGCGCTTAGCGCGAATGTCGTCAAAAAGGTTGAACCGTTTAAAATACTGGTCTACCGACCGCGGCCCGGCCCCCTCAACATCGAAGAGACCTTTCACGGCTGGGCTTTGGTACGTGTCGGCAAAGACCAATTGCGTACCCCGGTATGTGGCCGACTGCTGGTAAAGCCGCACGATTTCTGTTACCACCCGGTTACATTTAGAACCATCCTCGTCCGGGTTGGCCGCGTCGAGTAGTCGTAAATCAATAGTGGCTTTGCGGGCCTGCCCAAAGCATACTAACGGAACGTGTGAGTTGTCGCGCTTCTCGGTCCCGGTCAGGTTTTCAAACCAGCGCAGGGTGGCCTTGATGTTGTTTAGCTCGTCGGCTACTCCCTCGGTCTGCGGTAGAATAATCCGCGTGTGCTGCCCGTCTTTGAGCGTCGGCAAGGTCGCGTCCCTCTGAAATTCGATAACGTCTTCGTTCAGCACTACGTCAACATGAGCACGGTAGAGTTCCGACAATTGCTGTACGTTCACGAACTTGGCGAACCGCTCCACCGCTTTAAAGTTGCCTGTTGCGGTCAGTTCAAACGACTGAATCACGCTGCCGAACGCTCCGGCGAATTGGTCAAAGGTGGACAGCATGGCTTTGTTTAGCCGGTCGGGGGCAATAAAGCGTAAGGTCGTCCATGATTCGGCCATTGTGTTGCTGATGGGCGTACCCGTCGCCAACACCACCCGGCCCCGCCGTGCCTGCACCGTGCGGCACTTAAACAGGGCGCTTAGTGCGTCCTCCGAACCTGCTGAATCAATCCCTTTCACGTTCTGCCGGGCCGTGAAAAATCCTAACCGTTTGTAGCGGTGGGCCTCGTCCAAAAACAGCGCGTCGATACCCAACTGGTCAAACGTCAGCATGTCGTCCTTCTTCCGGTCGGCCTGCCTAATTCGGCGGTTAGCTAAGCGAAGTTTCAATTCATTCAGCCGTTTTACCGACATGGGTTTTTCCAGGCCCTGCCGCTTGGCTGCGGCAATGGTGTAAGCTACCCGCTCAATTTCCTCCTGAATAAAGGTTTCTTCACTGGCGGGGTCGTCGGGAACGAGTTTTAAGAAACTCTGCGGTATCAGTACCCCGTCAAAGTTGTTGGTCGCGATGCGCTGCAAAAAGCGTTTGCGGTTGGCCGCTTCAAGGTCGGCGGGTTGTGGTACGTAGATGAGGGCTGCGGGGTACAACCTGCGCCACGCGCTGGCAAAGTCGTTGAGCGTTGAGTTTTGCACCACAATCAGGGGTTTGTGGGCCAACCCTAACCGCTTCAACTCCATTGCCGCCGTTATCATGGTGTACGACTTCCCCGACCCCACGGCATGAGCTAATAAGGTGTCCTGCTCCTTAATGCGCTCTACGCCCCGGAACTGATGCAATCTAAGCTGAATAGCAGGCGACGCGCCGGGGTACTGGTGTAGGGCTGGCTCCCGATAGGTCTTGTGTACGTGGCTGTTGTACAATTCATTATAGACCGGCTCAATGGTGGTGCTGTGGTGGTCGCGCACAAAGTCAACAAACAGGTCGTTTAAGGCTTCCTGCGCCTGTACCGCCTGGCTGGTGGCTTCTACGTCCTTAACTGTCCTTTCTTTACCCTCTGCGTCAATTATGGTTTTGGTCACTACCACCGTGCGTTGTTGTAGGGCGGCTTCGATGAGTTGAATAGCTGTTCGGCGGGACGTACCCAACGAGCGGTTTTGCACCGATGAAACATTACCCATGCCCTCAACCTCGTATTGCCCTACCCGGTGGTTATAGCGTACTGTTACGCAATTGGTTTGCAGGGTCTGACTAATAAACTGTTCAATGATATGCGTAGGAATCCAGACCGAACCAAGCCGGAACGAGATAAGCGGGGCCGGAATAGCGGCCGGAAGTACGGCGGCTAAGGCCCGTTCATTCACTGCGTACTGTGCATCTGTCTGAGCGGCTTCTACGGCTGCGACTAACTTCTTTCTGACGTTGCCCGACAGGTACGCGTCCCGATCTTCTAACCGGCCCGACGTGGGGTTTATGTAAGCCAATTCAGCGGCCAACAATGCCTGTTTTATCTCCGGGGCGGGCTGGTTCATCCATGCGCCAATCTGCTCAGCATTTACCCAACCATATAGCCCGATAGACAACCGTAGCGCGTCAGCTAACGATTCTACCCGCTCCGGGATGTTGATCGCCGGGTACACCCGTTGGCGGAAAATATCGGCTTTTGTAACGGTGTACGAAGTGGCTGCTTTGGCTTTACTGCGCTCCGGCTCGGCCCGGCTTACCACCTCCAACGCCTGAACGCTGGCAAACTGCGGGTCGTACTCTTCCAGAAACGATAAGGCCCGGTTTCGGTTGAGGGTACCGAAATAGCGCGTAAACAGGGCGTAGGCTTGGTTTAGCTCGATCCGTAGGTTGTCAACCTCTACCTCTCCCCTACCCTGCTGCTCGGCTTTACGTAATTGGTTAAACGCCTGCTTCACCCGCTCGTATTGGGCAATGATGAGCGTTTGGCTGAAGCGTTTGCCCCGGATGGTTACCGATTCAGTAAACCGTTCGTCAGTCTTCCGTTCGGCTGGTTCGTGGGCCTGCGCTGCGGGTTGGTCGTCCAAAATGCCTTTGGGCAATTGGTCAAGGGCTGCGGCCAAACGCTGGGGCAACGTGGCGGGGTCGGATAGGTGCAGGGTCGGTTGGTCGGCCCGGTACAAACCACCCTTGTTTACCTCGTCGGCAAAGTGCATATCGCCCAACATCATAGCGGGGTAGGCGTGGTAATACTCGTTTACCGCCAACGTCCTTACCGTTTCTTCGTCTGTTGCATCAGCCCGGAGGGTTACGGTACGTTCAAACGGATAGGCTGCAAAGGGCCGAGCGGTTGGCGTTCGTTTCCGCAAAAACAAAACGTCGGTCGTTACCTGCGTTCCGGCGTTGGCTTCAAACGCATCCGACGGTAAGCGGATGGCTCCCAACAATTCCGCATTGGTTTCTGCGGTCAGGAATTGGCGAAACTCCGCCCCGGCAGCATCGAGCGTACCCATTGAGGTAACAAGGGCAACAATCCCGCCTGGCTTAACCAACTGCGCAGCCCGGCCAACGAAATAGTTATGAATGGCAAAACTGTTTAGTTCGGGGTGGTGACGGTCGTACACCGTGTACGAGCCAAACGGAACGTTGCCAATCACCAAATCGAAGCTACCCGCCTGTAGCTTAGTTTCTTCCAAGCCGCAAACTTGGGTTTCTGCTTCGGGGTAAAGCTGTTGCAAGATCTGCCCCGATAGCCTGTCTTTCTCAACCGCTACCCATGTCGACCGCTCCCGGATGGCCGGGGGCATGAGACCGATAAAATAGCCGATACCTGCGGCTGGTTCCAGAATGCGGCCACCCGTAAAGCCGAACCCGGCTACTGCTTGCCACATGGCCGCTACGACGTTTGGGGCCGTGTAAAAGGCGTTCAGCGTTGATGCTTCGGCGGCTTGCCGTTCGGCGGGGGTCAACAGGTCGGTCAATCGTTGGCGGGTACGTCCGTATTGACCACCCCAACGAATAACGGATTCGTCAAGGGCTTGGGCTGGGTCGGCCTGCGCTTGTTGCCACTGCTCGAAAACATCCTGTTTCCAAACCTGCGACAAACCGCCCCAACCGGTATAAAGCGATAATGAACCCTGTTCGTCGGGCGTGGCTGGTCGGCCCTCCTGCTCAATTCGTTTTAGGGCCTCAATAGCGGCAAGGTTAGCCCGTAGCTTGGTCGCGTTGCCGGTGGGTACTGTGAAGTCGTGAGCGCAAAGGCTAAATATAGATGGCTCCGGCTGGTCTGCCAGTGCAGTTGGCCGTAGCTCAATCCCTTCATCAAAGGGCAACAGGGTTACCGGGCTTTGCTGGCGTTCGCCCCGTGTGGGTGGCACTAAGCCCGGCTGACCAAACAGCGTGTATTGATTGGCAACGATGACTACGGGCCGGGTCTGGACCGAACGAGTGCGGGGCCGGTTCGTCGATGCGATTGGGTAGCGCGTCATAAATAGCTGAATAGTTTGACACTATAAAGATAGCCAACTATTCAGCTATTTACATACTCAACTAACTATATATCAGGCTTTTACAACCCGCTTGATTTTTCTGCTTTATACCTTACCCCTTGATTCTTTACTCAATCGCCACTTCTTCGATGTACACTTCAAATACCAAGTCATGATTCATTACTGATACGAATCAATATATGGGTCTGCAGTCTGCATCAACAACCTCTGCTTTTTGAGAAAGCCACCCTACCCTACCTGCGGGCATGAGGGTACCTAACGAGACCGGCAGCCTTGCTCGCTGGTAGTTACCTTTTGGTGGTGGGGGTTCTCGCCAATTCATAACAACATCATAGTTGAATAGCTAAGTATCCATATATTTAGTTATTCAACATTTTCTTTAGATCAGTTGGTAAATAGGTGGATAGTTAGCTATTGCTGTTTTGCCCTTTCTGCGCGTGGGCATTGAGCAAACCTGGTTCTCGTGAGCTACCCAGGATGATGGGCGGAACACAGACTTGGCAAGTAAAGATAGCAATCGGCGGTAGCGTTCCCGGCCATTCTGAATGAATGCCTGGCCGATGGTATCGCCAGTTGGCTCAAAGTAAAAGACCTGAAAAGGCTCTGCTTTCTGCACACCCAGAAAAACAAACCGTCTTGCATTCAAACCATCCAGATAGAAGGCGGCTTGCCGGTCATATTGATACTCTTCGCAGCACTCAAAAACTGACGGTACGTGCGGGCACGGGTCGTCTTGATGTCGACGATCAGCCCGTGCCGAAGCCGTAAGTCGGTCTGGCATTTGCAAAGTAGACCCGTGACGGGGTCACGGAACAGATGGGGCTGCTCTTTTTGCGCCCATTGTAACGCCCACCGGCCAAACCGGGTTTCGCGCACAGCCTTTGCCATCCGGCTTAATCGCTCCCGGTCGATGCTTCCCTCAACAGGTCGGTTACTGCGCGGCTCTAATAACAGTTGGTGAAAGGCCGACCCCTCTGCAAAAGCCTTCACGGGTTTTTTTAGGGTTCACCAATCAGAAACCGCTCGTATTCGGACAGATCAGAATTGGCAATGGCGGGAAACTGGCGGTAGTTGTCTGGAGTAAGGATTTGCATAAGAGCGTTAGAAAATTGACCAGCTAATAATTTTTAAAGTTTTATAGTTATTACTCATCTATTTAAATAGCTGACTACTTGAAACTCTCAGACCACTTCAGCTATTTCAACCTCGGCGGGAGGTACGTCCCCAACGTTTAGTGAAAGCTGCACTACATCCGCTGCTGGTAGGGCAAACGTTTCGGAGAAGCTGAGGTAACTGGCCGTATGCTTCAACGTATCACGCCGGTAAATGGGACAGTCAGCCGCGTACTCGGCGAGTTGCTGAACGGATTCGGGATTAGCAAGCTGGTAGCTGAACCGGCCAATAAACCACGACTTCGTCGGGTCGTTTTTGCTGGTCATTTTCTCCGGTCGCACCGTCAGCACCACGTCGCACAGGTTCAGCGGTTCGGTGCCTTCGTAGATGAGCTTCTTAATTACGCCCCGCAATTCGGTTAGCGAAGTGCCGTTGAACATGATACTCGATACGCAGTTAAGCGCGTCGATAAAGAACAGTTCGGCCCACGGTTCACGGCTGCGATTAAACAGCCCGTCCTCGAAGATGCGGAAGACAAACGGCTGAAACGTAAACTCCTTGACGGGTTTACCTGACTTGTCCAATACGGGCTTGTCTCCATCGATGTTGAACTGCCCGGTTTGGGAATTGTAACGGTACTGTTTCGGCTCGCCCTCAATGTAGCGGAAGATGTCGGAGATGACGGTTTCACCGTGTTTGTTGATGGATTCTTGCTGATAGGATTTCATACCTTTAAAGCGTAAAAAAGGGGTTGGTGCCTGGGCTTACACCGGCCAAGCGATAGCGGTTTCAACACTACAAAGGTAGCTAACTATCTGAATACTTAACTATCAAACTATTGACAAACAGCACTTTATGAACCCATTTAATTAACCGGGAGCCACTATCAGACTTAATAATCCCCTTGATTAACTGGATAGCTGACTATTTCTATACTCAACTATCTGTTTGACGTATAGAGAAGCGTATTCTGATTTCAGCGAGCCGAACGTATCAATTCCTGTTCTTTCAAATGAAGTTGATATTGCTGCTGACGGGCATCGAGGATGCTTTCCAACCGTTTGAGTTCGGCATTGAACTGAGCTGACCGGTAAAGAATATCAGCGCGTTGAAGCAGTCGTTGCATGGTTGCTGAACGCGACACACTAACCTGTGCCACTACGTACCGGTGCTGCCAGTAGCCGACGGCATAGCTGTCGCGCTGTTGCCGGGTTTGCAGCCAGGCGAAGAGCAGCCCACCGATAAGCAGACCTGCAACGACCATGCCCCCCGTCAGGTAACGAACCAGCCTGAGCATTGACTGTCCGGGCTGCTCTACTTTAACAACTTTCGGAACCAGCTTCTCCAAATGCTGTTCGATGGTGGGCATAAGCGTTGCGGATAAACCGGGGAGCAACTCCATAAGCTGACCAGTTAATTGATCCCGTTGCGCCTGACCCAACTTATCAACAGCCACTTCTAGCGCGGCAATCAAGTGGGAGGGAAGCGCATCGGCCATCTCGGTTGGCGTAGACTGGCCTTTAGCTGGGCTGGTGGCAGACTCTTCGGGCGCAGTAGCTTTGTTACGATTCCAGTATGGGTTTGACGAGTACAGTTTCGTCGAGAAAGTGTCCGGCCGGTTAGAGCCAAGCGTATCCATGTCGGGGTGAGTAGGGGAGGGGTTCATTGTAAAAATGTTGCCTGAGCAACGACCAAAAGTAGGCCGTTGCTCAGGCCGATTAATTCATTACATCTTCGCTTTGTAGGTATGTGCCGTTTCGGCAACCGAGGGTACCGTTTCCTGACGGGCGGTTTGCTCGGCTTTCAGGTTTGTGTGGTGTTTAATGGCTGGGGGTGGCCACATCTTTAACGGGCTGGAATCGGGCAAGGCTTCACCCTGCCGGTTTTGCAGAATGTCATTGAGGTCTTTCTGCTGCCGCGTAGGCCGCACCACGTGATAGAGCGACTGCCCCTGCCGCCCATTGATCTCGTCGGTGAGCAGGGTCAGAGCCTTCACCAGCAGCCGCCCGTCGTTGGGGAAGTGAATCCGGGTGCGGGTTACGGCCTCACCCTTCTGAGTATCGACCAACGTTTCGCGCTGAAACTCCTGAACCCGCTTTTCCTTGTCGTTCGGATCGTTGTTGTAGTTAAACTGCTTGGTAAAGCGGTTCAGCTCTTCCAGAAATCGGCCCAGAAACGCGTCGTTCCGCTGGCCCGCCGTAGCTGTGTCGGCACTGCCGGGCGATAGGGGTTGCCTAAGTTCGAGCTCCAGCTTATTCAACCCCGAATACAAGTCCTTCTCCAGCTTTGCGTCTTTATGGTGCTGTATCCGCTGCTCCAACTCGTCGGGGGAAATCATGGCCCGTTCCCGCGCCACCCGAAACTCATTGCCAACCTTCGTTTGCATGTACTCCGACTGAGCCAGTTTGCCCACCTCTTCCGGCATGGGGATACCGTACGCTTTAGCGTAAGTAAACGCCGGAATTACCGACTGCACCATCTCGACGGAAACTTTGACGTAGTCTTCGGGCATGATTTCCTTGAACTGCGTCTGATGATTGATAGCCAGTTTGTGGCCTTCCGACAAGGTGCCATCGGGTACGTCGAATCGTTTCAGCACGTCGCTGAACGTTTTCATGTCGGGATCGAAGGCAAACTTCGGCCCCAGCACGTTGGCCAGCGGGTTGGGGGGCAGATTCGGCCCGGAATAGGCGATGTCGGGCTTGACGCGCAGCGCGGGATCGGCTGCCGGGTGCTGAAGGCCGAGGTAGTTGATGGCGAAGCGTAGGCCCGCGTTGTCGCCATCCTGCGCGATGACGAACTGCGCTTCAGGGTTTCGGTCAAGCACCTTCTGAATGAAGCCCATCTGACGGCTACCGGGTTGCCCCCCAGTTGCCATATAAAACCGACGCTCACCTTCAGCTTCTGGGTTCAATTGCTTAAACGACAAAGCATCAATGGCTGACTCGGCCACCAAGACTCGCTGCGCCGACATTTCCCTGAACAGGGGGCGGGCAGCTTCGAGCGGCAACTGCACCTGCTGCGGCTTGCCCTCCTGCACAAAATTGAACGCCACCGTATCATCACTATGCCGGTGCACCGTACCGACCGTGCCGGCGGGCAGGGCGGGTTTGTTGTGCATCGCCAAGGGCGACTTCAATTCATAAAATTTGTTGGAATGCCACATGGCTTCCCCACGCTCCCCCGACGGAAACGACTTAAAACGCTCGTTGCGAATGTCCATTGATACTAAGTGGCCGTCCTGGGCGTACATGGGAAATGAGGTGTTCCGGTGGGTCGTCCCCTTCTCGCTGGTGTATGCGATGTTGTGGATGCGGCCGTCGAACTCGGGTGAAAACAGCACATCTTTTCGGAGTGAACGGCCTTCCAGATAGCGCGTGTCAGTCAACGGGGCGATGGCGTAGCGGTTGTGCAGGTCCTTTTCACGGAGCTTGGTGTCGATCAGGCTTTCCTTCACCTGCTTGAGGGGCGCCGAAACGCTTTTTACGAGCACGTAGTCGGCAGAGGACATGATCCGGTCCACAGCTTTAAACACATTGCGGTAGATACCATTCTCGACCCGTTCTAAGAACTTGACGACGTCGCCCCGCCAGCCCCGCTGATCGTTCATGTCGACGAACATCTTTTGTCCATATTTGTCGCCGGTGTAAACGGCCAGCCGTTCCTTTGATCCTTTCTCACCGCGTTCGTAGATCAGCCATTCGTCGCTAGGTTTCGACTTCTTCGTGTCGAGTACGAAACCGTAGTCGCGCAGTACCACCTCTAAGTCCAGCTCTTGCTTGATGGCATCAAAGTCGCGAACCATCTTTTCGGCACGCGGCTTTGCTGTCGACCGCCCTTCGGGCTGGGCCTTCTCTCCTGATTTGGACGCTGGCTCCTGGTTGTTAGCAGCCACCTGATTAAGCTCTTTTTCGGGTTGCGTCGCAGTGCGGGAACGCGGCAAGGTTAGATCGATCCGGTTGTCATCGGCGTACTTTTCAAGCGTTTGAATGTTCCAAGCTTTGTGGTAGGCCGTCGATTCGCGTACGTTCTGGTAGAGGTCAGGCACGGCCAACTGCCGGTAGGCTACGGAACCATCCAGCTTGCCCCGGTTAGTAATCAATGCGGCCCGGTTCGTTTGCGCCCGGGTGAACAACTCGCCGAACTGCTCGGCCCCGAACCCATTGATAGCCGGATATAGCCCGACTTTTTGCAGACCATCGCCCAACGTCAGCATTTTGCGAGGCTGGGGATTCTCCGTTAGTTCCGGGTTGGTGCGGGTGAGTACACGCGGACCGTATAGCTCCTGAATGGCTTTGTCGAGTCGCTCGAAGTTGGCCTTCGTTGGCTCAACCCATAGCTGTACGTTGCCGATGGCGCGGGCCGGGTCAATGGCATTCATGGCGTAATCGCCAAAAGCCAAGTAGCGCACACCAGCTTTGTTTAATTGGCGAAGAATAGCCAACTGCTCGCGCGTGGCGCGGTTCTGTGCTTTTTGCTTCATAACGTGGGGTTAAAGGATCGTCACTTCAAAGCCACCCAAGTCCGGCTCCCTGACGCGGTGCAGGTCGGTAGCCATCTCCGTGAGGTCGTATTGCAATTCCGTGAAGGCCAGATACAGTCGCTCCCGCTCGTCGGCACTGAGGGACTGCCACAAATCGGGGTCGTTTACCGACGCATTCAGGACGGTGATGGGTGGGTCGCCGGGTTCTTCGCCATCACCGATGTAAAGGGGCTGTATGGCCTGGTGGATGCGCTCTTTGCCCCACTGAGTTTCCAGCGTTTCTAAATACTGCATGGGCATTAAAGGGCAGGTTTTACAGGGAGGGTTAGGGAATCAGGTATGTGCTGCAGCTCCTGCTCCGCCTGCAACTGGGCGGCTGTGTTTGAAGCGGGCAGCAAACTCAGCGAAAGAGTAGGGGAGGAGTCGCCAAGCCGTTGATGGGGTTCGACCAACACCGGACTTAGGGCGTGTACAACCTGCAGATGCATGTCGGTCAGTACCGGATGCCACACGAACGATGCTCCTCCATTGTTCAAACCTGACCCTTGCAGACAGGCATCGAACGAAGGGGCGAAGAGTTGCACAAGCCTGCTGGCCTGCTCATGCGACAGAGTAAGTACCTCAGGATTACTTTTATTCATTGCTTTTATTTAATTTTTTATCTAATATAATTTAATTAATTAAACAATTAACTGATTATGGCTTATTTTTGGTTTCAACCAATCCGATAAACAGTGAGAAAATGGTATCAAACCGGCTCTTTGTGGGCACTGATAGTCCTGACAATGAGCGGAGCAAACAGCCCAACGGCAATGAATCAGAGTAGCACACGAGCGATTGTACTAGGCCGACCGATGACGGGAAGCTTACCCACTCAGGCCGTTGACGAGTGGGTCGAATCGGCACCGCCTGATAAGGTCGTTAGGGCCTTTACTCAGTTATTTATGGCTTCACCAGAAGGTGCGCAACACATTCCGTGTCTGCCTCCGCTGGGTAACTGGATGGGCAACCGGGTTTCATCGGGCTTTGGACTTCGGGAGCACCCGATTTTGCACTCGGTACGCCACCACGACGGCATCGACATTGCTGGTCCCCATCAGTTTGTACGGTCAGCAGCCACTGGGCGCGTAGCAGTTGTCGGCAAGAGTTCTAGCCTGGGCCAGTACGTGAAAGTCGATCATCTCAACTCGTACCAGACGGTATACGGGCATCTGGCACTGACCTCGGTGCAACCGGGGCAGTCGGTAGCTATTGGAGAGACCCTTGGTATCATGGGCAAAACAGGTCGGGCCACCGGCGTACACCTGCATTACAGTGTGCTGAAACATCACCGAGCAGTTAACCCCGCTGACTACCTCACCCTGGCCATTCTCTTCGTCGAACATTACCAACGCTATTCTCAACGTACCCGCAAACACTAATTTTTTATGCCTGAAATGACCAGTAAAGAACGGGAGGGCCATACCCAAACCGTCGAACTCTTCATCATTGCTGCCGTGGGCCTGCTTCTGTTGCACGGTCTCTGGTTCTGTCACGAACTTATCTCTTTGGATAGCTGGCTATATAACTATCTGTATAGCGGCCTATCTAAATTAAATCTTCAGTTAGGGCTGTTCAACAATCCGCTGATCAGCAAAGCGCTGGTGTTGCTATTGCTGTTTTTATACGCTATCGGCTCGAAGGGGAAAATTGATCCGTCCATCGGTCGACATCAGGTGCTACGCTATGTCTCGGTGGGGCTGCTGTTGTTCCTGGGCTCGGTGCCTCTGCTTTATGCCAAAACTATCGTGGCACCGGTGGCCGTGGATGTGTTATATGCCGGTATGACGCTGGTCGGCACCATGCAGTTGATCAAAGGAGGGCAGTACCTTTCACGCATCCTGTTCACACGTAGCCCAAACGACATCTTCAACGACACCAATGAAGAGTTTCCACAGAACGAAACGCTGGTGCAGAACGAATACTCCATCCACTTCCAGACATTGTACGCCTACAAACGGCAGTGGCGGAGGGGGCTGATCAACATTGTGAATCCGTTCCGCTCCGTGATCGTCCTAGGCTTGCAAGGTTCCGGAAAGACGTTCGCGGTGTTGATTCAGGCCCTCTGGCAGAGCCTGTACAAAGGGTACGTGACCTACGTGTATGATTTCAAGTTTCCCGACATGACGCTGGAGGCCTACAATGCTTATCGGAAGACCATTGCCGAGAACACCTACGCCTGGACGCCCAAAGACGAGTTAGCGGAGCGGAAGCGCAGAAATGACCCGCTCATTCCAAAATTCTACGTGCTGAACTTCGACGACATTGAGTATTCGCACCGCTGCAACCCCATTGAGGCCGACGGTATGGCTGATGTGATGGATGCCTATGAAGCGGCTCAGACTGTGATGCTGAACCTGAACCGAACATGGGCACAGAAACAAGGCGAATTTTTCCCCGAGTCGGCCATTAACTTCCTGACATCAGTGCTCTGGTACCTCCGTACCGTCAGTCTGAAGTACCGTGCCCTGCATGCAAACGAACAGGCCAAACCAGCCGATCAACAGAACCCGGATGTACGGGCCGCGTATGCCCGACTGGCTGAGTGTTGCACATTCCCGCATACGCTGGAGTTTATCAACCGGCGTTACGACGAGACCTTCGCCTTGATGGAACGCTACCCGGAGGTTGAGATTTACGTTAGGCCGTTCATCGATGCCCGCGACGGGGGCGCGATGGAGCAGTTGGAGGGGCAGATTTCGTCGGTACGTATTCCAATGGCTCGGCTCTCCTCGCCGACGCTTTACTGGGTGATGACCGGTTCTGACTTCACGCTCGACATCAATAACCCCAACGATCCCAAGATTCTCTGCACGGGCAATAACCCCGAACGTACCGCCATATACGGCACCGCATTTTCGCTATACACCGCCCGGCTTATGAAGCTGGTCAACCGCAAAGGGCGGCTGAAGTCGGCTCTGTTCTGGGATGAGCTACCAACAATGTTTCTGAAGGGGCTGGATATGCTCATTGCTACGGCCCGCTCCAACAAAGTTGCGACTTGGCTGGGCGTTCAGGATTTTGAGCAGCTCACCCGCGACTACGGTGAAAAAGAAGCTAAAGTCATCATGAACCTGGGGGCCAATGTGTTCTCGGGTACGGTGGTGTATGAGACGGCTGAGAAACTCTCGCGACGGTTCGGCAAAACCAATCAAACCAAAGAGTCGATTACCTACTCGAAAAATGATACAACTATTAATGTATCGCAGCAGCTCACAGAGATGATTCCAGCGGCCAAGATTTCGCGGCTGAAACAAGGTGAGTTCGTCGGGCAGTTCGTGGACAACTTCGGTGAAGAGTTCGACCTGAAGACGTTCAAAGCCTTCATCGGCGTGGAGGAGCAGCAGATGCAAAAGCCCCATCAGCTACCGCCCATGCTTGATCTCGACAGCATCATTCGCGATATGTACGGCGTCGATCCCGCTGATGTTACACCAGCCATGCGTCAGGCTTTCAAGACTCAGTTGCTTCAGGACAACTACCGACGGGTCAAGGAAGATATCCAGTTGCTGGTCAATTTTGAGGTATTGGAATTTGGGATTGTGTTTAAGGAGCGGAAAGGCTGATACGTTTGAAAATAGTTTTCTTGATACGTGTTATCTGAATAAGTACTTCTTTAACTAAATACCCCTTTGTTCCTTTCTGACTGCCTTTAAGGGCAGTCAGCTTGCTTTCTACAGAATGTAGTGGGCGGCTATGGCGTGAAACGCTTTCTCGTCGAGGGCGTAGCGGGCGGGTAGGGTCAGGCCCGAATTGCCATTAAAGAGGGCGTGATTTACACCGTTGTATAGCAGCCAGGCGTTAGGGCCCGAACCCAATACGCATTCCTCAATAGCCATGCGTTCCATAGCAGCATCCACCAATTTTTGCGATACACCCACTTTCCGTACGAGTTGGGCGGCTTCCTGCCGGTCGGTTACGGCGGTGTCATGCATTACGGTAAACACGTCTTGTGTGGGGCTGGGGCAGTCCTGCGCGTAGCGCAAGAAGTCGCGTAGGAAGTTGACCAAAAAGGCCCGGAACTGATTCAGGTTAATGCCCCGGTGCGTAAAGATGTGCTGGTAGGCGCGTAGCGTCTCGGCACTCTCGTACACCCATTCCAACCCCTTTACTTTGGCTTTTTCCGGTGTCTGGCCCGTTACAAGCCAATCAAGGTATTGGTCAAGGCTAACGAATTCGTCGGCCCAGCCCATCATACCGTTAGAACAGATTTGTCGGTAAAACGCCACCCGTACTTTCTGCTCCCGTACCCGCTTCATCTCCGTTCCCTGAATGGTAAACTGGGACTTACCCGTATAGGAATTGGTGAACGTCAACTGCCGTTGTATCACGTCGTTGGGGCCTACTGTGGTTTCGTCGGGCAGAATGATGTTAATCGCGTATTCGCCGTTTCGACTGTAGCGAATGTTTACCGGCTGTTCAATGCCCGTAACCTCTGTAACAGCGTCGCGGATAATCGAATTAGGTATCAGTGAATAGCGGGGCGACTGAGCCGCAAAAATCTGCCGTTCTTCGCTCGGCACGGTGCCTACAATAAAATGTTGCCGGTCGTTGGGCACCATCCGGTAGGGGTCGGGCAGGATGTCGCGCGAGGGTACAGATTTAACGGGAAAGCAAATAGTGTCCCAAGAATCAGTAGTAAGCAATTGGTTGTTAACATTGGCTTTACGCATGGCTATCAGCAAATTTTGTTAATTTATCCGGCCCTACCGTCAGGCCGTTTGCTGATATAAAAATAGCCAATTCAATATAGCATAACTAATTCATAATCAATAATATAATACTTTCAAAACCCGCTTGTTTGAGCATAAATTTTTATTTACCCCTTGATTATGAAGGGCCATTCAGGCCCAAACAGCACTTGTTTTTCAAGCTGGCGCTCAGGCGTAAACTCGCGTTAACAAAAGCCGAAGGCCAGTCATGCGCTTAATGGTAGGGTGTAATTCGCTTACTTCCTCCTGCTTAATCACAATTTCCGAAATTGTTTTTGTCCATCTCCGTCAAGAATGAGACTTCATATAAATCCGTAGCGATGTCGTACCGGACGCAAACGCTGCTGATTTTAGAGTTGGTAATTTCAGCGTAACGAATTGGCTTTATGTTTACCCGAAAGCGTTGGCACCAATCATCAGGAATGCCATTCGACCAATTTGGTCGTTAAGCGTTTGTACACAGGGGTTCATAGCCTTTGCTATTCTGTAAAGGGTTTGATTGTGAAAAAAAGATTATTCAGCCGGGGAGACTTGCACCCGCCTTCGACGGGCCAGGTACAATTGAAATAGGGTTGCTGCAATGGCCTTTCCCATCAGCCAGTGCATCACGTCGCGCGAACACATGAAAGCTGTATTTTCTAAATCCGCGTCGGCCTTGTCCTCCCAGATGGGAAAGTCTTGGGTAGATTGATAAACACAAACCCTTGTTGGCGGGCGGTGGCAATCAGGTTGCGGTTGATGCGGCTGTCGATGGCTAATCGAAGGCGGGCCGGGCTGCAAAAACAGGTCATAATGAGTAATCAATCAGCGATATATGGTAAGGCTGCGTTGATTGAGTGCCTAAATTTACAACCAGTATAATTTATATAAATTACTGATTCACAAATATACTATACTTTATACCACCGCTGTATTACTGGGTAAGTCTGTGGAAAAGTACCGCCCGGCGGCCCGGATAAATCGTCGTATGCTTAAGTAATGTAAACAGCCATCTCAAGCTTAGAGCCTTTACTGAGAATTAGCTTTTTAGAATAAAAAGCTAATTCCTCTAATATCTGTCAACGCTAATTCGTAGCATACGACAGACTCTAAGCCGCCTTAGCGCGACTGATTTTATATATGTCAATGATAATTGGTAGCATCTGAGGTAAGTAATTCTTGCTTTTTACACTGTAATTCCGAAATTTCCGACATTTGCCTAAAATATCGGCACATGTTGTCAAAAAACCTGGCATATCTCCGAAAAAACAAGCAGCTTTCACAAAGCAAGCTGGCAGAAGCCGTTGGCCTAAGCCGAGCTACCTATGGTAGCTACGAGCAGGGTACATCTGAACCTAATGCAAGTGTGCTGGTCAAACTCGCCGATTATCTTGAGGTAACGGTCGATGACCTCATCCGGGGAGATCTGGACCTTCCGTTGTTTCGTCAAAAGAAACGTATCGCTCGACTACTAGACGAGCATGTACGGGTTGTTCCGGTAACGGTCGATGAATACCAGCGGCAGAATATTCAGTACGTTCCCGAGGCTGCTTTGGCAGGCTACCTGCGCGAGCATAACCATCCTGAATACATTGAGCAACTACCCCATTTTCGCTTACCCCGGCTGAACAATGGCACGTATCGTGCTTTCGACATTCAAGGGGATTCCATGCCTCCTGTCCATAATGGCTATGTCCTGATAGGGCGATTTGTTGAGCATGAACGGGAGTTAATCAATGGAAACCGGTACGTGCTGGTTGTGAAAGAGAAAGGTATTGTCTTCAAACGGGTATATCCGGACGCAGGAAAACATAGCCGACGTACAGAACGTAATCCTGAAACTGCCCAATTGGTATTACTGTCTGACAACCCGGCTTACGAACCCTACACGGTAGAAGTAGCCGACGTTCTGGAAGCCTGGGAAATGGTGGCCTTTATAGGCTTCCCGGACATTTATCGGGACAATACGTACCTCCTCAATGAGCGACTTCAACTGATTGAACAGAAATTGATTCAACTAAACCTACTGTCATGAACGCCGACTTATCCATAATCGACCTCCTCGATTTTAAAGCCGGTACGGTACAACTTACTGATGATATATCGTCATTGCCTGCGCTGAAGCAGCATTACGTACAGCAAGGGCGACGATTTGGCGACGAGGGTATTGATGCGATCTATTTCTCAGGCGAATACCCCTCTGTCTATTTCAAACAGGTGGAAGGCTTCGCACCAGAAACTATTCAGGAAGTTGTTCGTATTCAGCGAAAGGTTTGGAATCAGGGGAAAGTGCCTTTCCTATATGTACAAAGCCCGGTCGAGGTAAGGATCTACAACTGCTTCAATACACCCAATTATGAAAAGCAGGAAAACCCAGAAGAGGGCCTGTTGCTATATCAGGGTTGGCAGGTCGGTGATCGTGCCAGGAAAGACTTAGAAACACTACGCGACGTCTTCGGCAAAGTAGCTATCGAGTCCGGTGTTTTCTGGCAGAATAAGGAATATGCCCAACAAGTTGACGTAAAAAAGCGCGTTGACCGCGTACTTATCAACAATATCAAGCAAACTCGACGTCTGCTTAGAAAGCAGAGCTTGGCAGGCAATGACAGCATCATCCACGACCTGCTGCTGCGGTCGCTATTTATTTTGTATCTGGAGGATCGGGGAGCCACCGACACGGCATTCTACGATACATACCTACCGGGTGCAACCTCTTATTTTGATGTTCTAAAAGACCTACAGGCTACCTATCGGCTGTACGAAACACTCGAAATTGCTTTCAACGGTAACCTGTCACCGGTACAGCCTGCCGAACAGATGCTGGTTACGACCGAACATTTAGACACCATCAAGCGGTGCTTCTGGTCGGATTGGGCGTTGACCAATCAGCAGGCCTTACCAGGCTTCGACTGGCGCATCTTTGATTTCGAGTTCATCCCTATACAGATCATCAGTGAGATATACGAAGACTTTCTGTCTGAAGAGGTGGGGGATGAACAAATAGCAAAAACCGGCACCTTCTACACCCCCCACGCCCTTGCGGAATTTATTCTGAACCAGGTACTGCCCTACCCAACGGCAAGTGATGTAAGCTATGATGTACCCACGCTCGATCCGACGTGTGGTTCGGGAATTTTCCTGGTCGATACGCTGAACAGGCTTCTCGACCGTTGGGAGTATGCGCATCCCGGCCAGAAGCTAACCTTTGACATCATCAAAGAAATTGTCTTAAACAACATATTCGGCGTTGAGATTGAGCCAGAAGCCATCAAGGTAGCTGCCTTCAGTATTTATCTGGCCATGCTCGACCGGTTGGACCCCAAGACGCTTTGGCAAAATAATCGCTTTCCATATCTCATCTATGATGAGGACCGCCCTGACCAGCAAGAAGGGCGCAACCTATTTCGGATGAGCAGCCTTAAAGACGGGCCGTTTGCCGAACGAACCTACGCCCTCGTCGTCGGGAATCCTCCATTCACTAACAAAGTGTCGCCGGAAGTAATGGCTTATCTGACCAAGCTCAAGTTTGGCAAAGAAACGGTCATTGCCTTCCTGCATCGAGTAACGGATCTGTGCCCAACTGGTAAAATTGCGCTTATCACGACCAGTAAGATTCTGTTCAATAACGGGTCTGGCTACAGAAACTTTCGTGACTTTTTGTTTAATAAGACCTTTGTTGAGCGGGTTTATAACTTCTCTGCCCTACGGCGCGTATCGCAACAATTAGGTGGTCGAAACCTGTTTGCTTCCGCTACGCGTCCGGTAAGCGTACTGCTTTATTCCAAGCAATACCCAACAGATGCGTCGGAGCGAATCATCTATTACACGCCAACCACTGCCTTCAAAAATAGACTCATTGATGGCATTGCCATTGACCCAACCGACGTAAAGTATTTACCCCGAACTGAATGCCAAAAACCCGATACTAAGATTTGGAAGGCAACGATGTGGGGGACGGATAGGGATTTTAATCTGGTAAAGAGATTGGTCCCAGAAGGTACAATAAGCCAATATCTGAAGAAGAAAGAGTACTCGGAAGGAGTAGGCTTCCAAACTTCATCAATCAATGTGAGCAACGAAAGTATTAGTCGCTTACCTCACATTTCTGCTAAATCACTGGAACGCTACTATACTTCCTCTAAAAGAGCGACAGCTATCACGACAACTGAGTTTAGGCGTTTGGGAGCAGTGAAGACTTACGAATCACCTCACCTTCTAATTAAAGAAGGACAGGCTAACAAACGTTTTTGTGCGTCCTATTTAGATTATGATTGTTCTTTCCGTCACACAATCTATGGTATTTCATCTAAGCAAAATGCAGAAAATCTCAAATTGCTGACTGCTTATTTAAATTCTTCTTTTTCAACATATATAATGTTTTTAACTGCTGCCGATTGGGGAATAGAACGGGAGCGAATATTACCCAATGAAGTGCTGAGTCTACCTGCCTTATGCTTTTCTATACCCAATGAAGCACAGCAACAAGTTGTTGCAAAAGTTGACGAAATTATTGCACTCAGAAAGCAAGATGAAGCACTATCAGTTGAAGATCAAATCCTTAATATAGAGGATCAGATTGAAGCGGTTTTTCGCAATGGCTTGAATTTATCAGACATTGACAAAGTATTGATTGACGATTTTCTGACCTACCGACTTGGAGCGTTCCAAGAACGTCAGGATTCAGTTGCCTTCCGTCCAGTTGAAGCAGAACATAGTCGCCAATACGCTACCTATTTGTGTGAGACGATCAATCGCTTTCTGCAACCCGGTGATAGCTTACAGGCCCGCGCTAAGTATTTCAACGTAAGTCGCAAAACGCCCTTACAGGTGATCGTACTGCACCTTGACGAGCAAAGATCTAAAAATCCCGTCGAGCAATTGGACAACGTTGACATTAATAAGGTTCTGCGAGATTTAGAATCTTACACGTATGAGGAAGAAGCCGAGAGCATCTACTTTCGTCGGTTCATCCGCTACTATAACAATGATTCCATTTACATTGTGAAACCGAATGAGCAGCGGTTTTGGTCTCGGTCGATGGCGTTAAACGACGCTGATGAGATAATTCTTGAAATACTCACCAGCGAAGCAGAATGAGTAAGATTAAGACTAAGATCCGAACGCGGGCAAGTTTTGTAGCGGGCTTCAGATACCATTGTCTTGAAGCAATTCAGCTTGGTTACGATCAGATGCTTAAAGAGAAGCGCTATCAAGTGGATTATGAAGAAGACAATTTGACCATCTGTCTTGTAGAGACCATTAAGAAAACCAATTTTCTGCTTCAGTTTCACATATCGGTGAACCATCAGTCGCCCATTTATGATGAGGCAATGGCCTATGAAGGAGCCAGTCCGCTGAAAGCACCTAAAGTGGATTTCAAATTTTCCAAATTTGGCGTTCTGGAAGAACACGAATTCTATGCTGAAGCCAAAAACCTGTCAGAAAATAACTGGCAAAAGACTTCTGGTTCTACTGTTGACGCTTCTCATTATCGAGCCCGCTATATCGACACTGGTATTGAAAACTACCTACTGAATCGCTACCCAGAAGGCTGTTTAGTCGGTTACGTTGTAAACGGGAGAGAAGCAAATATTATCGCTGGGTTGAATAAGTTAATCGACAGTCGGGGAGCTTCACCACGTATCGGCCAAATTAGAAAAGACACGTCAGTTACCCTCCCTATCTGTTACATTTCTGACAATCAATCTGTGAATGGGCCGATGCAGCTACGTCATCTTTTTCTTCAATTAGCTTGACCGAATGTTAACTTCCCTTTATTTAACGATGGGGGTATACCAACGTTGGGTACTACTGCGGAAAAGAACCGCGGGGTGGTCCGAATGATTGGTCATTTGCCCAAACGGAGCACTGTGTCTTCTCAAGTGGGAGCCTTTAAAGAGACGATTAGTTCATAAGTAAATAACCTGACATTTCATACTTTGGATAACATAAGACCAGTGGTTGTCACAGAGCAACAGCCACACCACTTAGTCAACACTAGAATAATATAGTTGTCCAATCCAAAGCGAGTTATGAGGCCGTTAGGGATGCTTCTTATGGGGGTAGTGTTACTAGGTCAGGCAAGTTGTACGCCTACAACAAATAGCCAATCGGATGATGCCGTACTGGAGAAACAATTGTACTACAGTTTAAGGCAAAAAGATTATTTCAAATTAAAGCAATTGCTGGAAAAAAGTGGTGAATCGATAAGCCTGGAAAAGAGGTCCTATTTTTCGGCCTATGTCGCTAGTGCCTTTAATCAGCCTCAACAGGCCATTGAAATAACGAATCAATTGCTGGAAAAAAGGACACCCTTTGTCGATGATTCGACCCGCGTGGCCTTACTGATGCTTCAGCGTGACAACTATGTCAAAACATTCCACTACCAGCATGCAGCCTTGTTAGGGAAGGAATTAGTAGCGAAGTATGGGACCATTTTAGGAAGCCAGCTTCATGATGTCCAGAATACCCAACTGATCCATCAGGCTTTAGCCAATTCACCTTCTCAACAAGTACGTATTCAGCCCGATAGCCTACGCTGGAGACGAAACCGGATAGGACTGGTCGAAATCCCGATCCGACTACACAATCAACCCCAGACTATTATTTTTGATACCCGCGCTCATCTATCTACCGTCACAAAAAGTTTTGCCAAACGGATAGGCTTAAAGCTGTTGCCGGTGAGTTATGAAGAGTCAAGTGGCATCACGGGCAAAACATTTAAATCGGAGCTGGGCATTGCTGATAGTCTCTACATTGGTCATATTCTGATCCGCCATGTCGTATTTCAGGTGGTTCCTGATGAAGTACTCTATTTCCCACCGATACACTATCAAATGCAAGGGATTCTTGGATTTCCGGTCATAACGGCGTTGAACCAGGTTCGTTTTGTCAGCGATGGGCGACTGATAATCGGGGAGGAGCCCTCCATAAAATCGCTCCATAACCTGGCCTTTGATGGGTCGACCACCGTTGTTTCGCTTAAACATGATGAAGACACGCTCAGTTTTCATTTCGATACTGGAGCCACCGGCACTGAATTTTACAGCAACTACTTCAACAGATACAAATCCAGGGTTCTGCAAACAGGCGTTGTCCAACGAATTGAGTCCGGTGGAGCGGGCGGGATATTGGAAAGGGAGGTCTACGTTTTACCAACCGTAACACTTTATATCGGCTCAAAAAAGGCAATTCTGAAAGACATTGCGGTGCATAAAACGCCGTCGTATAAAGGGCAATCTTATTTAGGGAACATTGGTCAGGACGTGATCAATCAGTTTCATGAAATGACGTTGAACTTTAAGGAAATGTATCTATTATTCCAATGAACTACGCCGATCTAATGAAGTAGCAATCGCTCCATATGTGTTAGAGACGCCCTAATCTGACAATTGCTCATGCTCCTCTTAAAAAGCATCCCGCCAACTAACCATCTCGACAAACGCCCGTTTTGCAAAACGGTGGTCGAGCTCTATTCGTTTGCGTCAACTTAAGCTCTGGTCTATCTCAAATAGTTATCTCGCGAATCAAAGCCTCATTTTCAACAATAGGCCTGAGTTTGGGAGACGGTTGTTTCGCCAAACGACGAATTATCCAGGCCGCCGGGCGGTACCATCCCGCAGAAATACCCATTTTTCGCTTTTCGTCTACCCCTATGTTCATAAAAAAACCCGCTTGGGGCGGGTGGTAGCTGATGCTTTGTCAATTCATTATTCTACTTCGGCTGGCGGAGCCTCGGCATTTTGCTGCTCCAGCCAAGCCCGTTTATAAACGGCGTAGCAAAGGCTAAATACCTGCTCGGGCGGTAGCTCAAGGAACATGGCTAATTCATCAATTTCGTTGATAGTGATGTTGCTCAGATGGCGTTGTTTGGTCTTGTACCAGTTGTTGTACGACATCTTCATTACTTCAGCTATCCGACCTTGTTTAATAGCCCGGAACTCGATTAGTTCGAGTATGTCTTGATAAAGGAGTTTAGGTTTCTGTTCCATCTTGCATGGCAAAATCAGTCAAAACCCGCTTTAAAGCGGGTTTTGACTGATTTTGCCATGCAAGATGGAATCCTTTAAGCTATAATCCTAATACATTAGAGTAAAATTTATTTAATTTTTTACCGATTTATATAATATGTTTCGTCAATTGGAAAACCGTACTGACGCAACAGGTCGCAGAAACCTCTACTATAATAGTGCCGCCCGTCATGAATAGTACGTATCAACGTACTCAATTTCTCTTGATTGTCGCCGAGGGCGGCATAAGCAGCCAGGTCACTGTTGAACGCATGGATTACTTTGCCTAAATCCGGTGTGTCGAAGTAAATGGCAGGCACAAACCAGTCGTAACGCTCCCGCATTCGTCGCATTTTGGCAATGTCGGCGTGAGTCAGTTTACTGGCATCACTCACTAATATCATTCGATTGGGAAACGGTCTCGACTTCTTTGGCAGCGTTTGTGTGAAAGTCGTCCAGTCTGGTGTAGTCCGTAAAAAGAGGGGTGAACTAACGTCGCCATCTGCGCAGACCGGAATGATATTGTTCTCAAAAAAAGCACTTATTGACGAGCCAAACAGCCAAATTTGAGTAGCGCGGGTTGAAAGAAACGTACACATACAGAGGTAAAATGGCTCGTTTTTTTGCCATCCAAATCCTCGGTGACCAGAACCATATTTCAAAAAAAATGCCTCTATAGTCAGCTTTCAACCTATATTCGGTTAAGCCAACCTGCTATTCGATGAATCGGCGAATGGCGGTTCAATTTCGATGAAATCCGTATCACTTGGCGATAGATCCTAAGCTTATCGTACGAAATAAAATAGGTCCACGAAGATTCGATTGTTGGGTAGCATTCATTGAGCAACCGATTCGATCAGGAACTTGCTTTATGGCGATCTATTGGTAAATTATAGTCAGTTCTTTACATAAAGATTGGTGATTGCACCAGCACATCTGGTCGCCTAAAACAAGCGGACTTCGTTTGCAATTGGAGGACTTTTTTCCGAGTGATTATTCGGCTCAGTTACTTCCCACACAAAGCAACAGATTCAATAATTCAGGAACGACCGAATCGCCGAAGCAGTTGGAAATTTGCCTACGGCGGCCGACCGTCTGTTTGTTTGGTTATGCCCAACAGGATAAAATGAAACTGGATACCGTATAGAGTAATCATTTTGGCACAGCTAGTAGTAGGATCAGCTGTTTAACAAATTAATCAGTTATTACCAAAGCAGATTCAGCCATAAGCCCACGTAGTAAAAAATGATAAACTACCCCTTCGCTCATACGCTGGCTGCTCACGAAAAATCGGTTGAACTGCATATGCAGCAAGGATCGCAGTAGTTCATGCAGCAGTAGGCGGTTAGCAACCTCTTGGCTCCGAATAGCCGACACGATCTGCAACAAATTGCTTGATCGAATAGTAGGTAACGTATGCTGTTCAAGGCGTACCTGCCAATCTCGGTAGTGCTGGTTTAGCTCCCTACGTAACGTCTTCCGGTTCTGGTTTTCTTTCAAGAAGTCGGCTTGTAGCTGCGTCATCAGTGTACGCTTCTCATGTATTGATAGGCCAAACTCTTTCAGCAGTTCGTTGGCGCGTTGGCAGGCTACCCACCAGTGCAGGTCTTCATGCAACTCTTCTCTTTGCTTAATCCACCATAAATTCCACGCGCTATCCCGCCAGAATAGTTGCTCCACCAACGGCATAGTAGCGTGTCCGTACCGCTCCAGTTCCCGGTCATATGTGTCAAGCTTGACCGAATGTACCAGCCCGTCCCTGAGCCAGGGAGTAAGCCGTTGGTTCAGTTCGTTCAGGATGAGAGGATACGTCGCTTCTGAACCATGAAAACGCAGTCGCAAATGTGGCTCTGGGTCGTAGTAGCGAATAAAGAACCAAGAGTCCATCCACCCCTGCCCGGTTGCCTTTCGGACCAACGGACTCACTACCAAGGTCAGTATGTCGTTGGCCGTCAACTCGCCCGTGTAGACTTTGACATACAGCCACTCGCTACCCGGCCCGAAAGAGCGTTGCACTGTCGGCGTATCTGCATAAAATGGCGAAGGATGGGAGGGGATAGCCGGTTGCTCCACGCCAAATGGTAACACCACTTCGCTGCTGTACCGCTGCCCACTTCGGCTTAGCCAGTACCGCTCTGGGTTGCCGAGCCACTCGATGACGCGTACCGTAGCGCGCTTATTAAGTTCGGCCCATAATAGTTGCTGGCAGGATGGGCTGTTGAGATCAAGCAGCAGTTCGTGATCGCCCTCCACCAATGCAATCAAGTGGGGAAGTGATAGTCGATACTGTAGGTCATCAACCATTGTCTCGGCCGACGTCCAGCGGGTATCTTTGGTTAGATTCCACTGCGCCCGCGCCAGAATGAGGTGTTTGTAAACTAAGCGTGGTAAGCGGGGCTGCTGTGCCAGACTCCCCCACGACCAGCGGAAGGAAAAACCTTCGTCCTGATGGCTTAGGTCGGTCAGAAACCGGTACACATCGTCCGAACCGTGATAGTTATGGGCCGTCGTGTTCCGTGGAAGTACCCGCCGATTGTGGTGCTTCGACCAAAGTTCGACCGTTTTGCCATCAAGGCTTCGAACCCAAAGGTCGTCTAACCATAGGGTATGTTGGGGATCAACACTTGAAGGCGTTACGTAGGGAATCTCATAAGTCCGCAAAGTTGGCCGGTGCAGTACGTTGCCGACACGACCAGCGGGCCAGTGCGCGATCTCAGCTAATAGGGCATCGGGATACTGCCGGGCTTCCCAATCTGTCAACTGCCGCAGTTGTTGGGTCAACTCCTCATCGTGGCCACCAAACCGGGCCATGAGCGATGCCCCCGACGGACCCGATACACTCTTGACCAGAAACTGATAGTCGCCAGCATCTATGTCGGTTGTATCAGTACCGTATAGTTCCCCCAATACGGCCCAGCTACGGGCAAGAGGTTTACTGGGTGAGGAATGATTGGCTTCAGTTACATCATCCTCCGTAATGGATTGGTTAATCAAACCTGTATTCAGGAAATTAGTCAGCTTGGCCAGCCGTAGCGCGTCCAGCCGGTCGGCCGATAGGGTAGGGGCATCAGTTGGTTCGCTGAGTGCTTGTAATAGCGCCATCTGCCCCGCGCGGGGACCCGACGACCCGTACCCAACACCCGCTTCATGGTCAAGACCCAGCAATAAGGGTTGAGCCTGAATACCGTACCGATCATGAAAACGCCGGGCAAAGGATGTAAGCGTGGTATTTTCCGTATCACTCCGCAAGGCAGCCAGTTGCCCCAGCTCCCTGCCAATCTGCTGCACCATCGACTGCTTAAAAGCAATTGGCTCCTTCGGGCGAAGCAGGTCAACCTGGCAAACAACTTGCCCGTCATAGGCTTCTCTCACCAGCATCCGCATGATCTGTTGAGTGTGTGCATCCACAGCTCCGCTTGCTGAAGCTTTTCTTAGTTGCTTTTGAACCATTGCCAACGTCGATGTCCATGTTTGCGCGGTCCGCACGGTTGTCAGTTTCTCCAAGAACCAGCCCAACATGTTCTCACCCGTTACGGGCGGCTCCAGTTCGCTGATTAGAATATGCGCGTCGATCAATTCGTCAACCAGCGCCTGAGCAGTCGCCGGACGTTCCTGCCCTGTTGAAGTGAGAAGCGATACCAAGTCGCGGCCCGTTACGCCCGCTGATTGCGACCGAACATGGGTCAGTATTCCTTCAATTACCTCGTCCCCAGCTACCGAGTTGAGGTAAAAAGCCCGTTGACCAGCCTGCATACGGTAGTCAGAGTACCGGAACTGATTACCCAGCCTGTATAAGCTGTTATTCACGTTATACCGAAGTTCCGGGCGAATGTCAGGCTGCGCCACCAGTTGTTCAACCAATGCCGACATCCAGGCTGAGTCTGGTCGAACGGCTACTTTGTACTCATCCTTATCAACTTCACCTATTGTCTTGGCACCCATCACTGCCTTGCTTACGCCGGCGAACAAGCCAAAGGGCGTACTGCGGCTGTGCATACGAAACACGTATCGCCACAGGGCTAACCGGGCTTCCTCAGTTGGTAATAGGGTGGGCTGTTCCTTCCAGCGCAGCCCTATCTGATATAATCCTGGGGAAGCTACCTGTAATGCCTGTCTAATTTTCGGCTTCTGTAGCCAATTCCATAAATGGGTACTTGCCTCCTCGTGGGTCAGGGGTAGCTGATTAAGCAACGCTTCGATTGACAGCAAGGGAGAACGAATCAACGCAAACGGATGGGTTTTGACTTGAAAGCGCATTTTGGGATGTACATGAACAACAAGGCCCGTGGATGGTGTATCAACGGGCCTTGATTGCATCAAAAGGTGAAGATGATGGTTAAATCAATCGTGGTTGGATACTTAATAGGCCGTGGATTCGCTACGGGCATCCGGGTTCCAACCGCCTTCGTCTTCAGGCGTTTCGTCGAAGTTGACATAAATCAAAAAGTTGAAATTTAAAATATGAAAAACAGGTACTCGCACAGTTAAAGGGCAGCCCGGATGATGTTGCTGACCACCGACCGATACGTGGTGCCAACGGGAATTCGTTGGCCGCTCTGCATCTCGATCTGTTGGCCATCCGTCTGCCGAATTTTTGCCGTATTGACGATATACGACCGGTTCACTCGTATGAACAGCGGGGCGGGAAGCATCTTTTCCAGCGTTGATACCTTCTGATGGCTCACCAAAACCCGGTCGGGCAGGGTAATTTTTACGTAATCGCTCATGGCCTCGACCATAATGATATCCTGGCAGGCCACATTCACCAGCGTTTTGCCTTCCTTGATCGCCAGTTGGCCATTCACAGGACCATTCGGCAAAGCCCCTCCGTTTTGTGCATCTGCCGCTGACATCAGGGCCTGAATTTGTTCTTGAACTTTGGTGATAGCCCGTACAAATCGGCTGAACGTAACGGGCTTCAGCAGAAAATCAACGACGTTGTTTTCAAAGCCCTCAAAGGCAAACTCCTGATAGCCCGACACCACGATTACCCAAGGTGCTTTACCCGGCAGGCTGCGGAGCAGTTCATAGCCGTTGAGCCGGGGTAGGTTGATATCTAACAGCAATAAGTCAGGCTTCAGTGACTGGTATAATTCAATGGCCTGTAGAGCATTACCGGCTACGCCAACAACCTCCAAACTGGGAACCTGCGCGATGTGGTCGAGCAGTAGTTCCTGTGCCAATGGTTCGTCATCAATAAGTAAACAACGTAGGTACGTTTTCATGGGATAGCATGGCTTCATCCCTCTTTCGGAGAGGAATAGTCAACCGGACAAAAAACTGATCCGACTGATCCTGTTTAACCAATTCATAACTTGAGTCAGGGTAAAGCAGGCTCAACCGACGTTTGACATTGACCAACCCAATACCACCTTCTCCGGTCTGTTTTGGCGTGGTCTCTGCTTTGTTATTAGCGACGGTAAATGTCAACGAACCGGTCTGGGTTAGGTCTGTTTCCATTTGGATACGTACCCACCCTCCCTCGTACACGGCATTCAGGCCATGCTTAAACGCATTCTCGACAAACGTTACCAGCAGCAAGGGCGGAATCAGCCATTCGTTGAAGAGTTCCGTCGGTTCGGGTAGCGTATAACTCACTTTGTCAGGCTCCCGGTGCCGAATACGCTCCATGTCGATGTAGCCCTGCAAAAAACGGAGTTCATCAACCAGAGGTACGAACTCCTGACTGGTACGATACAACGTGTAACGCATGAGCGTCGACAGGTTGGCAAGCGTTTCAGCTGCCCGTTCATCCCGGCGATGAATCAGCGCGTAGATGTTATTGAACGCGTTTAGTAGAAAATGCGGGTTAATTTGCTGCCGGAGGAACTGCAAATCCTTCGCTGTATTTTCCTTCTCCAGCAGCAGGTTATCGATAGCCAACTGTTGCCGTTGCTTCTCGATGGCCAACTGGGCCTGATTGCGGGCATACCCATCGCGGATGGCCTTTATCAGCAACGGTGTCAATAAGTATGAGATGAATTGGCCAAAGACGAAGAATAAAATAGACGGATTCACCAGATAGTCATACCACCGCGAGTTCATAAACATTGGAACTCGCCGGCCGAGATAGTCCGGTAGGGGCGTGTACCAGGCCTGAGCCGCTGCCAGCAGTCCATACGTGTTGACGCACATCAATCCGTAATACCCAACTAAGGCCACCAAGGTTAGCAACAGTCGATTTCCCAGCCGTCGCGGAGTGTAGAGTATCTTGGGAATCAAGACATACCCCAGCACCCCAAACATCAGTAGCGTAGTCAGAAAATGATGTGTATTGACAAGGTACAGGAGTTCTTGGTTAGGCTTGTCGGAGAAGGCACGCCGGAACTGACTCAAGGTCAGCCAATAGCTCAGGCTCCAGAAGACCACATGCCAAAGAATTCGCTGCCCCGTGAATGGACGCCGAAAGACAATAGCTTTCTGAGCGTTCTTCTGCAAGAAAGACACCACCGGTAAAGGCAATAAGTTCAAGTAATTAGTTGGCGCTGCCCTGTTTGCGGAGTTCGACCGATAACACAGCCTGAGCACCTATCTCCGCGTTTTTAAGGCCGGGGAAAGCACTCGCCCTAACCATAATGCGTTCGGTCTGTTTGCAGCCCAGCTCCAGCTTCGCGTAGATGCTCCAGCTATTGCCTGGCCCTACAATCCAATCACCTGACTGCTCGGCACCTTCCATAGGGAACGCGCTCACCAACGACAATTGATGGCGCAGGTAAGCGTAACCTTTTGGAATGGCTACTTCTTTTTCAACGATTACGGTAGGACGCTGAACTTTGTTAATCACTTCGATGGGAATCGATAGCGTAGAATCAGGCGCATATACTTTTGATGCCCTGTTAGCAAAAGGAGCCTTTACGGCTGTAAACGAGGTAATGGCAATGACACTTACTGGTAAGACCAGCGTAGAAAGTAACGAATTGAATGACATGACTATACGGCGGGCCATACTCTATTTATGTTACCCACATGATAGACTAACGTGAAATGGGGCCACAAAATTTCGTTATTTATTTAAAAAATTATCTATTTTTAGATATGTCTGATTATTAATGGCTTATATATTTGTACGCTGATACTAATCAAAAAGAGTCTTAGGAAAGTCTCGTTTAAGTTCAGGGCTATAGTCTTTTTTGACGATAGGTGACTTTGCCAACTCAATTTCGGCCGGCTCGGGCGGTTTAGGTCGGGCGTACAGTTGCTGTTTGCCAGTTTGACTAATGAGGGTAAAATTGTTCAGAAAGGTTTCAATCTCTTTGTGCTGGTGGGGGTGTTCTCGACCGATTTCGCGTGTATCGACAAAGATGAGGTTATAGCGTTGCTGCGTAATAATGCCTTGCCCGTCGCGTTGCGGATTCAGCAGATGTTCCTGAGCATTGGCATACTCCTCCTCAGAAACGCGATATTTATAGTTGAGTGTGACGTATTGGTAATCGCGCCGGTAGTTGGAAACAGCAAAATCATATAGATCGAGGTTACGCAGAACCTCCTGCCAGGTTTTTATTTCCTGTTCCATCATGCCAATCTTACCCCGTTCATCGGACAGAGCAGCTCCCGTCAGTTTATCAATCTTATCGAGCTTAATGGCCCGCTTGACGGTCAGCTCATTAATGTAATTGGTAATTCGGATCTCTTTATCTTCCCGCGTTAGGTCGCTGTTTTTAAGCAAAATGTATTTATGCTTTTTAAAAAAGGTTAGACGCGTGGCGGGCTTACCGAAGTTTACCAGCTTAATAGTGCGGCAGTCGAAGTGCTCATAGTCGGCAAACAGCGATTGATCCCGGCTGTCAACGAAGTGGATGACGCCAGTACCATTCCACTCCCCCTCAATATCCCAGGTATTCCGGTCTGGTTGTAACTTATTAACGACCTGCATCAATTGGGTAAGTCCCCGAAGCAAGCGGGCATAGTCATCAGGCTCATATGCTTTACGTTTTCGGGAGGTCTTCTTGTCGGCCATAGTTTTAGCAAAGTATAAAGTAGCGCATAAGTTTACTTTAAAAGTAAACTTAATTTATTGTTTTTGCCAAATTCTTTTGATTGCACCCCACTATTCATTGATTTTTTTAGCTAATAGCTTTCGATACTCTACGCTCAAATCAAAGAGTTGTATTTTAAAATTGTTCTGAGATTGATAATAGTATGTGTGGACAACATTTTACTAAAACGTTGATTATTAATGGGTAGTAATGTGGATATCTCTATATTCGGCAATAAATCAGAGTAGTTCGGCAAGGGATTAGAGTAGTTCGGCAATAAATAAAAGTCAACATAGGCTCATAAAAGCAATGAATTTAAGTTAGAAGGGCAATAAAATAGAGTCGGAAGAGCAATAGATCAGAGTAGAAGAGCAAGAAATTAGAGTAACATGTATACATAAGACAAACTACTTGCGGTTTGACCACCGTCAGGCAATAAAAAAACGGCAAGAATATTTAATTTTTTAAAGGCTCTATTTGTAAGCCAAAAAATTGATTATCAGATGTTTGAACTAATAATGGCAAGAAATTTAAGTTTTAAAATGATGTTAGTGGTCTGTTTATAGGCAAGAATTTCGGATTAAAAATTGCTTTTCTCCTTTACTCCCTGCTACTTAGATGTATGAACGATGAAATTGTCATACGCGAACCTCTCACGTTGCTGTTGGGGCGATCTGAATTCTCGCTGCATGAACGTCGACTTTATTGGAATATTCTGAGAGCATTAAAGGCCGAGCAAACGTTCGATGTCAAATCGTACCGGGTCGAAGATCGGCAGTTTCGGATTCATTACTCTGATGTCTTTGTCGGGGAAAATTCCCACGCTCAGACGAACATCATCCTGAAAATCCTAGACCGGGTTACCTCACGTAAAATTAAGATTTTCGACCAGGACCGGGGTAAGTATACGTTTATTGTTCCTATTCCCTACATCCATTACGAGTCCCACAAGGGGTACTTTGATATAGTTATAAACTCGATGGTACTGCCTTATTTCATTGACCTTAGTAAGGGCTACTCGCAGTATGAATTAAGTGCGGCTGCATCACTTAGTAGTGAATACTCGCAACTCCTGTTCCCCCGTCTGACCCGCTTTATTGACACCGGGTTATGGCGCGTTGAGGTGACTGAGTTGCGGGAATTGTTGAACGCGCAGAAGTATGCCCGATACTCTAACTTCAAGCAAATGGTACTCTCTAACGCCATTGCGGAGATCAACCGAAAGACGTACCTGGACATTGTTATTACCGAGCAGAAAGAGGGACGGGCAGTAAAGTGGATCAACTTCATCATTCGCCGGAAGGGTAAGACCAGCCCTAAAGCGACCTATTACGCGCTCGTTAACAAAGATTTGCAGAAAGCCAGCGAGCTATCTTTTGCTGATAAGCAGAAGAAGGCAGCGGAGTTTCTTTACAATTATCAGTTTGCAGACAGCCAAAAGAAAACCATCCTTAATAACGAGCAGTACCTTAACGAGTTTCTGCGCTTAGATAGCATGGTAACGCACGGTGCGATTACGGTGGCCACCACGCCTACCCGCTACATCGCTGGGATTCTGTTCAAAGACCCGGCAGGGCCTAAATCGAAGAAACGGAAGAGCAGTTAGGCACTCAGCCCCCTGGAAGCTACGTGTTGATTGACTGTAAAATCTGCTTAAACTCATCATTGCAGTAAAATAGGGGAGTGGCTCTGCCTGTAAGCCGATTTATGCCACATCTATTGGCCTTCGTTTAAAGAAGTTGGTCTCCCAACTTCATTAGCCCTGCACGCTTATGCCTACTTACCAGTTTCAGGTAAAGTTGCTGTTGGCAGCCGAGGATCAATGGGATAGGACCGAATCGACACCAGTCGGCACCCTCTGTGCTGCGGATGCAGTGGGTCAATCAGCACATTGTAGGAGGGCGACAGAGGGACAACGGCCGAGGGCATGCCCAGGCCTAAACACTGATGCCGCTCAAACGGCTGCTCGGCAAAAAGCGCCAGTCCCGGGGGCGTAGCATAGGGGTCATCCCAGCCCAGTGGCAGCTCATCGGCCCTCAGAAAGATAATCGACCCATCGGGTACCGTTAGTTCACAAAGAATCAACGGGGGCAGATCGCCCAGGGGCGTGCCGTCCAGATGCACCATGTATTCCAGAAAGCACAGCTCGGGCGTGGTTGCGGTGTAGAGCATGGGCCGCCCTTTGGCATTCCAGCGTCCACCGCGCAGCTTAGCCCCTACGCCTTCCAGGATGGTGTCACGGTGAGAGTCGGTCTGGATGCGGTAGAGGGTGATGGCCATTAACTGAA